>Ga0114972_10003058_pt1 | contig 12555 bp, 14 predicted proteins | sample M_140807_EF_Meta_FD_87354 | JGI IMG/M metagenome (GOLD analysis project Ga0114972, IMG submission 87354) | Freshwater microbial communities from Lake Montjoie, Canada to study carbon cycling - M_140807_EF_MetaG | ecosystem: Environmental > Aquatic > Freshwater > Lake | place: Lake Montjoie... | reverse complement strand
GGGCAAGGTCCGCCACAGCGGCAGATGGGCGAGCCGGCCGATCAGGACGTTGGTGAGCACGGGGATCCGGCCGACGAGGTTGAATTGCTGAAACACGAAACCGACCCGGGCGCGGATGGCGCGGGCCTCGGGCAAGATGCGTCCGTCGCGTTGAATGGTGCGACCGTGGATGACGATCTCTCCGGAGCCGCGATCGGCCGGGAGCAAGCCGGCGATCAGGCGGAGCAAGGTCGACTTGCCGGAACCCGAAGGCCCAATCAGCGCGACGCGTTCGCCCGGGTTGATGGTGAGGCTGACGTCGTCGAGCGCGCGGTGACCGGCAAATGTGCGGGTGATGCGGGTAAGGGTGATGGCGGCGGACATGGCGGGCGCGCCCGTTTCCTCGGAGGGCTTGCTTTGCTCCAAGTTCAAGTGGGGCCCGCTGTTGTCGGGGCTTCCTCCGACCGGCAGCCGAAGGCCAGGTGGTTTCCATCCGGATCGGCGACGATGAAATCTCTCATGCCATAGGCGTAGTCTTTGGGCGGGGCGATTAGTTTGGCGCCCCGGCTGACAAGTTCGGCGTAGTAGGCGTCAACGGGCTCGGCGCAGAAGATATACGCGGTGCCGCCGCCGACGGGCCGTTGGTGGATCGAGTGCCCGCACAAATGCAGACAGACGTCGCCCAAGGTCACGCCGGCATAGTCCCCGAACCGGAAGTCGTGGCTGAAGCCAAGGACTTCGGTGTAGTGCTTTAGTGACGCTTCCAGGTCGGCGACTTGGAAGACCGGCGCGGCATGACGGGTCTTCATCGGGGCGAGCCGAGGTTCGGAGCCTCAAACCGTCGAGGTCGCCGGGAGCGGCTGCGCGGCGGTAGGAACGGGTGAAGAGCCGTATTTGGCAACGAAGCTTTCCAGATCGAGCAGTTCGTTGAAACGCTCGACCAAGGTCGCGCGATCCCAGTCCCACCAGGCGATGGCTTGGAGCTGTTCGATAACGTCTTTCGGGAAACGGTATTTGACCACGCGGGCGGGCACGCCGACGGCGATGGCATAGGGAGGGATGTCTTTGGTGACGACCGCGCCCGAGCCGATGACGGCGCCGGTGCCGATCTTTTTGCCGGCGATGACCGTGACGCCGTGGCCGATCCAGACATCGTGGCCGACAGAGCAACGGTGGTCTTTGCGCCACTGGAAAAAATCCGCGTCCTCCTTGGTGTCGAAACCGTATTGAATGCGCCGGTAGGTCGAGTGGTGCTGGGTCACGCGCCAGGTGGGATGATTGCCGGGGTTGATCCGGGTTTGGGCGGCGATGGAGGCGAACTTGCCGACATCGGTCCACACCATGCTGACGTGGCCGGCGAGGTAACTGTAATCGCCAAAGGTGGATTCGCTGATTGAGCAATGCGGACCGATGGCCGTCCAGCCACCGATCTCGGATTTACGCACGGTCGCGGTGGCGTGAATCGTCGGCTGTTCGCTCAGTAGCTTCGGCTCGCGCGGTTCTTTCGGGGCTTCGGGAAAAGATTCGATGAAGGGCATGGGGGAATGATTTGTCCGCTCGGCTCAAAGACGAAACTGGGGCAGGCCGGGGAAGGGGGTGAACTCGGCGAGATGACGGTAGCCGCGCAGCTCGGCGCTCGGGAGGTGAAAGTGCAGTTCGTGCAGGGCGAGCTCGCGGTTGATCGAGATCACGTGATCGACGAGACGGTCGCGAGTGACCTCATCGAGTTCGCGTTCGATGTAGGCCAAGGTGATGTGCCCGATGAACGGTCGCGTGCGCCGTAGACCTATTTCCGCGAGACGAGCGTCGCCGTAGAAATGATCCCGGAAGTGGAGCACGCGATGGAAGTTTTCTTCGCGATCAAAGATCCCGAGCAGACCTAGGGCGGTGCCAAAGAGGCTGAGCCCGACCATCCGCATGGTGAGAGTTTCGCTGGCGGCCCACGCGGGGATGTCGGAGAACGTTTGGGTCACGATGGCCGGGAATTCGGCGGCGAGGCCACGGTCAACCACGAGGCTTTGATGTTTCTCAGCAGAGAGGGTGTTGGCGATGGTTTGATGAAAGCTCGCCGCGGGCAACGGGTAGAAAGTGCGGGGCGCGGCGAGGCGTTCCAACAGCCCGCTTTGGACGGACGTGAGGGTGTGGATGAGCGGGTCGTTGGCCGGGGTCGAGGCGACCATGGTGACAACGGCGTGCCCGACGTAGGGGTTGGGTACCCAGGAGCCGTCCTGATAGCGGAACTGTTCGGCGGGGCGCAGTTTCGCGGCGCGGGCGGCGACTCCGGCCGGAGAGATTTCATGCAGTTGCCGTGCCTGATAGGCGGCGAAGGTGAGTTCCATATCGTTGGCGGCGAGCATGGGGCGGGATCGATCAGACGGCGAGACCGAGTGGTAAGGAAACGGGATGTTCGGCCTCGCGGCCGGCGGCGTGGACGCGTTCGCCCTGCACGTAGGTTTGCAGGACCGTGGGCGTCTCGCCGCGAAGTCTAACAAGGATGAGATCGGCGGCTTTGCCAACCTCGAGACTGCCGGTTTTATCAGCGATGCCAGCGGCGCGAGCGGGAATCGACGTCGCGGCGGCCACGGCTTGCGTCAGCGAGAACACGCGCTCGTGCCAGAGCTTGAAGACCGCGTGCAACATGGCTGGGGGATAGTAGTCGGAGCACAGGCCGTTGACCGCGCCGGCGCGCATGGCGCTGGTGATGTCGAGATTGCCGGTGAGGGAACCGCCGCGCAGGACGTTGGCCGCTCCGCCGAGCACATCGAGGCCGAGGGTGCGGGCGGCTTCAGCCGCTGCCAGATTGATGGGAAACTCGCAGATATTCACACCGGCGGAGTGCATTTGGCTTACTTTCTCCGGGCTATCGTCGTCGTGGGAAGCGATAGGAATGTTGCGGGCTCGGGCGCTGTGACCGATTGCTTGGAGGTCGGAGAGGGTGAGCTTCGGCCGGGCTTGGCGTTCGGCGAGGACGGCCATGGCCTCGGTTTCGGTTTTACCCTGTTTGATCATGTTGGCGAGGAAGCGCTCGCGGGAGTACTGGCCCTGGCCGGGCGTGTGATCCATGAATGAGAGCAGGTCGATGGCGCCCTCGGCAATCAGGGCTTCGACCAGGTCGCGGACCTCGACGCCGCGGCCGCTGTATTCGTAGCGTAAATGGATGCGGGTGTGCGCCAGCGTGTGTACTCCGGCCATCGCGCGAACACCGGCGACGACGTCTCGCCGAGTGAAGCGCGAGGCCGCGCTGCGCTCGGCATCGGCGTAGCCCATGTGCAGTGAGTGATAAACGGTGGTGATGCCGCACGCGACGAGCTTGCGGTCAAGTTCGTGGATCGCCACCTCGAGTGGGAAGTCGGCACCCGGACGCGGCGTGATTTCCTTCTCGAGGGTATCGGTGTGCAGATCGATGAGGCCCGGGATCAGGTAGGCGCCCCGGGCATCAATGGTCTCTAGGCCCGTGGCGGCGAGCTCGGCGGCAGGTCCGAGGGCAGTGATTATACCGTCTTCCGTGAGTAGAGCGTGGTCGGCGTGAACGCCGGAAGGAGTGACGAGGGTGGCGTGAGTGATGAGCCGGCGGCGCATAGTTAAGATAGGTCCACCCTAGTCGGCGCGTTTTAAGATCGGATTAAGAATCGGTGAAGTATCAGCGGCAGAGTGCGGAAAAACTCGCGCTGTGGACCAAGGCCGAGGACGAACGTGAGATGATAAGAACCACCGTGCGCTGCCTTACGCTCAATACTTGGAAGAACGAAGGCGACTACGCGGCGCGGCTGCGCGTAATGAGCGAGGAACTTGCGGCGCTGCGGCCCGACGTAGTCTTGCTGCAGGAGGTTTTTCGGGCCGATGCCGACGACGCCGACACCGCGCGGTTCTTGGGTGAGAATCTCGGGATGGCCGTCGCCTATGCGCCGGCGCGGGCCAAAATGCGCAGCTGGCACGGCGGTGACGTGGCCAGTGAGTCGGGCCTTGCCGTTTTGGTGCGCGGAACGGTGCTTGCGAGTCAGCGGCTGCCTTTGCCCAGCGACGAAGCGGGCGGCGAACGGATCGCTTTATTGGTGCGAGCCAAGCTGGATCACGGCTTCGAAGTGATCGCAGGGTGTGTGCACCTCTCCCATCTGCGAGGCGATGAGACGCGTCGGCGGGAGCAACTCGAGGCGGTATTGGCGGCCGCTGATTGGCGGACGCCGGCGGCGCTGCGGGTCTTGGGCGGCGATTTTAATGCGACGATCGAAAGCGAAGAGCTGGCATGGCTAGCAGCACCAGGAGATTTGAAACTCCTCGAAGTGGGCGTGGATCTGCGCTTGCATCAGGCGACTCATCCTCTGCCGCCGCACGCGGGGCGACCGGGGCGACGGATCGATGCGTTGTTTACGGTAGCGGCTCGGGGCGAGTGTTCGTCGAGGGTAGTGCATGGTGGAGTTGCGCTTGATGCGCCCGTGCGAGGCGTGTGGCCGAGTGACCATGCGGCGGTCTGGGGCGAATTTGAATGTGCTCAGCCACGGACGGAGGACCGATCATGACGAACCGAGTCGTTTGTATTCACAGCCTCACGGCGCACGGCGCGGTCGGACTGAAGCCGTTTATGGCGCGCTTGGGCGAGGCGGCCTTGCCCGTGCCGAGCCTGTTGCTCACGGGCCCAGGCAACATGCCGGGGTGTCGGCGTTTCGATTATGATTTTGCCGCGATGCTCGATGGCACCTTGGCGGCGGTGGCGGCGCGGTCGGAGCGAGTCGTGCTGCTCGTGGGCTACCTAGCGAACGCGGGGCAAGTGGCGGCTATCGAAAATGCTTTAGACCGGCACAGCGCGGTCGTGAGTGCGGTGGTCGTTGACCCGGTGAGCGGAGACGACGGTCGCGCCTACGTGAGCGCGGAGTTGATCGCGGCGTGGCCGCGCTTGTTGGCGCGCGCGACCTGGGCGCTCCCAAATCTCACGGAAGTCGAGTTGTTCACCGGCCAAAGCGGGGAAGCGGCGGTGGCGGTGTTGCGGGCACGATTCCCGGATTTAGGGCTGGTCGTGACCGGTTGGCCAGCGGGCGCCGAGGTCGTCACCCGGCTTTATTATGAAGGAACCGGAAACGGCGTGGAGCACCGGCAGGAGCGAGTCGCGGGCAGTGCGAGCGGCACCGGTGACTTGTTCGCGGCGGAGTGGGCGCGCGAGATGTTTTTACGCGGGGCGATGCCCGCCCTCGCCATGGCCCGCGCGGCAGAAATCGTGGCTCGGGCGCTGCGGGCGGGTGGAGTGGGCACGGCGCTGGGCGGCGATTGAAGGGGACGGAGAATTCACCGCAACTTTATCAAATGCTAACGGAGCGCGATCATGCTCCTCAGCATGGGCACGCTGTTTTATGTGGTTGGGGCTTCGGGCGCCGGTAAAGATTCACTGTTGGCTTATGCGCGCGAGGCGCTGGGCGGGAGTGCGCCCGTTTTTTTCGCGCATCGCTATATCACTCGGCCGGCTGAGGCGGGCAGTGAAAATCATGTAGCGCTCAGCAAGGCGGAGTTTGCGCAGATGCAGGCGCTCGGTCTGTTTGTTTTATCGTGGGAAAGCCATGGCCTCTGCTACGGTCTCGGGCGTGAAATCGAGCTGTGGTTGAATGTCGGCGCCAATGTCGTCATGAACGGAAGCCGGGGTTTTCTACCCGAAGCGGCTCGGCGGTTTCCGGCCCTGTGCGTCGTTTTGATCGAGGTAAGTCCGGCGGCGTTGCGTTCGCGATTGGAGGCGCGCGGTCGTGAGTCCGCGGCGGAAATCGAAGCTCGGCTGGCCCGGGCCGGAGAGTTCCAAGTGACGCACCCGAGCTTGGTGCGCATCGGCAATGACGGAGCGTTGGCCGAAGCCGGGGAGAAACTTCTCCGTCTGTTGAAGGGATCAGAATAAAATTTATGCGTATTCAATTCAGCCTGATCTGTCTGGGCCTTGCAGCGACCGTCGCCAGCGCGCTCGAGTTACCAAAAATTGCACCGGTGGCTTTGATCCCGCTGGCGAACTTGGAGGGCCCGCCCGGGAGCCGCGAAGTTTCCGGCATCGTGCCGAGTCGGCAGTGGCCCGGGGTGTTTTGGGTGCATAATGACTCGGGTGACGAGACGCGGATCTATCCGGTCGGCCGCGACGGGAAATTATTTAAAAGTGCACGAGGCGTGGACCAACCCGGCGTCTTGATCGGCGGCGTCGTGAACAGCGATTGGGAAGACATCGCGCTTGATGCCTCGGGTCGGGTGATCATCGGCGACGTGGGCAATAACAGCAACGGTCGGCGCGACCTCGCGCTGCACTACGTGGTCGAGCCGGAGCCGACCGCGGGATTTTCGGGACTGTTAAAAAGTGTCTTCGTGCGCTACCCGGATCAGAAGACTTGGCCCGCGGCCAAGGACGATTTTAATTACGACTGCGAGGGGATCTTCACGAAGGGTGACACGGTTTACTTCGTGACGAAGCGCCGCAGCGACACGCTCACGCGCCTTTACCGGCTCGATCAAGCGAAGACGGGTGAGGTCAACGTGCTCACGGCAGTGGCAGATTTCGATGTGCGCGGTCGAGCCACCGGATCGGACGCGACGCCCGATGGAAAACGTCTGGTGGTGCTAACCTACGAGGCGTTGTGGATGTTTGAGGCGAAGACGCCCGGCGGTGACGATTGGTTCGAGGGCAAGATCTGGTGGATGCCGTTTAAGGACGTCAAGGGTGCGGAGGGCGTGTGCTTCGACGGACCGGACACGATCCTGATCGCGGCCGAAGAGGGCGCGGGAAAACTCTATGCGGTGCCCGTGGAAAAACTCACGCGGGTACGGTGAACCGGATTTGCTGCGCCGCTTAAGGGGCTACGGGTCTCAGGTTTTCTGGACGATGAGGTAGAGGTGGTTTTCGGGATGCTGATCGTATTCTAAGTGCCGGCAGACGCAGCCGAACTCATCGACGAGCTGGAGCAGCCGCGGAATACCCAAGGCGGCGTGGTAGAGCGGCTGGCCGAAGCAGGGATTGGTCACCTCGTGGGGACGGTCCACGCCTCCGCTGGTTAAGATCAGCACGCCGCCGGGATGCAGGCCGGCGCAGAGCTTTTCCAAAACTGCGGGCTGCTGCGCGAGCGGTACGTGCCAGATACTTTGCCAGGCGGAGATAAAGTCATACCGCCGTGGAAATTCCCACGTGCAGATATCAGCGTGGTGGAATCGCACGTCGGGGTGTTTCTGCCGCGCGAGGGCGAGCATCTCGCCCGAGAAATCGAGCCCTTCGACCTCGAAGCCGCGCGCCAATAACAGCGCGATGATGCGACCGCTGCTGCCACACCCCACGTCGATCGCGGCGCCCGCTCGGCCTAAAAATTTGAGCGCGCGCTCGTGTTGGACGATGCCATTTTGGAGGTTGAACTCGGCGCTCGCCCAGTGCGGGGCGATCCGGTCGTAGCTACTGGCGGTTTGTCGGGTTTCCATCGAGAGACTCCGAGGCCTGTAGGACTAAACTGAGTTGACGGTGTAGTGACGCTTCATCGCCGTCGTTCTCAATCAGGTGATGCATAAAGTCGGGCGTTTCAAAATAGGGATTGGCGAACTCGGCGTAGGCGAGGTCGGCGACATGGCCGCTACGGTGGCGGAGGCGCTCCGCGATGATACGGGCATCGGCCTGCACCCAGACGAAGGCCAGATCCGGGAATCGGGCGCGAAGGAGGTGGCGCTCCCTATTTTTGAAGAGTGCTTGGGCGATGCAAAAATTCTCAGTGCCGCCGGCCAACGTGGCGATGCGCTGAGTGAGCAGATCGGTAAACTCCAAGCGCATCAGTGGAGTAAACGGTGAGTGCCCCGCGATGGCCGTGCGCATCGCCGGAGTGATCTCGCTGTCGCCCTCGTAAAACGTGAGGCCGAAATTTTGAGCGAGAAACCTCCCGCAGTGCGATTTGCCGGCGCCGATCTGGCCAAAGAGAAAGAGATTTGCCGAGTGCACGTTGAGGAAAAGATAGGCCCCATCCGGGTTTCGCGCGTCAACCCCGCGTTACACGGATGGGCGCGAGATTAGCGGGCGAGCTGGTGCGCCGACAGCCAAGCGACAGAACGATCTTGGCGCTCGGGCGAGACTTCCAGGATCAGGCGCGGCTGCTCCGGCAGAGCCGCCAGCGCGGCGAACACCGCGCGCCAGGCGATGCCGCCATCGCCGATCGCCCAATGGCGGTCGCTGTCGAGGTCCGTGTCCTGCAGGTGCACGTGGGCGAGGGCCGCTCCCGCGGCGCCGATCCAGGTATCGACCGGTGGGCCGCCGCGGGCGGTCATCAGATGGGCGTGGCCGGTGTCGAGGCTGCGACGCACCCAGGGTGAGGCAAAAGTGGCCACAAGGGTGTCGAGTGGATCGGTGCGGAGATCGAAGATGTTTTCCCAAACCAAGCAGCAGCCTTGCGCGGCGGCGGTGGTGACGACGGGCGCAAGGTTGGCAATGGTGCGCTCGATGCCATCCGTGAGTTCGTCGCCGCGGTGGCGGGTCTGGGCAGAGCCGAAATAAAGAAAGGGACTGTGCAGCACGAGATGGGTGCCGCCGATGGCTGCGGTGAACTCGAGCGATTCGAGCAGACGCTCGCGCATCGCCGCCACGAGGCGCTGGTCGGGCGAGGCCCAGGGCATGCCGTCGTAGGGTGCATGCACACCGACACGACCGATGTGACCGTCGAGCACGGTGCGGGCTTCACGAGCGGCGGCACGCCAATCGCCGTCGAGGAAGGCGGGGTTGCACGGGTCTTGGATTTCGAGATCACGGTCGTCATGTTTCAGCCATTCGGCACGGGCGGGAAGATCGGCGAGTTTCAGGGCGGCGCCGAGCAGGGGCAGGGAATGGGCCATGGGTACATGATGGTTGGACGGCGTTAAGCGCGCATGAAGAAATGGCGACAAATCGGGATCATCCGAGCGCGAGGTTGGGGCGAGGTTGCGCGTGGCGCATGCGGATGAACGAAAACCCCAGTGTCGAAGCGATGACCGCGGCGCGTAACGGCCAGAGCGATGCGACGGCCCGCAACTCGGCGCCTCGGGCCTCGATCGCGGCCGGGAGATTGTCGTTGGTCGTCTCGCGTACCGGCACCACGGGCGCGCGCGACACCCAATAGGCGGCGGTGGCATCAGCGAGGGTGAAGGTCGCGGTCGGAAACTCGTAAAGTTTGAGCTCGGCATTGCGGACGCGCTCCGCCCAGGCCTCCTCGATCGCTACCACATGCCGAGGTGCACCGGCCGGGAAGAAGCGTGCGACGTCGTCCGGTGTCGTGGTGGCCGTGGCATGAAACGTCACGCGGGGGCAATCCCGGGGCAGCAGATAGTTGGCAAGCAGCCGAGCCTCGATGGCCCACACGACTTTGTCCGTTACGCCGGCGTCGAGGGCAGGAGGCGGGCGGGGGTCGAAGCGTGCGATGCCAGCTCGGTCGGAGACGTGAAACAGGCGCATGGCGGAACGCGCGGGAGCAGCGGTGGCCTTTGTCGATTAGGGGCGCGGGCGCAGAGCAGCCAGCGGCACGCGCTCGCGGAGCACTTCGGCCCCGTGGTCGAGGTGTAGCGCGAGCGTCAGCGCGGGGCCGCCAGCTGCCTCCCAGTCGATGGTGATCAGACCGAAATGATGGTAGGCGAGCGTGGAGCCGACGCGGTGGCGGTTGATCTCGTGTTTGAAGGTCACGGCCCGAGGACTCGTAGCGGCCAATTGGGCGGCAAAGTTCGTGGGCGCGGATTTGGTGAGGGCGGAACTCGTGAGTTCGTAGAGCGGGTAGCCGGGATCGAGCGCGGCGCCGTCGGATTCGCGGGCGGGATCGAGGCGGCTCAGTTCGCCGGTGTGACGATCACCCGAGAGCAGCACCACGCCCGTGGCGCCGGTGGCGCGGATGAGCGCGAGTAGGCGCCGACGTTCGGCGGGGAAGTTGCCCCATTTTTCGAAACGGTGGTCATCGGGTAGCACTTGGATGGAACTCACGATCACGCGCACATCCGCTGGTTGGCGCAGCACCGACTCCAGCCAACGCCACTGGTCGGCGCCGAGCACGGTGGCGGCGGGATCGCTCGAGGGTAGGTAGTTTCCCGGTTTTCCGTCGATCCAGTCGGACTCGGGTGAATCGCCGTTGCGGAGGGCCGAGCGGAAGTAACGCGTGTCGAGCGTCACGATCTGCACGATGCGTCCCGGTGGACCGTAGCGGTAGGAGGCATAGATGCCGGGGCGCGCGCGACGCGGGCTGTCGGCCGGCTCACCGTAGAAATCGAGGAAGTGCCGCTGGGCTTCGGTGCGACCCACAAAGTCGGCCCCGGCGTCGTTTTGACCGTAGTCGTGGTCGTCCCACGTGCCGAGGATGCGCGCGCGCTGGCTGAGTAGGCGGTAGCTGGGGAGTTCTTTTTGACGGGTGTAGTGGTCGGCCAAGCGGTCGAGCGAAATGCGCGCGCGGGCCTCAGGGGTCGGGCCGACGGGGCGGGGGGAGTCGGCGTAGACCGTATCGCCGAGCCAGATCCAGGCATCGGGGAAGCGGTTCAGCACGGCATCCCAAACGGGCGTGGCATCGAGTGGCGAGTTGCACGAGCCGAAGGCGACGCGGCGAATGAGCGTGCCTGGCTCGGGCGGGGCGTCGTAGGCGCGAAGTGAGCCGGCCGTGAAAAACACCAGCAGGGCGAGGGAACGAGTGAGAGGTGAGAAACGCATAGAAGGGGTCAGTGTGGAGTTAAAGTGGCGCTCGTTAAATGCGGGGCCGTGACGTTTGGGTGAAAAAGCGGGTTTTGGCGTTTAGGTTTTGCGAACATGACCGTTCACAGGTTGTGCAGGAGACTTTTCGCTGGGTCCCCATGTGGTTAATGGGGTCGCTTGCAATGAGCAGGCGTCGAGTGTTGTCATGGGTCACGGGCAGGGGAAGTAAAAGCGTGGCCCCGTCGCGTTACGGAGCGATTAGGCCGGGGTTACTCTTGGGTAACACCGGCGAGGCGCGCTCGCGACGGTGCAGCAATAGATTACCGACCAAAGCCAAAAACGCACCGGTCGCGACGACGCGGGTGACGCCGAAGCGATCCGAAGCGGCGCCAAAGACGAGTTGGCCGAGGGGCAGTGCGGCCATGAAGGCCATGTTGAAAAAGCTCATGACGCGCCCGCGCATCGAGTCGCGCACGACGGTTTGCAGACGGGTGTTCATCGAGGCCATCCAAGAAATCTGGGCGCCGCCTAACAGGGCAAGGGCGGGCAGCGCGAGCGCAAGTGTGGGGGCGAAGGCGAGCGCGATGGCGGCGGCAGGCGTGACGATACCGGCGATAAAGATGCGCCGATCGAGGCCCGATTGCTCGCGGCGGGACGCAAGGAAGAGGCCGCCGAGCACGGCGCCAATGGCGGGGGCGGCGTTGAGGAGGCCGAGGAGTTCAGGCCCGCCATGGAAAACCCGGGTGGCAAAGAGCGGCAGGAGGGCGGCGTAGGGTAACACGGTGGCGCTGGAGAGCGCGACCAAGGCGAGCGTCCGACGAATGGCGGGTTCCTGCCAGGCATAGCGCAGACCTTCCCGGAGTTCATCCGCCACATGCGGGCGCGGGCCGGCCTGCGCGTGGTGAGGCGGGAGGCGGAGGCGGCGAGTGAGTTGCAAGGCCACACCCTCGGCGCACGCGGCGACGAGGAAACACGCGGCTTCACCGGAAGCTACGAGCAGAGCGCTGGCGAGGGCGGGCCCGAGAATGCGGGTGAGGTTGAAAGTGGTGGAGTTGAGCGCGATGGCGTTGGGTAAGTCGGCGCGATCATCCACAAGTTGGGCGAGCAGGCTCTGTCGGTTGGTCCAATCGAAGCCTTGGATGATGCCCTGGAACAGCGCGAGGCCGAGTAGCAGCGGAAGACGGGTGGCGCCGGTCACGACCAGCGTAGCGAGTAAGAGCGAATGGACCAGCGCCGCGGATTGGGTGATGAGCAGAATGCGCCGGCGATCCACTTTGTCGGCGAGCACGCCGACGAACGGAGTGAGGATCAGGCTGGGGAGCAGGCTGAAGGTACCGGCGAGGCCGAGGTAGAACGCGGAGTCGGTCAGGCGGTAGACGAGCCAGCCGAGCGCGACCTGCTGCGCCCAGTGTCCGGTCATCGCGCAGGCCTGCGCGGAAAGGAAGCGGCGGAAGTTGGCGTGTTTCAGGGCGCGGAACATGCAACGAGTGGTAACGGCGAACGCGGTGGTGAGCCGACGAGACGAGGGCGGCGGACCACGGGCTTACTTTCTGCCTTCTTCCGCGTCCTGTAGATCGAACGAGGTTTGTAAATCGGCCCGGTCCGACCAGCCCCGCTTGGCTTTGGAGGCCGCGAGTTTTTCAGCGTAGTCGTCGCGCCAGCCGCGCTTCGACATGTAAGCGTTGAAATAGAGGATCTCATCGGCCGTGGGGCGCCGGACTTGGGTGAAGCACCACTCGAGCACAACCGCATCGTCTTTTTCCGTGCGGGCTTGGGCGGTGACGGCGGCGTAGTCGATCTGCAGAAAGCGGCACATGCGGGCGTCGTAGCCGCCGCCGAGATTATAGTCGGCGGGGAGCTCGCCGGCGGCGTGCAGGCGGATCTTGTCGAGCATGCGGGCGAAGAAAACGATACCGCCAACGGTGGCGGTGCCGGAGCAGGGGAAGCGTAGAGAG
>Ga0114972_10003055_pt1 | contig 12559 bp, 13 predicted proteins | sample M_140807_EF_Meta_FD_87354 | JGI IMG/M metagenome (GOLD analysis project Ga0114972, IMG submission 87354) | Freshwater microbial communities from Lake Montjoie, Canada to study carbon cycling - M_140807_EF_MetaG | ecosystem: Environmental > Aquatic > Freshwater > Lake | place: Lake Montjoie... | reverse complement strand
GCCTTCAACACCCTCCAGCAGGCGGTGAACCGCAACATGGTGGCCAGCCTGCAGGTGCCCGCGTTCCGGGTGGGCTACACGATCACCACCGACAAGCTCGATGTCTTCTACAAGCAGGTGAAGGCCAAGGGCGTCACGATGACGGCCCTGCTGGCCAAGGCTGCCGCCGTGACCCTGGCCCGCCATCCCCAGGTGAATGCCGCCACCACCGAGGCCGGCATGGCCTACCCCGCCGCGATCAATGTGGCGATCGCCGTGGCGATGGAGGATGGCGGCCTGATTACACCGGTGCTCGCCGACGCCGATCGCACCGACCTCTACAGCCTCTCCCGCTCCTGGGCCGACCTGGTGGAGCGGGCCCGCGCCAAGCAGCTCAAGCCCGACGAGTACAGCACCGGCACCTTCACCCTCTCCAACCTCGGCATGTTCGGGGTTGATCGCTTCGACGCGATCCTGCCCCCCGGCACCGGCGCGATCCTGGCGGTGGCCGCCTCCCGGCCCACGGTGGTGGCCGGCAAGGATGGCTCGATCAGCGTGAAGCGGCAGATGCAGGTGAACCTCACCTGCGACCATCGCACCATCTACGGCGCCGATGCCGCCGCCTTCCTCAAGGACCTGGCTCAGTTGATCGAGACCAATCCGGAAAGCTTGGCGCTCTGAGTTGAGGCGCTCTCACTTGGAAAGCCTGGCGCCCTGAGTTCCAGAGGGTCGCGTCCGGATGGTGCACCCGGATCTGCGCGGCACCGGAGCAGCGGCTGCCCTCAGGGCACCCCATCCCCAGACCATGACCAGCAAGCCCCCTGACCCGCAGGATCCCGAACCCGGCTTCCCCGACCCGGCTGATCTCAGCTTGTCGAGCTACAGCTACGACCTGCCTGAGAGCTCCATCGCCCAGCGGCCGGTGGAACCGCGGCATGCGGCCCGGATGCTGGCGGTGTCCCCCTGTTCGGCTTCCGCCGCCCAGGAGTCCGCGGCGCCGCGTCATCTCACGGTGTGGGATCTGCAGGATGAGCTGCGGCCCGGCGATCTGCTGGTGGTGAACAACACCCGGGTGCTAAGGGCCCGGCTTCGGGCCCGGCGGCCCAGTGGCGGTGAGGTGGAGCTGCTGGTGCTGGAGCCCGCTGGCCTGGCCACCCCCTTGGAGGCCCCCTTCACCCCGGCGCCCTCCGACTGGCTCTGCCTGGCCCGTCCGGCCCGGCGACTCCGGCCGGGGGAGGTGCTGCAGCTGGAGCGGGCTGATCAATCCCCCGTGCCGCTCGAGATCGTGGCGGTGGATCGGACCAGCGGCGGCCGGGTGGTGCGCTTCCCGCCCGACTGCACCTGCCCCGAGGCGATCGAGGCCCTGCTTGAGCGTTATGGGGAGATGCCCCTGCCCCCCTACATCCGCCAGCACGATTCCTCCGACCAGGAGCGCTACCAGACCCGCTTCGCCAGCCGTCCCGGCGCGGTAGCCGCCCCCACCGCCGGCCTACACCTCAGCGATGAGCTGCTGGCCGCCCTGGAGGCCCGCGGTGTGCAGCGGGCCTGCCTGACCCTGCACGTGGGCCTGGGCACCTTCCGGCCCGTGGAGAGCGAGGACCTCCGCCAGCTCACCCTTCACAGCGAATGGGTGGAGGTGAGCGAGGAGCTGGTGGCCGCCGTGGAGGCCTGTCGCCGGCGGGGTGGTCGGGTGATCGCCATTGGTACCACCTGCGTGCGCAGTCTGGAGGGGGTGGCGGCCCTGCATGGGGGCCGGCTGGTGCCTTTTGCGGGGCCCGTGAACCTGGTGATTCAGCCCGGCTTCCGGTTCGGCGTGGTGCAGGGGCTGCTCACCAATTTCCATCTGCCGAAGAGTTCCCTGCTGCTGCTGGTGAGCGCACTGATCGGCCGGTGCCAGCTGCTCGCTCACTACGGGGAAGCGATGGCAAGAGGCTACCGCTTCTACTCCTACGGCGATGCCATGTGGATCGCCCCGGAGGCCGTGCTTCCCAGCGCCCGCCCCACCATGAGTGGGTAATGGGAGAAGCTAATGGGTGAAGCTGTAGGCGATGCCCGCCAGCACGAAGGCCACGAAGATCAACTCCAGCAGGTCGGGGCCTTCGTGGTTGGTCATCGCTGGACCATGGCGAGGGGGACCATGGCGAGGGGGACGCGGTCAAGCGAGTCAGGAGGCGCCATCACACCGGGGGCAGGCGGCCATCGCGATCGGGTCTGAGCCGCTTCTCGAATCGATCTGCTCCAGGCAGCCAGAGGGCGACGACCAGCAGGGCGATCGCCAGGGGCTGGCCCCGTTCGTTGCTGATCACCGCCAGCAGCGAGGCGGCGCTCAGCAGGCGCAGGCAAATGGCCCACACCTCATCGAGTTCCGTGTTGCTGCGCACGAGCAGGGTCCAGGCCGCCAGCAGGAGCAACAGGTCGACCAATAGGTCCATGCGTTTCCGGCCCTTCGCCAATCATGGGGCCCCAACCTAGGCACCGAGACCGCCAGCACCATGCCCCGATCGGTATCCAACAAAAAACCCCGCTGCTGCGGGGTCGGGGCTGCAGGGGTTGGTGCGGCGGCTGGCCGTTCCGGGCCCTGTTCGCAGGGCCGTCAGGCGGCGGCCAGGTTGGTGGCCACGAAATCCCAGTTCACCAGTTTGTCGAGGAAAGTGGTGATGTAATCCGGCCTCCGATTCTGGTAGTCGAGGTAATAGGCGTGCTCCCACACATCCATGGTGAGCAGGGCCTTCTGACCGTGGGCCAGGGGAAGATCGGCGTTGGCGGTCTTGGTCACCTTGAGGGTGCCGCCATCGAGCACCAGCCAGGCCCAGCCGCTGCCGAACTGGGTGGCGCCGGCTGCCTTGAACTGCTCCACGAAGGCATCAAAGCTGCCGAAATCGGCGTTGATCTTCTCGAGCAGGGCCCCGCTTGGGGTGCCGCCACCACCGGGCTTGATCCCCTGCCAGTAGAAGGTGTGATTCCACACCTGGGCGGCGTTGTTGAACACGCCCGCCTTACCGGCGTCACCGGCCACCGCCAGGATCGTGTCCTCCAGGCTCTTCCCATCCAGATCGGTTCCCGCCACCAGGTTGTTGAGGTTGGTCACGTAGGCGTTGTGGTGCTTGCCGTGGTGGAACTCCAGGGTCGAGCGGGAGATGTGGGGCTCGAGCGCGTCCAGGTCGAAGGGCAGCGCGGGCAGCTGGTGAGCCATGGTTGGGGGGATGTCGGGGAAATCGGGTTGGGGGTCGGACGGGGACGGGCCCCGGCCGGCGGAGCAGCACGGCGTGGCAGCCAAAACCGGAGCGGCGATCCGGCATGGGCATTCCGGCGGCATCCTAATGATGGCCAGCCCCAGCCCAGGAAAGGCGGATCACACCGGGTTGATGCACATCAGGCCGGTGCACACCAACCATTGCCACCGCCGCTCTATGAGACGCCGGGATCGGAAGGTCGGGGCAGCCTTTTCGCTCAATTCAGGACCGGGGTGAGGGAAGCCTGGCAGGCCGCGCCGGCAGGGCCTAGCTTTCAGCACGCCAGCTTTCCGGGGGCCAGCTTTCAGCCTCCCACCTTCAGCAGTTCCACCTCGAAGATCAGGGTGGCATCGGGAGGAATCACGCCACCGGCGCCACGGGAGCCATAGCCGAGGTCGGGTGGAATCACCAGCTTGCGCTTGCCTCCGACCTTCATCCCCGCCACGCCCTCATCCCATCCCTGGATCACCTGGCCACCGCCGAGGCGGAAGCTGAAGGGGCCCCGTCCGTAGCTGCTGTCGAATTCCTTGCCATTGGTGAGGCTGCCGCGGTAGTTCACGCTCACGCTCTGGCCGGCGATGGCTTCAGCGCCAGTGCCCAGCTCCAGGTCCGTGACGCGCAGGCCACTGGGCGTGACCCGTTCCTTGGGGGCATTGAGTTCGCCACCGAGACTCGCGGCGGCTGCGAGTTGATCAGCGTTGGTGGAAGGGGTCTCGGGTGCCATGGTGAACAGAAAGGGGTTGGGATCCGTGGGATCGAGCTCGAAGGGGGCCGTCACTGCCGTGCGTTGAACCTGGGGGGCCGTGACGGGGGGGCGTGACGTTGCGATGGCCGAGGCCGCGGTCGGGGCGGCGGCAACCATCGGGGTGGGGGCCACCAGCTGGCTCACGAAAGCCACCGTCAGGCAGGCAAGGAAGACCGCTGAACTGATCAGGATGTCGCGCAAGGCGGAACCATGAACACTGGCCGGATTCTGCCACTGGCCTTGCGTCCCCGCCGATCTCCCCAGGATGAGGCGTTCGGGGCCGTCCCAGTTGAGCCGTCCTCAGTCGAGCCGGTCGCCGTTGGCCTGGCGCTGCCGCAGGGTCTGTTCCAACCTGTCGATGCGGCCCCGCAATTCGTCGACCTCCCGCTGGCGGGCGAGCCCAAGATCCTGGAGCAACTGGTCGCGGTTGCGTTCGAGCTGCCGCTCCGCCTGCTGCTCGACTTCCGGGGTCTCTCCCCGCAGGGCCTTGAGCACGTCATCCACAAGCGCTGAGGCCTGGGCGGGATCCAGCCGGCCGCTCATCACCCAGTCCTGGCTCACATTGCGGAGGCGGTCCCCCACCAGCGAGGTGGTGCCGAGGCCGCGCAGCAGCAGCATCTGCAGCAGATTGCCCTGATCCATGGTGGTGTTCGGTGGGAGGAGCCGGTTGCCGGCCCTGGAGGTGATGGCCGAAGCCTTGAGATGTTGGCCGAAGCCTTGCTGACCTTGACCGTTCCTAGGCTCCTTTGCCATGGGAGATGACCGTCACCCGGCCCCGGGCCGGGCCTGCAGGCGCCAGCGCCTTCTGGCCGTGGCGGCGGGAGGCCTGGCCGGTCTGGCCCTGCCCCCTCTGGGGTTTCCGCCCCTGATCTGGATCGGCCTCGCGGCGCTCTGGGCCTTGGCCGGTGATCCGCCTGCCGCCGGAGCCCCTGAGGGGCGACGTTGGTGCGGGCTGCTCTGGGGGGCCGCGGCGGTGCTGGTGAGCCACCGCTGGTTGCTCTGGCTCCATCCCCTCGACTGGATCGGGGTGCCGGGACCGCTGAGCTTGCCGCTCTGTCTGGCGTTGTGGGGTGCCTGCGGCCTGGCGGGGGGGCTGCTGGTGGAGGGCTGGCTGACCCTGGTGCGCCGTGGGAATGCGGCGCAACCGGCCACGGCGGTTGCCGCCGCCTGTGTCTGGGGGCTGGCGGAGGTGTTGCTCGCCCGCGGCCCCCTCTTCTGGATTGGGCTGGGGAGTTCCGCCCTCCCCGGCGACCCGGCCCTGGCCGGGGTTGCCGCCATGGGCGGCGCCGGTCTGGTGGCGGCGCTGCAGGTGCTGGTGGGCTGGTGCCTGTGGCGCTTGCTGCGCTGCAGCGGCGCCCGTCGGGGCTGGCTGGCCCTGACGGGCCTGGTGGTGCTGGGTTCCCATCTGCTCGGCCTGGCGGCCATGGCCGGCGTGACCGCCGAGCTGAATCGGGAGCTCAATGGGGAGCAGCTGGCTGGATCGCCTCCGGGCTCCCCCCTGGTGCTGGCGGCCAGCAGTCCGGGCTTGGGCTCCCTGCCACTGCCGCCATCCCGTTCTGCGGCGGCGGCACCGCCCGCCTCCGCCGAGCGCCTGTTGGTGCTCCAGCCCGCCATCCCCACCCGCCGGAAATTCGAAGCTGCCCAGCAACGGCGCCTGTTGGAGCAGCTGGCCCTGGCCCAGCGGCGCAGTGCCCCTGGAGCCTCGGGAAGGCCGGTACAGAGCCTCCTGCTGCCCGAGGGTGCCCTGGCCCTGGGGCAGCCCCTGCCGGAGGCCGCGGCGGTGGAGGTGCTCAGCGGCGGCTTTCGGCAGCAGGGAGCGGGGCTTCACAGCAGCCTGCTCCGCTTTGCCGTGGGGGGGCGCGATCCGGTGGGCTGGGTCGACAAGCATCGCCTGGTGCCCTTCGGCGAGTGGGTTCCCCTGGCGCATCTCTGGAGCTGGAGCGGTCTCTCCGCCGTGGGGGGACTCCAGCCCGGCCAGCCGAATCGCCTCCTGAGCCGGCCGGCGGGTCCGATCGGCGTTGCCATCTGCTACGAGATCGCCGATGGCACCGCCCTAGCTCGGGCCAGCCGCGAGGGGGCGGGCTGGTTGCTGGCCAGCGCCAACCTTGATCCCTATCCCGCGCTGCTCCAGGCTCAGTTCCTGGCCCTGGCCCGGTTGCGGGCGATCGAAACGGGCCGGTGGCTGGTGAGTGCCGCCAATACGGGTCCCAGCGTTCTGGTGGATGCCGCCGGCCGGCTGCGCGACCGATTGCCGGCCGGTCGGAACGGCAGTGCCGTGTTCAGCCTGCGGCCCCGCAGCCAGCTCACCCCCTACGACCGCTGGGGAGAGGCGCCCTTGCTGATGGCCCTGGCGATCGCCCTGGTTTTGATCCTGCGCAGGCCCCCGGTCCGCCACCAGGGCGAAGCGGCATCCCAGGAGGATGAGTTCCGATGATGCAACTCCCGGATCTTGAGCCGCTTGGTGCAGTTTCGTGGGCCGCGCCAGTTTTGTTAACTCCACACCTCCAGGGCGTTGGCTCTGCAATCCGTGGGGTAATGGTTTCTGCCAGATCACAACAGATCCTTGTTTAAGGTGGGGGTTGCTGAAGGATCAAGGCGAAGGAGTGACGTTGCCGAACCGCACATCCGATCAGACATGTGCGCCATTGCGCTTACATCAAACCAACATCATTTCCATTCTGGACAGTCGCCACAGCTGATGGGCGAGCCGTCCTGGTCATTGCACCTGCTTTCGGAGCTCCTCTCGGCCTTCAACCTTGAGGATCCGGACGCCCTGCGCAATGTGATCCATCGCGTCGGCGAGGCCGTGGATGCGGAGGTGGTCGCCCTGCTGGCCCCGGGGTGCCTGATCGATGGCATCGGACTGGGGGAGAGGGATCTGGCCCTGCTGCTGGCGGCCAGCGACCAGCGCCCCCAGCAGCTTGAAGTCGCCTCCGGTCTGTTGCACTGCCAGTGGTCACCGCTGGAGGGATCTGAACAGCTGGTCGTGGGGCGGCTGGCCCAATCCTTTGACCTGGAGGAGCGCTCCCTGTTGCGGGCCATGGCCCGCAGCCTCGCCCTGAGCCTTCAGGTGCTGCGGTCTCCGTGGCGGCGGAGCGGACGGCGCGGAGGGAGGCCGAGGAGCAGGCCATTCACGATGCCCTCACCGGCCTGCCCAACCGGGCCCAGGTGCTCTCCCATCTGGAGGGGCTGCTCCTTCGGGGCAATGCCACTGCCTGCTCGGTGCTGTTTATCGATCTCGATCAGTTCAAAGTCATCAATGACGCCCATGGCCACGCGGTGGGCGATCACCTGCTCATTGCCCTCGCCACCAGGCTGCGACAGCTGGTGGAGCCCGACCATTTGGTGGGACGCCTGGGGGGCGATGAGTTCTTGGTGGTGCTGGCGGAGGCCGATCCGGCCGCCGTGGAGCAGCTGTCGCAGTGCCTGATCGCCGGGTTGATGGAGCCCCTGGCGGTGCAGGGCAAACGCCTGCTGAGCGGTGCCTCCGTGGGCATCGCCACCTTCGCGCCGGGCGATACCGCCGAACGGCTGATCGAGAATGCCGACATGGCTATGTACCGGGCCAAGCAGCAGGGCCGGGGCCGCTTCTGCGTCTACGACATGGGCATGCGTTTGGACGCCCATCGCCGGGCGAAGTTGGAGGCGGACCTCCATCTGGCCATCGCCAATGGAGAAATCGCCTGCCATCTGCAGCCGATCGTGAGCCTTCAGCCCGGCCGTCCCCTGGTGGGTTTCGAGGCCCTGGCCCGCTGGCACCATCCCGTGTATGGAACTCTGCCGCCCCGGGAGTTCGTGGCCCTGGCAGAGGAATTGGGTTTGATCGTGGCGATCGATGCCCTGGTACTGGAGCAGGCCTGTGGCCTGATCGCCGGCTGGATCAGGAGCGGCCATGGCGATCTGCACATTTCGGTGCATGTTTCAGGTCGAAGTTTTCAGGATCCCGATCTTGCCAATCGGGTTGCTGCAGTGCTGGCAAGAACGGGGATGCCGGTGGAAAATTTTTATCTTGAAATTACAGAAACAGTGCTGGTTGATGATATCAACGTCACCATGCAAACAGTGAAGGACCTCAATCAACTTGGTCTGCGCCTGGTTGTGGATGATTTCGGCATCGGTTACTCATCCCTGCGCTATCTGCGCCGTTTCCCGATCGCCATCCTCAAGATCGATCGCTCCTTCGTGGAGGGGCTCGGCATCGATCGAGAGGACGAGACCCTTGTGAAGGCGGTGATCGGGCTGGCTCGCGCCCTCGGCATCGTTGTGGTGGCCAAAGGTGTGGAGACCGCCCTGCAGGATTCCCATCTGATCGAGCTGGGTTGTGCTTTGGCCCAGGGCTTTCACTATGGAGGAGTTCTTGATCCCGTTGAGGCGGAGCGCCGGCTACCCCAGGTTCGGGCCGCGCTCTACGGGCCCATCAGCCAGGCGGGGAGGACTGGTCTGAAGGGGTGCCTTCCGGCAGGGGGGTGAGGGTGGCGCCGAACACCCAGCCCTCTTCGCGCTGCTCGGCGAGGATGAAGTGTTCCGAAACGATTTGGGAGCCATCCGAGCAGCGGGTGCTCAGCCGCAGGGGGTGCCCCAGAACGCTGGATGTGCCGCTGGCGCGGAAGCGGTTGAAGCCCAGCTCGTGGGACATCAGAAAGGCTTCGGGCAGGATCCTTCCCAGGGGGGGTGCCCACCAGTTCTGCTTCGCTCCAGCCATAGACCTGTTCAAAGGCCGGATTGATGGCGAGAACCACGCCTTTGTGGTCGGCCAGAACGAAGGGGGCGTCGCTGGTCTGAAGCGAGGCGAGGGTGAGGGTCCACGCCCCAGAACCGATGCGATCCATGAACCTCCAGATCGCCCTGAACCGCCCCACTGCCGGCGTTGCCTTGGTGTCCGCCCTCGCCCTGGACAGTGGGTGCCAGCCTGCTGCTGCAGCCTCAGGCAGCCCAGGCGGCGCAGGCCAAGTCCACAGCGAAGTGGAAAATTGGAGATTGCTTCCTCTTCACAGACCGCTGGTGGTGCCCCTGAGGCAGCGCCTAAAGGCTGCTGAGCTTGTCCCCCATTCCCTGAGCGGTTGATCTTTTGATCGTCAGCGGGCCCCGCTGGTGAAGCGGGGCTTTTTGTTGCGCCCCTTGCTGATTCCTCTCCGGGCACCCTTCGCATGGGGGCCCAAGCCTCACCTTCACCCCCCGCAGGGAAGCCGGGTGGGAAACGGGCAGGTAGCAGGACCAGTCCCTGCCATGCTTTAGGCAACCGCTAGGGCTTAAAACGAAATGCTCTCACACCGAATCGGTACGATTTAAAAAATCCAGCAGAGGATGCGAGTGATTTGGGTCACAGTCTGCAGAGAGTCTTGTATCAAATGATACAGGAAGCTGCCATCATCTGATGGTCTAATGGCTCTGTCGTGGCTAGCGTTAACCGGTTCCGCTGTGTCAGTTCAAAATTTGTTTGCCCCGAAACGGGTAACGATCACGCTCCCGTACCAGGTGTTCATGGCTCTGGTTGCTCGCGCCGACCGCGAAGGGCGCAGCACCAGCAACCTGGCGGCGTTCCTGCTGGAGTCTTCCTTGGCCGTGCCAAAAGAAAAGCCGGCAGATCGTCGGCTGAGGGGTGATTCCGGCCTAAGCGGCTATCCCCCCTGCGATGCACTGACGAGCTAACAAGGCTTTGAGCGAACCAGCAGCAGCCCCGGCAGGCGGGACCAGCCGTTGCCGGGGGCGAATACACTGGATCGGAAGCGGGGTCGCTCCAAGGCGAACGGGGCCAGCAGCCGAGCAGGGTCAGTCGTCCCGGATCAGCTGGCGCAGAGGCAGGGATCTGTGGACGATGTAGCCCAAGAGCTCATTGAAACTCAAATGCCCCATCAATGAGCCCGCTTGCCTTGAAACTCGCCACTGGGGTAGCAGCGTCCGGCCAGCAGGGCTTCTCGATCTTGAACGCGTGTGGGATGCGCGGGTGCTGACCCCATGGGCGAACACCTCGCGGGGTGCTGTCCACCCTCAGCTTGCTTTGGGTTCGCTCCGGCAGCCTCTGATGTTGTTGGTATCGAAGCATCGCTCTTGGCGATGCTTCCATTGCTCGCTGCCCTAGAGAAAGCGCCCATTTCTGTGGCCATTTTTTGGGCAAGGAGGGTCCAAAACGAAAATCCCACCTGCCTGAGTAGGAAGGTGGGATTCGGTTTTTCAATGGAGCCAAGCGGATTCGAACCGCTGACCCCCTGCATGCCATGCAGGTGCTCTACCAGCTGAGCTATGGCCCCGTGGGATGCGTGAGGCTCCGGGAATGCTGGTGGGGTGACCCGAGGGAAACCCGCCTTTCCGGATGGCCCTGAGGGCTTGCCTGGCGCTTGCTGAGCTTACAACGTGATCTGTCCCCGCCCCATCGTCCTCGCCGGGAGTGGGGCTTCTGTCACACCTGACGCCACACTGCCAGTAGGCGGCCCTGCACCACCACCTCCTCGGCAGGCAGCACGATCGGCGCATAGGCCGGATTGGCGGCCTCCAGCCGCACCTCGCCGCCGCTGCGATGGAAGTGCTTGAGGGTGGTGCCGCTGCCGCTCACCTGGGCGCAGACGATGGTGCCGTCGCGGAGTCGGGCCGGGTCGGCCACCGGCTCCATCAGCACCACGTCGCCATCGGCGATGTGGGCCTCCACCATCGAGTCGCCGTTCACGGAGAGGGCGAACAGGCCGCGGGTGTCGAGCACGGGCGCCAGATCAAGCCGCTCCTGAACATCATCGAAGGTTTCGATCAGGCCACCGGCCGCCACCGCACCGAGCACCGGAATCCCAGCCGCCTTCTCCCCCAGAAGCTGGAGCGTGCGGGCCTGGCCCTCCTGCCAGGTGATCCAGCCCTTCTGCTGGAGGTGCCGCAGGCGGCTCTGGATCGGGGCCGGGGAACGCAGCCCCATCGCCTCCATCATCTGGCGGATCGAGGGGCTGTGGCGGTGCTGGTGGATGTAGCCCTCCAGCCAGTTGTAGAGCTCCTGCTGGGCACTGGTGAGGGGCTCCGGGCTGGCGATGGCCGGCGATGCGAACACGAGCAGTACGGATGAACCATCCCTGTTCTGCCAGGGTTGGGCCGATTTGTCCAGGGTGGTGGCGTCCACGTGGCGCTGTTCGGGGCGTCGTGGGCGCGTTTTTCTTGAGGGAAGGCCGGCGCCTGGCGGGGTGTGACCCCGAGGCTCGGGGCTTCAGAGGCCGCCCAGCAGGGTGGCGAGCAAGGCCTGCTGGGCGTGTAGGCGGTTCTCCGCCTGGTCGAAGACCCGGCTGGCGCTGCCTTCGATCACGCCGGCGCTGATCTCTTCGCCGCGGTGGGCCGGCAGGCAGTGCAGCACGATCGCGCGGGGATCGGCTTCGCTGAGCAGGGCTTCATCGAGGCACCAGCCGGCGAAGGCCCGCTCCCGCTCGGTCTGTTCCTCCTCCTGGCCCATGGAGGCCCACACATCGGTGTAGAGGGCCTGGGCGCCCCGCACCGCCTCCAGCGGATCGTGGACGACGCTGATCTGGGCCCCCTGCTCCACCAGGGCCCGGGCCCGCTCCAGCACATTGGGATCGGGGGCGAAACCCTCCGGGCAGCCGATCCGCACATTCACCCCCAGCAGGGCCCCGCAAAGCATCAGAGAGTGGGCCACGTTGTTGCCGTCACCCACGTAGGCCAGGGTCAGGCCGGCCAGGTCCGCCGGGCTGCTGCCGAAGGCCTCCTGCAGGGTCAGGAAATCGGCCAGGGCTTGGCAGGGGTGTTCCAGGTCGGTGAGGGCGTTGATCACCGGGATCGTGGCCCAGTGGGCATAGGACTCCAGGTCGGCCTGGGCGAAGGTGCGGATCGCCAGGGCATCGCAGTAGCGGCTCAGGACACGGGCCGTGTCGGCCACCGGTTCTCCTCGGCCCACCTGGGTCACGATCGGCAGCAGGTCGATGGTCTGGCCGCCCAGCCGGGCCATGGCCACGGTGAAGCTCACCCGGGTGCGGGTGGAGGCCTTGCTGAAGATCAGGCCCAGCACCTTGCCGCCCAGGTCGATGCGGCGCAGTCCTGCCTTGAGATCGGCCGCCAACTCCAGTAGGGCAAGGGTCTGCTCCGGGGTCAGGTCGGCGGAGGAGAGCAGATCGCTGCCGGCCAGACCCACCAAGGGGGCCTGGGCATTGGAGGCCGCAGCGTTGGAGGGCGTGGCGGGCATGGGCCCATCTCAAAGAACCCTTATCCGGGATCGGCCTGCCCCCCGTCAAGGGGGAAGACCGGATTCATACGCCGGATCAGGGATTTCCCAGGGGGCCAGGGCGATTGCTCAGGCCGCCACCGCCTGCAGGGCCGCTTCCGCGGGCAGGGTGCTGGAGGCCAGCAGATCCTTGAGCTCATCGCCCTCGATCACCTCCTTGTCGAGGATCTTGTGGGAGATGGAATCGAGCAACTCGCGGTTGTGGCGCAGGATCGCCAGGGCCCGGTCGTGGGCCCGGTCCACTAGGCCCCGCACCTCTCGGTCGATCGCCTGGGCGGTGGCATCGCTCACCGAGCGGCGGGGATTGTTGTTGCCGCCAAGGAAACGGCCGCCGCCCTGCTTGTCGTAGGCGAGGGGGCCGAGGGTGTCGCTCATGCCGAAGGTGCCCACCATTTGCTC
>Ga0114972_10003053_pt1 | contig 12562 bp, 7 predicted proteins | sample M_140807_EF_Meta_FD_87354 | JGI IMG/M metagenome (GOLD analysis project Ga0114972, IMG submission 87354) | Freshwater microbial communities from Lake Montjoie, Canada to study carbon cycling - M_140807_EF_MetaG | ecosystem: Environmental > Aquatic > Freshwater > Lake | place: Lake Montjoie... | reverse complement strand
GCGTTGAAGTTAGCGGCAACACAGCACGGAGAGCACGGAGGCCGACCTAAGGCCGACCGGACGCGAACCGTGTCCGCGTCCGCCGGCCGTGTTTGCGTATTTGCAGGGTTGACCCGGGCCGGGGGAAAAACAGATTCAGGTGCCAGGTATTACCAGGTGCCATCATTCATAGGGAGGCACGGTGGAGGGTGGACGGCTCGGTCGCGGGGGGGGGGGTAAGGACGCTTCACTAGATCGGCCCGTTACTTCTCACGTACTCGACACTTCTCCGACTCTCCGATGGCACGAGGAGCACGAGGGCACGTGTTTATGTTGAGAAAATCGTGAGCGCCATGGGCAAGAAAGGAAGGGCGGGCCAGATGAAGCTAGCCAAGAAGGCGGCGAAGAAGAAACACAGTGCGGGTGTTAATAAGCCGCTGCCGCTGCCACACAAGAAAGCAGTCAAGCTGGCCCGCCACTCGCCAGCAGCGTCGCCTAAAAGGGGGCGGGTGCAAGGCACCTCTACGCCGGGGCATGCCCTGACGCCACGCTGCCCATACGCCTCGAATCACCGCACGCTCCTGCTGGGTGAAGGCGACTTTTCCTTTGCCGCGGCGCTCAGCATCTTGTGGGGAGACTCTACGAACTTGGTGGCTACCGTCTACGATGACGAGGACGTTGCGACCTGCAAGTATGTTGGGTTGCGAGAGAATGTGGAGACAGTGCGAGGCGTGGGCGGGACGGTCGTCTTTTGCGTGGACGCAACACAGTGCCATACGCACGCGCTGCTGCGTCGATTCGGTCTCTTCGATCGAATCATCTTCAACTTCCCGCACGCGGGCGCTGGCATCAAAGACCAGCAGCGCAACGTCGCCACCAACCAGTCGTTGCTGCGCGCGACCTTCACCGCGAGCGTGCAGCTACTCGCACCCGGTGGCCAGATGCACATCACGCTGAAGCGAGGTCAGCCATACGACTCGTGGGGCGCCGTCGTCATCGCCAAGATGTGCGGATTGCGAGTGCTGTCGTGCTCCACTTTTTCCCCCGAGGCCTTTCCCGGCTATGCACATCGACGGACTCTGGGCGATGAGCATGCGGGAGATGCTGACGCTCACCTGCCGAATGCCGAGATTAGCGTCGGTGCGAAGACGTACGCGTTCGTCAGTGCCGAAGACGCGGCCGCTGCGGCCGCGGAAAGGGAGCCGCGCAAAGGGCAGAAGAATCATAAGGCCGTGTACAAGCATACGTCGTTCGGCATGCGGAAGATGTGAAAGCAAAGTAAAAACTAGTCACTCTGAACTCTGATCACTGATGGGACCTTAAGTTACTTCTTTTAGATCGAGACGCCAGCCCACACCGGGTGACACGCACCACACACCATACGAGTTGTAAATGCACCACACCGGACCGCTCACCGGTCGGCACCATGCAGTTGCACGCAGAGCCAGTGGGAACACGCACACGACAGCCGAGCGCGAGGATCTTTGCGATTGCGCTGCACCGTGCACGATACTCTGCAGATGTCCACTATAGGGACGTCCGATCGAGCCACGCCCCGCACAGACCGTAGACCGATTGGCGGCCGATGATGAGCTCCCCGCCAGATACATAGCTCCCCGCCAGATGGATCTCCCTTTCGGCTCGTTCCCGCGCAGCGTCAGTACCACGCCCCCTTTCCGCACATCTGACTGTGCAAGACGGGACGAATCGAGACCCCGCCGCCGTCGCCCTGTCGCTGCACTGCTCTCGCGCCACTGCGTGCTCTCGCGCGACTGCCGATGTGGCGCGAGACCCGTGCTCTCTCAAGCTCGTGGGCAGCTCGACCGTCGAGATCGCGATCTCTCCGAGCCGCTCACTTGACTCGTGGGCCCGCTTTGGACGGCATGAGCTCCTGCCACGGCCCTTGCTCCTCGTAGAAGTTGCAGCTCGTGTCCGTGCCGCCAAACTGGACGGGGATGTCTTCCTTATCCATGACTTCGAGGAGCTTGGGTAGGTACTCCCTCGGACCGCCCAGGATGCTGAACTTGGCCTTCTGGCGCGCGTCGAGCAGGTTGCTCACGAAAGCCCATGCGGTGCGAAAGAGCATCGGCGCGTTGATGATGTAGGTCTTGTAGATGGTCTCGGGATAATTGTCGGAGGCGGTCTTGATGAACGCCTGGATGAAGGTGCGTGTCTCCTTGGTGAAATGCTTCGAGAGCGCGAAACCGGACAGGTCCATCACGTACAGTCCTTTGCCCACGTACCGCCCGCATTTGAGCGAGGCGGCGGGCAGTCGGTAGAACCACGTGGCTTCCGCGTACCAGGTGAAGTACTTCAACACGCGATCTGGCGTTGAGCCCTCGATCGCGATCATCGCGCTGTAGTTGAGGTCGCCCAGCCTATCGAAGTAGACGGGCATGCCATTCTTATCCGTCTTGTGGTGTGAGAAGTGGTAGCACTTCTTGACCTCCGCCAGCTCCGGATAGACGAAATCGATCAGGAAGCGTGGGGTGGGGCCTTGCTCGGTGTCGACGTAGTCCATCCCCATCTCCTTACGCCAGGCGAGGGTGTCTTTGATCATCACGAGAGCCTTGGCTACTTCCCACCCTCGCGCCTGGCAGAAGCGGTACCACGTTGGCTTGTTGTTCATCCACTCCTGCATCAACCCCTCCTTCACGAGCTCCGCCCGGAACTCCTCCATCGTCGCATTCTGCTCCTCGGTGAAGTTCTGCGCTTCCTCCCATACAGCCACCAACTCGGGAGCCATGGAGCGCTGATACGCGCTCAGCTGACCTTTCGCATCACGAGACGAGTTGGCCGACTCCGCTGCCGACGAGTCGGCGGCACCCGCGTCCACCTGCACGTCGCCCGGAGAGATAGTCGACGTCTCGACAGCCCCAGCCCGCCCGCTACCCGGCGCGCTACCCGGCGCGCTACCCTGCACATTGGGGACAGGCTCGGGCACGATTGGGTCTTTGGGATGCTCGGGATGCTCGGTGGCGGACGCATACGAATCGCCATCCGTTTCCGAGTCGGCCTTCTGCGGCGAGAGCAACGCGGCCGTCGCCCCGACCCACGCATCTGTCGCCTTGTCACGTGCGCCCTGGACAGCCTTCGAGATCGCGGCGAGCCTGGCGGCAGTCGGCGGCTGCGGTGTGATGGATGTCCCGGCGGCGGACACACGCGCATCAACGACGATCACGGGTCCGCTGCCATCATCGTCATCGGCAGCGGTGACGACGTGCGCTGACAGCCGCGACCGGGATGTCTGATCGGGAGTCAATTCAACGGTGGTCGAAGCGCCGTTCGTGTTCTCGGCGGCGGCAGCCTTTACGGGCTCCGCCGGAGGCAGGTCCAGGTTGGCCGCGCGAGGAGGCAGCGATCCGGATTTCGAAGTCAGCTCGGATGTGGAAGGAACGTCGTCCTTGTTCGTGGTTGCCGGTGGCTCAACAGTTTGCGCACTGGCGTCCGCCTTGGAGGCGCAGATGCCCATGATGCGGTGCGGGAGGGGAGATTGATGGGTGCCGGCAGCCACAAGGAGCGCGGCGGCAGTCGGGCTCGGCACAGGCCGCCGGCGATACCGCGGTGAGAGCCGTGCGAAAGATGGCGCTACGAAGAGATGCGTTTACTCGCCTTAGGAACCTAAATAAAGTCCCTTGTGAATCCCTTTTTTTTCTCATATAAACATACAGCACGCGCGTGGGAAATAAATCTCAGCACGACACGCACTCTCATACTCTCACAATGATGGACAGCCGTAAACCTGAATCCTGGCGCGTGTTGAAACTTGAATTGCGGTTCATTCAAGATCAATCTGGTCATCAAAGCTACACAGAAGCAGCCTGGTGAGCGCGACAACCGGGCTACGTGTACGAAGGAGGTTTACATGTAGTCGTTGGGGAAACAAGTTCGTTTTTCACATCATTTGTGAGACCTGTCGACCTTGGAACAAGAGAGCCTGGAGGGCGTCGAGGGCGCCGGCCGCCTCCCTGGTGAATTCAACATGGTCAACTTCAAGGCATCGCTCATGCAAGGCGAGCGCAAGCGCGCGCAGGCCACGCAGTGCGTCGAAGTCCATGATGCCGTGAGCAAACTAGAGAAGATGAAGCTGCACGCCGAGGACCTCAAGTGCGTCAACCCTGATGGTGTCGCACTCAAAGTTGTGGCACGTGAAAAGCTGTTTGACGGCGAGAGCAATTTGCACATGAAGGCTGCTCTCGTCGCGCCTGCTACGCTCGCTCGGCTAGGTGCCGCTTCCGGCCGCGCGCTATTGTGCCGACCCGGCAGCGATTTTGTGCTCAGCGCCCGGCCTTCGGCAGAGGCGGCGGAAGGAGAGGTGCTCCTTGGCGAAGCACAGAGGCTCTCGCTGCACGTATGCGAGGACGAGTACTACGAGTGGATTCCTTTTCACCTGCCGCTCGATGACGAGGGCTGCTGCTCCTGCGAGCTTGCGGGCCTTTGCCTTGAAGTACAGCTCATGCACCCGCCTCGCGACGGCGTACCATTTGTGCAGGACGCGGCCACCCTCAACAGTCGCATCAGCAAATGGCTCTTTGACGAGATCGTGTCCGACAACGAGATCTTCATTGTGACGGTGCCCGAGGGCAGCACGCAGCTCGTCCTGCGCGTCACCGGCTGCACGTTACCCGATGTCGAGGAAGACGAGGAAGGCGGTGGCGATGCGTCCATGGAGGCCGAGGCCGAGGGCGATGCGGACCAGCGCATCGTGCGGAGCAGCCACTGCTACCGCGGGCTCGTCACTGCACGAACGCGCGTCTACGTGGGCCGCTCAACCGCCTTCGCCTCCAGTGCGTCGCACCGTGCCGTGTGCGACGGCATCCACATCACTGGAGTGATCGTGCCTTCCATGCGGCCGCCGCGCAACGCGGTGCTTGTGATGACGAGTGATGAGGAGATGTTCCCCGTCCATCGGCGCTTGTTGAAGCCGTGCATAGCGCTCACCAAGGCGGTGCGTGACACGGCCACGCCCGCACCGGAGGCCGCCGTGGGCGTCGACTGTGCTACGTTTGACCGCGTATTGCTCTTTCTCGAGGCTGTGAATCGTGGTACAGCGGATACGTATACGTTTGATATGCAGACGCTTCCGGAACTCGCGGCGGCGGCGGCGGCGCTGCAGTGCCGGCCGCTCAAGGAGGCATGCGCTCGCAAGCTCGGTGCCTTTGAGGAGCGGATCCAGATCCATCGTTGGGCCGACGTCGTGCGGCATAACAAGGCAGGCGGTGGCTGTTGGGTGACCATGGATGGCATGGTGTATGATCTGGAGGCATGGCTGCCCGCGCACCCTGGCGGCGCGACGATCATCCCCGAGCAGGCGCTCAATGTCGACTGCACCGTCCTGTTCGAGCTGTACCATGCGTCTCGCGAAAGCTTCACGTACCTCAAGGAGTTTTACATCGGCGAGCTGCATGCGGATGACCTTGTGCTTGTGCCACGGTCGGATGAGGCGCCGAGCGATGACTTTATGCAGCAGCTGTGAATAGCTCGCTCTCGATCCAACCGCCTCTGAGAGTGACCCCTCGGCTGGTCCTGTGTGTGTGCCCTCTGCCTGCGGCTAGACCCCTGATGTCCCGGGATCGAATCGCTCCTGAGCAGGCGCGAGTTCTCGGCACCCTTCCGCATCGCCCCAGAGGCTCGGGTGGCCACATTCAAGAGCTTCTGAGCGGCGGCGCTGCCGCTGGCTGTGGTCAGCGGGGGCAGAGCGAGGAGATCCAAGACCGTACGTAGGAGGGAACAAGCGCTGCGATTCGGGTCGCGTCCATGGGCGCCGGCGTAACGCCGGGGCTTGGCCGGTGTAGTGCAAGAAGTGCTCCCGGTATGTTCCGCGCCGCGGGCGCGGCGGGGCGAGACGCTCGGCTCGCGGATGTCCACTGTTGTTGGGCGCGAGTCCGACTTGGTCCGCGGCGAGGCCCGAGCGCGCCGAGGGACACCGAGAGGGACGGATGGGCAGACCGGCGGGATCCCATCGAGGCCGTCCGGTCGCCTGACTGGCAACCTACGTCGCCCGCGTGGCAAGTCGGTGGCCGTTAAAGATTTATGTAAGGCATTTGTTTAGACATAGACTGTCGCGACTGACATGTGTGACAACCTCCACACACACACGCCTTCCCACACACGGCGCGGGCACTGCGCGGCCCCGCGCCGACACGGAGAATCAATCGAAAGCTACGACCTGGGGACCAACGAGGAGCGCTCGAGCGCCGTGGAGCCCGCCATTGCCTATTGGGAGGCCGCCTTTCTTTCGGCCTCTCCAAGTACTTCATCTTCCAGCGCTTTTTCGCCAACCCGGGTCTCCTCACGACCAAGCACGTCGTGTTCGCCTCTCTGACGCTCTGCATGAGCGAGTTGCCGGCGTACTTTGGGCGCGCGAAGGCTGTCGACCTCGATACGGGGGAGCTGCCGGAGCTTCATGCACCTTCGTCTTCCTGCGCGCTGGCCTCCTACATGCCCGGGTACATCTGATGCGACGGCATCATGCCCGCTTGCATCACCCCTGGGACCGCGTAGGCCACACCTGTGTGCTTCTTGATGACGCCGTCGTGTAGCGAGCAGTAGATGGTGCCCGAGCGCGCAGAGGTCTCGCAGCCGTTGTAGATACAGCGCTTGCCACCGCCGTGGCCGATGCACAAGTCCGTGCGATCGCGCGCGGAGCGCGGGCAGCCCGGGTGCTTGCACCGGCGGCCACCGCCGTGCGCCTTGCACAGGGGCTTCTGGCCCTGTGCCGCCTTGTTGCACCCTTCATGCGAGCATCGCTTGCCCCCACCATGCGCGATGCACAGGCGGAGCTTGCCGATGGCGCCCTTGGTGCAGCCTGGGTGGATGCAATGCTTGTTCGAGGCGGCGCCGCGCTGGCTCCCCTCCCCCACTGGCATCCCCGCCGCGTTGGTCATCATCATCTCGGCCGGCAAGCCGTAGTAGTTGCCATGGGATGCCGTGGCGACGACCAGCTGCCCGTCGGCAGTGTACTGTGCCGCATACTGCTGCGCGCCATCGCACGTACCGCACTGCGCCATCGGCACTCCGCCCGCCATCATCCCGCCGCCCGCCATCATCCCGCCGCCCGCCATCATCGCGCCGCCCGGCATCATCGCCCCCCCCTGCATCATCGCGCCGCTCATGTGCATGCCATTGCTGACCGCCGCCCCGGCCACAGGGAGAACGCTATTATCCGCGGCCACTGCGACCAAAGGCTCGTCGTGGACGGCGGCAGCGGGCGGGGGGGCGGCTGCGGCGGGGTCGATCCCCGTAAGGCGGTAGTTGACGAGCACTGCCACGCGCGCCGCCTGCTGCATGGCCTCGTGGAGGATTTCGGGCGTCTGGGCACTTTGAAGGGTCTCGTATGTCTCCTCAGGCTGCAGCCTGCAAAGGCGGGGGAGCTCGCCCGTGGTGGTGCGCGCGGGCAGGACGAGGTACGGCTTCGCCACGTCCGTCTTTAGCGACGCGAGCCACGACTCCACTTGCGCCTTTGGTCGCATGTTGCAAGGGGCGTTTGAGGAATGGGAGCAGCAGCAGGATGGAACCCGCAGAGCACATCCCGCAAAACATTTCCCACAGCCAACGAATCCCCCACAACACTCTGTTCACGCAACGTAACGCCGGCGGCGCACGTGGCGCTGCTGCCGCGCTCACGCCGAGAGGCCCACGACGTATTTCTCCTTTTTCGCCTTCTTGGAGGCGACCGCAGCGGAGCGAGCCATCGCGAAATCGAACGGCGACGTGAACTCGTCGCCCGCGTTCATGGAGGCGAGCTCCTCCGCCGTCACACCGTCTGACGCGTACATCCAGCCCTCGCCGCTGAAGCCGCCACTGCGGCCGCCCTCCTCGCCGCTCTCGCCACCCTTGGACGACTTCTCGGCCTGCTCCACCCATGGGCGCATCGAGAGGCCAATACGGCGCTTGGCCTTGTCGACATTGGTCACGCGCACCTGCACCTCCTGCCCAACCGTCAGCACGTCGCCCACCGACTTGACACCTCCATCCTGGATCTGCGAGATGTGCACCAGACCGTCCACGCCCTCCTTGATCGTGATGAACGCGCCGAACTCGGTGATCGAGTTCACCTTGCCGGTGATGAACACCTTCGGGTCAGCGGTTTCGAACTCGGCGAGGTCCGCCTTCGGCTTGCGCTCGCCGCCGCCAGCAGCGCGCGGCGCGCGCGGCGCCTGGGGTTCCTTACAGGTGAGAGCGAGCTGCTTCTTCTCGAGGTTGACCGCCTTCACCTTGCAGGTGATGCTGTCGCCAGCGGTGAGCTTCTCGGTCGCGTCCTTGATGAACTCATTCGAGATCTCGGACACGTGCAACAGCCCGTCGGTCGACGCGCCGATGTCGACGAAGGCACCATACGACATGACGGACTTGATCTTACCCACCACCTCGGCACCCACCACCAGGTCCTCCAGCGGTGTCTTGTTCTCCTTGCCCTTCTTGCCGGCCTTCTTCTCCGACGGCATGATTACGGAGTCAATCACGTGGATGACGCCGTTGTCGCACTCAATGTCGGTCGTCGTGACCATCGCGGCGTCGACCATGACGCCTTCCTTGCCGACCTTGATGGTGACCTCGGCGCCGTTGACGGTGGGCACCTTCTTGCCATCCATGGTGACGACGGTGCTGGCCATGACCTTGCCAGATACGACGTGGTAAGTGAGGATGCCGGTGAGCTTCGCCTTGTTCTCGGGCTTGATGAGCTCCTCGACGGTGCCCGCCGGCAGCTTGGCGAAAGCGGCATCCGTCGGAGCGAAGACGGTGAACGGTCCCGGGCTCTTCATGGTGTCGACGAGGCCGGCAGCACCAAGCGCCGCGGCGAGGGTCTTGAAAGAGCCAGCGCCAACTGCGGTGTCAACGATGTCCGCCATCTGCAGCTCTGCAGACCTGCAGACCACCGGTGTGCGAGGCACGCCCATGGGCATTCCAATTTGGAACGCCGACGCGGTGGCCAGCGTGGCGACGGTAACGATGCGCGACCTGACAGCACATAGCGAGGCAGTCAGAATCCGAAGGTGCACTTCGCAGATTTGTCGTTGACACCGCATCATCGTCGCAGACGCCTCATCATCATCATCATCAGCAGCAGCGCCGGCCGCCTCAGGCAGCCAGGCGCAGCAGCATCGCCGAGCAACAGGGCAGCGCGAGCCGGCACCGCCTATGGCCGTGTTGCAGGCAGGCGTGACACGCAGCCCAGCAGCTGCAAATGAATCGAATCGGACAGCAGAGAGCCCGACCAGCGTCGAAGACGCGTTCCGGCATTAAAAATTACATAGGAAAGTGGAAGGACGAGAGGACGAGCTTGGGCGGGCGAGCTGCGAGCTCTGGCGAGATCGTTCGTGTGAAAACGATCTGTGCATGCTCGATCCTCCTTTCAAAAAGCTGCTCTTGACATCATCTCACTCGACCGCCGCCAGGCCGCCGTTGATGGTGGGCGCACCGGGGAGCGGCTCGAAGCCGCTCTGCGGGCGCCCGCGCCGCTCGCGTCGCTCGGCGACCGCGACGAGGGTGTAGGCGAGGCTCCAGTACACTGAGCAGGTGAGCATGTAGACGGCCGCGCAGAGCAGGACGAGGAGCACGCCCTTTTGGTGCGGCGTGTATGGCTGGTCCCAGTTGTGCGGCTCCGGCCCGAGGCACTCTGGCTTCGGCCGGCCCACGCACGAAGGCGCCCAGAGCGTCGCAAGCATGCCGACGGCGGGCGGTGAGGGCACGTCGCCTAGTGCATGCAAGCAGAGTGTCTGGAGCGGGAGCAGAAGGACGATGGCGAAGGATGAGAGGCAACGGAAGGGTCATAGCAGTGCATGCCACAGCAGTGGCACTCCGAGGCCACTCGCCTGAACGCCAGTGCAAAGGAGCGCAATCAAGGGCCATCAGTGCATGCCACAGCAGTGGCACTCCGAGGCCACTCGCCTGAAACGCCAGTGCAAAGGAGCGCATCCCGTGCGGCACAAGCCTCATGACTGTTCGCGAGATGCCCGCGGAACAGGCGTACGTGCCCGCCACCCCGAGCGTGATGAGGCCGAGGAAGGCGCCGACTTGCCGGCCCGTGTAGAGCGCGAGGCCAGCACCGACCATCGAGACACCCGCGATCGTGATGAGCATCGTAATCGTGCCGATGAGCGCTCGCATTTCGAGCAGGCGCGCTCGCTGCGGCGTGAGCGCGCCGCCCTCCGCGGCGCTCGAGCGCGCGAGGCTTGAGCGCGCGTTCCAGTCGGCGAGGAGGCCGCCGAGGGGCGTGCCGAGCGCTCCGCCGAGCGCGGCGCACGCGCCGAAGGCGAGTGCGCCCGTCGATTCCTTTTCGAAGAGTCCGAGCGCGATCACAAAGTTGGGGCCGAAGGTCGAGATGCCCATCACCGTGGCCGTCTGCGCCGCGTATCCGAGCACGAGCAGCACGTACACTGGCGTGGTGAGCAGCCAGCCGAGCTGGTAGAGCACCGTGTGCTCGCCATACGTGCCGCCGAGGCACGAGCACTCGTGGCCAGAGCTCGCGCACACGCCTCCGCCCAGACTGGCCTCGTCGACGGCGTCGCCACCGAGCGCTGCGTGGGGTTTGTGGCTCGCGGCGGCGTGCGGCGCTGGCAGGGGCTCGGCGGGCAGCGGCACCCTCGATTGCGACTCGTACGGCGACTCGTACGGCGACTCGACGGGCGACGACGTGAGCGAGCTGTCCGTCGAAACGGCTCCGTCGGCATGTTCACGGTGCCGAGTGACCGAGGGTCCGACCGAAGATACCTCGCCGAGCAGACGGGTGCGTGCGCCCACCACGACGGCGCGCCGCCGGCTGATCTCGTCGGGTTTGGGCAGCCAGGCGACGAGGATGGCGCACGGCGCCATCGCGATCGCCTCGAACAGGTACGCCCAGCCCCAACCGATCGATTCGGGCGGGCCTGGCGCGAGCAGCGAGCCGTAGACGAAGCCGAAGGCGGTGCCGCACGGGATGGCCGTGTAGAAGCAGCCGAGCCACAGGGCCTTGGAGCCCGGCGGCGCGATGTCCTCGATGTAGGGCGGCACGATGCACTGGAACGCGGCCTCGCCCACGCCGGAGAGGGCGCGGTGCAGCAGATACCAATAAAAGGCAAACGGCGTCCACGGTCGTAAAAAGTAGGCGAGCCCCGAACCCACGAGCGCGTACACCCACACGCACAGGCCGAAGCTGAGAAGCCGGAAGGCCGGCTGCGAATTAATCAGGTGTCCATACGTCACCGAAGCGATCGAGTAGAAGAACACGAACGACGAGAAGATGGCGCCCGTCCACACGGCCGTGCCCTCCATCGGCACGCCCATGCTCATGTTGACAAAGGTGGCGAACTCGCCTGGTGCGCCAGGTGTAATGCCGCGGTCCATGAAGTTGACGAGGTTGATCACGGTGAGCATCACGAGCACGTGTCCGCCCTGGAGCGGCATCCTATGACGTCCTGAGCAATGAATGAAGCACTTCAGAAGGACGCCTTCGGACGTTGCAAGACCTTTCGTCAAAAGAATGCAACTTCCGAGATGCGCGTCAGACACGAAATTTGCCGCGCTTTTTCAACCACGGAAGGCGCCCGACTCTGGGTGGCCCTTTCGTCGAGGTCGCCGCCAGAGACGGACGGCGGCAGCTCGAATGGCCTTGATTATCACGGGCATCGACGACGAGCCGACACGCTCACGCTACGTGCAGCTGCGTGGCCGTCTCGAGGCCCAGCTGCCGCCTGGCACCGCCATCTGCGTAGCCGGCGTGCCCGTGAGGCGCACCCTTAAGCTCCTCAGCGCGGTCGCTCGAGGGCAGTGGGTGGTCAGCTCGGCCTACTTGAGCGAATGTTTCAAGGTTCGGAAGGCGATCGATCCGAGCCCATTCGAGCTTGTTGCAGACGTTCCCGGCTGCCGTCGTGCTCGCGTTGCTGGGGGCGGGACCGCGCTGGCGGGGCTTGAGGTGGTGGTGCGTGGACCTACCACAGTCCCGGCAGCAGACCTCGTCGAGCTCTTGCGCGATGCAGGTGCGACAGTGCGGCAAGGCCGTGACGTGGGCTCTTTGATGGTCACTCGCTTACATCCGTGGCGCGAAGCGCTCTGGGGTGCAGACGAGGGATGGTTGCTTGAGCAAATCATGCGAGGAGGCGCGAGCACACGCGATGAGGACGAGACCGTCGCATCCAGCGAGGAGAACGAAGACGGTGCTCCACCGCCGCCCGCCGTGCCATTTGCAGCCGATCTCGGCCCCGTCACCGCACCCGCCAACGCCAAAGCTGCTGCTGCACCTTCCATACCTGCACGTCGCCGAGCGGCCACCATCACGGCTGCACCGCCCCCGCCCTTGCCGAAGCGCCCGCGGCGTGGGACGTTGTCGCTCGACGCCACGGGCGAGAGTGAGTCGGCAGCGCATACAGCCGCAAGCGCCGCGCACTTCACCGCCGTCCCTCCCTCCGACTCCGAAGAAATCATCGCGAGCACGATGGCCGATGAGCGCTCATCTCTCGCCTCCGAGTGCCGCCTGCTCCCGCCGCCAGCGCCGGAGACAGCCGGCGACTTCACGCTCAAGGAGGCGCTTGCGATCCGGCTCTACCGGCAGCGGCTGCCCGCATGCAATGTCGACCTCCGAGACGCGCGTTCACCGAGGCACCCT
>Ga0114972_10003048_pt1 | contig 12581 bp, 13 predicted proteins | sample M_140807_EF_Meta_FD_87354 | JGI IMG/M metagenome (GOLD analysis project Ga0114972, IMG submission 87354) | Freshwater microbial communities from Lake Montjoie, Canada to study carbon cycling - M_140807_EF_MetaG | ecosystem: Environmental > Aquatic > Freshwater > Lake | place: Lake Montjoie... | reverse complement strand
GGCCTGACTCCAGAGACTCTTGCGCGAGACACGTGGCTTCGTGACGCGTCGGTACAACTTGTTGATGAAGCAAACGTACTGCCACTCCTCGACTGAGTCCGTCCATAGGTCAGCCACTTCAAAGATACTCATGATCGACCGTGCGAGGTTGAGGCTGGTGTGCCCTCGCTGGTCGTCCGTATAGTCCTCTTCCGCCGCCTCGCGCCACTCCGCCTCATCCATCTCCGGAGCGAGCGCTGCCGTGAGCAGCCGGTGGACCTCCATGTACTGCCCACGGTGCATCGTGCCATCCTCGTCGAGGCGGAGCGTGTCCCAAAACTGGCGGCAGGCGCGCACGATCGAGGGCGCGCGCAACAGCGCCAGGCGCCGCTGGAGCGCCTCGGGAGTCTCATACCGAGGGTCGCCCACCTGCCGATATGCCGCGGCCGAGCGACGCGGCCCCGCGCCGCTGCCAGTCTCCCAGTCGAAGCGGTCAAGGCCGTCGAAGCGGTGCACATTCTCGTCCGTGTACATGTGCTCCGCGGCTCGGTCGTCACGCTGCGTCAGTGGCAGCGCCACGCCGAGCTTGACCGCGAGGTGCAGCGCCTCCGAGCCCGACTTCCTGTCAGATCCGCCGTCCTCGCCCCACAGGGCCCGCTGGATGTTGCGCACGCTGACGGAGTCTTCGGCGATGGAGTGCTCAACCTGGCGCGGCGAGCGGCGCGGCGAGGCGGGTCCGCCGCCGGCGCCGATCCTCTCGAAAAGGGCGCGCACGACCTGCGGCTGAGCTCGCACGTTGAGAGACGCGACTGCCGACTGGAAGGCCTCGAAGGTCATCGCACCTGACTCTAACGATGCTTTGCCGCACCACGCTCGGATGGTCTCCTTTTGCTGGGAGAGCCGCGCACGGATCTGCAGGCGAAGCGCTTCGGCTGCAGCCGGCACGGAGGTTCTCACTAGGGCCTCGCGCCATCGGGCAGCCCCTTCATCGCCCGTTGAGGCGGGCATCTTAGCTTGGACGTCAACAACAGCAGTCAACAAACTGTTGTGGACGGGCAAGTCGAGGCCTTCGCTTCCATCAACCGTTTGTTTGGTCGCGCATTTAATAAGTCGAACCCAGAAGAGGAAGTGCCCTGTAGTGCCCCCTCAAGACATTTACCATGGCTGTGATAGCACTTCTGCACTCGCGGGCAGTGGGAAGACGAGATGCTCCTCGTCAGGGCTCTCAATCACCCGCACAGCAAGAACGCCGTTATTACGTTTCCCTGTGTGGCTATGCAGTGTCAAGACGTCAGTGGCTCTTAGTTCTGCGGCGTCCACACTCGACGAAAGTTGACATGAGTTGAGTCGCTCGGAATCCAAGACAAATCAATTCGGAATCCTCTTGCCGCCGCGCACAATGTTTCGCACCGTCGGCGTCGCAGCGGCAGCCGGCGTCGCGGTGGTAATCGCGATGCCTTATCTCGAGCGCCTGCTGCACCGGATGACGGCGAAAGTCAAGCTTCAGTACTTTGATATCGCTGGCCTCGGGGAGCCCATCCGCTACGCACTGGCCATCGCAGGGGTGGACTTTGAGGATGCACGATTTGCCAATCGCGACGAGTTCTTGGCCAAGAAGCCCACTCTGCGCTTTGGCCAGGTGCCGTACCTTGAAGTCGACGGAAAGGAGCTCTTCCAGTCGTGCGCCATCCTGCGCTTCATCGGACGCTACTTCGACGCGTCCCTCTACCCGGCGGATGCGGCCATGGCGGTCCAAGTGGATGCGTTCCTGGACCAGGTGAAGGATATGCGCGTTGGTCTGGACGTGGCCAAGTACAAGGAGCGCTACGGCTTCCCCGAGTCCGTGCTACACGAGGGCAACGCACAGATCGTCATCGACTACTGGCGAACCGTCACACTGCCTCGCCACCTCGGGTTTTTCGACAAAGCGCTCGCCGACTCGCCGACCAACTACCTGGCCGGCAGCGCTGCACCCACCGTCGCCGACATCTTCCTTGCGATCACGCTCAAGGCCTTTGCGGCCATGTGAGGGCCGTCTTGACACACCCCACTGCACTCGGATTCGCACTGGATTCACGTGCTCACCTCTCCTTATCGCGCATGGCTCACCCTTTCGCAGGTCGCCGCCTCCCGCGCCTTACTCAGCCAAGCTCCAGGCGCTCGTCGACGGCGTCTATTCGCATCCAGCTGTGGTCGCCTTCATCGCACAGGAGCGCAAGGGTAAGAAATAAGCCTCGCCAGCTTCCGTTCCTTAGTGGCAAGTGTGTAGTCTGTAGTGTGGTGCTTCCTTGCATGCTTCCCGGTCCGCGCGCTAGCGTCCGTCATTGCCTGTCGGCGCTCCGTCAGTTGTTTCAGATGGCCAACAGTCGTGTATTTTTGCACACTGTGGAGCACCCTGGGTTTTCGATGAAATACATTCTGACTAGGACCACGCCGCGCTCACGCGCAGATAATTGATAACTCTGAGATTCATTCCTGTCCTCGAGCACGATCCACTGAGATAGGCGAGCGAGGAGCACCATGCGTAGTCCACGCCGCGGGTCGCTAACAATTCGACTTTCACAATTCGCCGGCTCCGCTACCGCCCTGCGCACCGTACAACTTCTTCATAGCCGCGTTGTTGCACATATGGTCTTCGGCTTTACCTGCGACGCCGCAGTACTTCGTGAACGCCTTCGTGAAGAGCGCTTGTGACGCACTCTTGCTTGCCTTTTTCTGGGCCTCGGATTTCCGGCCCTCGTCATCGTAGAGCAGCTGTTTGCGCGACACCAGCGCCTCCTTTTCTGAGTCGTTCGAAGCCGACTTCAACTGCTTGTTAAGTTCGAAGCTCTTGCACTCGAGCGTCGCCTTTTCGGCAGCGTCGGCGACTGGGCAGTGGGCTTTGAGAAGCTTCATCTGGTACAGGTATATTTCCCTCGGCAGCTCCCCATTGACATACATTGACGGCGGCTGGCCGGCGGGCATCTTGTACTTCTTCTCAGGCCTGGCTGTTGATGCGCCCTGTTGTTCCGCCGAACCAGCAATAGCAGCCAGCTTCGTGGCCATCCTATCCACCTTCAAATCTGCCTTCTCCTTCGTAGGCGCAGGAGCTGCTTGAGCAGCAGCAGAGGGCTCCTTCTTTCCGAAAATCCCCCCGAACCCACACGCTCCGACGACGGTGAGTACTATGACGAGAAGGCGCATGGTTACGGTTGTCCCCCGCGTGTGCGGCCGGCCCGTTCGTTCGGCGAAGTGCGTCCCTGGGAATCCTGGTGAACGAGTTGGTGTTGAGGGATGATCATCGTCATTTGTACTTTTGGTTCCCTTTCTTCAACATTCTCATGACGATCCGCTTAATAGAGGTCTACACCGAGGTAGCAAACCGCATCACCTGTCCTCCGTTCATATCATCATAAATGAGTCGTCTCGGCCATTGGTCTCGGCTCTAACCTCTGAGGTAGCAGTCGGGGACGTTTTAGACGGCCAGTCGGAGTGTCGGTCTCGCGCCCATGCTCGCGCCACGATCTCGCGCAGTCAATTTTCAAGCGGCGCGAGCAGTCAGCATCTGCGCGGCAATTTCGTCTGACTTCTCCTTCGACACCATCAGCTCAACGAGCTTGAGTGCAAACTGGAGGCTCGTGCCCGGCCCTTGGGACGTCACCACGTTGCCACTGACGACGACTCCAGCCTCGGACCAGCCTGTCGGCAGTGCACCCTTAAACTTGGGAGCCGGGTAACACGTCGCTGGATGGCCTTCGAGGAAGCCGTGCGTCGCAAGCACGACCGCAGGTGAGGCGCACACCGCGGCGATCGTCTTACCCGCGGCTGCATGCGTCTTGAGCAGCGTGATGAGCGCCTCACAGTCCCGCAGCCGCTCGGCGCCTGGCATGCCGCCCGGTAGCGCAATGCAATCATATACCTTTCCGACGCAGTCACTGATTGATACGTCCGCCTCCACCTTGAGACCGCGTGACATTGTGCACAACAAGCGACCTCCGGGCGCCACGCTCGCCACGGTCACCGCCACGCCAGCCCTGACCAGAGTGTCTGTGATGCAAGCCGTCTCGATCTCCTCCGAATCGTCTGCGATGGGGACTAGTACGGTCGGCGCGGTGGACTGCATGCAAACTCCCTTTGTCGGCATGCGAGCTGTGTACGCCGGCGCATAGAGCAAACCGCGCGCCAGCAGCGGAAAAGACGCCTGAACTAGGAAGTGGAAGGGTCGCATTGTGATGATCACGACGACCAATAACGACCATTCCCGGTCTTTCACATGATGTAGGGCGTTAAAAGATCCTTCGTTCCCTTCCCCCTGTCATGCCCTGTACCGCTCTAGAAGGTCTACATGGTTCTAGTTCATGTACCTCGGAGCATGTTAGACTCGCGGCACGCGCGGGCTCTCTCCCCACACATGCCACAATATCACAAATCTGAAATCAGAATCACAATGCTCTCTCACAGCGACACAGGCCAGATGAGGCCGATGCGCGATGGAGCAGGGCGCGGTATGGGGCGCCCCCTTTGAGCTTTGTGCGATGAACACTGTCACTGAAATTTCGCGACGCGACGTGCCAGTCTCACAACACCCACTGCCATAAGTTGCAGCCGGTGCGCATCCCCGCAGGCGCATAGCGCTGGCGCAGCGGGCAGTTGTAGAACTCACGGCCACTATGCGTCCTGCCGCGGAGCGCGACGAAGCGCACGGGGAGGCAGTGGCAGCGCACGAGCTCGCCAGGAGGCCGTTCAAGCTCCACCTCGATCCGTCGGAAGTAGTCCTTCTGCGCCGTCTCGAGCACCGCGCGGTGGCGCTGCATCAGCTCGCGCAGCATATCACGCTGGAGCGCGTGCTGGGTCGCGTCGTGGGCGGAGCCGGCCTGCGGCGGCGCGCAGCCGCCGTTGCGGACCGCCGCCGCCGCCGCCTCTTGCGCCGCCTGCCGCAGCTGCTCGCGACGGTGGGCCACATGAGTGGGGAAGGCGCCCTGTATCGCCTTCCACAGTCCAACGTCGACACTCGCGCTATGGGCTTCCTCGAGGGAGATGGTGCCTCGGCAAATGGGGCAGCGGCGAGCCGGAGGGGGCGCGCCCGGCATCGGCATGCCCCCATTTGGCGGCGGCTGAATCGCCTGGTAGTAACAGCTCCGGCAAAATGAGTTGTGGCAAGCGGCATGAGTGATCGGCTCGTGGAGCAGATTGAGGCAGATGGCGCACTTGTAGCCCTCGAAGGCGTCGCGTTGCGAGGGCGCGACGCACTCGCTCATCTGCGAGCACTGCGACGCGCCCACGCCGCCGTCGTCGCCATCGTCACACTGCTGTTGCTCCACCTCGGCCGCCGCCACCGCCGCCGCGAGCGCGGCGGCCGCGGCAGCACTCAGCTCTGCCGATGGCGCGGGTGCGGGTCGGACTGATCCGTTGCGTTCGGGTGCTCGCAAGGTCGGCGGTGATAGCGGCGCTGGCGGCGGCGGCGCTGGCGGCGGCCGCGGCGGTCGCGCTTCGGCAGCCGGCGCAGGCGCGGGCACTGAAGCCTCGACGCGTGGTCGGTGACGCGGAGCTTCCGCGTCGGAGGAGCCTTCTGGCGGCCCGCGACGAACGGTGCCCCTCGCTGGTGCAGGTTCGACCGAGGACGGGCCGAGCTCCGCGGGGAGGCCGAGGTCTTGCCGCTGCACGCGCAAGTAGCCCGCGAAGAGCGACTCGAGCCGGTGGCCGGCAAAGAGCTGGTGCAGCTCGATGGTCGCATCCAGCTGCCCGTACTTGTCGCCGGCCGCCTCCGCCGCGCAGCAACGCGCGTGTGCCGCGCGCACGAGAGCGGTTTTCCATTCGCCGGTGCCTGCAAACATTGAAAAAGTCGGTTGCATCCGCAAATCGATACGCGGGATTTTTGGATCGCACCCGTGAATCTGGAAACGCGTTCCTCGCAGAGGTGCTGCTTCCTCTTGCGCGGTGGCCGCCAGCGTCATCGAGCACGGGCTGCCTGTTCGATTCGCGTGACCGCACGCAGACGAGCAGCTGACGATGCAGACGCCTCCAGTTGATCTCGCGACGCTCGACCACCAGGTGCAGCTCCGTGCGATCGCCGTCGCGTTGGAGCGGATATGCTGCGTCAACTGCGACCTGCGGAGCAGCTCGCCGACCGTTTTTGACGCGGTGTCCGTGCCGACGATGTCCATCCATTGCTACCTCGTGCGGCTACACCGATACACAAAGTTCGACTTTGTCTGCTTCCACGTGGCCACCTGGTATCTGGCGCGGCTTTGTGCCTCTCCTGAAGGATATGCTTGCTGCCCCACGCTGCACAACATCCACCGGCTGCTGATCGCTGCGCTCGTCGTGGCGTCCAAGGCGGCTGACGGTGCGTGCTCCGCGCCCGCCGCGCTGCCGGCGCCCGCTCGCGCGTGGCCGCCGCGAGCCGGCGCTTGATTCCATGCGCCTTCACCCTCATTACCATACGTTCTGAGCATTCGTGGCGCGCAATCGTGGCGCGCATTCGTGGCGTGTGAGAAGGGCTCGCGGGGTCTCGCATGCGCCAGAATCTCCTCGTTCTGATAGGCTTCACACCCTGCGTGCGCGCCGCAGACGTATTCCACGCCAACGTCTTCATGGCGCAGTGCGGAGGCATCGGGGTGGGCGAGCTCAACAAGCTCGAGCTCGATTTGTGCGAGCGGCTGAGCTGGAAGCTGCTGCCAACGCCGCACGAGCTGCGCGAGCTGCTGGACGCGCTGTCCAATCCTCACGCGCCGTTCTGGGCGCCCTGGTTCAATGCGCGCGCCGCCTCGCCCACGCTGCCCGTCGACCCATCGGGACCATCACTGAGCCGGCTGCCTCCGTCGAGGTCGGTCGCTCACTCGCTCGGGCGGATATTCAGGGTGAGCTCGCGGAGCAACATCCACTCGAGCGATAGCAACCTGCCCGCCCTCGAGAAGGACGCCGCCTTGCCCGCCTTGCAGCAGCAGCAGCAGCAGCAGCAGCAGCAGGGCGAGGGGCCGCAGGTGCCGCATCAGCAATCAGTTCTGCCCCCCGCCCCCCCAGGCGATGGCTGGGCGGCAATGGCGGGCAAGGCGGCGGCCTGCGACTACTCATGCGACGATGGCTCGCCGCGCACGGTCGTCCAGCGCACCTTTTCGCTCTCCAACCTCTTTGGGCTCTCATGGTGAGCGGCGGGCGGGGCGGAGGGCGGCGTCGACGTGTGCCGCCGCCGTGCGCTCCGCAGCCGATGCGCATCTCATGCATGGCTCATGTAATCTCATGTCGCCATCCCATTTATGGCATGTAGCTAAATCATGCATGGCTCTACATGGTACGGATCTCACATGCAGCTGACTACATGTGTGCAGCATATGCCGGCCCAGCGAACATGCTACACGACTGACGACTGACGCAGTACTGCGTTGTGAATAGACCGGGCGCGCGGGTCGTCGCTGTGCTTACTGTTATGGGTGCGACGCAACCCCCTACGACGCCGCATCGCGCATCCTGCTTCCTGGACGTGAGTTTGGACTTGGCGACTTGGCACTTGGGCCTCCACGCTTCCGCGATTTCCGAATAAACGCAAAACGGGCCTCCACTGTCTGGACTCCTGAAGCAAGCTTTGCTTGCTTGCACCACCGGGTCCGACCCTAACACAACTTTGATTCTACAGAGGGAGTCATCGGGGGTTCGAGGTTCTTCCTGACCGATTGCGATGGAGATTAGATTGCGTTCTCCCTTTGAAGAGTCGAGAATTTTGGCTCGATCAGCTTCGAGGACCTGCTCAGTCTATCTGGCAAAAGATTCCTTTCCGTCATCTCATCTCATGGCGGCCGCCACTTTCTGCTCCGCCTACGGCGATCTGCACGACGACGAGCCTGAAGTAGGGCGCACACCTTCTTCGCCATCCAACAGCTGGTCCTCTGCCGAGACGCAGCTGGCTGCGGGCGTCGACTCCCCTCATGCAGATGGCGCAGACGGCAGGCGATCAAAGAGGTGCAAGATCTCGCGCGAGCAGCTGATGGTGCTCATCAAGTCCTTCGAGGACGAGCCCCTACCCAACTTCGACCAGCGGCAGACACTCGCCCAGGTACTCGGCATGACGCCGCGCTCCGTGCAGATCTGGTTCCAGAACAGGCGGCAACGACTGAAGCCGATGCAGCCGAAGGCCGCATCAACGGCGACTCCCCTCTGCGGCCTGCAGAGCGCGGCGATGGCAGCGCGTGCGGCGCAACAGCAGGGCCATCGCACGGCGCAGCAGCATCTGGGCATGCCCGGCCTCGCCGCCGCCGCCAGCAGCATCGGCGGCTACCAGTTCGAACAGGTCATGTTCAGCCACCTGCCGGCGGCGGCTGCCTCATACAGCATGGGCCACTCGCTCTCTTCCTACGGAGACGTCATGGAGCCCTTTGCCGCGACCAAGGCGCTCCTGTCCGCCGGTGGTGCGATGGGCCTCTCTCCAGAGATCCGAGGCCGAGCCGGGCCAATTGGCTGCCCGTCGATGGCGCTCGGCGGCGGCGGCGTTTCGATGCTGCCGCACAACACCTCGAGCTCGAGCCTGAGCAACATGGCCGCCGCCTTCGGCGCGCCCTCGCGCGGCTCATGCCCCAGCCCGAGCACCACCGCCGCGCCCTCGCCCGCGCCGCCCAAGGCCGACAAGGCCGACGGGCTGCTGCTCTTGCTCGCGTGCGCGGATGGCAACTCCTCCTCGGTCGAGTGAGGAGGCGGGCGCCGTGCGCCTCGCCAAATCGACTTCCGCCGCGCGGCCGCCAATACGGCTTCCGCTGCCGCTGCTGCTGTCCTTTCGTCGCGGGCTTGCTCGCTGCGGCGCAGGCAGCGTCCTTAATCTGTTTACGGAGCATGCATCGATCTCGCACCTCCCTTGAGCATTCATCGCGGACCCGCTTGGGCAGGCAGCTTGGGCTTCCCCTCGCATATGTCTATGGTATTATTGGCTGCCGTGTTCACCATGGTAATGGTGGCCCTGTGACCTCGCGGAGAACTGTGTTCCCTCAGTGTCTCGTCGTGTCGCGGCCGCTTCTGTGGGAAGCCGCACAGGCTTCAATCACGGTCAGCGTGTCAGCGTATGTCGTGTGCGGTTCCCCTGTCGATTTCTGCTGTGCAGTGGCCAGTGCTGTGAGGCGAAGTTGTGGCGGCGTTGAGCTTGATCATGCTTATACAATGTTGAAGTTATGTCGTTTCAAAAATTCACGGTAGTCTACATAAAATAGTATTCACACCTGCCCCCTCGGCGTGAATTCAAAATGGCGCCTCTGCGAGTCGTCGCGCGCACAGACGGCGCCCGCGTGGTCGGCAGCTGGTTCCAAGCGAGTATTGAGCTGCAGTACGAGGGCTCGGCCACGGAACCCGTGTGGGTCGACTGGCTCGCGGCGCAACTGTGCGGCTTCTGCTCCCGTTGCGATGAGCTACCTATGACGCAACAAGTGGCGAGATCGAGCTCCGCTCTCCAGGATGAGACAAAAGACCGCATCGCCGGACGTGATTGCGTGCTGTGCTCTCCTCCGCACGTGCTTGCCGCCAACGAGTGCCTCGAGCCTGGGCAGACGAAGTGGTGCGTGTTCCCGTAGAGTGTCGGAAGATCTTGGGCGTGATTGCATCCTCACCTGCCCTGGATTCCTCGCTGCGCAGGTTGCACGTGCGCAGCCGCTTGCCCGCGGAGCTGCCTCCGAGCTTTTACGGCTCGCTGGTGCGCTCTGAGTACACGCTCATCGTCAGCCTCTGTACCAAGGCGCCGCCGCGGCCGGGGCTGCTCGCGTCGATGCTCTTCTCGTCGACCGGTGAGTGGCGCCGTGGGCCGGTGCACAGAGTGTGCGTGCCCGTGCACGTGGTGTGCGGCGTGGCGTACGTGCGTGCGGCACCGACGGCCGCCACGCCCGCGTGCTGCCGGCTCGCGCTCGTCGAGCGGGCGGCGCGGGCGGGCACGGAGGACGAGTACGAGGAGGACGAGACGGAGGCGGAGGAGGAGGCGACGGCCGCTGCCGCGTCGCGAGGCGAGGGCAGCCGCGCCGCCGAGGACGAGGAGGACGAGGAGGACGAGGAGGACGAGGAGGACGAGGACGAAGACGAGGCGGCGGCGGCTTATGGCGCTAGGCTCGGCGGCGGAGGCAGCTCGCTGTCCAGTTACGAAGTCCAGCTAGGTGGCCCGTCGGGGGTGCAGTCCCTCGCGCGCGTGCAGCTGACGGGCACATGCGTGCGCGTGGGCGGCGCGGTGCGAGGGGCGGTGGAGATCTTCGATGCGAGCGGTGCATGGAGCCGCGGCGGCGCCCATGCGAGCGTTGAGCGCCTTGAGGTCGCGCTTGTGCTCATTGAGCAGTCTGAGACCGCCGCCGCCGCCGGTGACGCCGCCGCCGCCGGCAGCGACACCGTATTCACCCCCATGCCCGACCCCACCGCCGCCGCCACCGCCTCAAGCACGGTCGTAGCTCGGACGTTCGCGGACGGTGGGACGACGCGGCGTGCGACCTTTGAGCTCGGTGCACCCGTCCACGCGCCGCCATCCACGGCGCTCTGCGCCGCGGGCCTCACCGTCCGGTTGACGTATGAGCTTCGGATCACGTTTGAGCTGAGGGGCGGGCAGCCGGCGAGCGTATCCGCTGGAGCCGCGGGCGCGGAGCCACCAACCTCAAAGCTGCCGTGGCGTCTGCCGCTCCGCCTCCTCCCTACTCGGACACGGGGACGACGCGCAGCCGCGACCAGTGCGCGGACGGCCGCAGCATCCATGCCGATCGTCACCAGCGAGGTTGTGCTCAATGACGAATCTTGACGGTCTGGCTGTGCTGCTTTTTGTTATTAACTCGGCGAAGGGGAACGGGCTAGGCACTCAACTTTTGCAAGTGAAACGTGTCGTCTCCCACGTCGCATGCTGCTCTATAACGACGGTATACTTACGGTATACAACAGAGCCGACGCGCGCGGCCCGTGCCAGCGGGTCCCTCGGGCGTCCGCGCGCTCCGCGCGCACCCGTTGCCGGGGATCGCACCCGAAACGAGATACGAAGATGTCCCGTCCGGGGTGCGCGTCACACCGGTTCTCCGCGGCGCACTGACGCTGAACCCTGCAGACGCCGCGCTTCGCTTCCGCGGTCGCGCACAGCGCACAGCTTAGTCCTCTGTTCCAAATCTGCAAAGCGCGACTACTACTCTGCGACGGTCGGTTGTCGCGGACGAGGCTGCAGTAGAGACGAGCGGCAATGCAAGCCGAGGCCCTCGTGATCCTTAGGGACGGGTGCGCCGTCCGCACCTCTACGCATCGCCTCTCCCCCGCCTCGGGGTGCGAGTAGGCTCGTCCCCAACGAAGAGGCGCCGTTGCGGGTGCCAGCAGCGTCTTTGGGCCGAACGGTCGCGTGGGCGGGCCCTGCCGCTGCCATCGACCCTTCATGTAGCTCGGGCCTAAGCGCGGTGGCGAGACCCATGAGAGAGAGCGCGGTGGCGCGAACGGCGAGCCAGTTGTACCTCCAGGCGCTCATGGGGCTGCTGGTGGATCGCTCATGGCGCTCATGGCGCTGCTGCGGCCGGCGCACAGTAGGGGCGATGGCAAGGGCCTGCAGCAACAGCTGGCGCGGCGGCGAGGCCAGCAGAGGCGCCGGGGGCAGCGGAGAGGCCGTTGCCGGCGCCGTTGCCTGAGCCGTTGCCTGCGCTGGTGCTTGAGCCGGTGCCTGCGCCGGTGTCGTCGGTGTCGCCTCATGCATGAGCAATCCGTCATTGTAGGCGCGGAAGAGCATGCCCAGTACGGCGCACTTAGCGAGGGCATAGCCGAGTCGCGATCCTACTGGCTGGGCGGCGAGGAGCAGGGCGAGGGCAAATGCATGCCGGCAGAGCGTCGTACGCATGCACGGCGTTCGCACCTCCACCTCCGAGGCAGCCGGCCTGGTCGCGGCGCGGCGCAGGCAGTACGCCTCGGCGACCATTAGAGCGTTGCACGCGGAGAAGGCGAGGGTGCCAAAGCCGAGCACCGCCACCCTTCCGACCTCGTGACGCTTCTCAACCAACGAGACGAGCGAGCGCATCTTCTGGAGCGCGGCTACGAAGTTGAGCGCGATCGTCGCGGGCGCGGCGTAGCGCATGTGCCCCGAGAGCTCCTTTGCTTCGAGAGCGTCCGAGCGTACCATGCAAAAGGCGAGCAGAAAGGATATCACATGGTGCTGCTCGCTGTACCACGAAGGAGGCCGGCCGAGGAGCACGAGCGAGATGAGCGTCGACCCGATGAACTTGAGCACGAAGCAGCCGACGACGGTGCGGCTGATGTACCGCGTTCGGAACCAATAGTGGTTGATGCTGTGCAGGCTCTTGCCGAACATTACCAGCATGCCGCTGCGCGAGCTCAGAAGGCTCTCGCCGTCCATCGCCATCTCCGCCAAAACGCAGGCGAGGAGCACCCATCCTAATGTCGGAGTCGGCAACGAGGGCTGCGATTCCGACGCCGTTGGTTGTGACCAGAGTGCCGAGGGCTTCCTCTGCAGCACTGGGCGAGGAGGCTGCCGCACCTCCTGTGCTGCCATCTCCGATTCAATTTGAGTCACCATGGAGTCGTGCGAGCCTGGCCCATCTAGTACGGAGTCATACGAGCATCTGCCCTGTGTCTCGAGCGGCTTGCACTCTGCGTTCGTGGGCGCCTGCATCACGGTCGGCTTAGAGGTTGAGGGG
>Ga0114972_10003047_pt1 | contig 12582 bp, 2 predicted proteins | sample M_140807_EF_Meta_FD_87354 | JGI IMG/M metagenome (GOLD analysis project Ga0114972, IMG submission 87354) | Freshwater microbial communities from Lake Montjoie, Canada to study carbon cycling - M_140807_EF_MetaG | ecosystem: Environmental > Aquatic > Freshwater > Lake | place: Lake Montjoie... | reverse complement strand
TTACACTGTGGTTGTAAACCTTGGAACTTGTTCCGATACATCACTTCCGTTTACGGTGGTTCAAACGCCAGCCAATTTTACAGTTGACACCAACATTGTTGCGGCTGGTTGCCAGGCTGGAATTCCAGCAAACAATGGCCAGATCAGTCTGGTGGTTCAGGCCGGTTCTGGGAATTATTCTTACAATTGGTCAAACGGCCTTCCCAACCAGGCAACGCAAAGCAATCTTTCTCCAAGCACGTATTCGGTGCTTGTAAAAGACTTGACCAGCGGGTGTATTTCCAACCTTGCAAATCTGGTAGTACCAGCACCGCCTGTTTTGGTTTTGGGTAGCAATTTGATAAACGATTCCAGTTGCGACATCGACAATGGAAGCATTAGCATTACGCCTGCGGGTTCTTCTGGGCCTTTTGGTTTTGCGTGGACAGGAAGACCAGAAACAAGTTCTTCCATTACTGGCCTGGCTTCCGGAACTTATGAAGTGCTGGTAACAGACAGCAGCAGCGGTTGTGTTCGCACCTTAAGTGGCATCCAAATTGGAGCCCCGGATTCAGTCGAGGTGCTTGCCACAAATAAAAATGTAGCCTGTACAGGACCGGGTTCTATTCTGTTGTCAGTTTCCGGTGGAAGCGCCCAGTATTCGTACGATTGGTCTGGAACCGGAACTGGCTTGGTGGCTGGGGCTGCAAACCAGAATTCAATATCAGCGGGAATTTATCAGGTTACTGTGCTTGACATCAATACCAGATGTTCCCGTACAATTTCTAATATCAGCATTCAGGATTTTGATTCCATTGCGATTTCAATTCAGAAAATCAATCCAAGCACATGCAATGGAAGCAATGGTTCTGTCGCAGCCATTACCGGAATTGCTTCTGCAACTTATACCTGGAAAAACGAAGCCGGAATTGTGGTTTCAAGTGATTCCATTGCAAGTGGACTTTCTTCCGGGAATTACAAGGTTGTGGTTTCATCGGGCATTTGCAGCGATTCCGCTGAAGTTAATCTGATCAATCCCTCCATTGTCCTTCAAACTACCGTAAACCAGATTACAGGTTGCGGTACAAATGATGGATCCATCAATCTCCAGATTTCGGGTCAATCAGGGCTGGCATCTTTTTCATGGACAAAAAACGGACTTCCATTTTCATCCAGTCAAAACATTACGGGTCTTCAGGGAGGGATTTATGAGGTTGTTGTTCAGGCATCGGCCTGCAGCAGCAGCACTTCCGTCACCATCAATCCTTCCTCAGAAATCACTTACAGCAAACTAATTACAGCCGCGAGCACCTGTACCAGTTTTGATGGTGGCATCCAGATTATTCCGTCAGGAGATACAGCGGGCTTGCATTATTCATGGTTTACAATTCCCGGAGGGCTTGGTGTTGGGGGAGATTCAGCCAGACTTGTTTTGGCAAAATCAGGACTTTACAGTTTGGTCTTGACAAAGGGTGCCTGTGTGGATACAACTCAGTTTTTAATTTCTGCCCTTAGTCAATCTTCTGTCCAGGATTCTCTTGTATTGCCTGGGAATTGCGGAGCTTCGAATGGAAAAATCATCCTTGTAGACTCTGCCCAATTTGCTGGTCAGACAGCGGCCTGGTTCCAGAATGGTCAACTCATTTCAAATGGATTTAGCCTTTTGAATGTTGGAAGTGGTAGTTACCAGCTTTTGGTAACCAATAACCTTTTGGGAGGTCCGCTTGCCTGCGATCAGCCTTACGAATTTTTGCTGCCACAGGGTTCCGGACTGGGTCTGTCGATTATGACTGATTCTGCAGATTGCAACAATGCAAATGGATCTGCCATGGTTCAAAATACGGCAGGAAATACAGGTCTGGCATATTTCTGGACAAAGGAAGGAGATCCTTCTTTTTCTGGCATCGGCAGCAATCAAAGTAACCTTTCGGCAGGCAATTATAAAGTCGTTGTTGTGGGATCTGGGTGTTCTGATTCTTTGTCTTTCACCATTGTAAAACGCAACAACTGCCAGACATGTAATTTCCCAATATTCTTTTTTGAGCAGCAACCTAGCACCTGTTTTTCTTCTGATGGAAGTTTGGTTGCCTGTGTAATTGGTGCAATGGATGATGCCACCTACCTATGGACAGATCTTTCCACCGGTGCAATCATTGGAAACAATGATACCCTTACCGGAATTCCTGCAGGTAATTTCAAAGTAACTGTAAATCAAGATGCTTGTGTAGCCTCTGCTGATTATGCGCTGCGCAAGGATCCGCCACCTTACTCAATTGGTTTTGGTGTTACAAATGCCACTTGCGCCAACAATGATGGTTCTGTAACGGCCATAATTGGTGGAACAATTTCCCCGTCTGCGCTTATCAACATCAGTAGCGTTGGTGGCGGTGTTTCAGTTGACTCCGCATTTGCAGGAGGACTTTCAGCCGGAGAATACAGGATTACCGTTACGGATGGATTTTGTTTTGCTTCAAGAAGGGAGATAATGGTTGAAAAACCTAGGTTCTGCGGTCCTTGCGCCCTGAATGTGGTTACTGCATCTAATCCTGTTCTTTGCTCCGGCAGCACGAACGGTGAGGCATTTGCCTTTATTGAATCGGGTGGATTTGGTCCTTTTACCTACAAATTGAACGAAGGCCCTGCCCAGACAAAATCCGAATTTTTAGCCAGCTTCAGCAATCAGCCTGCAGGTCCGTTTAAGGTTGTGGTAATAGACCAGTTTTCCGGTTGTACAGATACTGTGCGCAATGTAATTGGCACTCAACTTACCATGGGTGTATCTGTTTTTACAGAGAAGCCTGGTTGTGATACACTTGGAGGGAAAATCCAAGTAACTGTGGGTGGAGCCACAGCACCATATCAGGTGGTTTTGGCTGGTGATACCATGTTTACAACCATCAGAACCGACACCATTATTTCATCAACAGGCGATTCCAGCTTTGTTGCAATTCTGGATACCATGGTAACGACTTATTCTGACACCGTCTTGAGTAGCGATGGAGTTGCAGAATTTAGTGGGCTTCAAAGTGGATTCTACCAGGTTTTGGTCACCAGCGCCGAAGGTTGTACTACAAGTGTTCGTTCTGTTGATCTTCAGGGAATTCGTCCTGTTGAGTTTGCTTTCGGAAAGATTTCGGCCACCACCTGTGTAAATTCGAATGATGGCTCATTCCGTTTGTCAAGGCTTAAAGGTTCACCCACATTTACATATTTCATTGCTGGATTTAGTCAGCAAATTCTGCCTATTGATACAGGGCTGGTGATTGGCGGACTTCCGAAAGGTACTTACAACCTTCGATTGATGGGCAGTTCTTCCTGCGACCTTGATACAGTTTTTACAATTCCAGGTCCCGATTCGGTCAAGGTTTATTTGGGTCAAATAGTGAATTCAATTTGTAGTGATTCGGCCGGAAGTTTGAAAATCGACAGCATTACAGGTGGTGCCGGTGCACCCTGGATTTATACCTTAAACCGTGGTGGTTTATTCTTTGCCAGTGATACCCTGTCGCCAGATTCTGTCATTCGAAATCTTCCTTCGGGCTTGTATACACTTTCTGTATCCGACTCTAATGGCTGCCAGCAATCAAAAGAATTTAGAATTGAAGTTATTAAGCAAAATGTGGATCTTAATCTTGCAGTTAGCAGCACCGGAATTTGCGCCGGTGAATCGGTAACCTTTACCGCAACTACAAATCTGCCTGGTTTTGAATTTTATTGGTACAGAAACGGATCCTTTCTGTTTTCTGAGTTAACCGGAATTCTTTCGCTGAGTAACCTTGGTAATGGTGAATCCATTCAGGTTCGGATTTTCCCAGATGGAAATTGCTTTAACCAGACTTCTCTGGTCCAAAATAGTGGTCCAATTGCCGTTACTCCAAGTGGAACAACGGTGGATGCCGGTATTTCTGCCATCAGCAACACAACGGTTTGTGAAGGTCAGTCCGTTACTTTTCAGGCGCTAAATGTAAACGGCATCCCGAACATCCAATATAGCTGGCTTGTGGATGGCTTACCTGTTGCAGGCCAGACCGGATCCACTTTTGTGTATTCGCCAAGTGCGGCGCAGAGCAATGTACAAGTACGCTTAACGGCAAGTTCTGGCGCAGGATGTCTTCCAATTCTGACAGATATTTCTGAGCCGATTTTGGTGACTAAGTTGCTTTCTGTAACCATCCGTGACAGCATTTTTGTCGTAAGTCCAGCAGACTCAGACCTAATCTGCCGCAACACGCCAGTCACTTTTGGCTTAAAGACCAACCTGAAAGGCCGTGTTCCATTTGAGGTAGACTGGTATAGAGATGATACATTGTTGATTACCAAAACTGATACTTTCCTTACCATACGCTACCTCAAGCCGGGCGATAGAATCAGGGCAATTGTCCGTTTTGAACCATTCTATACATGCTTGAACACCAACAATGGTGTAGGTTCTGATAAGAGCCAGGAAATTACACTTGGGGTTCGTGCTTCCGTCAATGATTCTATTCGTCGCCCTTCTGCTTGTGGAGGTAGGGACGGTGCCATCATCCTTCGTGATTCTGCCCGCTTTGCCGGTTTGAAAATTCGCTGGTTCCAAAACGAAGTGCCATTGTCGAGAACCTTTAAACTGGAAAATGTCCCGGCAGGTACTTATCAACTTGTGGTTTCGGATACCATCAACAATGCAGATTGTTTTTGCTCTTTCAGCCTCAACATAACGATACCCGATGGAACGGGTCTTGGTCTTTATGCAATGGTAGACTCCGCAAATTGTATTGATGTTGGAGGTGTTGCCACCATTTACGACAGTCTGGCAATCGCTGGCCTCAATTATACCTGGACAAAAACAGGCGACCCAGCCTTTTCTGCCAGCGGTAAATCACAGACAAATTTAAGTTCTGGAAATTATCGAGTGGTCGTGTCTGGAACTTCCTGTTCAGATACCATTCTGGTTTTTGTGCCGAAGGCCAATGTGTGCGATACAGCCTGCAACATTCCAATTTTCGTTTACGAGGTTCAGCCAACAACATGTTTCTCTTCCGATGGTGCGCTTGTTGCCTGTGCAATTGGTGCAATGGATGCCAGCTACACATGGTTTAACATCACAAGTGGAAACCTTGTTGGCAACGACGACACCCTTCGCAATATTCCTGCTGGAAATTACCGGGTGGTTGTAAGTGAGAATGGATGCTCCGCCAGCAAAGATTATGAGCTCCGGAAATCACCTGTGCCTTTCACGATTTCAGCGATTGGAACCAATCCAACTTGTGCCAATAATGATGGCCAAATCGTAGTAAACTTAAGTGGCGTTTCGAGCAATTATTCTATTTCAATTGCTTCACTGAGTTCTGGAATCGTGGTTTCAGACAGCCTTTCTGCCGATAGCCTTCCATCTGGAATTTATAGGGTGTCGGTTACAGATGGTTTCTGTTTTGATTCAAGAGATGTGGAAATCAAAAAGCCAATTTTCTGTGGTCCGTGTGAACTGAAAGCTGAAGCGGCTTCCAATCCTGTTTACTGTCCTGGAATAAATGATGGCCGTGCTTTCGCGATTGTAACTTCCGGTGGAATTGGTCCTTTTCAATATATATTGAATGGAAACGATACGCTTAACCAAACGCAGTTTTTACAAATTTTCCCAAGTCAGCCAATAGGTCCATTTACAGTTGTAATACAGGATTTAACCACACAGTGTAAGGACACGGTTAGTGATTTTATCGGCTCAATTTATGCCTTATCTGCTGCCGTTACCACTTTGGCCAATGATTGTGATACAGTTGGCTCTGTTTCGGTTTCTTTGGGTGGAGTTGTTGGGCCATACACTGTAATTCTTAGTGGAGATACGGTGATTGCAGGTACTGATACCATTCGAACTATTTACAGTGATACCCTGGTGGTTTCTGGAAACGACACCACATTCACTGGCATAAAAGCAGGTGCTTACAAGGTAAGTGTTCTCAGTTCAGAAGGTTGTATTACAAGTGTTTCTGGAATTTTAATCAATCTGCGCACACCGGTTGAACTTTATCTTGGAAAAATTCAACCGATTACTTGTGCTGGCAACAACAATGGGTCTATTACCATTGATTCCCTCGCAGGCTCCGACACTTACTCGTATTTCATTCCGGGTATAATGACTGATTACCAGCCATTAATTGCAGGGCAAACAATTTCCAATCTTTCTGTGGGAACTTATTTGCTGCGGATTAAGGGCAACAGATCCTGCGACCTTGATACTTCCATCACCATCACCGGACCAGATCCACTTCAATTCCTGATTCAGGGAACAACGCAGAGCGCTTGCGGAGATTCTGCCGGAACGGCGAAGGTTACTTTCTTGGTAGGTGGAAATGGCAAGCCTTATACTTATGATTTGCTTCTGAACGGAAATGCATTCCGTAGCGATACGCTTGCATCCGATTCCACCATTTCAAATTTACCTCCTGGTTCCTACAGTATGATCTTGTACGACACCAATTTGTGTGCAGCCGCTGCCGTTTTCACAATTGAGGCAATTAAATTCCAGTATGCGCTTTCGATGACGGCAGATACCAATAAAATCTGTTCGGGTGACACAGTTAGATTTACTGCCATCACCACGCCAGATGTTCCTGGAATGGTGTACAACTGGTATGTAAATGGCTCTTTTTACTCGAATTCTGGTCCGGTTCAGAATATTCCAAATTTGAATAATGCAGATTTTGTTTATGTAGAAGTTGCCCCTGATCCCAACTGCTTTAATCCAGGAAATGCACAAAGCCAGATTATTTCCATACAAGTAACTCCGGTTGGTGCTGAGCTGGTCGCAGGGATAGTTGGTATTGATACTTTGGTTTGTGCTGGTGGTCTTGCGGTTATTCAGGCGCAGAATCTTGCCTTTGTTCCAGATGTTAGCTATTCATGGTTGGTCAATGGAGTTGAACAACCTAGCCAAACCTCAGATATTTTAAGCTATGTGCCGCTTCAGGCAGTTGATACAGTGCAGGTCGTAATGACAGCCTTATCCGGTACCCAGTGTCTGAGCAAATCTGTGGATACCTCTGCTACAATCCTTGTTTATACCTCGCCGTTAAGCACTGTAAAAGATAGTTTGAGGCTTACTTCACCAGCAAACAATGTGTTCCTTTGTCCTGGTACACCTGTTACTTATGCTTTGGGGAGTAATTTGGAAGTGCCATTCAATGTGGAGTGGTATGCAAATGATACCTTAAAATCCAGCGGAACAGATACCACTTACACTTTCACCGGACTATCCGGCACCGTTCGGATTCGGGCAGTAGTGAAGTTTGATTCATCGCTTACTTGTTTGGCAACCAATGGTCCTGCGGGAATTGACAGCACCATCAATTATGTATTGCAATTCCTGCCAGCAAATGACCCAAGGTGTTTGCCATGCGCTTTGGATCTACGGGCAGAAGTGCAAAACTTAAGCTGCGCATCGAATGCAGATGGTAAAATTACAGCAACTGTATCTGGAGGTACGGGCGCATATGTGTACCATTTACTTCCTCTATTTTCTAATGATACAAGTGCTTCGGTATTTACGAACCTCTTGCCGGGCAATTACATACTTACCGTTAGGGATACCATCACCCAATGTGTGGATACCCTCCGGAATGTAAATGTGGTGTCGCAGCATAACTACGCTGTGAACCTGGCTTTCGAGAATTCCTGCTCTTGTGTAGATACTGCCGATGGCATGATTGAAGTAATCGGTGTAGAAGATGGTTCCGGTAATTCAGGCAAGTATTTGTATAGCCTCCTTCCGGGATATCCGGCCTTTACCAGCCAGACACTTTTTGAAAATCTTGTTCCAGATACATTCCAGATTCGCGTAAAGGATACGATTACGGGATGCATTACCATCATTACCAAAATTATTACCCGCAAAGATCCTGTGGATGGATTTATAAGCCTCCTTTCCGGGGTGAATTGCCATGGAGGATCCGATGCGAAGTTGAAAGTGGACAGTATTTTTCATGGCTCCGGGCTTTATCAGGTGAGCTTAAGCGGCGCTCCAGATTCATATGTTCCGGTTCAGGCTGGCGACACACTTGAAGGCTTTGCCGCCGGATTGGCCTTTGTCTACATCCGCGACCTGAAAACCGGCTGTGTAGATTCGAACCAGATTTTGGTTCCAGAGCCGGCTCAGTTGGTTTTTGGACTTCAGCTCACTGACACAAGTTCTTGCATCGGCAACACTGGAAAAGTAAAAATTACTGGTCTCACCGGCGGAACTTCTCCGTATGCTTTCCAGTACCAACTTCCGGATTCGACTGGCTTTGATAATTTCTCGCTTCCTTCCGATAGCATCATCAGCAATCTTGGAAGTGGACTTCTCATCGTTCGAATCACAGATTCCAAAGGATGTTTCATTCTTGATTCCATCCTGGTTCCAGTTGATCGTCCAGTAATCGAGAATATCAACCTGATTAGTCCTTGCATCGGGGATACAAACGGTATCATCCGTCTATCCGGAATTTCAGGCGGGCAGGCGCCTTACTTGTTTACACTGACCAATGGTTTTGGTGAAGTTGTGGCAACGCAAAGCGACACCGTTTTCAATGGCCTTTCAACCGGACTTTACAGCATCAGCATTAAAGATGCTTCGGGCGCTGCTGGTTGTGAAAATGTGTACATCCGGGCATTGCTCCCAAGCCAGCCTTTGCGCTTCAACCTGGTTCGGTTTAAGGAAAGCACTTGCAACAACTTCGACGGTGAAGCAGTGTTTGCCCTCAGTGGCGGACAAAGGCCATACCGGTTCTCATTTGATAGTCTGGCAGGGCAGTTTACAAACTATATACTCGTTGCCGGCGTAAATGATACGCTCAAAATCACAGGGCTGACTGCCCGAGCTCCGGGAGAATTTTACAGCCTGAAAATCCGCGACAATGGTCCGGACGGCGGTTGTAATTACGACACAAGCTTTGTGCAGCCGGGTCAGGCACCATTACAATATGCTTTCGCTTCGAAGAGCATCAGTTGTTATGGCGAAGCCACAGGATCTGTAAGCCTTTCTGAAATTCGGGGCACTGGTCCAATTGTGTTGACGGTGAAGAGGATTGGTTCTGATGAAGTTGTTGCCCAAGATACTTTGGAGGGAAGTTATTTCCAGAATTCTACTTTTGAATTGGGTGGAATTCCGGCTGGCGACTTCAATCTTGAAGTTCGGCAATTTGGCGTTTGCAGTGGAAGTAAGTCTATTCCTTTCAGTTTAAGTCAGCCACCAGAGATCATCATTTCCGCAAGAATGTTCCGTAAATCGGCACAAGGATTTAGACTTGGTGGTGTTTTGTTGGATTCAATTACCGGTGGTTTTAAGCCATATTTGGTTTCATTCAATGGTGGCGCGCAATTCAGCTATAAGGGCGATTCACTTTTCCGCAAACTCAATCCAGGATCGTACAGCATTCGGGTGCAGGACGATACCGGTTGTGTGGTTACGAATGAAATTGAATGCGAGGAGGACGAGGATATATTTGTGCCCACACTTTTCACACCAAACGGAGATGAACTCAACGACAAATTTGAAATCCGCAATCTGCCTGCTGGAAGTCGCTTTGTGGTGAAAGACCGCTGGGGCAAAGAGGTATTCTCCTCAAGCGATTACAAGAACGACTGGGATGGCAAAGATCTCGAGATTGGAAACTATTTCTGGAGACTCGATATGCCGGGTCTTGAAGGAAAATCCGGTTGGGTGATGATTGAAAGGTAAATTTCGAAACATATGAATGTAGAAGGCTGCCCCATCCAGAGCAGCCTTCTTTTTTTTAATCCTGCTTTGCTTTCAAGCGAAGCCTTCCTTAAAGCCTTCTTTTTTTTAATCCTGCTTTGCTTTCAAGCCGCTTCTTTCTTTTTTTGTACAACTATGGCAAACCAATCAATTGATGAAATTCAGAAAGAAATCGTGGAGGAATTCTCCCTTTTTGACGACTGGACCGACCGCTACGAATACATCATCGACATTGGCAAAAAGAATCCCGGTTTGCCGGACGCTGCCAGGACAGAGGACAATCTGGTAAGGGGTTGCCAGTCGCAGGTTTGGCTATCAGCCCGAATGGAAAATGGCATTTTGTTTTTTGAGGGCGACAGCGATGCCATCATTGTAAAAGGCCTTGTGGGCTTGCTGCTTCGGGTTCTTTCGGGCCATCGACCTCAGGAAATTTCCTCAGCCAATCTGTTTTTTATTGATGAAATCGGCATGACACAGCACCTTGCCCAAACCCGCTCCAATGGTCTTCTTGCCATGGTAAAGCAGATGAAATTTTTTGCTTTGGCGTTTGGGACGCAGGGGTAAACTCCGTTTTAAGGAAGGTTTCGTCGATAAGTAAACAAAAAAGAATGTGAAAAATTTACTCCGGTCGATGGCCTTTTGTTTGGTCATTTTTGGCTTGATGTCCTGTAAAAAGGACTTGAGCATCGGTGGAGAAAATACGCTGTTAGAAAAAAACAACCATTCAAATCCAAATAGCACAGCAGCCATTGTAGCGCCTTATGACCATTTTTATGATGGAATGGATTGGAGTTTTACCAGTTCTCCCTCAATTCCAGGTTCGCCTGGCGCATGGACATTATGTGGCTATGCATCCAATTACAGGTGGGGTCGATTGTCCTGGAATTGGACAGCCTGCCCTCTGGATCCGTCCTTGGCATCTTCATCAGCTGGTTATTTGCAACTTCAATCGCCGGGGAATTTCCTAAAAAAAGGAGCCCAAATAGAGACGATTCGTCAAGATTATTCGTTTGGTTCATACCGTGCAAAAATCAAAGCTGGGGGGAATTCTTCGGCAAATTCATCTCAAGGTTCCTGCAGCGGTTTCTTTTTTTACAATGTTGCAACAGAACAGGAAATTGATGTTGAAATCCTAAACAAGGAGCATACGTCTAAAAAAGTCCATTTTTCTACCCACCCCGGTAATTGGTCGCAGGTATTTACTTTGTCTTCTGATCCGACGACATCGTTTATCGAATATGGGTTTGACTGGTATGCAGATAAAATCGAATTTTTCGTGGATGGAACAAAAGTCAATTTACCTGGAACTCCGTTCGTGCCTTCAGTTCTCGGTAAGATTATCCTAAACAACTGGACTGGTAATTCTTGGGCGGGTAGTCCGCCTCCAAACGCCTCCAACATGAGCGTTGATTATATAAGCCATGTTCCTTTTCTCGTGGTTACATACCCGGATGCGTCAGGGATTGTCTGGACAGAAGGAACATCAAAAACCATCACTTGGAACAAATATGGAGATGTTGCTTCCGGTAATGTGATAATTGAACTCTGGAAAAATGGTTCATTTTGTCAGGCAATTAGCAGCAGTTCGCCCAATACCGGTGCCTATAATTGGACTATCCCAAGAGACTTGCCGACAGTTGGTAATTATCAGATTAAGATAAAATCAATTCTGAATTCAAAGTATTTTGACTTAAGCAACAATGGATTTACCATCCAGAAAAAGCTATATCTGGATTGATATGAGGCTATTTGCCAATCAATTGTAGCGACTTTTAGATATTTTTGTTAATCAGGCAGTCTGCTCATACCAATCTTCGGAATGGCTTGTTAATGAAACCGGGTTTTAGCTTCTCAACAAATGGATCAGCAGCTCCCGGTAAATGGCCTTTTCGTCTTTTTCGCCTGATTCCAGGCCTTTCGCTTGTCCATCGGCAATCCTGATGTGGTGCATGGCCTGGATTGCCTGAACTTTATTAAACCTGCCCGCAGCAGTGCGGTATTCCTTGAAAACATAGGGATGGATTCCAATTTTGCCGGCAAGATCTTCATCCCGACTTTCGGGTGAATCATGAATCATTAGCAGCCGGCCAAAAAAGTTGTACAACATGGCCAGGTTCGGAATCAAGGCCGCTGCTTTTGGGTTGGCAACGAAGTAATCTGTAATCCGAAGCGCCCTTGCCAGATTCCGGGTTGCAATGGCATTTTGAAGTTCGAAGACATTGTACTCCTTGCTGATGCCAATTTTTTCCAGAATGATTTCCCTGCTCAGTTCCTGGCCTTCTTTCATTCCAATTCGCACTTTTTCCAGCTCCCCGGCAATGCGACTCAGGTCGTTGCCGATGTGGTCAGACAAAAGCTGCGCGGCTCCAGAAGATGCTTGAAGTCCGATGCTTCTTAAGTAAGCCGTAATCCACTCCGTGAGTTTATAATCCTTTACCTTTTCCGATGTTACCAGCACCGCTTTTTTGTCCAGGATTTTACCCAGTTCCTTTCGGCCGTCGAGTTTCTTGTACTTGTAGGCAAAAACCAGAATGGTACTCGGTACAGGATTTTCGGCATATTTTAACAGGAGGTCCTGAGATTCTTTTTTGTTGAAATCCGAAATTTCCTGGGCTTCTCTAACGACGACCAGTTGGCGCTGTGCCATCATGGGAAATCGCCTGGCTTGCACCATTACATTGCCCAGGCTCGTATCTTTTCCATACAAGATAATCTGGTTGAAACCCCTTTCGGATTGCTCAAGGGCATTTTCCTCAATGTAATTGCTTAATTGGTCGATGTAAAATGGCTCTTCTCCCTGCAGGAAATACAGGGGCCGAAAAACGCCCTTTTTCATTTCATCGAGAATGCCTTGAACTGTCTGTGCCATGAATTTGTTCTTCTGCAAACCT
>Ga0114972_10003045_pt1 | contig 12585 bp, 14 predicted proteins | sample M_140807_EF_Meta_FD_87354 | JGI IMG/M metagenome (GOLD analysis project Ga0114972, IMG submission 87354) | Freshwater microbial communities from Lake Montjoie, Canada to study carbon cycling - M_140807_EF_MetaG | ecosystem: Environmental > Aquatic > Freshwater > Lake | place: Lake Montjoie... | reverse complement strand
GCTGTCATTTTTGGCAACCAGCACGATTTCACCAGACCTTGGATGGTCGAGTCCAAGGGCTTTGCGATCCGAACCGACCAATGTCTGAGCAACTCCGGGGATATTTCCCAAAAGATCCCGGGTCACGGGAATATCCTCCGCATCCCGAACATAAACATGGGCCAGCTGATGGTCCACAACCGCAAAGGCGCGGCTCTGGTAGGTATCGAGCGCCTCCCCAAAGGGTCCATCACGAACTTCCAGCATTCCACGCTTTCGAAGTTCCAGGTTGGGAAGGCAATGATTTGGAGTATCCAGATGCCCGTATTCCGAAATGACCCAAGGCCTTGCTCCCACCTTTTCGCAGGCATCGATCAGAATTCCAATGGTCCGATCCAGTTCCCCCATTAGCTTTGGCATATCGGAACCTGAAGGGCCAAACCTTTGCGGATCGTAATCAAGGTGGGGAAAATAGACAAACATGAGGTCGGGACGATCCCGCTCAAGGTGCCAGGCAGCGGCCCGGGCGATCCATTCCGTGGATGGGAGTCCGGCCCGGGGCCCCCAAAAACTGGGAAAGGGAAAAGAACCAACCGAGTTTTCTACCTCATCGGGAAATGGATTGGGAGAACCGGTTATGCCAAAGCGCTTGTCTCCATCAGAACCATACCAAGGCTTGGGTGTAAGCGAAAAGTTAACCTTTGCCCCCTGATTAAACCACCAAAAGATCTTGCTTGTGCGTACTTTGCGACCCTGGATGGATGCCCGTTTTTTGAAGGTTTCGTAAACAGGTTCCGCCTCAATCAGGCGGTTGGATTGCTGCCAAAAGCGGACCTCGGCCGTGTCCCGGAAAAACCAGCCATTGCCGACGACTCCATGTTCGGAGGGGAGCTTGCCTGTTAACAGGGTGGCCTGGGCGGTGCAGGTTACCGCGGGCCAAACCTCCCCCATGCGAGTCAAGCCCTGGCTTGTTGCCAGTTTCTGGAGACTGGGAGCAAGGGAAAGCCACCTGGAGGTAAGCCCTACGGCGTTGATAACAACAATAGGAGCGACCGATTCACTCATTCGCCGATTCCTTTGGTTGAGCTTTGTTGCAGTTTTAACGAAAGGGCATCAAGCCCCCGATGAATTAACTTGGGAACCCGGTCCGCGGGAATCTTTAATCTGGCCGATATTTCCAAATGGGACAGTCCATCTACCAACTTTAGAGCAAGAACCTGACTTTGGGCCGGGGACAGATCATCGAGGATGGATGGAGTTTCGCGTACAAGCCTTCGAAGGTGATCCTGCTCCAGGAGGTATCCACCGTGACTTTGTTGGGAAGCCCTTGCCCGGACATATCGGTGGGCCAAACCAATCAGCCATGCATCAAGGCCCGAAGACCCATCAAACCGCCCAAGAAGTTCAAAATTATCCCGGGTAAGTTCATGGAGAAAGCCCGCAAGCCGTTGGATTCCCTTCTGGGAGTTTGGCGGCGGGGCGGGGTCGAATTGATCCAAAACCTGGGTCAATCTTGGGGCGAAACGGACCAGAAAATCGTCCCAGGCGCCAATTTCGTGGCGAAGAATCCTTGGAATCAGGCCGTCTTCAACAGAGCTCATGACATCCGTTCCTTTGGATTCCCATTAGCCCGATCATCCATTTGCATCAAATGATGAGGCAAAAACCCGGACTTGGGCCACATCCTTTGATAAGTTTATCCTTTTGGCGGCACAAGCCGGATTTGGCCCCTTGGGGGCGCTATAGGGAGTGATGGACCATGAGTCTGGATACGGCGGGCGACCCTTGGTTTCAGGATCTTTTTGCGGAACGCATTGGTGGGGCCAATTACGGCAAAGACACCAAAATCTACAAATTTGAAAAGATCAAAAGGGCCAAGCGCGCTGCCCTGGCCGCCCACCCCGAACGCCAACTCCTCGATTTCGGCATTGGCGAAAACGATGACATGGCGGCGCCAATCGTCCGCCAATCGCTCAAAACCGAAGTGGACAAGAACGAAAACCGTGGCTATGCGGACAACGGCATCCAGGATTACAAACAGGCCGCTGCCGAATTCATGCAAAAAACCTTCGGGGTCACGCTCGACCCTGTCACCGAAATCAACCACGCCATCGGTAGCAAACCAGCCTACGCCATGCTTCCAGGTTGCTTCATCAATCCCGGCGATGTGACCCTCATGACCGTTCCGGGATACCCGGTGGCTGGAACCCATACCCGTTATTTCGGTGGAACGGTCCACCCCTTGCCCCTTCGGGCGGAAAACGGGTTTTTCCCTGATCTCGACGGCATCCCAGAGGATATCCGCCGAAAAGCCAAGCTGATGGTGATCAATTATCCCAACAGCCCAACAGGCGCCACCGCCACCCGGGACTTTTACAAAAAGGTCATCGAATTCGCCCATAAAAACCGGATCCTCATCGTCCAGGATGCGGCGCACATCATGCTCAGCTATGATGGCCCCCCATTGAGTTTCCTTCAGGTCGAAGGGGCAAAGGAAGTTGGCGTTGAAGTCCACTCCATGTCAAAGGGCTTCAACATGATCGGGTGGCGCCTTGGATTTGTCGCCGGTCACGCAAAGATTGTCCAGGCTTTTGCCGACTTCAAGGACAACTCCGACTCCGGCCAGTTCATGGCGATTCAAAAAGCAGCGGCGTTGGCACTGCGCAATCCGCAAATCGCGGATGATGTCCGTGAAAAATATCGCAGACGACTTCAAAAACTGGTGAAAGCCCTCAAGCAGGTCGGTTTTGAGGCAGAAATGCCTAATGGAACCTACTTTCTTTATGTGAAAACGCCAAAGGCATGTTCCACCATGTCTTTTGCCAACGCGGAGGAAGCATCACAATTCCTGATCACCGAACAATCGGTATGTTGTGTGCCTTGGGATGATGCGGGTGCGCACCTTCGTTTTTCGGTGACCTATATTGCGGAAACGGAAGCGGCCGAGGATGCCCTAATGAAAGAGACAGTGAGTCGTTTGGGCGCCTTGGGACTCCGGTTTTAGTCTCTTTGCACCTTCAGATATTTTGCCCCGTCGATAAGAGGCATTAAGAGCTCCCTAAGGGAATGGTCCGGGTACAGAATCCAAGGCCATTCCCTGTTTGTTGCCAAACGGTTGGAGGCGCGAGCCAAAACAGAACCGCGAATTAAATTATCCAGTTCCCGATAGCGTTCCGCCGCTTCCCCATGAATTTGCCAGAGTAGATTTTTTGCCCGGATCCGTTTTTGGGCCCCGTCCAATTCTTCCGACCGGCGAAGGGCAAGCCACTCCCCAAGCAACCCGCTTTCAATTCCTGTTTCCCCAGTGAATCGGTCCGGGTTCCACCAGAGCTGTCGCATTTTCATTCGCAGGTCTTTTTCATCTTCATGAGCCACCCTTGGCAGCGGAAGGCGCAAGGTTGCCGTAACCAGCGCATATCCCGGCGGCTCCATTCCGATCCAATCCCTACCCACCTGATCGGTGACCTGATCGTAGATCGCCCCACCCAATCCATGAACAAAAATGTCGCACAAAAACCATCGCATATAAAGCGTGTTTGTGAGGGCCCTTGGCCGCAATCCCAATCCCGAGTCCCGCAAAAGATCCAACCAATTGTCCGACCTGTCAGGATCCAGCTTGATTAAATCTTCGCCGGCGGCGCCCCCAAGAACCAAAACGCCGTTGCGCAGGGCAATCCAGAGGGGCCGCCTGAAATTTTTTCCCTTTTCAAGGATCCAAAATGGGGCCTCTTGCCAATCTCCCTCATTTTTTAGATCGGCCATCGGCTGTCCGGGATTGGATATCCCGTTTTTGTCCCTGTAAGAGCGTAGCGCCCTATTATGGAGGGTGGCAAAGCGGCCAATATCGCGGAGAATACACCCGACAAATTTGTAAAATGATGGGGTTTGAACCAGCGCGGACTGGCAGATATCCGGGAGTTCCAGTCCCAAAGCCATTTGCCCTTTTTGTCTGAGGTCCGTGTTGAAACGGCTTAAGGAATTGAATTCTCCAGATAATGAGGAGCGCATTAAAGGCAATATCAATTTCTCGCCAACCGGCTCAATCCCCAGTCCATCCCTGAGACTTTTCCAAACTGGATTCCAATCGGCTTGGGAAACAGCCGTTTTGACCCGCTCCCAGGGAGCGGCACCCAAACCAAAACCGACTTTGATCCCTGTCCGGGAAAGGTGTTGTCCCGTTCCCATTTCTGGGAACGGAATCCACATTTGTCGACAAAGGTCCCCATCCGCCACCAGGTTGAAGGAAAACCCTCCCACCGCATTGCCAATTCCCTTGGTGGCAAAATATTTCGCCCAAACTCCCGGATGGCACATTTCTGGCTGGTGACCGGAAGCCACCCAAGGCCGAGCCAAAAAAGCAGGTTCAAGACCCAATAGCCCCAAGACTTCCGCTCGGGCCTTGGACCGAATTTCGGCCCAGGGTTGCGGAAGCCGGTTAAGTGCCAGCTGATTCTTTTGCAACACCCCGGGGAGGTCCTGGCATCCTGGAATGCAAAGTACCTCTCCATCGTCTTTTGGGGCGCGGACACCGATCATCCGCAAAATCCGCAAGGGGACGAGGGAACAAGGATCCCGGAACAGGATTCGATTGCAAAAGGACTACAAGCTCCCATTTCAAGGTCGAGAATTTGCCGGTAGTAGGCCAATCGGGCCTCTGCCTGATCAAGATGGGCACCAAAACTTCGGTTTGGATCGAGGTAAATTCTTGGTACCGCAACCTCTTTTATGGACAACCCGGCGCGCACAGCCTGTACCCAAAGCTGGATCGGCATCGCATATCCCAACTCGGTAATATTCAGGCGTTTGAGCCCTTCCACACGATACGCCTTGAATCCGCAAAACGCATCAGAAAGGGAAAGCCCCAACTTTTCATTGAGTTCCTGGGTGATTATGTGGTTGATCCGTCTTCGATCCCCGGGAACCAATGTGTCCTTTTCATGGTGCCTTAGATAGCGGCTCCCCGAAGAAATGTCGCAGTGATCCAGGGCATGGACAAGCTTGGTAAGGTAGACCGGGTCGTGCTGACCATCAGCGTCAATCGTGATGAGCGCCTCATAGCCCCCGGAAATCGCATGATGAAATGCCGTCGCCAAAGCTGCCCCATACCCCATGTTTTTCGCGTGCGTAAGGATGCCGATGGAGGAAACTTTCAAAAGCTCGGAGGCTGTTTCATCCGTTGAACCATCATTTATGGCAATTATGTCCACATCCCGACCCGGAAGGTGTTCGCGGATTCCGCGAACCACCCCATCGACCGATGCCCCATCGTTATATACCGGAAGAGCCACCAGAGTTTTCAAAGGAAGTCTCCCGTCCTAAAGGGTTCCGGATTGATCACAATAGTCCATTGGAATTCGACTACAACCATGTTAAGAGCCACCGAGGGGAATGTTGTCAATGAGTCTGGTTTTTCCCAAACGGATGGCACCAAGCACGGTGCATGGACGCTTTATAACGGCCAAAGGCTGAAAATTGAATGAATCTGCAAAGCCCAGGTAATCTATTGATGCTTCAGGAGCCAATTCCGAGACCTTTGCCCGCATGGATGCTTCCAAAACGGAAGCATTAGTTTCACCTTTTTGAAATCGGTCGACCCCAAATTCCAATGCGCGAATCAGGGCAGTTGCTTTGGACCGATGGGCTTCGGACAGATATCGATTGCGCGAACTCATCGCCAAACCATCCGATTCCCGGATTGTCGGACAAATGACCATTTCCAGGTCAAATCTTAGGTCCCGAACCATCTTGCACAAAAGGGTTGCCTGTTGGGCATCTTTTTGTCCGAAGTACGCCTTGTTAGGTTCGACCATTAAAAACAATTTTGTGACAACCGTCGATACGCCCCGAAAATGCCCCGGGCGGGATGCTCCACACCAATAGTTTCCAACCATACCCACATCGACCCAGGTATCTGCAGCTTCTGGATAAAGCGTTTCCACCTCGGGGACAAAAATCAGGTTTGCCCCGCGTTCCCGGCATAATTTCAGATCGGCTTCCAATGTTCGGGGATAACGGGCAAGGTCCTCATTCGGGCCAAATTGCGTGGGATTAACGAAAATGGAGACTACCGTCCGGGGATTTTCCTTGGCGCTCTGAACCACCAACGCTCCGTGACCCTCGTGAAGAGCCCCCATGGTGGGAACAAATCCAACATTTTCCCCGCGCAAACGACAATCCGCCCTCCAGCTTCGCAACTCCCTTAGCGTTTTAACCACTTCCATGCTTGGTCCCTGACTTGGAGGCTACCTCCCCCAAACGGTATGCCTAACCAATGTGTCTGGCAGAATTATTGGCAAAGCCTAAGCCTCACCCCACCCCAATGGGTGACCCATTGGCCAGTTATCGGCATTTTTCCAACTGCATCCTTAGATAGGAGCGTTCCTCCTTTTCTCCGAGGCCCAATTGACCTGCCAAATCCAAAACCCTGGCCTGGGCCTCTTCGCGTTCTTCAATCTTGGCCACCACCTCAAGCTCAACAAATTTCCCCAGACCGTGCGCCTCATCCAGGCAAATCACGCAGATTTTGCCATCCTTACCCAATCTCCATGATTCTCGAGTTTTGGAAATCGTCAGCACTGGCAAGAATCCAACGGCCTCCAGCAAAGGCTGAATTTCTTCACCAACCACATCGGTTTCTATTTCACGACGAACTTTTGCAGGCCCGGAAAGCTTGGGCCCCTTGTAACAAAGGACCGATCGGCCGTTTGGGGAAGTCGCATTGGCCAAGTGAGACATTTGATGCGCCACCCCAGTTATGTTTTGGACATCCGTATCGAGTGATCGGGAATTGCTTTGGGTGCGAATACGCAAGGCCTCCCCGGTCTCGGCAAAGTCGCGGCTGGGATGCCGGTAATAGGTGTCCACCTCCTCCCCTAGCCCCAAAAAGTCCCCGCCCATCTCCTTGATTTTTTCCCTTAAGGGAGAAAAATCCCCGCAGTGAAACTTCACCTCAACTTCCCAATTCGCACCACCATTGGGCGCACTTGTAGCAACCGCCATTTTTGTCTCCCAACCCTATTTAGGAATGGATCCCGGTCAGAAATTCTTTGGCCCATCCACATAATTGCTTATGATGAGCATTATGGGAACCTATTTTGTTTGAGTCCAAATTGAGGAAAAGGCATGTCGAATTGGGTGGATTTGTGTCCGGTCGATGAGATCCCGGAGGGCGAAGGAAAATCCTTCGAGCTAAAAGGAAAAACCATTGGGGTTTTCAATTCCGAAGGTCAAATCCGCGCCATCGATGATTTTTGTCCCCATATGGGGGCGCCACTTACGGGCGGCCATGTTGAGAATGGGGTGGTAACCTGCCCTTGGCATGCATGGCGGTTCCGTCTTGAAGATGGTGCATGGGCGGACAATCCGAAAATCAAGATTGGATGTCACAAAACCCAGGTGGTGGATGGTCGCATCCAAATTTGTGAACCAGGCTAAGCCCGAACCGGCCCCTTTGGATACCCTTTACAATTGGGAAAGGATGGTGCCTTGTGGATTGGACTTTTTTGATCTTTAGAAATAGCTACTATATTGCGGGAGGTGGGATCCACTGGATCCGCAACCTGATTTCCCCCCCGGCAAAAGACAAGCTGATCATTCGAAGCCACAATGAGTCCTTTTTCCTGTGGCCGATGGCGTACATCGGCCTGGCTTTCGCCCTGATCTCGGTGCTGGACGGTGGACGGCTGGCTGTTGTGCCTTCTAACACCACAGTGGAAACGGTACAGTTGGACAAAAAAGACAGAATCGCGCTGGTTCTGCCCGAAGGTTCAAAGGAAACGCCTGAGGTCCCGAAACTTCACATAACCCACAGCAAATCGCTTGGTACCTTTTATCTCATCTGCCTGTTTGTTTTTATCAATATCGCCTTCAACAAACTTCGCGGAGTTTTTTGGTGGTTTTTTTATAGCCTCCTGATCCTGGGGGGAATTATCCTCTGGCAGTTTGGATGGCTTGACAACATTACAAAATATGTCGCGGGGTTGGACATTCGCCTCTCCGCTGGCTTTTACTTTTTCTTTTCCCTGCTCCTTCTTTTGAATTTCCTCCTCCGGATTCATGTCCTCGATTACCTGACCCTGGAGTGGGCGGAGTTTTCGCCCGGGCAAATTCGGATATGTGAAAATTTTGGCGAAGGAATAACCGTAAAGGATGCTTCGGGCCTGCACTTTGAGCGCGACAAATCCGACTGGACCCGCTGGCTTATCGGGTTCGGCATGGGGGACCTTATCATTAAAACCGAAGGCGCACGACCAGAGGTTATTCGTTTGCGAAATGTGACCAACATTGACCACAAGGTTGCGATGATTGACAAGCTCCTCCGTATGCGGGAGATAATTCAAACTACCCCGGATGACACCCAGGAAAAAACCAACACCGGATGATTTTCAGCTTTACGGTATTTTTTAATTATCAAGGGGCCTCGCGAAATTACACGATCGCGCGGCCCTTTTTTCATACTAACGACCAAAAAAGCCTATGCCTCTTAGGCCAAAGCCGCCATGGAAAGCAAAAAGGATAGCCATTATAATGTAATGACTATCCTTTGTTAAAAATTAAAAACCTAATGCCTATTTCTTGCCAGTTGTACCGGGGCGCTTGGCCTCAACCTCATCGGAAGACATGGCTTCCTTCACAGGTTGAACAAAGAAAGTGGCTTTCTTTTCCGTCATAAGACGCTTGGCATGCTCTTCGGCATCTTTGCGTTGATTGTGTGCGTAAACGGCAACCCTTTGATTTGAGTTGCTAAAAACGCCCCAAACCAGCTTAATTGGAACAACCTTGCCAGCTTTTTTCTTGGCCTTTGTTTCCTTGGCTACGGGCTCCTTTTTGGCTTTCTTCGCCTTTTTCTTTTTTGGCCCGTCCTCATCCTCGTCGTCGAGCACTTCTTCGTCTACGACTGGATCTTCATCGTCATCAGATTCTTCGTCTTCGTCTTCATCCTCGTCTTCAAGGTCGGAATCGAGTTCGTCGTCTTCGTCCTCGTCTTCCTCCTCTTCCTCAAGCTCTTCTTCAGGTTCCTGCGCGGCCTTGGCCTTCTTCTTTTCGAGGGCTTCGGAGTCTTCGCGCTCCGCCTTTTTCTTCGGTTCTTTTGCCATGACCATTCCTATGGGATTGGGGTCCAATTTCCTTGGAAATCCTAGCCAGTTTGTCTCAGTTTTCAAGGCCGACCTCTACAGAAATCAGTGAGGTTGATAAGCAAAGCGCCCCTGGGCCCACCCTTAATATCTCCCCAATCGTGTTCAAGATATTGGTCCGATTATGCCGATTATGAGGAATACCATAGCTCACCCAAGGTTCCCGGTCATGCCGATTACGAGGCCCCTAATGCTGAAATGCAAACTTCCTTTCCTGGGGGTTTTGCTTGCGTTGGCCCTCTTTTTCTTCTCCGGAGGACAAGTTTGGGCACAATTCACACAGTCCAATTTCAAAAAGCCACAGCAACTTCAGGGAAAACCCAAAGATTTTTGGTCCTCGACCCCCAAGGTCCTTCCCGAGCCCGCCCCGGAGCCAGTCGATATCGATCCAACTGTTCAAATTGAGGATCCCGAAATCCAACAAACCGGTTTTTTTCCGCCAGAGAGATCCCTCTTCCCGGATACAAGCCCTGGTAGGCTGATGGGCAACGGAATGGCACTTTCGCCTGAGGACGATGCCGTAACGGGTGGCCTGCCTTGGGTTTGGGGTGGTGTTGGCGCCAGGGCGGTTCCCACCGGGCAAAAAATGGCGCCCAACGGGGTCATGTATAATCCCGTTTTTAGCCTCGACCTCGAATTGAATATGTCAATTTGCAGTGATCGGTCCGTTTACCTTTTTACAGCGGCACGATTTTGGGGCCAAAAGGCGATGCCCGGTTTCACAACAAACTCAAATCAGGGAGGTTTCGATTTCAGCAAAAGGCAACTGGATTTCACCATTGGTGCCGCGTGGAATTATTGGCGCACCCTGGAAATTCGCGGTTTCGCATACTCCTACAACAACCTAAACCGCGGCAGCATGATCAACTCACCAATTTCCAACACCAAATCCTCAGGATACAACGACGGCGCAGCTGTTGAACACCGCTGGTACTACTTTGACAGTTGTTTCCTTGGTGTGGGCTATGCCCCCACAAAGGAACTTATCGGCAATGATGGTTTGACCTACAAACCGGGCTGGTTCCTAACCAGCTCCATTTGGGCACCAATTTGGAACGAACGAAATCAGGTATATTGGAACTCCAGCCTGATTGGGGAAAACACGGGTAGCGCAAGGATGCTTTATTGCGATGTAGGGTACGCCTGCGTCCCATTCCTTTGTCTACCCCGTCTGGAATTCCGGACCGGAACGGAATTGTGGTGTGACCTGACCTGCAAAACACTTGCCACTTACTACATAGGTCTTGATGTTCCTTTTTGATCCTGGGATCACTTCTTTTTAAACACGATAATGTGCTGCCAGGGAAGTGTCTCGATGGTTTCATCATGCTCCAGCATGGGATGATCCTTCATTTCTTTCCGAAGTTGCTTCTCCGTCATTTTGTGAACCAGTTTGATGGGAACGGCAGGGTCCTCCAATCGAAATTCAACGAAGGCAATACGACCTCCAGGTTTAAGACTCTTGACCATCGATTCAATCATCTCAAAGGGATAATTGAACTCGTGATAGACATCCACCATCACCACCAGATCGACTCTTGAATCACCCATGGCGGGGTCATTTTCCTTGCCAAGGACCAGCTCCACATTTTTAATCCCCGTTGCGGTTTTTCGCTTTTCCAGAAGTTCCAGCATCTCAGGTTGGATCTCCACGGCCAAAACTTTCCCCTTGGGAACCTTTGTTGCGAATCGAAAGGTGTAGTATCCACTTCCTGCGCCTATGTCGGCCACCACCTCATCACCCTTGAGGCGTAGAGCCCGGATCAATTTGGCGGGTTGCTCTTCGATTTCCCGTTCAGGCCTTTCCAGCCACCCGGCGCCCTGGTGACCCATGACCTGGGCAATTTGGCGCCCATGATACCATTTCGGGATCCCATCGCGATCCCCTGGGCGAACCTGATAAACCGGCAGTGACTGAGCCTGTGTCCCATTCACCAAAACCACCAACAAAACCCAACACGCCAAATTTTGTGCAAGCTTCATGGGAAAGGATCTCTGATTGGGAATTTGGAGAAACTGTCAGGAAGGGATGTCAGGGAAACCGTTCGTTTTTTCAGGTTGGCCTGTCAGCACCATAGCCTCAATTCTTAAGATACCAATACTTAAACAGGATCCGAACATGGCAAGCCCGCTGAACTATCAAATCGATGTTTCCTCCTCTCTGACAAGCCCCGTAGGATCACGACCTCCTTTGCCCGCCAATGCAGACACGAACGAACTTCTTCGTACGCTGATTGAAATTCAAAGGGAGACCCTCCAGATTCAAAGGGCGGCGATTGCAAACCAGGATCACCTGGCAAGATGGAAGGGTTTTTTATCGCGCTGGAATGGAGAATTTCCGGACCTTGGCGAGCAATGCAAAAAGACCGTTCCGATTTTAGAACGAACCTTTGCTAGGATGATTCAGGAAGCCTTGGACAGATTGGCTGATGAGGAAACTGTTGATAACGATTTCGCCCTTCAGGATCTTTTGGAACGATATGGTGTTCGCTTAGCTCAGCTTGGGACTTTAATCAATCTCGTCACCCCCTTGGCCGATGCCACCCCCAACATGGACACGCCTCCCCAAAGCTAACGCATGGAAGATCAGGGCATTAACCTGATTCGGCGTACCTTTGGCTCCGCAGATCCATTTTTGTGTTCATGTTTCCGGGGATGGGTCGGTTTTCTTAACTAATCCTTGGATTTATCCAATGCACTATTTACTGTTTTGCCTTCCTTTATGTGATACAATAAACTCAGCTTCTCCAGTTCCGATTCTTAGCAGTCTAGGCAAAGCATGATTCAGGAATCTGAAGGCAATTGGGAATCCAAGGTTTTCCATGAATTTGACCCCCAAATCGATCAGTGGGTCGCACTCAAAACCTTGGCTCGGTGGGAAAAGAAAATCGCAAAGGAGCTCTCCTTTCTGGAGATCCCCGTATTTCTTCCAACCATCAAACAACGAACCAAATATTTGAGCAAAACAAGCGAAGCCAATATCCCGCTTTTCTCTTGTTATATATTTACATCCACTGAACACTTCCTGGGAAACAAGCTCATATCCCCGTTTACCAGGGCCAAGATTTCCAAGGTCCTTCGGCCAGACAATCCCCAAAAGCTGAAAACCGAGTTGCTCGACCTTCGCAACCTGCTTTGCAGCCACGAACTTGTCCAGGAAAAGGTTTTTGGCAAACCTGGTGATAAGGTCCGAATTGTTCGGGGCCCTTTGACTGGTACGGAGGGAACCATCCTGCGATTAAAGCCCAATCAAAAAATTCTGGTTCTGGAAGTCGGTCTTCTGGGCCGCAAGCTCATCCTTGAAATCGGGGAAGAGCTTCTCGCAAGGGTTGTCTGATTCTCGATTGCATTTTGAGGTTGTTTTTTTACCTAAATCCGGGCTTTTACACAAAAAGGCCCCTTGGAAAGGGGCCTTTATTTTTGATACCGGAAAATGGAATTCCAATCAATCCGTTTCCGCATCGTTGTGTTT
>Ga0114972_10003044_pt1 | contig 12585 bp, 8 predicted proteins | sample M_140807_EF_Meta_FD_87354 | JGI IMG/M metagenome (GOLD analysis project Ga0114972, IMG submission 87354) | Freshwater microbial communities from Lake Montjoie, Canada to study carbon cycling - M_140807_EF_MetaG | ecosystem: Environmental > Aquatic > Freshwater > Lake | place: Lake Montjoie... | reverse complement strand
ATCTGTACAAGGCAGTTTGGTGATGTTTCCTATTTATCAATACGGAAACGAAGAACAGAGAAATAAATACCTTCCCAAATTAGCGAGTGGCGAATGGTTAGGTTGTTTTGGATTAACCGAACCCAATCATGGAAGTGATCCTGGAGGAATGCTTACAAATATTAAAGATGCCGGAGATCATGTAATATTAAATGGGGCGAAAATGTGGATTAGTAATGCACCTTTTTCGCAAGTAGCTGTTGTGTGGGCAAAAAATGAAGCAGGTGAAATACAAGGTGTGATAGTGGAAAGAGGTATGGAAGGATTTAGCACTCCAACAACACATGGCAAATGGAGTTTAAGAGCCAGTGCAACTGGTGAATTGGTGTTTGACAATGTAAAAGTTCCAAAAGAAAATATATTACCTAATGTAAAAGGGTTAAAAGGTCCGTTAGGATGTTTAACAAAAGCGAGATATGGTATTGCATGGGGCGCAATAGGAGCAGCGATGGATTGTTACGACATTGCATTGAATTATAGTAAAGAAAGAATTCAGTTTGGTAAGCCGATTGGCGGATTTCAATTGCAACAAAAAAAGCTTGCAGAAATGCTTACAGAAATAACTAAAGCTCAATTGCTAAATTGGAGATTAGGAGTGTTAATGAATGAAGGAAAAGTTACACCTGCTCAAGTGAGTATGGCGAAAAGAAATGCTTGTGAGGTAGCTATTAATATTTGCAGAGATGCACGCCAAATGTTAGGTGGTATGGGCATAACCGGAGAATATCCAGTAATGCGTCACATGATGAATTTAGAAAGCGTGATCACATACGAAGGAACACACGATATTCATTTGCTCATAACGGGAATGGATATAACAGGATTAAATGCATTTAAGTAAAGTTAAAAATGCAAAAGAGTTTTTTATGGCTTTATTAGTTTCTATAACCTTTTAAACCTTATAAACCTTATAAACCTTATAAACCTCTTAAACCTTATAAACCTCTTAAACCTCTTAAACCCCTTAAACCCCTTAAACCTCCAAAACCTTCTAAACTTTCTAAACCTTTTAATTATGAACATACAAAATGTAAGTGTAATCGGCGCTGGAACAATGGGTAACGGTATCGCTCACGTGTTTGCACAGCATGGGTTTAAAGTCACTTTGATTGATGTAAATGCTGCTCAACTTGATAAAGCAATTGCTAATATTGAAAAGAATTTAGACCGACAAATATCAAAGGGTATTATCACTGAAGAAATAAAAAATGAAACTTTAAAAAATATTTCAAAAAGTACAACTATTGCTGAAGGTGTTGCTCATGCTGAGTTGGTTGTTGAAGCGGCTACCGAAAATGTAAATCTTAAATTGGATATTTTTAAACAGATGGATGCAGCGGCTCCTGCAAATTGCATATTAGCTACAAATACATCATCAATTTCTATCACAAAAATAGCATCAGTTACCAATAGATCTTCTCAAGTTATTGGAATGCATTTTATGAATCCAGTGCCCGTTATGAAGCTTGTTGAAATCATTAATGGCTATGCTACTTCAAGTGAAATAAATAAAATAATTACAGAGTTAAGTATACAATTAGGAAAAACACCTTGTACAGTTAACGACTATCCTGGATTTATTGCGAATAGAATTTTGATGCCGATGATTAATGAAGCGATTTATAGTTTATATGAAGGAGTTGCAGGTGTTGAAGCAATTGATACTGTTATGAAACTTGGAATGGCACATCCAATGGGCCCGCTTCAATTGGCCGATTTTATTGGGTTGGATGTTTGTTTAAGTATTTTAAAAGTTCTACACGACGGATTTGGTAATCCAAAATATGCACCTTGCCCTTTACTAATCAATATGGTTACCGCTGGAAAATTAGGGGCTAAATCAGGAGAGGGTTTTTATCAGTACACTCCAGGAAGTAAAGATTTAATTGTGAGTAAAAATTTCTCATAGATTTTCTATTATAGCATTTTCAGTGAGATGGGTTGGCTCTTCATTAGCCGATAATATCTAATTATAAAACTCTCGCTTATCCTTTGCCATCTTAGGTTATTATGATTGTATAGAATCTTAAACCATACCATTGTTTTTTATAGTTACGGCTTTTAAATATTTAGTAAATAGAAGTTGAAAAATACGTGAAGAAAATAGTGGAATAGAGTTTATTAAATCAACTTTGATTTTGTAAATTTGGCAACTATGTCTAAAGCTTCTGGTGAAACTCCTTTAATGCAACAACACAATGCGATTAAATCGAAATACCCGGATGCTATATTGTTATTTAGAGTAGGAGATTTTTATGAAACATTTGGACAGGATGCTATTAATGCTTCCGGTGTTTTAGGCATTACACTTACAAAAAGAAATAATGGGAATGCTTCATCCTTAGAACTTGCCGGGTTTCCTCATCATGCATTAGATACTTATTTGCATAAATTGGTAAAAGCGGGCTATCGCGTAGCTATTTGCGATCAATTGGAAGATCCTAAAACCGCAAAAGGAATTGTAAAAAGAGGTGTAACCGAGTTGGTTACTCCAGGAGTGGCGGTAAATGAAAAATTACTCGAACACAATACCAATAATTTTTTAGCTGCAGTACATTTTCAAGAAAAAAATATTGGTATTGCTTTTTTAGATATTTCAACAGGCGAATTTTTTATTGCTGAAGGTGATAAGGATTACGTCGATAAATTATTACAAAGTCTTCAGCCAGCAGAAGTGATTTATCAAAGAAATCAACAATCAAATTTTAAAGAATTTTTCGGAAAAGATTTCTTTACTTATTTATTAGATGAATGGATTTTTTCCGAAACGTATGCAACTGAGAGCTTATTAAAACATTTCGGAACCCATAGTTTAAAAGGCTTTGGGGTAGAAGGGATGTCTCACGGTATTGTGGCATCTGGAGCTATTTTACATTATTTAAAAGATACTGAGCATCCGCACTTACAACATATTACTTCTATTCAAAGGATTAATAGAGAAGATCATTTGTGGATGGATAGATTTACGATTCGAAATCTTGAATTAATAACAAATAATGAAAAGGACAATACTTTATTTAAAACAATAAATAACACCATTTCGCCAATGGGGGCGAGGATGCTAAGAAGATGGATGTTGATGCCTTTGATTGATTTGCAGAGAATTAATGAGCGCCTTACTTCGGTAGATTTTTTTATTAGTGAATCAAGTGCTAGAAATGAAATTGCTCAAAGTATTAAACAGGCAGGTGATGTGGAGAGATTGGCAGCAAAAGTGCCTTTGAAAAAAATAAATCCACGCGAAGTTTTACAGATAGCAAAAGGACTTCAACAAACTGTAGTTATAAAAGCCACTTGCGCACAAACAGATAATGACTATTTAAAACGATTGGGAGATTCTTTAAATCCTTGCCAATTAATTTTAGATAAAATCCTTAAAGTAATAAATGAAAATCCTCCAGTTGCGATTAATAAAGGCGGCTTAATTGCTAATGGCATTCATGCTGAATTAGATGAATTAAGAAGTATTTCAAGCGGTGGAAAAAATTATCTTATTGAATTACAACAAAAAGAATCGCAACAAACTGGCATTTCTTCTTTAAAAATCAGTTTCAATAATGTATTCGGATATTATTTAGAAGTGACTAATGTGCATAAATCTAAAGTGCCTGAAACTTGGATCCGCAAACAAACGTTGGCTAATGCTGAGCGCTACATCACTCCTGAATTAAAAGTGTATGAAGAAAAAATCATGGGTGCCGAAGAAAAAATCATTCAAATTGAACAACAAATTTTCCAGGAATTATTGAATGAATTGCAGGATTATATCTCTCCAATTCAAGTGAATGGACAAGTAATGGCAATTCTAGATTGTTTGATTTGTTTTGCAAACAACGCCATTCATTTTAACTACAAAAAACCTGAATTGCACAATGGTATTGAATTAATTTTTAAAGACAGTCGCCATCCTGTAATAGAACAAAGTCTCCCTTTAGGCGAGTTGTACATAACTAATGATATTTTTTTAGACAATGAAACTCAGCAAATTGTAATACTAACGGGGCCGAATATGAGTGGAAAAAGTGCCATACTGCGCCAAACGGCATTAATCACATTGTTGGGCCACATGGGAAGCTTTGTGCCTGCTTCTTCCGCAAAAATACCGCTCACGGATAAAATCTTCACAAGGGTAGGAGCTTCCGATAATTTAAGTGGCGGAGAAAGTACGTTTATGGTGGAAATGAATGAAACCGCAAGTATTATCAATAACTTAAGCAATAGAAGTTTAATTATTCTTGATGAAATTGGAAGAGGGACTTCTACTTACGACGGTATTTCAATTGCATGGAGCATTGCAGAATTTCTTCACGAATCTAGTTGCCAACCCAAAACTTTATTTGCTACTCATTACCATGAATTGAATGAATTGGAAAATCAATTCGACCGAATCAAAAACTATCATATTACAAACAAAGAAATTGACAACAAAGTAATTTTTCTAAGAAAACTAGCGCCCGGAGGAAGTACTCATAGTTTTGGAATTCATGTGGCAAGAATGGCCGGAATGCCTGTTCAGCTTATTAATAGAGCAAATCAAATCCTACAACAACTAGAACAAAGTAAAGATTATCAGTCTGATAATGTAAATCAAACATTGAAAGAAATAAAGAATTCAACATCCCCCGAAATGCAACTCAGTATTTTTGATGTACATTCGGTTACATTCGACACGATAAGGAAATTGCTTGAAGAGACAGATATTAATAGATTAACACCGGTTGAAGCTTTATTGAAATTGCAAGAAATAAAAAACAAATTAAAATAATTGAATGATCTACATCATTCAATAGAAAATGAGTTGCATTTTTTTACCCGTTTTAGTTTTTTACTTTTAATAACTTAATATTTATGAAAATTTTATTTGTCATATCTTTTTTTGTTTTTTCATTTAGCATGTTAGATGTTAATGCACAAGCGGATTCCGGATATTTCCCTAATGTTGCTTTTCCTATTTGTTCGGCCGAGCCTTTCAATTACACTTCTTCTCCAAGAAGTATTCAAACCATCAACATCTCAGTTCTAGGTTGTAATGACGGAGTTCAATATGAAATCACTAATCCCAATTGGTACAAGTTTACTTGTTATAATAATACTCCTCTAGGATTTGTTATAACACCTGACCCCAGATATCCTAGAGAAGATTATGATTGGCAATTGTATGATGTTACAGGAAAAGATTTTCAATATGCGTTCAATCACCCTGACTGGGTAATTTCAAATAATTGGCGCGGTTCGTTTGGTCCAACCGGAACAAATGAATTTAGTACAAATGATTTTGCTTGTGCCTCTAATCCGGATGATCAATTGTCGACTTTTTCCAGAATGCCTGATTTGATTGCAGGACATGAATATTTATTATTGGTTAATCACTTTTCTACAACTACTACAGGCTATTCATTAGCTTTTACCAGAGGAAGAGATTCCATAAGAGATTTATCAATCCCTGCAATATCTGTTGCACATCCAGATTCTTGTGATGGTAAAATTGTAAGAGTAAAGTTTAATAAAAAAATACTTTTTAATACTATTTCAAGATATGGCGGAATAGAATTTGAAATTGTTTCTTTATCTAATCCATCTGCAACAAATCCTCAAGTTGTAAGAGCAGAAAACCTATCAAGATTTTATGATACAGATACTTTGAAACTAACATTAAGCGATACCTTAACTTCAGGAGACTATCAAGTCAGAATAAAAAATGGTGCAGATGGCAATACACTCTCTGATATTTGCGGCAGATTTATTGATGTTGGAAATGCAACTGCTAATTTTTTTGTTCAAAAAAAATTAAACCCAATCTTTGGGTATAAAATTAATTATGGGTGTTACTATGATACAATATTATTAAGGTCATTAGATACTACCGGCGCAACTAATTTTGTTTGGCAATTTGATAATTACGATCAAATCATTGATACTACTAGTTATCGCCCTTCTATAATTTATTCTGAATTTGGAAATAAAAATATTTCACTCACGCTATATAATAAATACGGGTGTCGCCCGAAATATTCCAAACAAATAAATTTATACAATACATTCAAAGCAGATTTTTCTTATCCTTCTGTGTTTTGCCCTAATGACAATATTCAACTAAAAGATTTGAGCATTGGAAATAATATCATTAGTTGGTATTGGAATTTCGGAAACGGACAAACCAGTAATCTACAAATACCTGCATCTCCAAATTATTTTACACCTTCAAAATCACAAAAAGAATATATAGTACCCATAAAATTAGTTGTCAAAAACAAAATTGATTCAAGCATTTACAAAACAGTATGTACTGATTCGGCAATTAATTATATTAAAATTGTTTGGACTTGCTTCATTTCTGTTCCTAATGCATTCACACCAAATGGAGATGGGCTTAATGATTATCTGTATCCACTAAATGCATATAAAGCGAAGAACTTGAAGTTTGCTGTTTACAATAGGTTTGGTCAACAAATATTTTTCTCAAGTAATTGGCAGACTAAATGGGACGGATCAAGAAACGGCAAAAAAATGGATCAGGGTACTTATGTTTGGATGTTAGATTATGATGATCCTATCACGAATCAACATGTTAACACCAAGGGAACCGTAATTTTAATTAGATAAAATCTATTTATGAACTATTCATACTTGGCTTTAGGTGATAGTTACACCATAGGAGAGCAAGTGCCGTTGTTTGAAAGCTTTCCTTATCAAACTATACAAATTTTAAGAAAGCATTTTATAAACACGCATTCTTTTTCCGCTCCAGAAATTCTTGCAAAAACGGGTTGGACAACAGATGAGCTTTTGAATCTAATTCATCAAACTGAATTTCAAAAAAAATACGATTTCGTAAGCTTGCTAATCGGAGTTAATAATCAATATAGAGGTAAAGAGTTGAGTGTTTTTGCAACAGAGTTTGAAATGTTATTGAAAAAAGCCATCGCTTTCACAGATGGGAATACAGCAGCTGTATTTGTATTAAGCATTCCAGATTGGGGTGTTACGCCTTTCGCTGCAGATCGTGACTTCAAAAAAATAGCTGAAGAAATTAATCAGTACAATGAAATTTGCAAAGATATTTGTTTACAAAGCGGCTGTCAGTTTTTAGATATTACAACTTCTCAAAGACTGGATGGCAATAAAGATGAGTTTTTAGCATCAGACAAGCTGCATCCATCAGGTCATGAATACACAAAATGGGCTACGTTGTTATCTGAAAAGTTGATTCAAGTATTAAAATAATTTCTTAGTAATTCTACAGATAAAGTTTCATCTCCTCTCTGTATTGAGCAGCTATTTTTGTAGCTTCAATTGCAAATGCATCAGTGCTGTCTGCATATATAATGGCTCTTGAAGCATTAACTAATAATCCGCAATCTTCATTTAAACCGTAATGAGCAACATCTTTTAAGCTGCCACCTTGAGCACCTACTCCGGGTATAAGTAAAAAATGATTAGGTATAATTTTTCTGATGGCTAATAATTGTTCGGCTTGAGTGGCGCCTACCACAAACATTAAATTATTTTCATTACCCCATTTGCTAACGGATTCTAATACCTGCTCAAATAAAGGCTTATCGTTTTTTAACGGTAAGGTTTCGAAATCATTAGCCCCTTTATTACTCGTGAGACCGAGCACAATTGTCCATTTGTTTTCATAGTCTAAAAAAGGCCGAATGCTGTCTTCTCCCATATATGGAGCAACGGTGATGGCATCAAATTTTAATTTTTCAAAAAATGCTTTAGCGTAATAGGCAGAGGTGTTTCCTATATCAGCTCTTTTAGCGTCTGCAATTTTAAAATGAGAAGAAGGGATATAATCGCAGGTTTCTTCCATAGCGTCCCAGCCCCTTGCACCCATTGCTTCATAAAAAGCAGTATTGATTTTGTATGCAACACAAAAATCTTTTGTCGCATCAATTATTTGTTTGTTAAACTCAACAACACCATTAGGCCTTGATTGAAATTGCACTGGTATTTTTTCAATATCGGTATCTAATCCTACACAAAGAAAACTTTGTTTTTGTTTTATTTCATTTATTAATGTGGCACGATTCATATTAATTCAACTGATTTATTTTTTCTAATAGAATATTTTCAACAACATCACTATTCCAAATTTCTGCAATGTTATTTATCTGCATAATTTCATCCATGATTTGTTGTTGTTGAGTTCCTCTGGATAAAGCTTCGCTGTATCTAATATCTGGTCTAAAAGTTACTAAACTGTAAGCGGGTGTCCATTTTTCTGGATATTTAGAACTGAAATGAGCTTCAATTTTTTTCTGTAATAAAAAAACAGGATCAGCTACTTTGTCTCTCATCTCTATGAAATTATTAAGGGCTAATGTTGCGATGGCATCTGCATCAGGTTTCCTTGCATGTTGAAATGCAGAAAGTATTTCACTCCAATTGTGTTGGTGCGCAGTAATCAATTCATTCAATACAAAACAGTCTTCAAATCCACAATTCATTCCCTGACCAAAGAAAGGTACTATGGCATGGGCTGCATCGCCAATTAAAGCGAATTGATTTTCTCTAATCCATGGAAAACATTTTACAGTAACCAATGAAGCTGTTGGATTGCTGAAAAATTCATTTTCCAAATCGGGCATACATTTAGAAGCATCACCAAAAGTTTCATCAAAAAAGACTCTTACTTTTTCTGGGGTGTCAAGTGATTTAAATGAAGGCGTTCCCTCAAATGGAAAGAATAAAGTACAAGTTAAACTTCCATCAATATTGGGTAAAGCAATAAGCATGTATTCTCCTCTTGGCCATATATGCAATGCATTTTTCTCCATTAAAAATTGCCCATTTTCTCCTGCAGGAATATTTAATTCTTTGTATCCAAAATCAATGTATGATTGTTCGTAATTAAATCTATTATGCTGCAATTGATGAGTTAATCTTGAAGCAGCAAATGCGCCATCGCTTCCAAATATTAATTCTTGCTTTGTTACATGAGAAGTATTTGTTTCGGTATTGGTAAAATGAATTTCGTTAGTTTTCCAATTGATTTGATCGCACCGCTCATTAAAAAAGATTTCAGCGCCGTGTTGCTCTGCAAGGTTCATTAATGTTTTGTTTAATTCACCTCTTGAAACAGAATTGATATACTGCCCATCTTTTCCATAAGCCTGATATCCTAGTTCTCCATTTGTTTGATGTAACATTCGGCCATGCATTGGAATGGCTATTTTTTTTATCTCATCTAAAACACCTACTTCTTCTAAAGCCTTAATTCCTCTGTCGCTTAGCGCTAAATTAATTGACCTGCCCGCGCTCATTTTCTCTTTCCGCATATCAGTTCTGCGTTCATAAATATTGATTTTATATCCTTGTTTTGATAAATAGATGGATAACAATGAGCCAACTAATCCGGCACCGATGATGGTAACTTCTTTTTTCATTTTTTTCTAATTAAAAATTCAAAATTCAAAATTCAAAATGGAAAATTCAAAATCATTTTTTTTACTTTACACAGTTTTTTTACTTTTTACTTTTGAATTTTTACTTTATACAGTTTTTTTACTTTCTACTTTTTATTTTTTACTTTCTACTTTTCACTTTTCACTTTTTACTTTTTACTTTTCACTTTCTACTTTTCACTTTCTACTTTTCACTTTTTACTTTTCACTTTCTACTTAATAATACTCTCTTGTATAATCTTCCCAAAATTGTAAATATCTTCAAAGCTATTGTATAATGGCACAGGCGCTACTCTTATAACATTAGGTTCTCTCCAATCTGCTATTACTCCTGCTTTTATGAGTTCATTAAAAATAGCTTTGCCATTTTCTAACATCAACATAGAAACCTGACATCCTCTTTTTTCATCTTCCAAAGGAGTTATAATTTCGATTATTTTTTTTGTTGATGATTCATTGATTTTGTTGAGTATAAAAATCAAATAACCACTTAGTAATTTTCCTTTAGCCACTAGATTTTGCATTCCAGCTTCTTTAAAAATATCCAGCGCTGCTTTGTGCGCTGCCATACTTAAAACGGGGGCATTACTCAATTGCCAGCCTTCGGCAGTAAGCATGGGTTGAAACGATTCTCCCATTTTAAATCTTTCTTCTTTATTATGACCCCACCAACCTGCCAATCTCGGCAGCGATGTGTTGGATATATGGCTACTGTGTATAAATGCTCCAGAAACACCACCAGGTCCGCTGTTTAAATATTTATAGGAACACCAACATGCAAAATCTACTTTCCAATCATGCAAATCCAAATGAATATTCCCTGCCGCATGCGCTAAATCAAAACCACAATAAGCACCTGCTTCATGAGCAGCTTTAGTTATAGCCTGCATGTCAAAAACTTGCCCAGTATAATAATTTACTCCACCAAAAATTACAAGTGCTGTTTCTTCTCCATGAATTTTGATAGCTTCTAAAATATCATCGGTTTCAATTACTGAATTACCTGCTTTAGGTGCTACTTCTATAATAACATCTTTTGGATCTAACCCATGTATTTGTGCCTGAGATTGAAATGCATATTGGTCTGAAGGAAACGCTTTTTGCTCACAAATGATTTTATAACGTTGACGTGTAGGCCTATAAAAGCTTATCATTAAAAGATGAAGATTTACAGTCAGCTGATTCATTACTACAATTTCTTCTGGTAATGCACCTACTATTTCAGCAAGCATTTCTGGAAATATTTCATGATAACTTACCCAAGGTGTTTTTGCATGAAAATGCCCTTCCACGCCATAATTAGCCCAGTCTTCAAGTTCATTTAAAACGTAATCCTGTGTAGTTTTTGGTTGAAGGCCTAATGAATTGCCTGTAAAATAAATGGTTTCTTTTCCATTCATGATTGGCATATAAAAGCGATCTCTAAAATGTCGCAGCGTATCTGCCGCATCCATTTTTTGGGCGAAGGTTAAATTGTTTTCGTATTGAATTTTCATTTTTATTAAAGTACTATAATGTAGCAATTACTTTTAGTTCGATACAAATAGGTGTGGGTAAGCTTTTTATTTCCACTGTTGTTCTGCATGCTTCAATGCCACTAAAATAATCGGCATAAATTTTATTATAAATTGGAAAATCTTTTTTCATGTTTGTAAGAAAAACAGTAACGTCTACTATTTTTTCCCAAGAACTCCCGCTCGCTTCGAGCACAGCTTTTACGTTCGCAAAAACAGAATGACATTCTGCTTCAATGTCATATTTCAAAATATTTCCCTGCTCATCTAATACAAGTCCGGGTATTGTATTGTCAACAGCGCTTCTGCTTCCTATTCCTGATAAAAATAAAAGGTCGCCCACTTTTCTTGCATGAGGGTATGCGCCCAAAGGCTTTGCTGCTTTATCTGTATGAACAACAGTCTCTTTCTTATCTGTAGTATTAATTTCGGAATGATTCATTTCCTTTATTTTAATTTTTGTGTTTGATTAATATTGAATACAAACATTTTTTGCTTCTGTAAAAAACTTCATTGCTTCCCAGCCGCCTTCTCTTCCTACACCACTATTTTTAATTCCTCCAAAAGGAGTTCTTAAGTCTCTTTCCAGCCAGCAATTAATCCACACAATTCCACTTTCGATTTTCGAACTAACAATTTGAGCTTTTGAAATATCCTGTGTCCATATCGTACAAGCTAAACCGTAATTGCTTGCATTGGCAAGAGTTATAGCCTCTTCCACTGAATTGAATTGTTGCAAAGTTACTACCGGTCCAAATATCTCTTCTTGATTTGTCTTACATTGCGGTCCAAGATTCTCAATAATAGTGGGTTCTATAAAATACCCTTCGGAGCACCTTCCTTCTACTTTTATTGCTTTACCGCCACAAAGAATTTCTCCGCCTTCCGCTTTAGCTATTTCTATACAGTTTAATATTTTTTCAAAATGCACTTTGCTAACAATAGCGCCTTGTTTGGATTTTTCTAATAAGGGATCACCAGGAATTAATTTTTTTGCAATAGCTACAAATATATTTTTGAATTTTTCATAGATCGAGGATTCAATTAAAATTCTACTTCCACATAAACATATTTGTCCTTGATTTCCAAAAGAAGAACGTATAGTATTGGTGATCATTTTTTCAAAATCACAGTCTGCAAAAATAATATTCGGATTTTTTCCTCCCAATTCAAGCGAAAGTTTTTTAAACATTGGGGCGGCAATCGATGCAATTCTTTCTCCAGCTTTTGTGCTGCCAGTAAATGAAATAGCCTTGATGGAAGGGTGTTTTACAATCGCTTCTCCGCAAGAAAATCCATCGCCGTGAATAATATTCAATACGCCATCTGGCAGTCCGGCTTCTTTAGCAATCTTAGCCAGTAAATAAGCTGAAACGGGCGTAACTTCAGAAGGCTTTGCAATCACACAATTGCCGGCAGCTAATGCTGGCGCTATTTTCCAGCTAAAAAGATAAAGCGGTAAATTCCATGGAGAAATACATCCAACAATGCCATTTGGCTGACGAAGGGTATAATTAATGGAATTGTTGTTATTATTAGCATGACTTTCAGACGCAAACTGCATCGCAGCAGTAGCAAAAAATCTAAAATTAGAAGAAGCTCTTGGAATATCAACTTCT
>Ga0114972_10003043_pt1 | contig 12586 bp, 11 predicted proteins | sample M_140807_EF_Meta_FD_87354 | JGI IMG/M metagenome (GOLD analysis project Ga0114972, IMG submission 87354) | Freshwater microbial communities from Lake Montjoie, Canada to study carbon cycling - M_140807_EF_MetaG | ecosystem: Environmental > Aquatic > Freshwater > Lake | place: Lake Montjoie... | reverse complement strand
CTTTCTGCTGCAGGTGGGGTTCCTGCAGCGCACGCCGCGCGGCCGGTTGGTCACCCCTGCGGGCCGAGCCCATCTCGGCGAGCCGAGGGAGGTGGCGGCATGAGGCGCTCCCTACTGGTTTGGTTGACCCTGGGGCTGGCGTGCCTGGGCCTGTTGCTGCCCCTGCCCGCCGGGGCCCTGGGGCCTGGGGTCGCTCCACCAGGGGGCCCTGAAAGCGCCATGGTGGCCAGCGAAGGATTGTTTCAGGAGGCCCTTCGGGCCAGCCGTGAGGGTCGTTTCGATGCAGCCCTTCCGCTTTGGGACGCGGTTCTCGACCAGGCCCCGGAGGATGCGGCGGCCTGGAGCAACCGGGGCAATGTGCTGCTGGCCTTGGGGGATGCCCCCGGTGCCATCGCCGCCCAGGGCCGTTCGATCGCGCTGGCACCCAACCAAACGGATCCCCATCTCAATCGCGGTACCGCCGAGGAAGCCCTGGGGCTCTGGCAGGCCGCCGCCGCTGACTACCAGTGGATTTTGGAGCGGGATCCCCTGGATGCTTCCGCCCTTTACAACCTGGGTAACGTCGAGGGATCCCTTGGCCATTGGGATGCGGCGCGCCGCCACTTCGAAGCGGCAGTCGAAGCGAGGCCCGATTTCGCGATGGCCCGTTCCAGCGCCGCCCTGGCCGCTTTCCAGCTCGGGCAGGGCGATCAAGCAGAACTGGAACTGCGGCGTTTGATTCGTCGCCATCCCCTCTTTGCCGATGCTCGGGCCGGCCTCACTGCCGTGCTCTGGCAGCGCGGTGGCCGTGGTGAAGCGGAGAGCCATTGGGCGGCGGCCTTCGGCCTCGATCCCCGATACCGTCAGGACGAATGGCTGCGGCAGATACGGCGCTGGCCCCCTGATGCCGTAGAGGCTCTAGGCCAGTTCCTGGCCCTGGGCCGATGATTTTCCCATGACCCCCTCCCCAGTCTGTGAATCCCCACTGGAGGATCCCTACCGGATCCCCCCTCCTGACTGGCTTGCCCTGGGGCTGGAGGAGACGCTGGCTGGGGTCTTGCCCGAGTTGATCCAGCTGCGTCGCCACTTCCACCGCCATCCCGAACTCAGTGGCCATGAACAGCAGACGGCTGCCCTGGTGGCGGGTGAATTGCGCCGCTGGGGCTGGCAGGTGACCGAAGCCGTCGGCCGGACGGGTGTGGTGGGCGAGCTGGGTCCGGCAGGGGCGCCGTTGGTGGCCCTAAGGGTGGATATGGATGCCCTGCCGATCGAAGAGCGCACCGGTTTGCCCTGGGCCTCGTCCCACCAGGGCCTGATGCATGCCTGTGGCCATGACATCCACACAACTGTGGGATTGGGGGTGGCCGCCCTGCTCGCATCGGTGGCGGACCATCTCAGGTGCAGGGTGCGGTTGATCTTTCAACCGGCGGAGGAAACGGCCGAGGGGGCGGCCTGGATGCGGGCCGATGGCGCCATGGAAGGGGTGAGGGCCCTCTTTGGGGTGCATGTGTTTCCCAGCTTGCGTGTCGGCACGATTGGCGTCCGTAGCGGCAGCCTCACCGCGGCGGCAGGGGAGCTGGAAATTGAGGTATTGGGGGAAAGCGGCCATGGCGCCAGACCCCACCAGAGCACCGATGCGATCTGGATTGCGGCTCGGGTTGTTAGCGGGCTTCAGGAGGCGATCAGTCGTCGCCTCGATGCCCTCCATCCGGTGGTGGTCAGCTTCGGCAAGATCGAGGGGGGAAAGGCTTTCAATGTCATCGCCGACCATGTGCGGCTGTTGGGAACGGTGCGCTGCCTCGATCTGGAGCTCCATAGCCAGCTGCCCACTTGGATTGAATCCACGGTGCAGGCCCTGTGCCGGGGCCATGGCGGCGAGGCCCGCGTGCATTACCGCAGCATTTCCCCCCCCGTTCACAACGATTCAAGGCTGACCGAGCTCGTGGCCTTGGCGGCCAACGATCTGCTGGGCCCTGACAAGGTGCAGTGGCTTGAGCAGCCCTCCCTAGGCGCCGAGGATTTTGCCGAATTGCTGCGGGATTGCCGCGGCACCATGTTTCGACTGGGGGTGGCGGGACCCGAGGGCTGCACCCCGTTGCACAGCAACAGCTTTGCGCCCGATGAGGGCTGCCTGGCCGTGGGCATCCGGGTGCTCAGCCTGAGCCTGGTGCGCTGGATGGGCCAGCAGGACCCGCGATGAATGGCTCTCCCCTCCCCCCCCAGGAGTCGCCGGCGTCAGCCGCCCATTGGCGTCAAGCCCTACTGGCCCTCTCTTCGCCCCTGTTGATCGGGTTGGCTTTGGTCCACGGCATGGCCGGGGACTGGGTTCAGTCGCTCCCGGCCCTGGCCATCGGCGTGGGCTTGCTGATGTACAGCTGGATGGCCCGCCGCCGTCGACGGGGCGAACTGCTTCGGGCCCTGCGGCTGAAGCGAAACCCCTGAGAGGCCCCATGGATTTCTCCCCCGAACCGTCGCCCGACTCGGAGTTGCTGCTGGCGATCCGATCGGGTGATCCATCCCGCGCCATGCCCGCTCTGGCTTCGCTGCGGCAGTGGCCAGCGGCGGAGGCGATTCCGCTGCTGTTGATCGGTCTGCAGCAGACGGCTTTTTCCATCCGTTCTCTCTGCTGCGCCGGGCTCGGTTTTAAACGCAGCGAGGCGGGGCGGCAGGCGCTGATCAAGGTTCTGGGGGACGATCCCGATGCCAATGTGAGGGCCGAAGCGGCCAATGCCCTGGCCTATTACGGGGTGGTAGATGCCTGGCCCTTACTGCGCCAGACCTTTGCTAGAGATGACCATTGGTTGGTGCGATCCAGCATTTTGGCTGCCCTGGCCGAAGATCCGGCCATGCAGCCGGCCTGGTTGCTCGATCTGGCCGAGCTAGCCCTTGGCGGCAACGATGGCACGGTGAGGGTGGCTGGCGCCGAGGTTCTGGGCCGGCTGCTGGGGCCATCTCCAGGTCAGCAAAGCGATCCTGTCGTGGGCGACCTGGCCCGAGAGCGACTGCGTTTGCTGATCAAGGACCCTGATCATCTGGTGGTGGTCGCAGCGTTGAATGGGCTCCATGGCCAACGGGGAGGTTCAGACCCTGGCGAGGTTGACGAATCCAAGGGGCTGGCGCCCAACCCGGATTGAGCTTCGATCTGGTCCCGGCCTACAGCGGCTTCAGCCTTGCTAGTTTGAGGGGACACTAGGGGTGCCCATGGCCAGGTCCTGTCCCAGGATCCGCGGCTAGGGCTGAGATCACACCCTCCGAACCTGATCCGGGTCATGCCGGCGCAGGGAAGTGCGGAGAACTCATGCCAGGCCCCCTCCGCTCCTCTTCCTACGAGCTCCCTTCGCCTTGGACATCATGCGCAGCGCCTGGATTGAGAAGCGTCGAGCCGCCGGCAACGCTGGAGTCAACGTCACCCAGATGCATTACGCCCGTCAGGGGGTGATCACCGAAGAGATGGCCCACGTGGCCCAACGGGAGAATCTGCCCCCTTCCCTGGTGCTCGAGGAGGTGGCCCGGGGCAGAATGATCATACCCGCCAACATTGAACATCCCAATTTGGAGCCCATGGCGATTGGCATCGCCAGCCGTTGCAAGGTGAATGCCAATATCGGCGCTTCCCCGAACGCCAGCGATATTTCCGAGGAGCTTAAGAAGCTGGAGTTGGCGGTTAAATATGGCGCCGATACGGTGATGGATCTGTCAACAGGTGGGGTCAATCTTGACGAAGTCCGCACAGCAATTATTGCGGCATCACCGGTGCCGATCGGCACGGTCCCTGTCTATCAAGCCCTTGAAAGTGTCCATGGCTCAATTGAAAGACTAGACGCGGATGATTTTCTCCATATCATTGAAAAACATTGCCAGCAAGGCGTTGACTATCAGACCATTCATGCCGGCTTGTTGATTGAGCATTTGCCCAAGGTCAAGGGCCGACTCACTGGGATTGTCAGCCGTGGCGGCGGCATTTTGGCCCAATGGATGCTTTATCACCACAAGCAAAATCCTCTTTACACGCGTTTCGACGATATTTGCGAAATCTTCAAACGTTACGACTGTTCTTTTTCCCTCGGCGATTCACTGCGACCGGGCTGTCTCCACGACGCCTCCGATGACGCCCAGTTGGCCGAACTCAAGACCCTTGGCGAGTTGACCCGTCGGGCTTGGAAGCAGGACATTCAGGTGATGGTGGAGGGACCTGGCCATGTACCCATGGATCAGATCGAGTTCAATGTCAAAAAACAGATGGAGGAGTGTTCAGAAGCTCCCTTTTACGTTCTCGGTCCCTTGGTGACCGACATTGCCCCCGGTTATGACCACATCACCAGCGCGATTGGGGCCGCCATGGCGGGATGGTACGGCACGGCCATGCTTTGTTATGTCACGCCCAAAGAGCATCTCGGACTGCCGAACCCAGAGGATGTCCGCAATGGGTTGATTGCCTATAAAATTGCCGCCCATGCTGCCGATATTGCCCGCCATCGTCCCGGATCCCGTGACCGGGATGATGAGCTGAGTCGGGCTCGCTATGCTTTCGATTGGAATCGTCAGTTTGACCTATCCCTTGACCCGGAACGGGCCAGGGAATACCACGACGAAACATTACCGGCCGATATCTACAAGCAGGCTGAGTTCTGCTCCATGTGTGGACCTAAGCATTGTCCGATGCAAACCAAGATCACAGACGAAGACCTCGTCAAGTTAGAGCAGGAATTGGCGGCAACTCCTTTAGCAAAATAGTGCTCTTGATCTTGGCGAGAAATTAAGGCACTGATCGTCCGGGGAGCTTGTTGATGGAGAATCAATATATTATAAAAAATAGCGTCTTGGAGAGCAGTCTGGGTCAATATACGGCCCCATTCCGACTTGGATGTTGCTTTAGCATCTTTAGCGAAGGCAATTTGTGGTCGACCTTCCTAATGCATTGCGTCAAGGATACGGCTTTATTTTTGTCCTATCCTTATTGTGGCCTTGATTTCCCTATGGCTTGATTGCTATATGGTCACTAGCTTTTAGGACTTTCGCATGATTTTTCTTTTCCCATGTTGATTCTCATGGCCCGTCGTCCTTCAGCATTGTTGGTCCAGTAGGGCTCCAGCCTTTCACTCTCTGTTGCTTGCTCGATCATGAATTTCTCTGCTAACCCAGAGTTCTGGCGCGGTCGTAGGGTCTGGCTGAGTGGCCATACCGGCTTTAAAGGCAGTTGGTTAGCCCTTTGGTTGCTGCATTGGGGCGCCATTGTCGAGGGTTACGCCCTTGATCCGCGCCAGGAACCGGGGGGAGTTCCCCTCTATCAAGATCTCGCTCTCTCCGCCGATTTGGCCCATGATGAACGGGCTGATCTGGCCGATCTCGACCGGCTGGTCCGGCGTCTCCATCTCTTTCGCCCTGAGGTCGTCTTTCACTTGGCGGCCCAGCCCCTCGTAAGGCGTAGTTACCGAGAACCGCTCCTAACCTGGCAGACCAATGTCCTGGGCACTTGCCATGTCCTCGAGGCCCTGCGCCAGTTGCCCGATCCCTGTACGGCGGTGTTGATCACAACCGACAAGGTCTATGAGAATCGCGAGTGGGATTTCGGTTACCGCGAACAGGATCCCCTGGGGGGCCATGATCCCTATAGCAGTAGCAAAGCAGCGGCCGAGATCGCCATCGCCAGCTGGCGTTCCAGTTTTTGTGGCCCTACACCTCACCAGCGCCCTGACCTTCGCATTGCCTCAGCTCGGGCCGGCAATGTGATCGGAGGAGGGGACTGGTCCATGGATCGTATTGTGCCCGATGCGGTTAGGGCCTTGATGGTGGCTGAACCCATCGCCGTTCGTTCCCCTAAGTCCACCCGCCCCTGGCAGCACGTGCTTGAGCCCCTCGGGGGCTATCTGCTGTTGGCAGAACGTTTGCATGAGGATGGAGCCTTGGCTTCCGCCTTCAACTTTGGACCGGATCGCGAAGCCAATCGCCCGGTCCAACGGCTCGTTGAGGGGCTACTGGAGCATTGGCCTGGTGGGGCGTGGCGTGATGCTTCCGATCCCCTGGCCAGCCATGAAGCGGGAAGGTTGGATCTCACCACGGACAAGGCCTTTCACCAGCTTGGCTGGCGTCCGCGTTGGGATTTCGCCACCACCGTGGCCGAAACCACCCTGTGGTACCGCCGCTTCCATCAAGGTGAATCGTCACGGGAGCTCTGTCTGGAACAAATTGAGCGCTATCTCGCCAAGGGGCAGTCGTGACTTTTCCAAACAGGCGTTTTGGTTCCGCTGTTCATGGCGCTGCCCTGGCCCGAGTGCTTTGCTCACTGTTGGCTTTTGGCGCCCTCGTCTACGTCATCAGTTCGCTCTTTATCTCGGCGTTCCTGGAACCCTGGCAGCACAGCTCATTCCCCATGCTGGGGTCCTTCCGCATGTTCCCGCCCTTTGCGGATCTGCGTTGGGTCACCGCCCTCAGTGAATGTGGCCATGACCTGTCGGCCATCGCGGCCGGCAAGGACCCAGGTTGTGATCCCTATGGACGTATGGGTGGTCTTGGCTATCCACCCTTTTCAATTGATTCAGCCAGGGCATTGGGCCTTGGCCTGCGCCATACAGGCATTGTGGCGTTTTGTTTGGGCCTGATGCTGGTGCTCTTGCTGGTGGCCCAGATGCGCCTTCTGATCCGTTCTGGCTGGATTCGCGACCTTTTGCTGAGTCTATTGTTGTTGGGATTCCCCCTTCAGCTGGGACTTGAGAGGGCTAATATTGATTTAATGATTTATATGTTGATTACGGTTCTTTGTGCTTTGCTCCCCTTGCCAGGGCGTTGGACCTTGCCTTTTGTTGGCGTGCTCTCCTTCCTGCCCGTGGCTTGCAAGGTCTATCCAGTTGTTAGCCTTTTGGCCTGGGTTGTTCACGATCGGCTCCTATGGTGTCGTGTCCGCCCCAAGGCCCTAATGGTATTGGTCGGGGCGAGCCTGGGGATGCTGTCGGCTTTGAGTTGGTTATGGCGCTATGGAAGCAAGGCTCCTGATCCAGGGGAGGGTGTGTTGGCCCATGGTTTTATGACATCAACCCTATTTCAGCTATCAAAGCTGTTAAGCCATCAATGGGCACATTGGCCTGTACCGCTGAATGCGGTCTTTCTCATCGCCATCAAGATTGCTGTGATCTCAATTTCTTTTTTGGTGGCTATTAACCATGACTTTTCGGGCCTATGGAGAAAATTTTTAAATAGTCGCTGTCAGCATTACGTCAAGAGCTTCCTTGAAAATTACATTATCTTGATGACCGCAACCTGGTTGGGTTGTTATTTATTTTCTTCTTCTTTTGATTATCGTCTAATCTTTTCCTTTCCCGCGTTGATCGCTTGCGTTGGCCTGATCGCATCACCTTTGTCTATAGGAAAATCCCTGGGGTTTCTTTTTGAGTTATTCATCCTTGCCCTCCCCTTGGTTTTTCTGCCAAGCTTGCTTCTCACTGAACATGTCGACACCAAGTCCCGTTTCTTTCCCGTTACTGTTGTCGATGCCTCCTTTGTGTTGATCGCTGATTATTTGGCGTTGCCCCTCATGGCCGGCATGTTGTTGGCCTTGATCCTTCCCAGTCGCTGGGGCCGTGGTCAGCAAGGTTCGTTCCAGGGCCTCGCTTCCGCAGCCCGTGGCAACCCTCCTGAATCCATTGACATCCAGAGTCCTTGACGGCGAACCCCTTGCTCCCGAGCGCCGCAGTCCCTGGGCCGGTTCCTGTTTCCGCCGCGCCATTGCCGGCCTCTCTACCACCCTGACGCCAATGCACCGATCTAGGGCGGAGTCAGGCCTTGATTCCCGATTTCAAGGTAACTTAGGCAGGGTATAGACAAACCGACTCCACAGGAACCCCATGCTTACTGATATTAATGCCACACTGAAGCTGAGCGTTGTTCGATCAATCTGATTTCGAAGTATAGCTACGGTCAGTAGATTGGCTAGCGAGATGGGAACCGCCGATAAAATATAGCGCATCGCGGTGACGTTGTAGCCCTTAGAAACTGGAAAGACAAACCACCGAAAACTTACAAAGCGAAGACTATGGGCTAAACTTTCAGAGATAGCAACGGCTACAAAAGCGCCTAGTGGATAGCTTAGCCAAAGCAGGCTAGGTCCAAGAGTTGTAAAGAATATGCCGCTTAGGCAAAAGCGTACAAATGCACTGTGGCGTCTCATTCGAGATTCATTTCTAGTCGGCGATGTCGCACTTTTGGCCTAAAGTTATGGAATCGTAAGGCTTCAATTTGTCGGGAGACAACCCCAAACATCAACATTTGAACCCCGAAACTGCCAATCACTAGGGCCATGACGGTTGGAACGCCACCTTGATACTTGCTATTCCCAGATAAATAGTTGATTAAGAGAAATATTGCCACTCCTAAGGCCACCATCAACCCAGTTGATCCTATGGTTAATGCTAAGCGGCTTCCAGCGGCGTCAGATGCCAAAAGGGTACGTGTGGCGAATTGAATATAGCCTAAAATGCTATAACTTGACTTGCCATGCAGCCGATCGGGTTGTTCGTAGAAAATATAGGTCGGTGTTTGGGAAGCATTGGCCATGCAGGTTCGCATGTTTAATCCCGTTTCATTCCAGTAGGTCAGGGACTCGCGGATGACATTGGTTCGGAAACAGCCAAATCCATGAAATCCATCCGGCACAATCTGTAAGCGTGAAGAGTAGCCTAGTATTTTGTAATAACTATGGCGTGATACACGCAGTAAGGGACCTCCGGAAGACTTTTGTTTTAAGGATAGGCAGGCATCATATTTTTCGTTCAGCAGCAGATCTCGAACCATTGTGACTGCTAGTTCCGGCGGGTCTTGAAGGTCAGAGCACAAAAAGATGATAAGGTCACTATTTTTTGCCGCCTCATCAAGGGCGATAGCAAAGGATGGTTCGGCACCATAATTCGAGGCGTTAGTGATACCTGTAATCCGGGCGTCGGCGTTGACAAGATTCTGTAAAACACCCAAAGTATTGTCTGTGCTGCAATTGTCGACTATGACCATTGTAAAAGTTAGCTCATAACGATCCTTCCACTCAGTTTTAATTTCTGCAAAAGATTCCTTGCAGCGTCGATAAAATTCCTCGAGGTTCAGGCCTTCATTATAGGCGCTGGTGGCATAGGTAATTCTTAGAGTTTGCATGTGTTTTTTGATGTCTTTTTAGGCGCAAATCAGGGTTTTTATGATTAAGATCTTAAATTTGCTACTAAAAGCGCCCCTTGCTTGGGGCGCTATGAAAATGCATTTGCATTAAAAGGTTTATTGAGGTCCTTTTGGGTGGACTTTCGACATTTTACCCAAGTGATTTTGCTTGGGCGACAATATTTTCGACGGTGAAGCCGAATTTTTCCATGCAAAGGGGTCCAGGTGCTGAGGCTCCGAATCGGTCGATTGAGACAACGGCACCATCAAAGCCTGAATATTTGTGCCATCCGAACGAGGTCGAGGCCTCGACGACGACGCGGCGACGGACGGCAGCGGGAAGGACGGATTCGCGATAGGCGGCATCCTGCTCTTCAAACAATTCGACACAGGGCATCGAAACCACCCGCACTTGGCGACCTTCGGCACGCAGGCTGGCCGCCGCTTTCACACAAAGATCCAGTTCGGTGCCAGAGCCAATGAGGACGATCTCTGGAGTGCCCTGGCTGTCTTCCAGGATGTACCCCCCCTTGGCCACGGCAGCGGCAGAGGAGTTGGCTTGATTGGCCACCGCTTGGCGACTGAGAGCCAGCACCGTTGGGCGCTTGCGATTGGTTACTGCGACTTGGTAAGCACCACTGGTTTCGTTGCCGTCACCGGGGCGAATGACCAATAGATTCGGAATGGCGCGGAGGTTGGCCAGGGTTTCAATCGGTTGGTGAGTAGGACCGTCTTCACCGAGGCCAATCGAGTCGTGGGTGAGTACATAGATCACACCCAGTTCGGAAAGGGCGGATAGGCGCATTGCCCCAATCATGTAACCGGCAAAGACAAGGAAAGTGCCCCCGTAGGGAACCAGGCCACTATTGTGATAAGCGATACCGTTAAGAATTGCCGCCATGGCGTGTTCACGAACCCCGAAGTGCAGGTAACGATTCGCTTCGCTGCCCTTTTGGAAGCTCTTTTCACCCTTGATGTCCGTAAGGTTGGAGTGGGTGAGGTCCGCTGAACCACCGATGAGTTCGGGCAGCCGCGGAGCGATGGCATTCAGGCAGTTATAGGAATGCTGCCGGGTTGCCAGGCCTTTGTCTTCTGGGGTGTAATGGGGTAGGTCGGCATCCCAACCCTCGGGAAGTTCGCCCCGGAGCATCCGTTCGAACTCAGCCGCTTCGGTTGCGTACTGGCCGCGATAGGACGCAAGGATGGAGTTCCACTCCGTTTCGGCAACCTCGCCACGACCGATGGCCTGACGCCAATGCTCATAGGCTTCTTGGGGCACTTCGAAGGGTCCGTAGTTCCAATCAAGAGCTTGGCGGGTCAGTTCGGCTTCGTCCGAACCCAGGGCGGCACCATGGACACCAGCTGTATTGGCTTTGTTGGGAGAGCCATAGCCGATTGTGGTGGTGATTTTGATTAGGCTTGGTTTGTCAGTGACAGCTTTCGCCGCCGCAATCGCCTTGGCAATGTCCTCAACGTTTGTGTTGCCATCAGCAACATGCTGGACATGCCAACCGTAGGATTCATATCTCTTTAGTACGTCTTCAGTGAAGGAAACTGAGGTGTTTCCATCAATAGTGATATGGTTATCGTCATAGAGGGCAATGAGTTTACCTAGACCAAGATGGCCGGCCAAAGAGGCCGCTTCCGAGGACACACCTTCTTGGTTGCAACCATCACCCATCAACACATAGGTGTAGTGGTCAACAAGGTTGAGGCCGGGGCGGTTGAACTTGGCGGCCAGATGGGCTTCGGCGATGGCCAGGCCCACAGCGTTGGAGATACCCTGACCTAGGGGCCCGGTGGTGACTTCAACTCCAGGGGTTTCAAAGGTTTCGGGGTGTCCTGGTGTCTTGGATCCCCACTGACGGAACTGCTTGATGTCCTCAATGGTCACCGAGTCATACCCGGTGAGATGAAGTAAAGCGTAAAGAAGCATGCAGCCGTGGCCAGCGGACAGCACAAAACGATCACGGTTGAACCACTTAGGGTTCTTGGGGTTATGGCGGAGAAATCTGTCCCAGAGTGCGAATCCCATTGGGGCTGTGCCCATGGGTAAACCCGGGTGGCCCGAGTTGGATTTGTTAATCGCGTCGACCGCCAGAAAGCGGATGCTGTTGATGCAAAGGCTCTCGACCGAAGTTGGGGTGGCTACGACCATGGCGGAACGCGGTAGGGGGGAGAGGTGGCTTGGGAATGGAGGACTTCCGGGGAAGCTGGGCGTGAACCGAGACGGATCTTGGCTCAGGTGAAGCGCCGGAACGCTAGGCAGACGTTGTGACCGCCAAACCCGAAGGAATTGGAGAGTACGACGTTCACAATGTGGTCGCGGGCCACATTGGGGACCACATCCAGATCGCAGGCAGGATCCGGGGTGTGGTAATTAATCGTAGGTGGCACCAGGTTATGGCCAATGGCCAGGACCGAGGCTACGGCTTCGATGCCGCCACTACCCCCGAGGAGATGGCCGGTCATCGACTTGGTCGAGCTGACAGGAATCTGACGGGCCCGTTCCCCCAGGGCTGACTTGATGGCAGCGGTTTCGTTGCTGTCGTTGGCCTGGGTGCTCGTGCCGTGGGCATTGACGTAATCCACATCCCCTGGGTTGAGGCCGGCATCGACTAGGGCTAGGCGCATGGCTTCGGCCCCACCGACGCCACCGGGAGACGGGGAGGTGATGTGATGGGCATCACAGGTGGTGCCGTAGCCCACAATTTCAGCTAGGGGTGTGGCCCCTCGGGCCAGGGCGTGGTCGAGGCTTTCAATCACGAGCATCCCAGCGCCCTCCCCAATGACAAAGCCATTGCGCTCCAGGTCGAAGGGTCGACTGGCCGTGGCCGGATCATCGTTGCGGAAGGAGAGGGCCTTGGCGCTGGCGAAGGCTGCCACCCCAAGGGGCGTGATGGCCGACTCGGCCCCGCCACAGACCATGGCGTCAGCGAGACCCAGTTGGATTTGGCGAAAAGCGTCGCCAATGGCGTTGGATCCGGCGGCGCAGGCCGTGGCCACAGCACTGCTGGGACCACGGGCACCCAGGGCGATCGCCGTCAGCCCGGTGGCCATGTTGGGAATCATCATCGGCACGCAGAACGGGGTGACCCGATCGGGTCCGCGGTCATTGAGCACCTGGGCCTGGGTCTCCATCATCAGCAGGCCGCCCACCCCGGATCCAATCGAGACTCCGACCCGAGTTCGGTTGGTGTCGTCAATGATGAGACCGGCATTTTGGACCGCCTGCTTGGCGGCCACGACCCCGAATTGACAAAAACGGTCCCAGCGCTTGGCTTCTTTGGGTTCAAGCCAGCCCGTGGGGTCGAAATTTTTGACCTCGGCCGCGAAGCGACAGGCATGCCGAGACGCATCAAAAAGGGTGATGGCGGCCACACCATTACGACCGCTTCGCAGTCCTTCCCAATACTGGGCCACATCGTTGCCGATCGGCGTGACCGCCCCCAGACCGGTGACCACGACGCGG
>Ga0114972_10003038_pt1 | contig 12589 bp, 8 predicted proteins | sample M_140807_EF_Meta_FD_87354 | JGI IMG/M metagenome (GOLD analysis project Ga0114972, IMG submission 87354) | Freshwater microbial communities from Lake Montjoie, Canada to study carbon cycling - M_140807_EF_MetaG | ecosystem: Environmental > Aquatic > Freshwater > Lake | place: Lake Montjoie... | reverse complement strand
CTCGCTGGTTGCCCCGTCGGCGGAGTCGAGGCGGAGGCCCCCTTCCTGCGTGTTGGGGCCGTGGCAGGAGAGGCAGCGGCGGGCGAGGAGCGGCTGGACCTCGCGGGAAAAATCGACGGGGTCGGCGGCGGCCCGCTGGCCGGCCGATGGAGCGCTCAGGAGCGTAGCCAGGGCGACCGTCGCCAGGGCCCACGGATGTCGAACCGGGTGAATCGTCACGGCACCTCCTGCCAATCTTGGAGTCGACATTCTAACCTCCACCGGTGGCCCGGGCGTGGCCGGTTTTCCCGGGGGGAAGTTCGCAAAATGGAGCCGCCGGCACTCATGCTACGCCGCCGACGACCCTCCCCATGGGCTGCCTTGACGCGCTGCACGTCGTTCCTGGACAAAGCCCGGGTCGACTCACCCCCTCACCGGCATTGCCCCCGGCTGCTCCTGTCAGCCGGGATTCAGCCGGGATGCCACCACGAGAAAGCCCATCGGACATGGATACCGCTTGCCACGAGGCCAGATGTGCGCCACGCCGGTCGAGGACGCCCGTCATCCCGCGAGTTCGCCGGATGCAGCGAGCGTGCGCGGGTCTCCTTGCCGTGTGGGGCTTGTCGGCATGGACGATGCCGTCCTCCACAGTCAACGGCGAGGTGGTCGACTGGTCGTTCAACCAGTCGTCCGGAAGCATCGCGATCGACTCCGGACCGAATCAGATCGACGGCACGCTCACCGGCAACACGACGTGGGCAGCCGGGTATGGTCAGAATGCGGTCGCAGTCACCGGTGACGGATTCGTCGATTTCACCCAAGCCGGCTCCCCCAAGGTCCCGACGGTCATCAGCAGTCTCGCGGTGGGATCGATCGGCGTCCGGTTCTTCGTCGACGCCTTCCCTGCCAACCCGCTCCTCCACCCGGCGCTTCCGCTCTTCTGGATGGGGAGGGGCACCGGAGGGAGCGGCCAGTACGGCCTCACGATCGAGATCGGCCACGCCCCGCCATACACCGCCACCGTAAACCGTCACCTCTACTTCACGGTGATGAACGGCGCGGCTCCGATCCAGTGCTTCAACACGGTCGAGGAGATTCAGGCGGGGCGTTGGTACACCTTCGTCGGGTCGGTCGGCGCCACGGGCAACACCGGGTACCTCAACGGCGTGGAGATGACCGACCGTCACTACAACTTCGGCGACGCCTCCACCACCGAATTCTTCTCCGCCGTCGCCTCCCGCTCCGACGCGCTGTGGGTCGGCAAGGGTTTTCTCGGCGACGAAATCGCGGCCGATCACTTCAACGGCCTGATCCAGAATCTGCGAATCTTCGATCAGCCGCTCACGGCACTTCAAGTTGCGGAGCTCTACGCGGTCCCCGAGATCGATCCTGGCGGGGCAGCCCGCGCGGCAGCACTCACGATCGGGTCGCTGGCCCTCGCTACCCGACGCCGCCTGAGAACGCAGTGTCGATGACTGGCGCTCCCGCGCGTCGATCAGCCGGAGCCGCTCGATGTGGCCTTAGCCAAGCGATAGCAGCGCCGCCGAAGGGCTCGAATCCTGGCAAGCCATTCAGAACGCGGCTTGCGATTTTTTTCCCAACACGCGGACCAACCGACGGGATCGCAAGACTCGGGGCTGGAGACATCTCGCCCTGCCAACGGTGGGTTGCGAGATGTCTCCAGGTGCCGCGCAACTCCCGTCGTAGCAGCGAGGCGGCAGGCGGCACGTCTCCACGCCTCCGTTGATGGAGCCAGCAAAGGGCCCACGATCCCGTCCCTGACCGGAAAAGTCACGGCAGCACCGCTGACCGCATCCTCACTTCGCCCCCGACTTGATCAGGGCCGTGTGGTAGGCCCGCACCACAGCGCCACGTGATCGGCTCGGGACTCCCTCGACGGTCCGGCCAAGGGCACTCGCGAACCGCTGCGTGAGGCTGGCGCCCGACCCAGCCGCAGCGATGACCGCCTTGGTATTCTCCACGATGGCCATGCCGGCGATTCGAGTCGATAGGTCATCGAAGACCATCGTGACAAACATGATCTGGAAGTCGCTCGCACACATCAAGACTTTCTCGACGTCCTCGCAAGACGGGCCAAACGGGCTGATGAGAGGCCTGCCGCCAGGTTGGACCGGGGGTACGTGCGGGAAAAATATCGGCGGATTAAACGAAGAGCGAGTCGCTACGGACTTGTAGTCGGCAAACAGCTCCGGAACATCCTCTTCTCGTATGGCGAGCGACTTGTCCCTGAAGCCCGCGAGCGTCACGCGCACGAGCATCCCCGCTTCCGCCCCCTTCGCCGCTGGCCTGGCGTAGACCCCAACGGCCCGACCGTCGTCACGATCGGACCGGAAGACCTTGACCTCCGCTCCCATGGACCTCCAACCGTCCGGAGACTCCGCAGAGGCGTTCGCAGCAAGACACAGCATCGCGATTGCCAGAACCCTCGCCACAACGCCGTTCTGCCACGACTTGTCACAGGTCATTTCCATCGTGTCACCTGAGTCCTTTTGTTTTGAGGTGAGAACGGCACGAAGCAACCAGACAACCGACTTGGTGCCGGTTGAGACTCCGCATCACGCCGAAGGGCCCGACCGCTTCCGGTTTGCCCCACCGCAAGACCATGCGACAAAAGCGTGCCTGGAATGTCAGCGGAGCTCACGGCTCTCCGGGCGCACCCCGGAAGAACCGACGCACAGGCAAGGCCGGTCGGCAGCAGCTGCCGGAACCGTCGCCCGGGAGCGAACCCCCGAGGCGTCCACGGATTGGCCGATGGCCGGAAGGCGACCGGACCGAAGACCGAGCCTCTTCCCATCCCAGCCCGACGACGGCCTCATCGAAATCGTTTCGGAGGGCGATCCGAGGTTTGCCCGTCCCTCGGCAGGACGACCAGCCAATGGATTCGAAAACAAGCCTCCGCAGGCGTTTCGGGGCGACACAACGACGCTCGCCATCTGCTCTGCCAAAAAATTATTCCCTGCGTTGACACACTTCGGCGGGGAAAAACGCATTCTCTCTTGAGAGGGTTGCCGGTCATGAACCGGCGCCGATACGATTCAGTCCGACGCGATATGGGGGGTCACCCCCACCCCGCCCAACGGCAGTCAACCGGAACAATCAAGGAGTTTTTTATCATGATGGCTCTCGTTTTCACCCAGCGGCGGCTCCCGATCCTTGCCGTGGCCGTGATCGTTGCGGCCATCACGACCGGCAGTAAGGCCTCCGCGGAACCAGCCGATGGCTGGGCCGCCACGGGACCGGAATCCAAGGTCTTCGTCGCCCCGCGCGACGATGGACGCACCGTCGGAGTCTACGCAAGGCCGGCCAAGAAAGGCGACAACACCGGAATCCTCGTCCGACTGACGCTGACCGGATTCACCGATAAGAAACTCGCTCTCCAGGAAGACGAGCTGCTGGAACTGTTCGCGCGCATCGTTCAACTGGCGAAGAAGAATCCTCAAATCATCGTACAAAAGGGCTCCGAGTTTTCTATCGAGACGAGAATCAATCTTGGAATCGAATCTCTGCTCGATGCCAACGCGGCAAGGAGTGCCCTCGCGATCCGCGCAGATGCCGTGGACGCGGCCGCGAGAGCCGGCGGCGATCTGACCCAGCGCTTCGTAAGGGCGAATTCCCAGACGGTCCAGTCGGTCGTCGCAGGATCCCGCGGCAAGGTCGTGCGGGCCATCCACGCGGTCCTAATCAGTGAATTGAACTGACGAGGTCTCCAGCAGATCCAGCCCCCAAACAGGAATCATTGGAGTCGCTCTCAACCACGCACGCTCCGGAGCCCTCAATGCACTGTTCAAACACGGTCCGTACCCGCCACGCCTTCACGATCGTCGAATTGCTCGTCGTTGTTGCCATCACCGGAACCTTGGCGACGCTCATGCTTCCGGCAGTCCAGCAGGCCCGGGAAGCCTCACGCCGCACGGCCTGCAGCAACAACATCCGCCAACTCGTCCACCTCACGGCATTGTATGCCGATGCCAAGGGGCGGCTCCCACCGAGCTGTTGGACGGATGCACTCGCCCCATTCGTGGCCGGAGGGAAGAGGAGAAATGGGATTGTGCTTCTCGACCAGCTGCGTTGTCCATCGGCAGGGTCGATGCCCGACGACCACGTCACCACCGGCTTCAACAGCGATCTGTTCGACGAGCGGGCAAGGCTCGACAACCTCACCCACCGTCTCGTGATCTCTGATCTCTTCCCCGATGTCGGTGGCCCAGCCAGCCCTGGGCCGTTGGCGAACATCACCACCGTCGGATCGGCTCACCCCGCTATCAAAGCGATGTGGGGCGCCGGAGACGGCTCAACCCATGCTCTCGAAGCAGATGTTGACAGCCGTGTCCTCTTCGAAATGGTCCACGGAAACTGAACTGAGTTGTGCCCGGTCCTCGGCAGGGGGGCAACCAGCCATCGGATTGGGAAAGTGCCTGCGACGCCGTTTCGGCCTCATAAATAAGTTGACGTTCGCCTCCTGTCCTGCAAAACAAGTATCTTGTGTGTTGACGCACTTCGGTTTCGAAAACGCACTCTCTCTCGAGAGGGCAGCCGATCGCGGATCGGAGCCAAGATCTTTCAGTCCGGCTCGCTATCAGGGTAATCATCCGCCCCCTTTCAGCCGATCGCAGCAATCAAGGAGTATGCATCATGACGGCTCGCGTCTTCACCCAGTGGCGTGCCCCGATTGTCGCTGTGGCCGTTGTCGTTGCGGCGATCGCCACCGGCCGCAACGCTTCTGCGGAACCGGCCGATGGCTGGGCCGCCACGGGACCAGAATCCAAGGTTTTCCTCTCCCAACGCGACGACGGACGCACCGTCGGAGTCTACGCAAGGCCGGCCAAGAAAGGCGCTAACACCGGAATCCTCGTCCGACTGACGCTGACCGGATTCACTGATAAGAAACTTGCTCTCCAGAAAGACGATCTCCCTGAACTTTTCTGGACCGGCATCGGGCCCCGTCCGTGTAAAGGCCGCCGGCACAACCCCCCCGTCTGGGTATATAAGTCGTTGTGGTTGTCCCCGACCGGAGATCTCGAGTCAAACATTTGCGATAGCATCGATGACCTGCTCGATACGAAGGCCGCTGATATCGCCCTCCAGATCCGTTCAGATGCCGTAGACGCGGCTGCCAAAGCCGGCGGTGATCTGACCCAACGCTTCGTGAACGCCAACTCCCAGACGGTCCAGTCGGTCGCGTCAGGATCGCGCGGCAAGGTCGTCCGGGCCATTCACGCGGCCCTGATCAGTGCCATGGACTGAGACACGCTCCGGCTGACATGCAATCTTATTCGGAACCGGCTTCCTGCACTCTAGCATCACCACCTTGGGTAGGATCGCCAACGTTGCCTGGGTACTGTCCGGGCAGCGACCGCGCGACACGGAAACCGAACTGGTTCTCTTCCGTCGAGGGCTTCAGGGCGACACGCTGCGCGACCCGCGACATTGACGCATCATTCCCGAACCCGCTCCCACGCAGGAGTCGCTCGGTTGTGTCGGTCACCTCGAGGTTCCCCTCCACGTCTTCGATCGGCTTTCCGGGCTCTGACGATGGAGCATCGGCATATTCATCCTGGCACCAATTCCAGACGTTTCCGAGCGCATCAAACAAACCGAGATCGTTGGGCTTCTTCCAGCCGACGGGCCCCGGCGCCGTTTTTTTCAAGGTTGACGAACCATCGCTGTAGCGAGAGTTCCGCTCGTTCCACGCATACGCGTCCAGGAGCGTGCCGGTTTCTCCGAAGAATCGACTCGTCGAGGCACCGGCCCGCGTGGTGTATTCCCATTCTGCTTCCGTGGGAAGCCGATAACCGTTCCGCGAGAGCCATCCGGGGGCCATCGATCGAATCCGGCCCTCGTCATCCTCCTCGTAGACCAACTCGCTTTCCGGCAGCCCCTCCGCCCTGCTCAAGGCGTTGCAGTACGCCGCGGCCATGAACCATGTCACTCCGACCACGGGAAGGTCGTTTGATCGAGCGAAGCGGGGCCCCGCTATTTCGCCGATCGGCCAGGTCCCCATCAGTTCCTGATACTCCCCGAGCGTCACCGGCTTCATGCCGATGGCAAACGAACGGCCGATCCGCCGCTCGTGCTGGCGCTCGCTATCCGGTTCGTGATAGTCCTCGGAAGACGGTGAGCCCATCAGGAACGAACCAGGTTCGGGAACGACGATGAACGTCTGACGGTGGCGATTCACGTACCACCGCGGAACCTTGGAGCCCGCATCGGCGATTTCCGTCCGAATCGCCGCGAGCAGAGGAGGATCTCCGGGAAAAGCGGGGGCCGGAGCCGATTCCGGCAGGTCGTTCAAGGCCCTGGCGCGTTCCCCGATCCATTCGTGCTCCCCCAACTGCCGCAGGGTCCATTCGGCTGCGGCATGGAGGCCGGGGTCGGGATCTTCGTCGTGAATCCGGCGGAGCATCGACACGACCGTCTTTCGAAAACTGGAAGATCGATCGAAGAGCCGTCCGTCCGAGTTGGCCATCTCCCCCAGAGCGAGAACGAGTCCGCGCCGCGCCGACAACTCCGGCTCGACATCGAGCCGATGGTAGACCTGCTGCGGGTCCGCGCCGAAGGGACCGAGAAGATGGATCAGGTGGCTGCGCAGACGGGGATCGGCGCCGTGCCGGAACAGCCTCCAGACACCATCAGACCGGCCAAAACGCACGAGCACCGCCGCCCCCTTCGCCTGTCGGATGGCCAAGGCTTCCCGCCGGGGATCGGACGCCGGAGCGTCGTCTAGGATCATGCCCTGTTTCAATTCCGCCTCGAGACGCGGCGCCACGGCCCCGAAGAGGGCATTCACGAGCGGTGCAAAGGTGGCGAATTGCCAGGGCTCGGCCCTCATCGCCAGTTCGGCCACGACCTCCGCGTCGCCGGCGGCGTAGTCAGCAAGGATGTCGGTGGCGATCGACCGTTCCCCATCCCGACGTTCGCCATCAAAGGCGATCGGCGTAAGCGCCGGAACAAGCGCGCCGCGAACCCCTCGGAATGCTTCGCGCCATGACCTGAGGTGGACCAACGGAACCTTGACGAGCGCCTCCGCAACCTTCGGCGCGCGGGCCTGCCAGCCAGCATCCTCCGGCTCGATGGCAGCGAGCATGGCCGCGGCAGCGAGATCGGGCCCCGTGCCTGTCAAGCCGTCGGCCGCGTCCCGCAAGCGGCCGGTGAACGGGACCGCCCCGCCCCCCAGCGACCGCACGATCACGCCCAGCCACTCCGGCTCGATTGGCGACTCCCGATCGAGGAGACGATCCACGATGAAGTCCCTCGGCCTCTCCTCATCCCTGTCGAGATCTGCCAGAGCGATCGCAGCTCGGAGCTTGTCGACCGAGCCTGGCACACTCGAGCCGAATGCCGTAGCGAGCTTGTCCCCAGTCAGGCCGACGATGTTCGGGGCGGCCAGTTTGGCGAGGTTGTCCTCGATTTTGTCGGGCCCCGACGCCAGCAGCGCGTCGACGGCGCCCCGGGCCTCGACGTCGAGTCGGGCGGTCTCGGCGGCGAATCGCTCGGCCGTGTTCCGAGAACGAATCAAGCCGCCAACGATCCCTGTCACGGCTAGGAGGGCCGCCACGATCGCCACATTGAAGCCATGGTAACGATCGGCCCGGGCCATCATCCTCCGTTCCGTCAGCCGCCAGTCGGCGGCCACGGTCAACCATCTGATTCGCAGCCACTCGAGGAGCGACGGCAGTTGCTGCCGCTCCTTCCGCTCGCTCCAGAACGCCGTCCGCTCGGCGAGCACGAGCTCCGCCCGTCCCTTGGCCGTGAGGCGACGCTGGCTCGTGAGCCAATCGCGCAGCGCCGGCACGAGGTAGTCGTGCGTGAGCTGGTAGTGGGGCTCGCGCACCCGGCCATCGGCGATACCGGATGACTCGTCCCCGGGTGGATCGGTGGGCGTGATCAGGCGCAACTCGACGTCGAGGATCCCCAGGAGCCTGTTGAACTCACCGCGACGGCCCGCATAGCCGCTGGCAGCGAGGAGGTCCGCCTCGGAGCGTTTGCGTCCCTTGATGGCGCTCCGGCTCTCCGGGAGCAGCGCCTCGAGGACTCGCTTGGCCGCCTCGGCGTGGACACGGTGGGAGGGATTCGCCGAACGTCCATGGAGCGACTCCTCCAGAAATGCCACGCCGACCCGGTCGAGGAATCTCCGGCTGCCGCCGACCGCGACGCCCAGGGCCTGGATCGTCGCCAGCGTCCAGACGCGGGCCTTCACCATTTCAGCGAACAGCGCCAGGTGTACCGGCACGACGCGGGCCGCCTCCCCCGCCAATCCCGAGGTCGCCCGATCGACGAAGATCGTTTCCTCATCCGACATGTTCGTCGCCACCCGGGGCAGACGCCCCAATCCCTGACCGAAGCGGACGAGCACCCCTCGTGCGTGGTCAACGGGAAAGGAATCGATCTTGGCATAGTTGCGCCCCTCCTCGATCGGAGTCTCCAGGGCCTGCATGAAGCGATTCGCGGCCAGACAGAAGTCGTCGCGAACGAGCACGAGCGCCTGCACGCGGCCGCCGTCGCAGTGACGCAGCGCCGCCACGAGCTCCGTGACGGCAGGATCGGGGTGCGTCTGGAGCCACTGCTCGAATTGGTCGAGGATGACGACAATCTTGCTCCCGGCTGAATCGCGGAGGCGGGCGAAGAACGCGGCCAGCCCCGCTTCGGCCGGCAGATCGGGAGCCACCCGGCGCAGCGCCTTGACGAGCCGTTCTGCTGTGTCATCGCCGGAGGCTTCAAGGACCACCGTCCTCACCCCTGCATTCAGGCGCGGCACGATTCCGGCTTTCACCAACGAGCTTTTTCCACAGCCGCTCGGGCCGTAGAGGAGGCCGATCGGGAACGTCTTGTCGGGATCGGTCTCTTCGAGCCGCGTCTTCCAGAAGCGAACGCTCTCCGGCAGGCCGTCGCGGCCGCGCGGGCCGGGAAGGAGCTGGAGAAAGAACTGTGCGTCGTCGCCGTCGAAGCTCCGCAGTCCCTTGGGCCGCACCGGCAAGTCATTCTCGTCGACGGCGCCCCGCGACCGCTCGGCGAGCCACGCCTCGAGATCCTCGGCCAAAAGCAAGGCCGAGGGGTAGCGATCTGCCTTTACCTTCGCCATGGACCGGAGGCAGATCCGCTCGAGCTCCCCGGGAATCGACGGATCGCAGTCGCGCGGAGCCATGGGCCTGGCCCGCGCCACCTGCTCCTGCATCTCCCGGAGCGAACGACCCCCGAAAGCCTTCGCACCGGTGAGCATCTCGTAAAGGACGACACCGAGGGCGAAGATATCGCTGCGGGCATCGATCTTCTCCCCGAGCGTCTGCTCGGGGCTCATGTAGGCCGGCGTGCCGGCGATCTGCGTGTCGGCCAGCGATTTGGCCCTGGGAATCGAGATGCCGAAGTCCGCCAGATAGGGCACGCCGCGGGCGTCATCGATGAGGATGTTTGCCGGTTTGATGTCGCGGTGGACGAGGCCGGCGCCGTGGGTGTGGGCGTGATGGAGGGCACGTGCCACCGTGGCGGCAATCCGCGCCGTCTCCTCCGCCGCGGGCCGGCCGCGCTCGAGGCGTTCGCGGAGCGTCGGCCCGTCGATGTACTGGCTGACGATGAAAACCGCCCCGTCATCGAGACGTCCGACGTCATAGACGCGGACGAGGTTGTCGAACTCGAGTGCCGCCGCGGTTTTCGCCTCGCGCAGGAAGGATTCTGCGGCCTCCGGCCCACCGATCCATTCCGGATTCGGCAGTTTGATCGCGACCGCCCTGTCGAGCTCGTCGTCCCACCCCTGCCAGACGTCGCCGAACGTCCCTCTGCCGACATGGTGGACCAGACGGTAACGTCCGATCCGCCGCCGTTCTGGACCGGGAGGAAACATGACATCTCCCGGAAGAGACCCCTGGGGTACGTCAGCGATGCGCAACATCGCCTCGACCCGTCTCCGTACTTCCGCTTCCCCGGCGCATGCCTCGTCAAGATAGCGCTTCCGCGCCGCCGGATCTCCGATCGCCAGCGCCGCGTCGTGGATTTCGAGGGGGCTCATCGTGAGGCTCTGCGGAGCGTGACGCAGATGAAAAAAACTTCTGGTTCGGAGGGCAATCCCTGCGCACGGGTGGACTGCTACTCCGCTGTGAGGAGCGACGACGCTGGATTGTACCGTGCCACACCGTGCGGATGGCAAGCCGGCCACAGGCTTAATGCCGCAAGCGCAGGCACCATGATCGCGACCCCTGCCGACAGGCCGGCACGTTGATTGACGCTGCCCGCCGAGCGATTTATCCTACCGCCTTTAGGGGATGAAAGACGCTTGTTGCCGGGAGACATGAACATGGACGAAAACCTCGAACCGCAGGATCCAAAAGCACAGCAGGATCCAAAAGCACAGCAGGATCCAAAAGCACAGCAGGATCCAAAAGCACAGCAGGATCCAAAAGAACCCAAGGATCCGCTCGTCACGCCGGAGCTCTTCGAGCTGCTTTACGAAGCGCTGCGCAAATACGCCCGCTCCCGGATGGCTCACGAACGCACCAACCACACGCTCCAGGCCACCGCGGTCGTCAACGAGCTGTGGATCAAGCTCGGCGAAGCGGGACGAAAGCAGGAATGGAAGTCCCGCGGCCACTTCTTCGGCTCGATGGCTCGTGCGATTCGGCAGATCCTCGTCGATTACGCCCGGGGAAAAAACACCGAGAAGCGGGGCGGTGGCATCGTCCATCACCCCGTCGACGATGTCGAGCTCGTCGCCGAGGCCGACAAGGAAGACCTGATCGAGCTCGACAAGGCTCTCGAGAAGCTCAAGTCGGTCGACGCGCAGGCCGCGGAAATCGTCAACCTCCGCTACTTCGCCGGCATGACAATCTCCGAGATTGCGGAGGTCCTCGGTGTCTCTCCGAGCACCGTCAACCGGAAGTGGGCGACGGCGAGAAAGTGGCTCCTGGTGGAGCTGAAGGGGGACGGGTCGGACTGGATCAATGCGGTCGACGACGAGGACGACGAGTGATCCGGTGGCGGATCATGGCTCTTGCGGCGTCGATTGAGCCGAGCGGGATCAGCGCGGCGAAGACGCATTGGATTCGCCGCATGAGATTGGCTCCGGAGTGCCTTCCGGCGTTCGCCGAGCCGAGAGGCACCCGGGCCTCACTCCTGTGAGAGCAGTTCGAGAAGCACATGGTTGTCGACGTCGGACTCGAGGGCGTGCGTCGAGCCGTCGCCGGCGGCCCACATCGCCTTGATGCCCACATGGGCACTTCCCACCGTGGCGGCGCTCGCGAGTGGCCCGGGGCTCGCAGGCCCCCCCACGTCCGGCACCAGATCCGACACCACCAGCCGGTGCGTGAGCCGGTCGAGCCGGGCACGAGCGTCAAACAGGTCACTGTTGAACCCGGTCGTCACATGGTCGTCCGGCATCGTGCCCGCCGAGGGGCAGCGGAGCACGTCGACGAGCACCAGGCCAGACCGCTCACGGATCCCACCGGCAACGAATGGGGCCAGCGAGTCGGTCCACCTCCGGTTGGGAAGACGCCCGTTGGCGTCGGCGTAGAGCGTCGTCAGGTGCACGAGCTGGCGGACGTTGTTGCCACAGCTCGTCCGACGAGCCGCCTCGCGGGCCCGCTGGACCGCCGGCAGCGTGAGCGACGTCAACACGGCAATCACCGTCACCACGACGAGGAGCTCGATGATTGTGAAGGCACGATGATTTTTTGTGGAAAGGGCCATGATCAGGGCTCCGGAGAGAAGACTGTCGATTCGACGGGAGCGGCAGGCCATCGTTGACTCGCCCCATCACATGACCGTGCGAGAAAGACGCGACGACCGCGTCACGGGCTGTCGTTCTTCCGCTGAAATCCCGGATGCGCCATACCCGGTGCTGTTCGGGTCAGGAGTCCGCCCCGGCGTGCGGACGGTGGGGGGCGCGACCCCGGGGACCGGTCCGCGAACGTCGTTGTACAGACACCGCGCATGAAAAAGGCCTTGGCCCCGCCGGACGACTCCGGCAGGGCCAAGGCTCACGCTCCGCCTGATTCACTTGGCGCCCGCACCGAGCAGGGCCGAGTGGATTGCACGCACCGCAACCCCACGGGAAGCCCCTTGCAGGTTCTGGATCGTCTGGCCGTTGGCAGAGGAGAACCGCTGCGTCAGACTCCCGCCCGAACGCGACGCCGCCACGATCGCGTCGGCCCGCACGTTCAGGAACTGCACCGCGGCGTCACCCTCCAGTGCATCGGTGGCGAGCTCCGCGGCAACCGCTTCGAAGATCCCGATCTCCTTGAGCACCCAAGCCACGATTTCCCGAGCCGCCTTCTCGAGGTACTTCTCGAGTTTCTTCTCGATCTTCTTGACGATCTTCTCCACTTCCTTCCGAATCCAGTTCAGAAAGGAATCAAAGGGCTTCCTCCAGTTCCAGCCGCGGGTCTCCTTCCCGTAGGTCTTGTAGAGCTCGGGCAGATCGGCCTCCTGCAGCGCCAACGACTTGTCCTTGAAGCCGGTCAACGTCACCCGCACGAGCATTCCCGAGCCCGAGCCCTTCACAGCCGGACGGGCGTAGATGCCGACGGTACGGCCGTCGTCGCGGTTCGCCTGGAAGACCTTCGTCTCCGCCCCGGTGGCCTTCCAGCCATCCGGAGACTCCGCG
>Ga0114972_10003037_pt1 | contig 12590 bp, 6 predicted proteins | sample M_140807_EF_Meta_FD_87354 | JGI IMG/M metagenome (GOLD analysis project Ga0114972, IMG submission 87354) | Freshwater microbial communities from Lake Montjoie, Canada to study carbon cycling - M_140807_EF_MetaG | ecosystem: Environmental > Aquatic > Freshwater > Lake | place: Lake Montjoie... | reverse complement strand
GGACGTATATTATCCTAAAAATTGTCGATGCAATCTGGGGTCTGCGAATCAAGCCTGGGGATGAACTTCAGGGCATGGATATCAGTGAACACGGAGAAGAAGGCTATGGAGAGGAGTTTCCTAAGAGTAATTCGACAACCTTATTTTGATCAATAACACTCTCCTAAAAAACTTGTCATTTTGCTATTTAAGAATTGGCAGGACTGTTTCCTGCCATCTTTATAGTCTCGTCGAACTGACGTTAGGAGGAGCTTGTTTAGCTAAAGCCGCAGAAACCTCTCACTTAGCCGTTAGGGAAGTGTCGGTAGTTCACGATTGAACAAAGTGCGATGAATAGACCAGGAGCAAGAACACTATATTTTCTGGAATTTCTGGAATTTCGCTAATCCTCCAACCTATTCAAATTGAGATGTCAATTGCAAAACACCTAACTTTAAATCCTTAGCATCCAAAAACTTACTTTCAAAAACGGCTAAAATGTCCGTTAGCTTCGGATTACCGCGAGAATTCCCCGTTACACCCATCGCGATCAAAATACCACAATAACCTTTGGTTTCTTTGCAACGAGAGTTCCATTTTTGACGAGCTTTTTGGTGAGCAGTATTTTCTTCCAAAAATTCACCAAAAACATGGAGATTCCCAGACTCGGTTTGCAAAATTCCTAACTCGTATTCATCGTCTGACCAGGGATCTTCCCCTGGATTAAAATAAATGCCTTTGACTCCTCCTTCCGATCGCAACAGATCAATCATCTCTTTCGCCTTGGGACGGGTGGTTTGAACAACAACAACGGGCAGTCCATCTCCATTTTCAATGGCTTCTTGGGAAGGATATTCGGTTTTTCTTTGTTTCCGTAGGGAAGCGATCGCATCCCAGGGAATCATGCCTAAACTCAGGAAAGAATTTTCGGGAACCAGATCATTATTAATGGAAAAATCATCATCTTCGTCATCGTCATCATCATCATCACCCTCCATCAAGTCTAGAAATTCTTGGGCCAAATCAGGCAGGGTCGAAACCTTGACGTTAATTTTATCCTTAATTTTATCCTTGCTCGGAGACTTAGCAATTATGGGTATCTGATACTCTTTACTAGCCGCGCTGATGGGATCTTCAGAGAGTTCGTCCTGATGCTCATCAACAAAACGGATTAAGGCTTGTAGGGCGTAATAGATTGTTTTGGCTTCCTCTTCGTCTAAAAAGGGACGAATGCCCTCTAGGGGATGGATGCTTCCCAGGACTGACTCTATGTCATCGGAATCTAGCTCTTCTAAATCAAAATCCTCTTCATCAAAATCCTCTTCATTGATCGCCTTGTAGTTGAGAAACCAACAATCCTGGGATAAAAAGACTTTTTCCAGTTGGTGGGGGGCTGATTCCTCAATCACGGCCAGTCGAAACTGTTTTAAGGAGTCGAGGGAACGATAGAGGATCACGCCATATTCCTGCCCCAACATCCCCATCACACAGGCATAGATAGGACTCGTTTCCCAACCCTCTAGTTCTATGGCAATAATTTCATGGTCTGCGAGTAAATCCCAAGGCGCGCTCATCCACAGGTCATGACCCGTTTGTTTGAGGGGACGTTCATAAAAACTGGGAACAGTAGGGGGCTTATTGCTACCCATCGATTCAAAGCTCCGAAAGAGTTCATCGATTAGGGGTAATTCGGGAACATAGTCAATATTAATATCTAGGCTTTGTAAGGCTCCCCGCAAAAAAAATTGAATTTCTCGGTTGCGGACAACAATCTTTTGGGGGCGAGCAGGTCTGGCGGGGCTATGGGGATTTTCGATCGCCTTTAGAAGGGTACGGACAACCGCTTCAATGCCCATTTCAGGGGAAACAATATCCATCGAACGCACAAAACCTTCCGAACCATCCACCCAGAGGATACAATCTCCCTTGGCATCATCATCAAGTTGAACTCCCTTTTGCATTGCACTGAGAGGACGGCGATCGCCTTCCCAGACACTCGGAATTTGAGGAATTTTTTTGAGACGTTGTTGAGTCGATAGGGGAAGGGAGTTCATAAAAAAAGGAATAAATAAAAAGAGATTCAATAATACCAAAAAGGAATGAAAACGCAGCGAGAAGAATCAGCCGACAGCTTATTTAAAGGTAACGGATCTCAACAGAAGAAATACTGTTCTCAATCAATCTCTCAAGTTTAGCAACCACAGGCATTTACAGCCAGAGGTTTTAATATTCAGATTCCTATGCTTTCTGTAGGCAGTTTCTAAATGACCTGATAGATCAAGTTTAAGGTCGCCCAGGTTGTCATGTCCAAGGCATAGTAGTCGGTCGTGTTGTTAATCATGGTACTAGAAACCGCACTGTTTCTGTGTAAATCCTCTAAAAGGGATTGGGCGATCGCGAGGGGATTTTTGATTTCTAGAATTTGGGCGGGATGGCTGATAGCATCGGGGGAGGTTAAATTGGGCAAATTTTCCGCAAGAGCTTCCCAAAACTGCTGAAATGGCTGGAGGGAAGCAATCACTTGTATTTGAGCTAATCCTCCATTACTGGGGACGCGCCAACTAATCGCGTTACTAGGATCGGGGATTATTTGAGATTGTTGGGGGGGGATGCTTTCGGGTTGTTCCCCTGGGTACCAGGCGATCGCTTTTCCGTTAGCATCTATGCCTAAAATCACAAAATAAAGGGGTTGCTCCTGATAATTTTCTAAACGATATTGGAGGTGACTCCCTGACGTGAGCGAGACTAAACCTAGCGTTTCAGAGGATTTTATCGGTTTAGGTTGGATACCTTGAATACCAGGGGCGGAATTTATCGAAAAATCATAGCGACCTGTTTCTTTGGTCAGCACGGCGATCGCCTTGGAATCTTGTAAAACCGCGAGAGTTGCTCGTAGCCCTAAACGGGATGAATGTTCATTGGCGGTTAAATCCCAGCATTTTTTCGCCAAAACCTGTTCTAATTTAGGGTTTAGCTTGCCAATGATCGATTTAATCGCCTCGATATTCCCTTTGCCCGCACTAAACAATAAACGCCCGCCTTCGGTGAATAATCCGTAGCCCCCTGCCTTTTTACCCAACACACAATCCGCAGACTGCTCCCCCGCGTTAATCACTCCTGTCACCGTCGCGATCGCCGAAAAAGCACTAGTGGCATCAACCCGCTCAATACGGTCAAACTGACTATCGAGAGCTACTGTTAAGCCTAAATGTCGGGGAATGGCTCGAATCATTTCTTGTAGTGGTTCTTTCCCTAAGAGAGTAACCTTTGAATTTAATAGCAAAGCCTTAGCCCTACGTCCCGCTTGTTCCGTCACCTGCAAGAAAATGTTTTCGCTAGAGTCAGGATTAGCATCGGAAATTACTCGAAAACAAGAATTAAGAACCCCATACTCCAATACCAAGGGAGAAATGCCTGTAAATCTAATGCTTACTAACTTAGAACTGGCAGGTTCGAGGATTTTCTCAATAACTGCTTCTGATCCCTGGGACAGTTGAGATGAGGTTCCATAGATTAGAGAAGATGCGTTTTTAGGGAAAAGAACTTGAGGTTCCTGGTATTTTCCCATATCAGTGGTGATCGCTTCGTCAACCTGATTTAGTACCGTAATTACTCGGCGAGCGGGGGTAATTTGCCAGAGAGATTGGGTCAATGAATAGGTGAAAAGTCCCGCACTAAAGCCGTCTCCCAGAAATTCTACCGCAACTTTTTGGGGGCTAGTTGCCGACAACAGAATCCCTGGTGGATTAGCGTTATTTGTTTTTCCTAACGTTTTAGTCGAAGTAGTAATTGGGGATTGAAAGTCTATTTCCTGGGGTGAAGGCGAATCTGCGGAAATCAAACAGGAACGAGTGCGTAAATTTCCTTGAAAAGACGAAACAGACTCACCATGACTACAATCTAAGACCATTGTGACCTTATCCGTTTTCAGCGATCGCGCTAATAGAAAGAGACTTTCTTGCAACAGGTCATTACGAATCTGTTCTGAAGTCAAGCCATCACTGGGCAAAAATCCAAGAATTTCTTCAAAAGAAGGGGATAAAGCAGTTGGCGCAGACAAAGACGGAATTTTAATCCGACTTCCATAACCACTAAAATGAAAAATCACCCCATCTCCCGCCTGCGCTTGGTGCACCAAATGCTCTACAAAAGCGGTTTCAATATTTTCACGGGTTGCCTGAGCATTAGTTAAAGTCAAAATATCAATAGCCTGAAAACCGTAGCGTTCTATTAATAATTCCCGTTGTAACTCCACATCCGTCAAACATCCCTGTAGGTCTGTATAAGAAAATTTGCTGTCGATATTATGGGAATTAAGGGAAGAATATCGATTAATGCCGACTAAAAGAGCCAGTTTTCGGGGATTTGTCGACGCTAAAGCCGATTGATAGCCGCTAATCGATGTAAATAAGGGCAACCCCAAGAGTACTGACGGGCTGACTCCCCACGTCAGGAAACCTTGCAAAAATCTGCGTCGATCCAGTTTCATCATTCAGTTTAAAGAAGAAGTTTTTGAATTGACGATTTTCTTAATCCGTCCCATTTTAAACTATTGATAGATCAAAAAGAAAGAGATGACCAATTTAGTTGCTCCTCTAGATAGAGGCTATTTGAGAGACAGTCTGTGATCATGCAATGGGATTATTAGCTCTTGCTTCAAAATTTATTCATCATTTCTTTAGCTATCAAATACAAATACTACAGCACTTATCGGGATCTTGACGTACAGTTTTTTCTATAACACTTACCGAGTAAGTTTTTTCACTTTTTGTCTTTAGGGCGTGATCAAGCAAAGTGCCGCAAAGATATTTTAATTTGATGAATTAAGAATATTAATTTCTCGTCCTTGTGTTATTATAGACCATGAAAAATCTGAATTGCAAGCTTAACCATTGAATTTTTAAGATGTTGTCAATCTGCTTAAGAAAAGTGTTAATTTTATTACCAATTCACCCAATAATTTTGACACCATAATTCTTCCTAAAAGATTTTTTTCCTTGAAACGCATCGCGCTTTCTATTTTGCCTTCGATCAACTCTATAATTTTTGATGATTCTTTTATGTGATGATTTATATAGTCCCTCTCAAGAGAATGATTCTATTGAAATAATTATTCACGATATCCTCAAAAAAAGTTCAAATAAAGTTTAAAATCAATTTATGCAACCCCAAGCTCTAAAATCTGTACAGACGAACAAATCTTCTCGAAGTCCCTCTATGCTTAACAATGCCAAATTATTCCCTATTTTTACCGTTTCTGTTCATTTGTCAACGGATTACACAGGCTTGTTCGTGGAACGTCTCGAAAATAGGATTGGGACTCATGTTGTCACCCTCAATTCGGAAATGTCCATATTGGCAGAAGAAAATCCTGCGGTTGGAGAAATTATTCGCAAAGCTGATCTAGTTATTCCCGATGGGGCTGGGGTAATTTTCTATTTGCGTCTCAGAAAGATTAAACAGCAACGTTGTCCTGGGATTGAACTCGCCGAATCTCTTATCAGACAGGTAGGGGAGCAACATTCCCATGAAATGATTGCTTTTTATGGTGGGAAACCTGGGTCAACAGCAAAAGCGGCGGAAAATTGGCGAAAAAAGTATGATGATCTGGTGATCTTGACCAATCATGGCTTCCTAACTCCTGATGAAGAGGCGGAATGGTGTCAAACTTTAGCAGAAAAACAACCCCGTATTATTTTGGTTGGTTTGGGGGTTCCTCGCCAGGAATATTGGATTCGCGATCATCGCTATCTTTGCCCAAACTCGATTTGGATCGGAGTGGGAGGGAGTTTTGATATTTGGTCAGGACAAAAAATTAGGGCTCCAAAATGGTTTTGTGACAATAACTTGGAATGGCTATACCGTCTATACCAAGAGCCTTGGCGTTGGCGAAGAATGTTGGCTTTGCCCCAATTTGTCCTGCGCTCTATTTTTTATCAAGATACATTAGCGAAAAAGTAACATTGAGGATTTACCTAAGCTGTTCATCATCTAAAACCCATAGAGGCAAGGGGATTAAGCCCCTTTTTACAGATCTTGACTATACAATTCAAATGCACAACCGTTTGGCTTATCAAAGTTGATCGCGCTTAGGCATTGGGCTACGGGAGTAGAGGATTGGCCGCGATCGCTTCATCTAAATTGACAGATTTGAGGGTTTGTTGCCAAAGATGGGTCACTTCGGGATCATTAGGGCGATCGCGTTTGAGTTCTGCCAACAAAGCTAATTGATCCTGCCACAGATTTTGAGTTTGATAAAACTTAATTTGATTTGCTAGATCTGTATTCGGTTTTTGATTGGGATCAAGAGCCAGTCGTTGCACAAACCCCTCAACCACCAAATCGTAGGCGCGATCGCGATTATTGCAAACCACAGAAAGATACCAATGATAATCCTGGGAAGATTTCAAGGTATTAGGCGGTAACGTCATCGGCAAAATTCCTGCTTGTCCGAGTCCTGGAACTGTCCGTTCATAAACCAACTGATCATTTTGGTCTCTTAAAACAAACTCGATGGAAGTTTTAGCAGAAATGGCAGGAACCGCAAAAAATAAGGTCGGAGAAGCGGAAGCCGTCGCCCCCTTCAGAGATTGGGGAACCAAAGCCGTTAACCCTTGGGGATCAAACTGACAGCTATTGTTGCTTAATAGATCCCTACTGCCACCAGGCTTGCGGCGCATGGGAACTTCAATTGAATCTGAACCTGGACGGCTACCCCCAGGTTTTCGGCGATCAGGAGCGATCGGAGCATCTTCCGAAGTTTGGGCATGAACCCATTGGGGCAAGAATCCTCCAACCATACTCGAAACACCGAGTAAGACGAGTAGCCAACTATTACGTTTGAGTGATTTAAACATAGATTCATTCCTATGATTATTTTGAAATAAATAGTAAATTCGATATCTGAGAACTATTCTCTTAATCATTCGTTTTATATGGATTAACCCGTCCTAATAGGGATCTCAATTACGGATTCTCTATAAAACTTCTATAATTGTCTTTATAAATACAATATTACCTTAACTGCTCTATATTAGCGGTCTCAGCAAAACATTGTCTAGGCAGAATAGGAGCGAATCATTCAATATTCTTCTATATACAGCATTTTGCGCTTAAGTTCTGTACGAGGTAAGAACATAATATATTATGTCCCTACAAAAATTTATCCATTGTTACAACGCAATTTACTGTATCCGTTTTTTCTTTATATTTTTTAACAATTGTGCTTTTAAAATTCTATTCGCTCCTTGAGCAATTTCGATTGTCCTCAAGTCAGAAAAATTCTCGACAACATCAGAACTGGGGTCAGCATTACTATTGGCGGAGTGTGTGGGTCATTGCCTCCCTTAGCGTTTTGATGACGGGAGCGATTGGCTGGGCGAAACAACAGGGGCGATTGCAATTTTTAGAATTACTGGTCTATGATTACCTAGTTCAACTCCAGCCAAAACAAGCGATCGATCCCCGTTTACTCGTGGTTGGCATCACGGAAAAGGATATTGAAAACCAAAAACGCTGGCCCTTAAGTGATGAAACGATCGCCCAACTCTTGATGAACCTCGAAAAATTTCAACCCAAGGTCATTGCTCTCGATCTTTTTCGGGATATTCCCCATCCGCCTGGCCATGAAGCCCTCCAAAAAGTATTGGCATCGGATAATGTCATTGTCGCGAATCAACTTCCCAGTTCCTCCGAAGAACCAGGGGTTGCCGCCCCTCCAAATATTCCCAAGGAACGTATCGGTTTTGTTGATCTGATTATTGATCCTGATAATGTGGTACGGCGGGGTTTATTAGGAGTGGGTTCGAGTTCAGGAAAGCGGCATTTTCCTTCATTTGCTTTACAAACGAGTTTGAAATATTTGGCTGATCCCAAGTTAGCGTTGAAATTTACCCGCAATTCTCTCACGGTTGGTCAAACGCAAATTAATCGACTGCAAGCGGATTCAGGGGGCTATCAGTTACCTACGTCGGAAGTTGCGGGTTGGCAAACTTTATTGCGTTTTAGGTCTCCTGTCATTGCCCGTCAAGTGAGCTTAACGGATCTTTTAAATCAAAAAATTGATCCTGAGTGGATCAAAGGAAAAATTGTCTTGATCGGTGTGACGGCTCCTAGTGGCAAAGATACGTTTCCGACTCCCTATAGTTCGGTGCAAACGCGGGGATTTGAAATGCCTGGGGTAATCATCCACTCCCATTTAGTGAGTCAAATTCTTGATCTAGCTTCGGGTGAACAACGTCAATTTTGGTTTTGGACTGTCGGCGCGGAATGGGTTTGGTTGGGATTGTGGTCGGTAGTTGGTGGCGTGTTGACCTGGCGAATGAAGCGATTGCGTCATTTTGTCGTCAGTTTGACGATCGCGGTTGTGGGTCTTTGGCTAGTTTGTTGGTGGCTATTTTTACAAGGGGGCTGGATACCCTTTGTTGCTCCTTTCTTGGGTTTATTTCTCAGTGCGGTTTTTACGTTGGCCTATAAAGTTGTGTATCAAAATTACCATGACACCCTCACAGGATTACCCAATCGTCGCTTTTTTTTGCAACAAATTGAGGCTTTTTATCACAAGAACTCCCACTCGAAATCTGCCTTTATGGCCGTTCTTTTTCTCGATCTAGACCGATTTAAGTTGGTCAATGATGGTTTAGGCCATCTTGCGGGAGATGCTTTTTTGGTGAAGACCGCGCAACGGTTAGAGGCTTGTCTTAAGGTTGAACATCTCTTAGCGAGGGTGGGAGGCGATGAGTTTGCGGTATGGTTGCCCAATCTTAAAGGTAGTGAGGAGGCGATCGCCTTGGCAGATATTTTTCAAAAAGAACTAACCCAACCCTTTCTTTGGAAAGGAAAAGACCTTTGTATTACGGTCAGTATTGGCATTGCCTTTGATCAATATCATGCTGAAAGTGAACCGCCCGAACTCCTGCGTTATGCCGATATTGCCATGTTTCATGCTAAAGCAATGGGAAAAGCACGCCATGAAATTTTCATGAAAGGAATGGATACAAAAGCCATTGTCCGTTGGCAGTTAGAAACCGATTTGCGACTTGCTCTCAGCCAGGATGAGTTTGAAGTTTATTATCAACCGATCGTTAATCTACAAAGTTTACAGATTGCAGGTTTCGAGGCCCTGGTGCGCTGGCGATCGCCGACAAAGGGACTGATTTCGCCTGATAGTTTTATTTCTGTCGCGGAAGAAAGTGGTCTGATTGTGCCTCTGGGTCATTGGATTCTACAGCAGGCCTGTCAACAAATTCAACTCTGGCGGCAACAATTTCCCACCCTTTCTAACCTACAAGTCAGTGTCAATTTATCGGGTCGTCAATTTTCTCAGCCCAATCTGGTGGAACAAGTTCGTTCCGTTTTGACAGGGTTAAACCTAGTAGGAGATGAATTAAAACTGGAAATCACCGAAAGCATGATTATCAATAATGTTGAAGACGCGATCGCGCTCCTCCATGAACTGAAATCCCTTGGACTAAAACTGAGTATTGATGATTTCGGGACAGGTTACTCATCATTGAGCTACTTGCATCGGTTCCCCGTAGATACCCTCAAAATTGACAAATCTTTTGTGAGTCGCCTGATCAATGAACAGGATCAAGAAAAATATACCCAACTAGTTCACACGATTATCACTCTAGCCCATAATTTAAAAATGACAGTGATTGCGGAAGGACTGGAAACACAAGAACAGTTGAACATCCTACGTTCCTTGGATTGTGAGTATGGGCAAGGCTATTTTTTTGCCAAGCCTCTTTTAAGGAATGATGCCACTGAACTCTTGGCTCACCATGTCCAAAAAGAAAATACTCTCTCTTTTCCGTAATTATACGGAGTAAAAAAAGATGATAATTGTCCAAAAGTCGGGAACTTTCTCGGACGACAAACCAGATACCACCCTATACGATGAGGTGTAAGGTATTTAAAAGCGTTAAAAAATCATGAAACTTATTACATCTATTGTTTTCTCTGCCACTTTCGCGATCGCGACTTCGGTCAATGTTCCCCACGTCCAAGCGCAAGGACTAAATCAATCTCAAGCCAACACTGCCCAAGAAAAATTGAATAACAGCACTCAAACGGATGCACGCCTCTGGATACCAGGCATTGGTTGGATTTATTTTTAAATTTCTTAAAAATAGTCCACTGCAATCAAAAAAAAAAGTAGTAGGGAAGCGTTACCCAACAAGCTTAAAGTTAACCCATGTTCGATCAATAGAACAAAAACTTCAGCAACGGTAATAGAATAGCCATAACTGCTTTTATTGCTGAGTCATGAATTTTCTCACTTTTTATCGCTTAAATTTTTTCTTCATAGGAATTTGTTTTGTACTGTTGCCGAGTCCATCACACTCTCAGATTACGAGCGATAAGACTTTAGGTGTTCCGACAACTGTAACGAGTAACGATAGCCTCAATTTTGTTATTACAAATGGAACCCAAGTAGGAACGAATTTATTTCATAGTTTTCAAGATTTTTCTATACCGAATAATGGCTCTGCTGTTTTTAGCAATCCTGCATCAATTGTTAATATTATTGGAAGAGTAACAGGTAATCAGTCTTCTTTTATTGATGGTTTACTTCAGGTAACAGGCCAAGCAAATCTCTTTTTTCTCAATCCCAATGGGATTATTTTTGGAAAAAATGCGTCATTTGACATGAGTGGTTCTTTTCTCGCAACAACTGCCAATTCAATTCGCTTTGCGGATGGTCAATTATTTAGCGCAACTCCCCAATCAACGGATTCCCTATTAACAATTACTGTCCCAGTTGGTCTGCAATTTGGAACAAGATCTAATGGGATTGCCATTCAACAAAGTATCCTAAGACTCTCACCAGAAAGAACTCTAGGTTTTTTAGGGGGAGACTTATCTGTTGTACGGGCGAATGTATCCGTGTCAGGGGGAAGAGTTGAACTCGGTAGTGTGGGAGTAAACAGTGAAGTCACTATAACCCAAAGTAATCTAGGGTATACTTTAGGATATGAAGGAATTAAGAGTTTTAAAGATATCCAGCTATCTGAGGGAACCTTTCTCAATGTGACTGATAATGCTCCCGCTTCTGGCGGCATAGAAGTTGGTAGTGGAACTGTACAAATATTTGGGCGACGACTAAGCCTAACCGATGGCTCTGCCATTTCTTCCTTTACATTAGGGGAAAAACCAGGGAAAGCATTAATCATTAACACTTCGGAATCGGTGGAATTGTTAGGAACGGGTAATTCTGTAAATGGTGGATCCACAGGAATTGCTTCTAGTAACTTAGCAACAGTTACGGTGAGAAAGGGTAAAGGAGGAGATATTAATATTACTACTCAAAAATTAACTATTCGGGATGGTGCAGGAATAAGTACTGGTACACGTATTTCTAGCGGTAACAGTGGTAATTTAACAATCAATGCCTCTGACTTTGTAGCATTATCGGGTAGCTCTCCATTTACTGGAGTAAGCTCAATTTCAGTGTCTACTAATACAACTGGTAATGCTGGCAATTTAACCTTGAATACAGGAACATTAAGCCTGATAGACGGAGGTAAAATTTCTGCTCAAACTCTCAGTTCTGGTCAGGGAGGTACTTTGAAGATCACGGCCTCTAAATTGATTAACTTATCAGGTCAGGGAATCGATACTTTTGTTTCCCCCGATGGCACACAAGCCTCTTTTACCTCTCCTAGCAATTTAACCGTCACCAGTCAGGGCAGTGGTAAGGCAGGAAACTTATCTCTCACGACTCCTAAATTAACCGTTACCAACAATGCAGAAATCACTGCAAGTAGCTTAGATATGGGCAATGGAGGAAATCTAGAGATTAACGCCAATCAGATCGAATTAAATAATCAGGGTAAATTATTAGCTTCTAGTGAAGGAACAGGTCAGGCGGGGAATTTAGATATCCAAGCAGATCAACTAACGCTAAATAATGGCTCTAAAATCACCGTAAGCAGTTCGGGAACAGGGAACGCAGGCAATTTAAACATCAAAGCTAATAACGTTTTCTTAGATAACCAGAGCCAATTAATTGCAGAAACCGCTACGGGAGAAGGGGGAAATATTACCCTTGATCTGTCGGGAATTTTACTGCTACGGAATAATAGCTTAATTTCTGCCACAGCAGGAACAGAGGGCGGTGGCGGTAATGGGGGAAACATTGATATTAATGCTAAATTTGTCGTGGGTTTCCCCGCAGAAAATAGTGATATTATTGCCAATGCCTTTACGGGTCAGGGGGGAAATATTCAAATTAATGCCTTGGGGATCTTTGGCATTGAACCGAGGGAAAGTTTAACGCCCCTCAGCGACATTACCGCTAGTTCGACCTTTGGGCAATTTGGCATAGTGTCTATTAATCGGGTAGATGTAGATCCCCAAAGTAGTTTATTAACATTGCCAGCAGAGGTCATTGATCCCCGTGACTTAATTGTGCAAGCTTGCGCTCAAGGGGGTGAATTTAGTCAAGGAGAATTTTATCTGACGGGTCGCGGTGGGCTGCCGACCAATCCCCAGCAAAATCTAGAAGTTAATACGGGATTGACAAATTTGGGTTATCCTGGCACAAATAGTATTGTTTCCCCTGAATCCTCTTTAAATAATTCACCCGCGATCGCAGAAAATACGCG
>Ga0114972_10003035_pt1 | contig 12596 bp, 10 predicted proteins | sample M_140807_EF_Meta_FD_87354 | JGI IMG/M metagenome (GOLD analysis project Ga0114972, IMG submission 87354) | Freshwater microbial communities from Lake Montjoie, Canada to study carbon cycling - M_140807_EF_MetaG | ecosystem: Environmental > Aquatic > Freshwater > Lake | place: Lake Montjoie... | reverse complement strand
CACTCCAAAAAACCCTGGCCGACATCGCCAGTCTGCAGCAAGAGCTTCACGTTCCCATCCGTCTCTTTCACGGTCGAGGTGGTACGGTTGGACGTGGAGGTGGGCGAGCGAATCGGGCCATTCTCAGCCAACCCGCCGGTTCATTCAGCGGCAAAATTCGCTTCACCGAACAGGGAGAGGTTATCAGCTTCCGGTACTCGCTGCCGCCCATCGCCCATCGACACTTAGAACAGATCGTCAGTGCCGCGATCCTCGCCGCCTATGGCCTCGGGAACACCGGTGCTGAGTCTCGGTACGCCGAGATCATGGATCGGTTGGAAGAGTCATCGCGTCAGGCCTATCGAAAATTGGTCTACGAAACCGACGGATTCTGGCGGTTCTACACCCTCGCCACGCCGATTGAGCACATTTCGCTCCTCCCCATCGCCTCCCGACCCGTGTTTCGCCCGGGTCAAGGAATCACCGGCATCGAGGGTCTGCGCGCCATTCCTTGGAACTTTGCATGGGTGCAAAACCGGGCTACCCTGGTCGGTTGGTATGGCCTTGGAGTGGCCCTGGCAGAAGTTGCCAGCGAACCCGGCGGGGCGGAAAAACTGCAGGAAATGCACCGGGAATGGCCGTTCTTCCGAAACGTGATCGCCAACGCCCAACTGGAACTGGGCCGCGCCCACCTCGACACCTTCCGTATGTACGCCGCGCGAGACCCAGAAGATTCCGAAATCACGGCCACCATCGAGCAGGAATTTGATCGCAGCGTCCAGATGGTGCTGCTTGTCACTGAGCAGCGGCGGCTAATGGAGCACGCCCGCATGGTTCGCAACACCATCGAGTTCCGCAATCCCGAGGTCATGCCGCTAAGCGTGATGCAACTGCGACTCATGGACCGCTGGGCCAGCCTGTCCGAAGCGGAACAGGCCGGCCCTTACCGAGAAGCGATGCTTCAGACGATCGCTGGCCTCGCGGCGGCTATGCAAAGTACTGGCTAGCGCCAGTACTGACTACTAGTCTTCGTCGACCGAGACTCGCCACTCGTGGATACCACTGGCAAACTCGGGTTGCTGATTGATCGACAGGCGAAGGGCCGTCGTGGTGATGGTCGGGAAAGTCAGCTTAATCCACTTATCCTTGTCCAACGGATAGTTCGTTACTGGCAGCGGTTTCCAGCTATTTCCATCTCGGTACTCCATCCGCCACGAGACCGGGATGCGGCATTCACCGCGCCCCGTATCATCGAACCAATAGATCTGGGTTCCGTTGATTGCAATCGGCGCTTTCCACTCGTACTGCATCCACTCCGTGCCGCCCTTCTGTGGCCAGAAGTGAGTCAATGCGGCGGGTTGCTCCCCACTGCTTTTTGGCTCGATGCCATCGTTGATCGCCCATGGCTGGCAGTTGCCGCTCACGTGGCTCATCGTGAACTTGGCGAGCGATTCTGGTCCCCGAACGGGCGAAACCGCTGGCGAGGTCGGCAGCCAAACTTGCATCGGTCCCGCCTTCCGGTTGTCCCAGGCGTAATACGGAATACCGACTAACTTCACCGGGTTCGGTGCCGCTGCGGAATTGTAAAGTCCACCGGTCCACTGACCTCCCCCCGTGTAGCCCGTGCCCTCAATTTGCATCGTGCCACCCCAGAGGTTGGTCATTTTCGGTTTGAACGTCTCGCTGATTGGTACCGAGACTGCGTCAATATCGGCGGTTTGGTCCACCTGCTCAAACGCGTAGACCAGCGGTCCGCGAGCAAAAGCGGTGCGACCATTCAAATCCTTCGCCAGCGGGTTCGCCGTCAAGCGGCGCACCGGTAGCGAAAAGTCCACAGAGACTACGTCGCCCTTCTTCCAGTTGCGCTGGATGGTGCGATACCCCTGGCTGACCGCCAGCTTCATCGCCTTTCCATTCACCGCCAACGGAGCATTCGGCTCCCAGCCCGGGGCGCGCAATTTCAGTGTGTCTTCGCCGCCATTGTCCAACCGGGTTAACCGCACCTTGCCGTTCCACGGGAACTGCGAACTCACGCGCCAGTGCTGCCCCGCCGCCTTGACTTCGCTATCCACATACAGATTCACCACCAAAGTCTTGGGGCCCTGAGCGTAAATATAGTCTCCAATCGCGGCAATCGTGCGGCTGATATTGGGAGGACAGCAAGCGCATCCGTACCAGGCTTGCCGGTGGTGGTCACCGTGGCTCGCCAAGGGGTTCACATAGAAGAAGCGATCCCCGTCCATCGAGATCCCCGCCAATGCTCCGTTGTAGAGCGACCGCTCAAACGAGTCGGCGTACTTCGCATCCCCGTGCAACTGGTTCATGCGCCAGTTCCACTGCGCCAGCGCTACCGAAGCGCAAGTCTCCTGGTAGGCCGAGTACGTCGGAAGATCGTAGTCCGTCGTAAACCCTTCGTTGCTTCCACTCGGACCGATTCCGCCAGTCACAAACGTGTTTTTGTACTCGGTGTTCTTCCAAACGCGGTCTACCATCTTCAGCAGCGCCGCATCGTTGGTCAGGCTAGCGATATCCGTCGCACCGCTCATCAAGTACGCCGCGCGAACCGCGTGGCCTTTGATGTTCTTATGCTGCCGAATCGGAACGTCGTCCAGCCAGTAAGTTCCGTCGAAGTCTCGCTCCGGCGTCTTGTGCTCCGTCGCAAAGAAGTGCTCACCACGGTGAGAGACGAGGAATCGCGCTAACTCTAGATACTCCGGCTTCTGGGTGACCCGCCACAGCTTCACTAGCGCCAGTTCGCTTTCCGGGTGACCACAATAACCAGCCCGCTTTCCTTCGCCGAAGGTAGCAACCAGAAAGTCCGCGTACTTCGTTGCAATGTTGAGAAGGTTCTTCTTTCCCGTTGCCTGGTGATGCGCGGCGGCGGCTTCAAAAAGGTGTCCCGCGCAGTACAACTCGTGATTGTCACGCAGATTGGTCAACCGCCGCCCCGGTTCTTTCACCGTGTAGTAAGTATTCAGATACCCATCTGGCATCTGGGCCGCGCCAATGCGGGCGATGATGCCATCGAGCCGCTTGTCCATCGCCGGATCTGGATGATCTGCCAGCGAATAGGCGATCGCTTCCAGCATCTTGTAGCTGTCGCTGTCTTGAAAAACGTAGCCATCGTAACCGGTCCGCTCTCCTGGCAGGTTGTGGATCACCCGAGCCGCGCGGTCAAAATTTTTGAGTCCCCCGCCGGGCAGCTCCAACTGGTCTAGCGCGTGCGGCATGGTGACTTTGCGGAGTGTCTGCTGGCGCGGTGCCCAAAAACTATCGGTGAGCTTAACCTGAGTGAACGGAACCGGCTGGAATTGGCCCGAAGCGGCAATGGCACCCACGAGGAGAGACACGATCATCGTGTTGATCTTATCCGAACGGCAAACTTTGCGCGTCTAAGTGTTGGATACGCCGCGAGTATCCTGAACCCTATGCTGCCTCTACTGCGATTGGTGCCGGAATTTCGATCTCGAGTGTGGGGCGGTCAGTCGCTCAAACCAACCCAACCACCCACCGGCGAGGCTTGGATTGTGCACGAAGACAACTACGTGGATAGCGGTCCGCTGGACGGAAAGCAGCTAAAGGATATTGCCACCGAGAGCGCGGCCGATCTGCTGGGATCGACGCCGTGGGAGAAGACGGGCGCCCGATTTCCTTTGCTGATAAAACTGCTGGACTGCGCCGATTGGCTCAGCATTCAGGTGCATCCCGATGATGCGCTGGCGGCGGAGCTGGTCGGTCCCGGCGCATTCGGAAAAACCGAGGCTTGGTACTTTTTGGAGGCAAAAGAAGGGGCGCAAGTGATTTCTGGCGTCACTCCCGGCACCACTACTGCCGAGCTAGCCGACGCCATTCGGTCGGGGAAGATTCGGGATTTCAGCGCGTTCACCGACGTCACCGCTGGTGACGCCATCCTCATGCCCGCCCGGACGATGCACGCCCTTGGGCCCGGCCTGGTGCTCTACGAAGTTCAGCAAACCAGCGACACTACCTACCGGGTTTGGGACTGGGATCGACCGGCCACCGACGGCCGGCAGTTGCACATCGAGGAATCGGTGCGGGTGACGAATCCAGAAGGAATAGCACCGTTTTACGTGGGCATCCCGTGGGCCTACGGAGCGCATCGCATTCTGGAATCGGAGTACTTCCAACTGGATCGCTACGATTGCGCGGCGGAACCATTGGTTCTCAATACCCGCGGTGAATCTTTCTATTTGGTGACCTCGATTGATGGCGCCGTCGCTGTCATCACCGCCAACGGTCAGGCAACCCTGGGCCGGTACGAGACGCTTCTGGTGCCCGCAAGTACCGGCGAGTTCCGACTCACCGCCGGCAGCAAAGCGCAAGTGTTAGTCTCGCACGTGCCCACCACTGGTATCAGCCGCTAACTCACGTGCATTTCCGGAGCTGCCGCGAGGTATTTCATGCACCCAAAGTGGATGCCGCTCCACCGGGTGGGATCTTGCACCGATTTCGGACCGCCTTGTGACTCGATATAGGTAGCGAGCAACTTTACCGTGCTCTCGGTGGGGGCGACCGAATACGTTTCGCACAGCAGCTTCGCTGCCGCTTCTGAATTGGCCGGTTCCTTGGCGGCAACAACGCTCATGACCGCCTGCGAAGCAACATCCGGCTTACCCGGGATATCGAGGTACATACCCTGGAACTGGTATCGCTCCGCCATCGCCGCGGGCGTGATGAAGGCCGATCCCCACTTCCAGCCGGCTACATCGGGCGGGTTGAAAAGCGTCAGTCCCGCCCGGTCCATTCGGTACGCCGCATAGCCACAATTATCGGGAATGATCTGCGTGATTTTCGTGTAGGTGGTTGCGTTGGGATCCCGCTTGGTCAGCAGGGCCTTGCCAATACCTTGCACCCGCGCTACGCCAATCACAAAATCAGCTGGACTTTTTGCCAGCTGACCGACGCATTTCTCAGACCAGAATTCGGGGCTTTTCACCAGTGCCCGAAGGGTCGTTTTGATGTCGCCCCGAGACTTCCGGAATGCGGCGGCAACACGCTCAATCTCTGGTTGACCCGGTAGCTCACAGCCAAAGAACTGCCACATTTTGTGGGAGATTCGCTCCGCCGTCTTTGGATGGTTCGCCAGCAAATCGAGGACTTCGTCTCCTGTCCACGCTCGAGTTTTGCCGAGAATCGTCTTTTCCCCGGGATCGTGCAGCGTGGGCATGTTACAAAAACTTGAGAAGGGTCGCTGGTACTTGATCGAGTCCTTCAGCTTCTCCGTGGTTGTTCCCGGGAGTTCGTACATGAAGTGGATCATTCCCCAGCCGGTAAGCGCTCTCGAAACCTCCTGGACATCCTTCTCCGTGTAACCCCCATCAATGCCAAGGGTGAACAACTCCATCACCTCCCGGGCAAAATTCTCGTTCGGGTGTCCGCGCATACTCCTCGTCATGTCCAGGTAACGCATCATGGCGGGTGCCTGACTCGCCGACCGCAGTAGATCGACGAACTTCCCGTTGGCGTTCTGCCGCAGACCCTCTACGTAATCCAGCATCATCGCCCCGTCTTCCACCTTGTTATCGGCGGCGGCGAAATGCGAATGCCAGAACAGCGTGAGTTTTTCCTGCAGCGGACGCTCGGTTGCCATCATCCGCAGCACCCAATAATTGCGGAATGTGTAGGAGCCTAGATCGGCGTCGTCCTTGTCGCGCCAACTGAATTCATACGGAGAAACCGGAAACTGTTCGTCCACCTTTTGGTAGTCGATCAATCGGTCGATGGCGCGGTCCAAGCCCAGCTTCTCGTCACGATCTAATTCGGCGGGGGTCGCCCCAAAGCCCAGGCGCGAGTGAAGGTGAGTGAGTTTTTCCCGCAGCGTCATCGTCGACATACCAACATCAATTTACAACACTCCGGCCCCTTTGCCTAGGCGAACTGCGATAAAACGAACCGGCAACCTGCCCACCAACGTCCAAACGGGTGTGATCACACATTTAGCCGCCATTCTGGTTGGGGCTACGCTGCCCGCCCCGGACATTAGCTACTACGTACGGGTTTACAACATCAACAATAACTTCATGTTCACCGGCGTTCGCACCGACAAGACAAAATCGGGTGTCGAGTACGTCACCTCAACTCAGGCGGGCATTGAGAAGATGCTTCAATCTCAGTTAGACAATCGGCGCATGAAACTCGCCACCGCCGCCCGCAGTCGCGTGATTGATGGGGGAACGGCGAAGATTCAGTACGCTTTTCTCCGGCCCGGTACCGGCACATTTGAATTCACAGGGCAGTTCGCGTCCGGCGTCTTTTCCGTAGCCGTGGCCACCAATGAACCGCCGAGTACCAATTTCAAAGTCACGTTGAAACCAACCGACGGCCTGCTCTTCATCCTGCCGGCAAGCCTGAATATTCCCCGCCGGCTGGTAGTGGTATTTCCAGAATCGGTGGGATAGGTCGGGCGGAATGAGCTCGCGGCTTAGCTGAAACCCTTCGGCGGCCACTCGCGCAAAGGCCGTGTTCGGGTGGCAAGGTCTGTGGTGTGGTACGCGCATTCGCAATAGGGCACCCACTCGTCTAGCTCCTGTCGTTCGCAGAACAGATCGAAACCAGCCGCTGACGGCGTTAGCCGTAGCCGGTGGCGTTCCACGCCGAAAAGCGTCTCGCACGGTTGACTCACCAGGACTAATGCGTCGTCCTGAAAATCACCGGTTAAAACCTCCACATCTGGCGCCGAGGAAGAAAAGATATGCAAAACATACTGCTTTTTCCTTAAGTCATAAGTGGCCATGAAGTGCACAGAATCACAAGCTCCGGCGGCTCGATTATCTGCAAAGTGCGTCATGTGCAAGTAACGGTCGCAAGGTTCCCAAGATCCTGCCCAGAGCGCTTCAAAACGCATAGTTCCAAGATTCTGCGGTAGCCAAACAGTCTCGTCTCCCTTGAAATCTCCGGTTAGAAACTGGAGGCGACTCATCTGGGACACCGGGAGGATAAAATTCAATTCCTTCATAGCAAAACAAACCCAGAGAACATCATATAGGCAAAAACGGATTTTGTGTTCCCTTTCAGCATGTCCCGTAAAGGTGTGAATTTTCTTAACCGTTTTCCGCAAAAGCAGTAAAAATTCTTGACTGCCTAAATGATGCGAAACGCAGAGTAGAAGACGATAAGGTTAATTGTTGTTTAATACCAACAGATCCGCAAGAAATATCACTGCGCACCAATAAAAATAACTAACTGCTTTTGCATGCGAATCCATCATCTGCCAATTTGCTTAGAATCTCGTGAATATGCTCTCGGTTACGTGTTTCAATGATGCAATCAACTTCCACGATCGAAACGTCGGGAGAAGCGAACGCCCGCTCGTGCGTAATTTGTTTGACGCTGGCTCCGTATTCAGCAAACAAAGCCGTAAGTCGGGCTAATCCGCCCGGTCGGTCGGAAATCGTCGTGCGGAATCTGGCAATCCGACCATCCGTCACCAGACCATATTCTATTACTCGGCCCAGCACCGCCGGGTCAATGTTTCCTCCGCAAAGCACTAGCACCACATTCTTCCCTTCTAAGTTCGGAATCTTGTGACGAATGAGGGCGGCCAGCGGCGCTGCCCCTGCCCCTTCCACCACGCCCTTTTCCCCTTCCAGCAACCGTAGAATAGCAAGCGCAATGGCGGCTTCGTCTACCAAAACCGTGTCATCTACCACCTGCCGCGCGATGGCGAAAGCATTCGCCCCAACAATCGGCACCGCCAAGCCATCTCCCAGAGTGGGATTTACCGCCGCCCGAATGGGGGCTCCATTGGCCAACGCCGCTGTATAGCTCGGCGCATGATCCGGCTCCACCCCGATGATCTGCACCGACGGCTTGATCGTCTTCATCGCCCGTCCGAGTCCGGCGATAAGGCCCGCCCCCCCAATCGGACAAATCACGACATCAACCTGCGGCACCTGTTCGAGGATTTCTAACCCCACGGTGCCCGCCCCCGCAATTACATGCGGATCATCAAATCCATGGATATAGGTGAAATTGTTTTCCGCCGCCAGTTCGTCGGCGCGGTCCTTGGCTTCGGCGATGTTCTCGCCGTAAAGCTCCACGTGCGCTCCCATCCGGCGACACCGCTCCTGCTTCACCAGCGGAGCGAACACGGGCATCACTACCGTGACAGGAATACCCAAGCTTCGCCCGTGAAACGCCAGCGCCAACGCGTGGTTTCCGGCACTCGCCGCAATCACTCCGCGCTGTCGCGTGACCTCTGGCAGTAACAACAACGCATTACGCGCGCCGCGCTCCTTAAAACTGCCCGTCCGCTGCAGGTACTCCAGCTTGGTGAAAATGTTCGCCCCGTACGTATCCGAGAGGCTTTCGGAAAGCGTGCAAGGCGTGACGTCGATACCCGAGGCAATCCGGTGCCGCGCGGCAATAATCTGATCGAACGTAACTTCAATCGGCACGGCGGTGGGCATCACTTTATATTGAAGTATTTCGCTTCCGGGTGGTGAACGATAATGGCGCTGGTGCTTTGCTCGGGCACCAGCATAAACTCCTCACTGAGGGTTATTCCAATGTCCGAAGGATCCAACAGAGCCATCAGCTTCGCCTGATCTTCCAGGTTTGGACACGCCGGATAGCCAAACGCATACCTCGCACCGCGATACTTCGCCCCGAATAATTCCTTCATCGAACCCGGCTCATCGGCATCGATGTGCAGTTCTTTCCGAATTTGCTGATGCCAATACTCGGCCAAAGCTTCCGTGGTCTCCACCCCCATACCGTGGGTGAACAGATAGTCCTGATAGTCTCCCGCTTCAAACAGTGCTTTTTCTCGCAGAGAAATCTCCGGCCCCGCCGTCACCACGTGAAAACCCACCGTGTCCAGATCCTCCCGAAAGAAATCGCTGATGCAAAGGTGCCGGCCGTCGCGCTGCCGGGGAAATTGGAACCGCTCCCGTTCGGTCGTTTTGTCTTCGTGCAGGATCACCAAGTCGTTCCCTTCGCTCCGACACCAAAAATATCCCCATTTCACCTGCGGCTTCAAAACATTGGCTAATTCTCGCTGGAGTCGCTGATAAATCGGCCCTGCTTCCTGCTCCAGATACGCGTTAAACTCCACGTTCCCCATGCCGTCGGGTCGCTTAAACTGCCACTGACCACGAAACAACGCGGTCGGGTTGATGTACCGGTACAGTTCGAAAATGTCAAACCGATCCCATCGGCGGGCTCCGTAGAATGGCAAAGTCGGCACCTCGTCAAGCGGACGAACTTCGGACCGGGTCCCGCTGAACGCATAAAGCGCGGGATCGAGCGCATCGACGCGGTGACTCGTAACTCGGGGAGTGGCTTCTATTTCGACCGGTTCCGCAATCGCTGGTCGCTCAATTTCCGCCATAAGCCGCAGGCCTTCGAAAGCATCCTGCGCGTAATAGACCTGTCCGTCGTAGATCTCGCGCAGGTCCTGCTCCACGTAACTCCGGGTCAAGGCCGCTCCGCCGAGAATCACGGGATAATGACTCAGTTGCCGCTGATTCAAAACGCCCAGGTTGTCGCGCATGATGACTGTGCTTTTCACCAGCAGGCCACTCATGCCGATGACCTGACACCGATTCGCCTCCGCCTGCTCGATAATGTTCTCAATCGGCTGCTTGATGCCGATATTCACCACCCGGTAGCCATTATTGGTGAGAATGATATCGACGAGGTTCTTGCCAATATCGTGGACGTCACCCGAGACCGTGGCGAGCAGAATCGAGCCTTTCTCCGAACCTTCCGTCCGTTCCATCAGCGGCTCCAGATACCGCACTGCTGCCTTCATTACTTCGGCACTTTGCAGCACAAACGGAAGCTGCATTTTTCCCGCACCAAACAGTTCACCGACCGTTTTCATGCCGTCCAGCAACACATCGTTGATGATGCTCAGCGGTTCCCGCGTGGCCAGCGCAGCCTCCAAATGGGTCTCCAAATGCTTCTTGATCCCGTCGATAATGTGCTTCTTGAGGCACTCGTCCGGCGACAAATTTTCAAAGGGATCAACCGAACCGCCGCTGGCGCGAACGTTCTCAAAACGCGCCATCAGTTCGATGAGGGGATCGTACGTGCAGATCTGCTCGGGACCCGTTTCTGGTTCAGCCACTGGCATAAGTGTACTGGCTTCAAAAATTTGGAGCCTTGGAGTAAGGTTCAAAAGTGGAATTTGTAGACGAAGATTTGAGCGATAGCCACGTTCAAGACGTGAGTTTTCGCGGCAGTCGCTTTATGGACGTGAACCTCACCATGACGACCTTTAATGACGTGACGTTCGAGAACGCCATCTTCGAAGACGTCAATCTCTCCAACGTCAGCATAAAAAATGCCAATCTTTCCGGGATGAGAATTAACGGAATCCTGATTGAAACGCTACTGGAGGCGGCCAAGCCGTGAGCGCCGACGCAAGCATTCGCACGCTGACCGCCGACGAAGGACTAAGACGGTTACCAGAGCTGATTGCGCTATTGCGCGACGCCGTTGATTCCGGGGCCTCCCTCGGTTTTCTGCCGCCCCTCACAGACACCCAGGCCGCCAGCTTTTGGCAATCGACCCTCCGCGAAGTTTCCGCCGACACCCGCGCCATGCTCGTCGCCGAACTCAATGGCACCATCGTGGGATCAGTCCAAATTCACCCCGCCTCCCAGGCCAACGCCGCGCACCGCGCCGAACTTCAAAAACTATTCGTCCTGCGCTCGCACCGACGCCAAGGACTAGCGCGCGCACTGATGGCAGCCGTGGAAGCCGAAGGGAAGAGACGATCCCGATCGCTGCTGATTCTGGACACCATGGCGGGAGATGAAGCCGAGTCTCTCTATCGGACGCTGGGCTACTCGCGGGTCGGGGAGATTCCGGATTACGCTCGTCAGGGCGACGGTCGGCTCACTGCCACCGCGATCTATTTCAAACAGATCTAACCCATTCCGCGTTGTTCACCCACTGTTCAGACTTAACGCGGGCAATGTTAAGTCTGCGAACGTCAAACGAACCGTATTGACGTGCTACACGTTGAATTCTGTTAAGGAATCCGTGCGGATAGTCGAGATTGAACATGCATAGAATAGTGTACTTAGCAATCTTATTGAGCGCTGTAGTGGGGTGCGGAGGAGGAGGGATCGAGGCGGGAGACGGCAACATTGTCGCCGCATCGCTAGCGCTCTCGGACGGGTCTGGCAATGTCGTTGGCTTAATTCCGGCTACCGGCAGCCCGGCCGGAGTCGTGACGGGCCGAATCACGCTTGCCGGAGGGCTTGACGTCAATCCGGCGACGGTCAAAATGACGGTAGTACGTGACGACACGAAGGTGGTGGTAGGTAGCCCGGTTGTGATGGACAGGAACCTTACCTCCGGCGAAAATTCGGCGGCGCTGGCCATGCCAAACAACGAATCACCGTACTTGCGAACATTCCGGGTCTCCATCACCGCCCGCAGTTCTACCGGTCGCCCCGTCCCGTTCATCAGTCAGATTGGTAGCTTTCAGCAGTCCGAGCCCTGACGAAAGCGTCAAGGCTGCGAATCGGATCGGCTATTTCTTCCCGAGAACTAGGCGAACCAGCCCAACATCCACAAACTGTCCGCCGGTAGTCTGGCGGCAGTGCACCGCAATCACGTTGTCCCCGCCTAGGATTAGCGCCCTCTTGGCTGCAGCGGATAGGGGTGCGTTGGCATAGTCGCTAATGTAACCCTCGACCGAAAATGCCTTCACGCCGTTGATCCACACCTCCAGATCCTCGTCGTGACAGTGGCGAATCGCGAGTTGGGAGATTTCGGTTGCGGTTAGCTTTGGCAACCGAATCGTGCGCCGTAGCCAGATATCACCGGTATCCCACGCCGTGCCAAGCGGATTGCCCGGAGCAACCGACCAACCGAAGCCACCCGGACCCAATTTCCAGTTGGCATCGCCCAACGCCACTGCGAACCAGTCCGGCCCCGGATTTTCGAATGTATATCGCCAAACTTGCGCCGACACTTCGGAAGTCGGAATCACCGGAACGATGGTCGGCACGGGATACGCAAACCGATTTGCCAGGGCAATCTGCTTTGGCTCCACCTTCAAAATGCGGTCATAGGTCATCAAGCCGTTTGACTCTATCTCCACATCGGTGATTTGGGTGTAAACAGCCGCGCTTAGTCCATTCTCGTCCCGTAATTGTTTCAGTTTTGCGGTGAAGACTCCGTACGTATCTTGGAGTTCCGTTTGACTCGGCGTTAGGGCATATCCCCAACCCTCCTTTTTCCAAGTGTGGCCCTTGATGATAAAGCCCAGCCCGCCATACTCCCCGCAAACGAGGGCCTGATTCCCGCTGGGACCGGGCGACGCGGGCGGCGGATATGAGTGGACATCGTCGATATCGCCAATTTCGCCCTCTTTGCCGTCTTGCTCGTAGCCGCCGCCACTATCACGATTCACCAACCGACTGGGATCGAGGGATTTGACTTTGGTCACCAAGCGCGCCGTGTCATGCCTTGCCTGCTGTTCGTTGAAGACCACCCACATGATGATCGAGGGCGAATTCCCCAGGTGCTTCACCACGCTTTCCACCTGCTTGTCGAACGCGGCCACGTCGATGGCGGGCGGGTGATCGATATAAGAATTTGGCGACGGCATGTCTTGCCACACCATCAATCCCAAT
>Ga0114972_10003032_pt1 | contig 12606 bp, 9 predicted proteins | sample M_140807_EF_Meta_FD_87354 | JGI IMG/M metagenome (GOLD analysis project Ga0114972, IMG submission 87354) | Freshwater microbial communities from Lake Montjoie, Canada to study carbon cycling - M_140807_EF_MetaG | ecosystem: Environmental > Aquatic > Freshwater > Lake | place: Lake Montjoie... | reverse complement strand
GCGATGTATCGTGCGGTTGCCTTATTTTTTTTAAGAGCAGGGATTGATTTTAATAACACTTCTGATATTGCTTTGGCGTTAAATAAAATCACACTTCAATTCAAATACAACCCGGCAACTTTGCAAAGTGATATGTATTTAAATGAGGAGAATGTAGAACAAGAAATTCGGGAAATGCGGGTAAGTCAAAAAGTAAGTGAAGTGGCAGCCATTGCCCTTGTGCGAGATTTTGCGGTTGCGCAACAACAAGCCATGGGCGAATCAAAAGGAATTGTGATGGATGGGCGGGATATTGGAACCGTTGTTTTTCCAAAAGCAGAATTAAAAATATTTGTTACTGCCAGTCCTGATATTAGAGTGCAGAGAAGATTTTTAGAATTAAGTGCAAAAAATGCAGCAATTACGGTTGAAGAAATTTCAGAAAATTTACAACACCGTGATTTGATTGATACCACGCGTGAACACAGTCCATTGAAACAGGCTGATGATGCTTTGGTTTTGGACAATTCAAATATGAGCAGAGAAGCGCAACTTGACATTGCATTGCAATGGGCGCAAGAGCGCATTAACCAAGCCAATAATCAATAAGTATTTTAACTTAGCGAATTTTAATGTATCCATTTTGCTTCTAATACTTTTAGCGCATCTGAAACATTATAATAGTCTGCTATTTGTCTAATCACCGCTTCCACAACAGTATCGGGACAGCTAGCGCCACTGGTCATTAAAATAGTAGTGGCTTTTTGTGTTGGCAAATAATTATTAATAATAGTTTGTTCTTTATTTCTCCAGTTGGTATTAAGAATAGAATTTACATCAATTAGTTTTTCGGGACCATCAATAAAATAAGTGATTAATCTGTTTTCACAAAGCTCCACCAAATGGGAACTGTTACTGCTATTTTTTCCGCCCATGACAAATGCGATATCTGCAGGAATTTCTAATAAGCTGTTGACTGCTGTTTGATTATCATTGGTGGCGTAACATAAAGTGTCACGGGTATCTGCAAAGTGAACCGGCAATTCTGATTCGCCGAATTTAGCAACCATACAATTTTTTAAATAATCCGAAATGGCTTGTGTATCGGTGGCTAATTGTGTAGTTTGATTTACAACCCCGAATTTTTCTAAATCAGTTACGGGATTAAAATTTTCAGAATATTTTCCGTTGAAATAAGAATAAAAATCAGCAACAGGCAATTCACCAGAAATAATTTTTCCCAATTGAATGGTATCTTCCATATCATTCACAATTAATGTAGGGCTATTCGCGGAGGCATGTGAAAAAGTCGCTCTTGTTTCTTCATGCTTGGGCTTGCCGTGAATGATAATGGAATATCCTTTTTTTGAAATTTGGGCACTTCTATTCCATACTTTTTCAACAAAAGGACATGTAGTATTATATTGCTGCACTTGTATGCCAATCGCATTTAATTTTTTCTCCATTGCAATTGTAGTGCCGAATGCAGGGATAATCACAATATCATCTTTTGTCAATGTTTCGAATGGAATTAATTCCTTGCCATTAGTATCTTGTAAAAATTGCACGCCTTTTTGAAGTAAATCTGCATTTACTTGTGGGTTGTGAATCATCTCACTTAATAAAAATATTCTTTTGTCTTGATTGGATTCAATGGTTCGGTAAGCAATTTCAATCGCATTTTCAACACCATAGCAAAAACCAAAGTGGCGTGCTAAATAAATCTTTAAATTACCCAAATCAAGTAAGGTAGGTTGTGTGTCTTTTTTTAGTTTATCGTCCTCTTTTCTTTTTTCCTTTATTGCTGAAATTAAGGAACTACGATAACCTAATGGGACCTCAAAATGCTTCATTTTATTACTTTTATTCTATAACAATGACAAAAGTACATTGTTCCCCTCTTTTTACCCTATTTTTTAGCTAAAGCCTATCTAAAAAGTGACATACTCCTTTTCCCCGCTTATCTTTGCGCCATGAATTATGTTTCCGTTGAAAATTTGACAAAAAGCTATGGTATCCAGCCCCTATTTAAAGGGATTAATTTTAATATCAATGAAGGTGACCGCATTGCGCTTATTGCCCGAAATGGGGTAGGGAAAAGTACGCTTTTGCGCATTTTGTCGGGGAAGGAAGTGCCTGATTCTGGTACGGCTAAAATTCATAAGGATGTACATTTGGTTTTATTTGAACAAGATCCACAGTTTATAGAATCAGCTACTGTCACACAAAACTTATTTAATCAGGAACATCCAACCATGAAAGCGATAAGTAATTATGAGATGGCTATGGAAACTGAGGATGAGGATTTAATTACTAATGCGATTATGGAGATGGAGGAAAATAATGCATGGGATTTTGAATCCAAAGTAAAAACTATTTTAACGCAATTAAATATTCACCATTTAGAGCAACCAGTATCAAAATTAAGTGGCGGACAGCGCAAGCGTGTTTCCTTGGCAAAAACATTAATTCAAATTGGTTTTGAGCCTAAGCATGTTTTATTGTTAATGGATGAGCCGACCAATCATTTGGATTTAAACATGATTGAGTGGTTAGAGAATTATTTGGAGCAGGAAAAAGTTACTTTATTACTGGTTTCGCATGATCGCTATTTTTTAGAGTCGGTTACAGATGAGATTTGGGAATTGGAGCGTGAAAATTTATACAGTTACAAAGGGGATTACGAAAATTATTTAGAAAAAAAAGCAGCACGAATTGAATCTGAATTGGCTAGTATTGATAAAGCAAAAAACACTTTCCGAAAGGAATTGGAATGGATGCGCAAACAACCCAAAGCAAGAACCACGAAAAGTAAAAGCAGACAGGATAATTTTTATGAAGTTGAGGCCAGGGCCAAACAAAAAATTGACGACTCCAATTTGCAGTTGGACATGAAGATGACCCGTTTGGGTGGTAAGATTATTGAAGCAAAGAAGGTGTATAAATCTTATGGTGAATTAATCGTATTAAAAGGCTTTGATTATACGTTTAGTAAAGGGGAGCGTATTGGGGTGGTGGGGAAAAATGGGGTGGGGAAATCTACTTTTTTACAAATATTACAAGGCATAACAGAACCAGATAGTGGTAAAATTAATGTGGGAGACACGATTGTTTTTGGTCACTTTTCCCAGGAAGGGTTGGTGTATAAAAAAGACATGCGGGTGATTGAATATTTAAAAACATTTGCAGAAAATTTTCCATTGGCGAGTGGCGGCTCCTTAAATGCAGCACAATTTTTAGAACTATTTTTATTTACTCCGGACAAACAATATACTTATTTAAGTGCTTTAAGCGGCGGTGAAAAAAAGAGGTTGCAGTTATTGACCATACTTTTTAAGAATCCTAACTTTTTAATTTTAGATGAGCCTACCAACGATTTAGATTTACCTACTCTTGCAGTACTTGAGCAATTTTTAATTGATTTTGCAGGTTGTGTATTACTGGTAACGCATGATCGTTATTTTATGGATAAATTAGTGGATCACTTATTTATATTTGAAGGAGATGGCGTAATTAGGGATTATCCTGGAAATTATACGCAATACCGTATCCTTGAAAAGTCAAAGCAAAGCCTGGATTCTCTTAGCTCAGATATCACGTCGGCTAAGGAATTTGAGACAAAAAAAGTGGCGCCAGAAAACGGAACACCCACTTCAACGGTGGTCAATAAAAAAGCAACTGAAAAAATGACTTTTAAGGAAAAGCATGAGTTGGACACACTTAACAAGACGATGTCTGAATTAGAAAGCAAAAAACAGTTACTCACTAATAAATTAAATGAACCCAGCCTTGATTATAATGAAATCATTAAATTAAGTGAGCAATTGGGTACATTAAACATTGAATTAGAAGCTGCGGAATTAAGGTGGCTTGAGCTCTCTGAAAAGCAACAGGCATAAGCGATTCTTCAATTTATTTTCTGAAAAGGCGTATGCCTCATAAATGCTTAGTTTCATTTTTTGAGGCATAAGAATTCATGTGTCAATATTTTATAATACTAATTTGGTTTAAGAAAGAAGTCGATAAAAATTTTATCAGGCATTTCATCATTAAACTAAAAGCTTATGAAACCTATTGAACGCATTGCCATGTATCTAAAATTTAGAAACATTAATCCGTATTCCTTTGAAAAGAAAATCAAATTATCCAATGGTTATTTTTCAAAACAACTTAGGCATCTAGGTTCTGTGGGTTCGGATATTTTAATTAAAATTCATGAGCACTATCCCGATTTGAATATTTTATGGGTATTGATTGGAGAAGGTGAAATGATTTGTGCCGACTGGGTGGGCGACCAGGGGCAAGCAGGTCAATTTAGTTCCAACTACCTCATGGAGAATGGTAAGCTAAAAGTTTTAGAAGAAGACCTTGAAAAAATGCATTTTGTTTTAAAAGACAAAGAAAAAATTATTTCCTTATACGAGTTTATGTTAAACAATAATGCACTTTCTACCACTATTGCAGATACCGCTACCGCTGTAGGGAATGGTTAAATAAATAAAGCCTTCCTCTTTATAATAGGAGGAAGGCTTTAATATAGTATTCAATCAATGAATTTTATTTGCTTTTTTAATTATTAAGCATAGGCCGAAACTGGTTCGCAAGTACAAATTAAATTTCGATCACCATGGGTATTATTAACCCTTGCGACTGTTGGCCAAAATTTATTTTGTTGTACATAATATAATGGGAAGGCTGCTTGCTGACGAGTATATTTATGATTCCATTCATCTGCACAAACTACTTTTTGTGTATGAGGCGCATTTTTCAATGGGTTATCAGTTTTATCTAATTCGCCATTTTCAATCGCTTTAATTTCCTCATGAATGGCAATAAGCGCATCACAGAAACGATCCAATTCAGCTTTGTCCTCACTTTCTGTAGGTTCAATCATAATAGTACCAGCTACTGGGAAACTCATTGTTGGTGCATGAAATCCAAAATCAATTAAACGCTTTGCAACATCTTCCGCTTCAATACCAGCACTTGCTTTAAATGGACGTAAGTCGATAATGAATTCATGTGCACAGGTACCATTTTTGCCGGCATATAAAATGGTATAATTTTTTTCCAATCTTGCCTTCATATAATTCGCATTTAAAATGGCATAGGCAGTAGATAATGCTAATCCTTCGGCGCCTAACATTTTAATATATGCGTAACTAATTAATAAAATACTTGCTGATCCTATTGGTGCTGCGCTCACTGCGTTCGCGCCATTACCCTGTTGTGAGTGACCTGGTAAAAACGGTGCTAATTTATCGTTCACACAAATAGGGCCCATACCTGGTCCACCGCCGCCATGTGGAATCGCAAATGTTTTATGTAAATTTAAGTGACAAACATCGGCGCCAATATTTCCTGGACTGGTAAGTCCCACTTGCGCATTCATGTTGGCACCATCCATATATACTAATCCACCTAATTCATGTATTAAGCTACAAATATCAATAATGGTTTCTTCAAATACCCCGTGCGTAGATGGATAAGTCACCATTAAAGCACCTAATGCATCTTTATGTAATAGTGCTTTCTCTTTTAAATCATTCATATCAATATCTCCAGCGGTATCGCAAGCAACTACCACTACTTTAAATCCGGCCATTACCGCACTAGCAGGATTGGTGCCATGTGCACTGATTGGAATTAATACAATATTACGATGCGCTTGTTGGTGATGTTGGTGATAGCTACGAATCGTCAATAAACCAGCATATTCCCCTTGCGCGCCACTATTGGGTTGTAAGCTACATGCAGTAAAACCTGTTGTTTGGCATAAATAGGCGCTTAATTCATTTGCCATCTCGTGATAACCTAATGTTTGGTGACTAGGTGCAAATGGGTGCATGGTACTGAATGCTTGCCAGCTTACTGGAATCATTTCAGTAGCCGCATTTAATTTCATCGTACAACTACCCAAACTAATCATGCTTGTATTTAATGACAAATCCTTATTTTCTAGTTGTTTAATATAACGCATCATTTGCGTTTCACTCTGATGTATATTAAACACAGGATGTTGTAAATAACTTGAACTGCGTACTAATTGCGAAGGGATATTTTCATTTTTCACCGCTGCATTGGTAGCAGTTGATTTTTTCCCAGTTAATATTTCAAATAGTGCAACTACTTCTTGTACATGTGCATTGGAAATGGTTTCGTCAATAGTAATGCTAACAGTACCGTCATTGAAATAATTGAAATTGATATTTTTTTCGTTGGCTAACTTTAGTAATGCACTACTATCAAATCCATGTAAATGTAAAGTGTCAAAATAAAATTCATTGGCTTGTTGTATGCCTAAGGATTGTAATTGTTGTTCTAAGTTTTGTGCTAAAGCATGAATTTTAGTTGCAATTTTTTTCAATCCTTGTGGACCATGATATACTGCATACATAACGGCCATGTTTGCAAGTAGTGCTTGGGCCGTACAAATATTTGAAGTTGCTTTTTCTCTTTTAATATGTTGCTCGCGCGTTTGTAAAGCCATACGAAGTGCCCTGTTGCCTTGCGCATCCACGCTTACCCCAATTAATCTGCCGGGCATGCCACGTTTGAATTCATCTTTTGTAGCAAAATAAGCTGCATGTGGTCCGCCAAATCCCATGGGAACACCAAAGCGTTGTGTATTACCTACAGCAACATCTGCATTTAGTTCACCCGGGCTTTTTAATAAGGTTAATGCTAAAATATCAGCCACTAAAATAACCAAACCGCCTGCTTCATGCACACGATCAATAAATTGTTGGTAATCAGCAATATTTCCTTTGCTATTCGGATATTGTATTATTGCGCCAAAAAATTGGTTGTTAATTTCCACTTCATTGTAATGGCCTTCCACTATTTCAATACCAATTGGATTTGCTCTTGTTGCTAATACATCTTTGGTTTGTGTGAAAATAGATTGGTCAACAAATAATTTTGGTTGCGTCGCTATTTCCGCTTTGTTTACATGATTAAAAATCATGGCCATTGCCTCCGCTGCTGCAGTCGCTTCGTCTAATAATGAAGCATTTGAAATGGACATACCCGTTAAGTCGGTAATCATAGTTTGAAAGTTCAATAAAATTTCTAATCGGCCTTGCGCAATTTCCGCTTGGTAAGGGGTGTATTGGGTGTACCAACCTGGGTTTTCAAAAATATTTCTAAGTATCACACTTGGCGTGATGGTACCATAATAGCCTTGTCCAATAAAGTTAGTGGCAACGATATTTTTTTCGCCTGTTTTTTTTAATGCTTGCAACATCTCAAACTCCGTTAATCCGGCTGGAATTTCCATTGCTTTTTTTGAACGGATATTATCAGGCACTGTTTTACTAATTAATTCTTCCACTGATTTTAATCCAATGACAGATAGCATTTTTTGCGAATCATCATGATTAGGGCCAATGTGTCTTTGGATAAATTCGGCGTTGTTGGAGTTCAATTCAAACATAAATAGGTAGTTTAGAAAATTGCCCCAAAGATACTACATAAACTGCTTTTTAACAGGGCGTATTCAATTGATGGGGAAAGCTTGTGGATGAATGATAAATGGTTTACTTTTGACCTACAATATGGACAAATCTACTGAACAATTATTTGAGGCGCCGGCGCCAGAATTGCTAAAAAAGCTTGAATATTTTTTAAAAAAGGAAGATAAGCGCAAAATAATGAAGCAATTGCCTGATTTGCATGAGGCCGCCTTTGAAAAAATTGATTGCTTGGACTGTGCTAGATGCTGTAAGAATTATTCTCCTCGATTTAAGATGCCTGATATCAAAAGAATCAGTAAGTATTTAGGGATTAAGGAGACAGCGTTTATTGATACCTATTTGGCTATGGATAATGAAGGCGATTATGTTTTGCAACAAAAGCCATGCGTGTTTTTAGGAAAGGACAATGCATGTAGTATTTATGAACATCGCCCCTCCGATTGTCAACGTTTTCCTTATACGGATGAGGATACTTTTTTTAAGCGTATTCCAGTGACTATGAAGAATGCTGAATTTTGTCCTGCGGTGCACTCCGTAATGAAGGACTTATTGAGTAAGTAGGCGAGCGGTCAAGATTGGCTTCCTATTTTTTTTGAATTTAATATTCCATTTTCTTTAAAGCAGGTGCTTTAAACCAAGTGACTCCTACCACGAGTAAAGTCATGGCACCACCAAATACCACCGACGGTATTACGCCCATTGCTTTTGCAGCAACCCCACTTTCAAATTGGCCTAATTCATTGCTGCTATTAATAAACATGGAATTTACACTCATCACCCTGCCACGCATATGGTCCGGTGTTTTAAGTTGCACAATAGTGCCTCTGACAATCATGCTAAAGCCATCTAGAATCCCACTCAATAACAACATGACAAAGGAAAGCCAGAATATCTTAGATAAGGCAAAAACAATAATACATAGCCCAAAGCCTGCCACGGCAAGTAATAATTTTTTTCCTTGACCGCGATTCGCAGGGAAAACCGTGATGATCAAAATGATTATGATCGCTCCTATGTCTGAAGCCGCATTAAGCCAACCAAATCCAATGGGTCCCACTTTTAAAATATCTTTTGCAAAAACGGGAATCATGGCTACAGCGCCGCCAAATAAAACAGCAAATAAATCAAGTGATAAAGCCCCGAATACTTCTTTTGAATTAAAAACAAAACGTAAGCCTTCTTTCACACTTTCTAATGTTTTTTGATCCACTACGTCCGCGTGTGGCGGCTTTGATTTAATCATGGCAATAAAGCCATACCCAAGACCCACCAAGGTAACCACGACTATTAATGAACCGGTATGACCAAAGCCTGCAATAATAAATCCTACAATCGCATGCCCTAAAACGGAAGCACTCAACCATATGCCTTGGCTCCAGGTGGTGGCGTTTTGTAATAAATTTTTGGGCACCACCGCACCGACAATAGTACCAAAACTGGGGCCTGTAAATGAGCGAATAATACCCGTACAAAAAACAATAAAATAAATACCAATGGCGATTTGTAATGAAGTCAATTTGAGTGCCCCGATATCCATCGATAAAAAAAGTAAAATAAGTGCGCAGCACCAATATAAAATAACGCCTTTCAATAAAAGCTTTCTTTTTTCGCTTTTGTCAATCACATGGCCTGCATATAAAGCGAGTGAAACGGCTGGAATCACTTCAGCTAATCCGATGAGTCCAATCGCGAAAGGGGCATTGGTTAATTCGTAAATCCACCAGCCTACTAATGTGCCCATCATTCTTAAGCCCATGATAAATAAAAAACGCCCTATCATTAAGTTTCTAAACTCGGAAATGCGCAAAGCACCCAAAGGATCATTCAATTGTTTAACTGGGCTTTGCATGGTTTACTTTATGGCAGGTTAATAAAATGTGGGCCTTCTTTTAAATCCTTTTCAAGTGCATCAGTGATCAATTTTAAATGTGCTTCATTGTATAAAAAATCAGCATGGCTGGCGTCCACAAAGATGGTTTTTATATTATGCTGTTTTATATAGCTGGTATAGGTTTCTTGCAGTTTAAATAGATACTCGTCAGGTATGGATTGTTCAAATTTTCGATTGCGCTTTTTGATATTAGATTGCAACTTACTCACTGGCGCATGTAAATAAATTAAAACATCTGGGGTTGCAAGTTGTTGTTGAAAAACATCAAACATTTTTTGATATAATCTATATTCCTCTTCTGGTAAATTTACTTTGGCAAACAACAAACATTTTGTAAATAAGTAATCTGAAATAGTGACTGACTGGAATAGGTCAGTATTTTTAATTAAGTCCTGTTGTTGTTTGAATCTTTCTGCTAAAAAAAACAATTCAAGCGGAAAGGCGTATTGCTTTGGGTTTTCGTAAAATTTAGTCAAGAATGGATTTTCCGCAAATTCTTCCAACATTAATTTTGCATTATAATGTTGTGATAACAATTGTGATAAAGTTGTTTTTCCAGCCCCAATATTTCCTTCTACTGCAATAAAATGGTAGTTCATAATTTCCTTAATTCGTCGGTTCAAATATAGTAAGCGGAAGGCTTAATTGGTCGTTTTTTTATACACATGCGATTCATCCCTGCACTGCTCTAATAGGGAGCTAGTGGATATATGTAGGACCGGATGAAGAAAGGTTGGGGCAATTTCGTTTAAGGGAATGAGTACAAAATTACGTTGTTCCATGCGAGGGTGTGGAATAGAAACGATGTCGTTATGTATTATTTCATTGTTGAAGTAGATGATATCTAAATCAATGGATCTTGGTCCTAAAGGGAGCAACCTTTCCCTTCCTAATGATAATTCAATGCTGAGTAATTGTTGCATTAATTCAGTTGCAGATAAAGCCGTTTCAACCTGTAAAGCTTGATTAAAAAAGGGGGGTTGCTCAGTAAAGCCCCAGGCAGCTGTTTCATATATCGTTGAGCTAGAAATTATTTTTCCACAATGCAATTCAATTTTTTGTATAGCGTTATTTAGGTTCGCCAATCGGTCGCCTAAATTACCGCCTATCAGTAGGTATGCATTGTTCATAGAAGGATCATAAAAGTAGCCCAAATATCCATAATTTTACAGCGTTAAACTACTTTATCTCCGACTATTTTGGGCATTTTGGTTTAATTTAATAATGCAACTTCATGAAAAGCTTTTTTAAAACATTTTTTGCAGCCTTATTGGCTTTGTTTATTTTTTCATTACTTGGTTTTTTTATTTTGATTGGGATAGCTGCCGCATTTTCAACGGATGAAAAAGTAGCTGTTGCGCAAAACTCAGTTTTAGTGATTGATGCTTCTGAAACATTTTTAGAGCAATCGAAAAATGATCCCTTTAGTGAATTGATGAATAAAAAAAATGGTAAGCAGCCAAGTTTGTCAGAATTGATTGGGTTGCTGAATTATGCAAAAAAAGATTCTAGTATCAAGGGAATTTATATTAAGTGTGCTGAAAATTCAAATGGTTATGCAGCAACAGAGGAAATCAGAAAAGCATTAATAGATTTTAAAAAATCAAATAAATTTATAGTAGCCTATGCGGAAACAATTTCGCAAAAAGGATATATGATGGCAAATGTTGCTGATCAAATATATACACATCCACAAGGGGGCATGGAATGGGTTGGTTTTAATTATGAAACAATATTTTTCAAAGGTTTGATTGACAAACTTGAAATTGAGCCCCAAATATTTTATGCAGGTAAGTTTAAAAGTGCAACTGAACCATTTAGATATGCGCAAATGTCGGAAGCGAATAAATTACAAACTGGGATTTGGTTAAATGCAATTTACAATAATTTTATTCAAGGTGCTGCTGAAATGCGACATTTAAATGCAGATTCAATCAAAGCTTTTGCGAATGAAGGGAAAGTGCAAAATGCAAAGGATGCATTAAAATACAAATTGGTGGATGGTTTGATATATGATGACCAACTAAAAAAAATCATTAGTAAAAAGTTACGTGTCGCTGATGAAACTAAAATATCGTTTGTATCCATTAATAATTATGCGGAATCAGTTGCATTAAGAGGCACGGGCAGTGGTAAAATTGCGTTGATATATGCAGACGGAGATGTGGTCATGGGGAAAGGTCAAAATGAAGCTATTGCAAGTGATGATTATAGGGCGTTGATTCAAAAAATTAGAAACGATAAATCCATTGATGCTGTAGTGTTAAGGGTAAATTCACCAGGCGGAAGTGCATTAGCGAGTGATATTATTTGGAGAGAGATTGATTTACTTAAAAAAGAAAAGCCAGTGATAGTCAGTATGGGGGATGTGGCCGCTTCAGGAGGTTATTATATTGCATGTGGTGCTGATTCTATTTATGCAGACGCTAATACCATTACAGGATCCATTGGTGTATTTTCAGTGATTCCCAATGCGGAGAAATTTTTAAAAAATAAAGTGGGCATTACTTTTGATCGCGTTAAAACAGGGCAATATGCAGATGCGCCTTCTGCAACAAGAGCTTTAACTGTTACAGAACAAAGGTTTTTGCAAGCAGGCGTGGACAGTGTTTACCATACATTTAAATCAAGGGTAGCTGCAGGCAGGCAAAAAAGTGTTGCCTATATTGATTCGATAGCGCAAGGGCGCGTTTGGACAGGTGCAGATGCAATTAAAGTGGGGTTGGTTGATAAAATCGGGACCTTAAATGATGCATTAGCATCTGCAGCTAAATTGGCCAAATTAAAAGGATATACTATTAAAAAATATCCAGAAAGTAAGTCCTTTATTGAAGAATTTTTTGAAGGCTACAAAAATGAAGTAAAAACCAAAGCAATTCAACAAGAACTTGGATTAGAACAATGGCAGGTATTGCAACATATAAAATCAATGAAACAGTTAATGGGCCAGCCGCAGGCGCGATTGCCTATCTTTGAATTTAATCAACGTTAATTTATGCCTGAGTATAGTCAAATTAAAGCGATGCTTGCGATAACAAAAGCAAGTTTACGTGCTATCTTTAGGAGTCCCTCAGCCGTTATATTTAGCATTGCATTTCCGTTAATTTTTATACTTGTTTTTGGTTTTTTAAGTAGCGGTGGAAATATCAATGTGAATGTGGCGATGACGCAAGGGAGTGATACCGCTAATCCTATTTATACGGCAATTAAAAATATACCAGGGTTTAAATTTGCAACAGGGGATAGTAGTAAAATTCAAGG
>Ga0114972_10003031_pt1 | contig 12609 bp, 7 predicted proteins | sample M_140807_EF_Meta_FD_87354 | JGI IMG/M metagenome (GOLD analysis project Ga0114972, IMG submission 87354) | Freshwater microbial communities from Lake Montjoie, Canada to study carbon cycling - M_140807_EF_MetaG | ecosystem: Environmental > Aquatic > Freshwater > Lake | place: Lake Montjoie... | reverse complement strand
GCCGCGCGAGAGATCCTGCACCTACCAGTTTACCCAGAGCTTTCGCTCCGCGAGCAAGAGTCCGTGGTGGAGGCGATCGAGTCGTTCTACATGACAGGTGCCTACCGTCGGGTGGCCTAATATCGCCGTCGCAAATTGCATTTTGGAGCACAGTCTTGCATTCGATGAACCTCTAAAGTTCGTTTCTCCAGGAATCTTCACGCTTTGGCTTTCTATGAATCCAAGCCGCAAGGACCCATCTTTCCATCAGCAAAACGATCACAGCGCTACCGCCAAACAATGGCATAGCGATCCCTAACGCTAGGATGATCCACCATACCGTCCAAACGATAGGGCCATGGCGCAGCGGTTCCGGTACTCCCCAGGTTCCTACCTCGCGCCGCTTGTACCACATCCAAACCCCTGAGCTCGCCAGCGCTATCAATCCCGAGGTGGTCAGCAGTCCCAAAAGCTGGTTCGGTATTCCAAAGAGTTGCCCCTCATGTGCAGCAATTCCAACTCCTACCATGCGATCGATCCAATGCTTCGTGGAGAAACCCTCTCGGGAAACGATCTCGGCGGTGGCTCCGTCGATCAGAATCGTTTGTCGAAGAGGACGGTTTTGGGCGTCTGAGGAAAGCTTCCAATGCGAACTTCCCGCTTCGGGAGGGGAGAGAAGTACCGGGTAAGCCAACCGCTCTTTTCTGGCCACTGAAAGCAGTTTATCAAACCCTCCTAAGTCCTTAGGAATCGGTGCCCCACCAGATCTCCCACCTTTCCGAGTCGCACTCGGCTTGCTCGGTCCTTCATGGTGTGAATGCTCTGAGGCAGCCTGTGGTGATTTTCCTCCTAGAGTCCAATCTTGCGAAATACTTGCTAAACCGGTAGCGTCTCTGACGCTACGAAAGTAGCTACCCCAAAATTTTGCCCATGGTAGCCCCGTTAGGATCAAGAAAACGGCAAATAGAGAGATCCAAAACCCTAGGACACTATGAAGGTCACGCCGCCAGACTCGATTCGATTTGTTCCATCGTGGATACAAAACACCCCCAAAGCCTTTCGCGTTTGTCGGCCACCACAGAGCCAAGCCAGTAAGAATCATGACGATGGTCCAGCATGCTGCTAGCTCGACTAGATAAGATCCCCAGGTTCCGATCCCAAGCTGCCCGTGGAGTGATTTGATCCGCTTCATCAAAGCGGCGTCCTCATCGCGCACCGTCATGATTTGAAGCGTTTGAGGATGGATGAACACCTTCCATGTTCCTTGTTTGTCTTTTAAGACCACTCGTGTCGCTCCTTGGTCAGCGCGTGGCAACTCGACTTGAACAGTCTTGGCGTCGGGATGCTGATCGAGCACCGCTCGAACCTGCTCCGATAGCGGCCGATGCTCCTCTATGGCAGCAAGCGAATCGAAGGATCGATCCATCCAGGACTCGACCTGAGGCTTAAAAAGGTAGATCGTCCCGGTGATGGACAAGAAAATCACGAATGGGATGCAGAAGAGTCCCGCCCAAAAATGCCAACGCCATACAGTTCGGTACGATGGCCATTCTCTTTGTTTTGTCGTGCTCATGGCTTATTGAAGCTCCGTGACTATCTCGCCACCATTGCAACTATGGAGGGCTCGGACAATGGTCGTATCGATCGAGTTGCTCAGATACTGAATCGATCCATCGACCATCCCTGCATGAGCTCCGCCGGTGTGAAAACTGCGGGGGCCGTAGAACCCGGTGAAGTGAGTCACGACATCTGGAATAACATTGTTGGGAGACAGATAGCCATTCGTCAGAGAGTTGATCGAACCGCTGAATTCCCAAGAGATTCCGCGACCTCGTAGGGCAGGGCTAGTGCCACCCCGCCAACTAGTGAAGCTCCTCCAAAAGGTTTCAAGGTTCGGATTGGCGATCATTCCACTCGGATCAACAAACGACGACCAAGGACCACCAGTGGGTCTGAGCCCACGTGTGGCATTCAGAGCTGAATTGACGCCGCTCGATCCGTTGAGCGTCATCTGGTATGGGAATTTCGGGAGGGTCGGAGGTGGATAAGTAGCATCGTCTCCAACGCTGCGAACCGATTCACTGATGGCCACAGTGTTAGATGTGCCATCCGTGATGTCTTGGAACCGACGCTTGGAGAATTGATAAACGAGCCCATCGGTTTGCCACCTTAGGTCGTACGAGGTGCCGGTGCCACTACCAAAACTGATCAAATAGTTTAGGGCTCCGTAGTTGTAGAGCGTGCCATTGACCGTGACCTGTGTCACACTCGGGGCCGGGTCGCTCGGGCACAAGAACGTGGCGATGGGTTTACTGAATACATCGATGAACCGAGGATTGGGAACCTTGGCATTGAACGGGCCTGTAAATGCTGGGACCGAGTAATCGAGCAAGCTGTTGAGGTTGTTCTGTTCCATGAACGGGAGCAACCTGGCTTGAACCGAGAAATCGGTATCGACCATACCAGCCATAGGGAAGCGTTTAAAGGCCGATTCATAGTTGTGCAGCGCTAACATAAACTGCTTGACATTATTGCTGCACTGCATGCGCCTGGCCGCCTCGCGAGCGGCCTGCACTGCTGGTAGCAATAATCCGACCAAGACACCGATGATGGCAATGACAACCAGGAGCTCGACCAAAGTAAATCCAAAACGACGCTTTTTCTGTGCGTCCGCAGGTTTGATAATCGTAGACATTTTTCGTTTGCGAAGGTGGCTAGATGCGATGGAGAAAGGATCTGCATCCTCAACAAGTAGGGATGGCACAGATCACTTGCGGAAGAGGAAAATACTCCCCGCGATCGACTCTTCCAAGAATCGCGCACCGCGAATGACAAGCTTTGGAATGTCATTCGCGTCATGCGCAAGCGACAATACCATCCTCGAATCTAGACAGCGGCACGCGAACTAAATGGACCACGGTGGCCGAGAAGGCGGGCTATATCTGCTGGTTTTCCAGCTTTGGTCCAAAACATCTAGCGGTTCATCGAGAAACTCCGCCGGCGTTTGCGCAACGCATGGTGTTGGATGCACAAACCAAGTCAAAGTAGTGAATAGCGAACTTGCCCCCCGGCATTTGCATGCCAGCATCGAAAGAACGGTGCGCTCGCGCGGTTTGTTCGATCCGCAAGATCTCGCAGATCCATTTGGTCCATCGGACTGGCAATCGGTAGAAGGGGCCTTTTTGGGTTTCTTAGTGACGCAACAACTTTTGATGTTCCCCAATCCCAGATCTTTCTCGACCTTTTGGGTCTTGGTCGACCTAGGAACGTCACTCAAGACGGCATAGGCTGGAGGAGTAATGCCCCGATTCTCTGCCCACCGGCGGCGCTCGGCCGGGGTGTGGCAGCAACAATCAGTCCAGCACTTTTGGGCGGTGGCACAACCGCATCTCCCGTCCTGGCACGGGAACGGGGTCTGATCACTGTCTTGATCAGCCGCATCGGATCGACCGTTGCCTAAACCCGCCGGATTGCTGAAGCTTACGATACGCGCAGGCAAAGGGAATGGAAAGTTGGCAAGCAGGAAAGCAGAAAGTGCAACCCAACTCAGGCACTTAGTGAGAATCTGTTTAGAATTGCTCGGATACCTACCAACTGCCATCTTGTAGCTTCGGATGTAATTCTCGTGTTGTTCTTCTCGGACACCCATGCGTAATCCCGAACAGAATACACTTCACACAGTGGATATAGCACCCTTGATCAAGGCAACTTATGACCCATTTTATCGCGTTTGGTTGCTAAATACTGGGCGTTATGCTCGTTGGGAGTCGAGATAATCGGGACCTGATCGACGACGGTGATGTCAAAACCACGCAGGTTAAAGGCTTCGGTTTTCTTCGGATTGTTGGTCAGCAAGCGCACCTTCTTCAAGCCTAAATCCTTGAGGATCTGCAGTCCCACGCCGTAATCCCTCATGTCGGATTTGAAGCCCAAGCGATGGTTAGCCTCGACCGTATCGAGACCTTCGTCTTGGAGCGCGTAGGCCTTGATCTTCTGTGCAAGCCCGATCCCACGACCTTCCTGTGGCAGATAGACCAGGACCCCTCGGCCCTCTTTAGCGATCGCATCCAAGGCCAGATGCAATTGGTCACCACAATCGCACCGAAGCGAAGCGATCAGATCTCCGGTAAAACAACTGCTGTGCATCCTAACCAAAGGTGGCTTGTCCAAATCCGCTTCGAGATCCCCAAAGGTCAGCGCGATAGGTTCTTGGTCTTCGTACTGAACATCATAGACGACCACACTGAACTCCCCAAATCGGGTCGGCAACCGGCACTGTGCGGCCCGTGTCACCAGCTTTTCGCTAACCCGTCGGTGGGCGATCAACTGCTCGACGGTGATGATTTCGAGCTGATGCTTTCCGGCGATATCGACCAACTCATCGCGCGTTGCACGATCGCCCGTGGAGTTGAGGATCTCACACAAGACCCCTGCTGGAGCCAAGCCAGCCATCCTCGCCAAATCCATCGACGCCTCGGTGTGACCGGCTCGCCGCAGTACCCCACCCTCCATTGCCAAGAGCGGAAACACATGCCCCGGTCTTACAAAGTCGCTGGCTTTTGTCGTCTCGCTGGCCAATAGTCGAATGGTTTCCGATCGCTCCCCGGCAGTGATCCCCGTCTTGCATCCGTTGAAATCGACCGGTGTCAAAAAGGCTGTCGAAAGCGGGGAAGTGTTTGGCTCGACCATCGGTCGCAGTTCAAGCCGCTTGGCCGTTGTCGGGAGAATCGAGCAACACAACTGGCCATGCCCAGAAAGCATAAAATTAATGATCTCGGGAGTGACCCGATCGGCGGCACAAACAAAGTCCCCTTCGTTTTCGCGATCTTCGTCATCGAGCACAATCACCACTTTGCCAGCAGCGATCGCTTCGACGGCCGCTTGGATGGTGCTAAATCGGTCTGGCATACCTATGTCTCTCCCAACAGTGCGAATCAACTGTACGAATCATCAAGTCTCGGTGGGTTCATCCCCTTCGAGGTTGTAGTCTTTCATCTTTTTATGCAGCGTATTTCGGTTGATCCCAAGCTTGATAGCCGTCTTGGTCTGCACCTGCCCGCAGGCCTTTAGGACTTGCAGGATCAATTCGCGCTCAACCTTGTCGACGACACTCGAATGCAGATCATTGCTCTCGCTAGGTGCTAACCGCATCCCTTCGGCGACAAGCAACTTGGTAAGACTTTCAAAATCTAGAGGCGCTGCATGCGAGATGGAAGATAACTCCTGAGCGGGTTGAGTTCCAGTTACCACACCCGGCAATAGATCGACACAGAACTCATCGGTATCGGACATAACCACCGCCCGCTCGACGTAGTTCTGCAACTCACGTACATTGCCGGGCCAATGGTAGTCCTGCATGGCAGCCATCGCTTCTCGCTGGATATGGACTACGAACCGCTGGTTTTGCTCGTTGTAATGCTTTAAGAAAAAAGTGACCAGCAACGGGATATCCTCGCGACGCTTTCGAAGCGGTGGCAACTCGATCGGAACTACATTGAGCCGCCAATACAAGTCCTCTCGAAAACGCTCCGAACGGATCTCTTCGGCCAAGTCGCGGTTGCTGGCTGCAATCAGCCGTGTATCGACCGACACCGTCTCGGTATCTCCCACCCGCTCGAATTGCTTTTGCTGCAAAACCCGCAGTAGTTTGACCTGCAAGTGACGCGACATGCTGTTGATCTCGTCGAGAAAAATCGTCCCAGTGTGGGCCGCCTCGAACCGACCTGCCCTGTTGCTGACCGCACCGGTAAACGCGCCACGCACGTGACCGAAGAGCTCGCTCTCCAACAAGCTCTCGCTCAACGCACCGCAATTGACCTTCACAAAGGGACCAGATACCCGGTGGCTCAGTTGATGGATCGCATTGGCAATCACCTCCTTGCCAGTCCCCGTCTCTCCTAACAAAAGCACGGAAGCATTGGACTTCGCCACTCGCTTGGTCAAATGCGCAATCTCACGCATCGCAGGCGAGGACCCGATCACACCGGGCAAATGCTCACCTAACAACTTGGTTAACCTGCCGTTCTCGCGAACGTCGTCTGACATCGGCTCGTCCAAATTCGAGGAATCGAGCCGGCTCAAAAGCCAAGCGGTCTAGGGTTGCGGGTTCGAAGCTGACCGACCGTAGACCTCATCGATGGCGTCCAAGATTTGGCCCATCACCAATCGGGTGACCGGCTCGGTTTCTCCTCGACTGTTATAAATATCGTACTGGGCATTCAAGGTATCGGTAGAGACTAAAAGCCCAAAACGACGGATCGATTGCACAAAAATTTGGCTAGCTTGCTCGCGCTTTTTGGGGGTCTCACTAAAGTCTCCGACCAGCCTCAGCAGGTTGTTTTGCTCCTCTTGAGTATCGGCAAGTCGGATCGTCACGGCGGCACCATCCCTCGTCGGCACCTCAGGAGAGACGGCTCGCAAGTAGTTTGCGGCGTGGTTTTTCCAAAGGATCCGTTCCTCCGGAGTTGCCCTCGGATGGGCGATCACCTGGTTCATGCGGGAGAGAATGTCCCCCAATCCCTCGACGGTTGGCGGAACGCTCCCCATTACCACCCCGTCATCCCTGGCCGCCACCATGTGCTCGCCGCTGCTGAGATTCTCAGCAAGCACCGCGATCGGTACGGTCGAGGTCGACGGGTTGGATCGGATTCTTTGTATTAGCTGCCCTAAGTCCGAATCTCTCAGATGATCGACGATAAAGATTCCTTCGATGGGGACCGCGTTCCTCAACGCGTTAAATACATCATCAACCGAGGATGCTTCCCAGTAACGCAGTCCCATGGAACTGACCAGATCGTGGGCGTGGGAGCGAAGCGAGGGACTCGCACCGACGATCAACACCATCGGGTCGGCCATCAGTTGCCGCATCTCTTTGGCAATGAAGTCCACACGGCTGCTGCCCTGAAACCCACCGTCGCGAAATCCTGATGCACCGGGCTCGCGAATTGAATTGCCGACGTTTTCATCCGAGTTCCCTAGGGAGACGGGTACCAAGTCGCGCTGATCAATGATGGAGTTCATCAGAGCGATGGCCGCCGGATACCTTACGCTCGGATGCCCAGACTTTGTCGCCGTTGCCAATCGATCTCGAACGGGATTGGGCATCAGTGCACCTTGCCAACGGGCCAGATTGGCAACCGCCAAGGATTGGGCTGCTGGCAGTCGTTCCTCGATTGCGGCATCCCAGAGCAAGCATCCGAATTCGTGGCTGTCACGGATGGACTCTGGAAGGAGCGATTGGAAAACTGGGGATTGGGATAGCTCGGTTGAACCGCTTCTGGCGAGGTCTTCGAGATAGGCGGCCAGGGCTCGGGCTGAGACAAAATCTCCGTTCGCAGAGGTCCGAAGGGCCAGCGTTGCGGCTTGTGATGCTCGAGCCAACGCTTGATCGGCTCCATTGCCTTCGCGGATCGATACCCCGCGTCCGTCTTGGCTCAAACCCCAAACGCTTCGGGCAGCGACATCATTGAGTGCCAGCAGCTGTTTATGCTGGTCTAGCGATCTATCTAGTGTTGCGATGTTGTAATCATAAGCCTGTTTGGCATCCGGGACTGTTTTGCCTCGCTCGGCCAGCGATCTTTTGATGGCGTCCTTGGTCGACTCTGGGATTGTTGGATCATGGAGAGCGGCCAAGAGCTCAGGACCCATGGAGGCCTGGGGGGCTCGGTTGACCAGCTGAATCAATCGATCCCGCACCTCGTTGTGAGGCGATGTCATGCCGGCTTGCCAAGCCGACACGGCGCTGGGCCCGAGAAGCGAGAAGGCTTCGACCATTGAGTTGGTGGGATTTAGGCCGTTGGGCCGCATGAGGGTATCGAGCAATGCAGCGATACCAGGATCACCTGCGGATCGAATCGCATCGAAACCTGCGCGTCGCTCGGATTGATTAGGGCTAGTAAGCCGGTTGACTTGCTTGGCCAAATTCGCCGGCGAATGAATCTCGTCGTCGGCAAGCTTTCGGAGCTTGCTGATCAGTTGCAGTTGTTCTGGCTTGAAAGCACCCGCATTGGCTTCGATTGCAGCCCAGGTATTCGGGCCTGCGGCTCGAAGGATATCTACCGCCGATGGTCCATCGAGCTCTAGTTGACCGATTCGACCAAGCCATCGGGAGGCTTCATCCCAACGGCGAATGCGAGTCATCAGCCCGACGGCTTGGGCCAAATCTTTTGGGGTCGAAGGCGGGTTGGCTCTAAGGGAGCGTACGACCGCATTGGTCTCGTTGGAATCGATCGCAGATTCTGAACTCTTAGAGCTGTTGCCCGCCAGCGGTGCCGTGGGATTCCCCAGATCCCCAAACGGGTCCTGGGCAAGGCCCGGCGATACAAGCACGGAACCTGCGAGGAGCACAGCCCTAAGGGACAAAGTTCGAATGGCTGGGAGAAAAGTAGGGCTGATCGCAATGGAAATCATTGGAACTTTTAAGCTAGGCAGTTGCGTCATGATGAGGGAAGGTCCGTTGGACCGCCTAAAAGTTTACCATGTTGCGCACAGGTTCCCCAACTGTCCAAGTTGGTTTATCCGGGAAAGTTTTCCACGCATGCGGCTGCTTGTTCTGGCCCAAAACTCGGGTTTACCCAGCGAATCGACGAGCTACCGGCGAATCGACGGACTAATCGTGCAGGTTGCTGTTGCTTCTGCCCGAATCCGGTAAACTACGGCCTATGGGGGCCGTGGGTCCACCTATTCCTATTTTCGCCTTTATCCGCGTGGCTCATGACTGTATCCGAAAGTGCGCTGGATTTATCGGCAGCTTTGGCCAAGTTCGGCTTGCAGAGTTTTCGGCGTGGGCAAAAGGAAGTGATCGAGCACATCATTTCCGGCAAAGATTGCCTATGCGTTATGCCCACCGGAGGCGGAAAAAGCCTCTGCTACCAACTCCCAAGTTTGGTTCGTCCGGGGATGACGATCGTCGTCTCTCCCCTGATCGCCTTGATGAAAGACCAAGTCGATGGACTGGAAAAGCGGGGGATCTCAGCCACCCTGATCAACAGCTCGCTGTCACTTCAAGAGCAATCCGATCGGCTCGACCAAGTCGCAGCGGGCAAGTTCGCGATGGTTTATGTTGCCCCTGAGCGGCTTAGAAACCCACGATTCCTCGATGCGATTCGAGCCACCCCGGTCCAGCTGCTGGCGATTGACGAAGCCCATTGCATCAGCGAATGGGGGCACGACTTTAGGCCCGACTACCACCGGCTCGGTAAATTCCGTGAAGCTCTCGGTAACGTTCAAACGATCGCCCTGACAGCCACGGCCACCCCGAGGGTCCGAACCGATATCCTCGAGAGCCTTCAGCTCAAAAACGCTCGCACATTCATCACCGGCTTTGCACGTGACAACCTGTACTTCGGCTCGGCGTTTTGCATGAGCGATCGCGACAAAGACAAGCATCTTCACGATTTTCTTTCCGAGCGCGACGAATCGGGCATCATCTACGTCGCCACCCGAAAACGCTGCGAGTCCTTGGTCGAGCAGCTCGGCAAGGAGCTGAAACTCTCGGTGGGTGCCTACCACGCAGGACTGCTGCCCGAACAGCGCAAGCTGATCCAAGAAAAATTCATGGCAGGCGAACTCAAGGCAATCGTCGCCACCAACGCCTTTGGAATGGGGATCGACAAATCGGATCTGAGGTATGTGATCCACTACAACATGCCCGGAACTCTCGAAGCCTATTACCAAGAAGCCGGTCGTGCAGGCCGCGACGGTTTGCTCTCTCAATGCATGCTGCTCTTCAGCCCTCAAGACCGCTACATCCAAGAATTCTTCATCGAGAATGCCAACCCCTCGAAAGAAGTTCTTCGATCGGTGTACGACTTCCTACTGTCGCTCGAGGAAGACCCGATCGAACTAACCGCCGAAGAAATCAAAGATGAAATCCCTCAGTCGGCCACCTCCGAAGCGGTCAACTCCACCCTGCAGATTCTAAGTCGCACCGGAGTGCTCGAACGGCTCGAAATCGCCAGCGGACTTGCGATGTTCCGACTATCTAGCCGTATGAACACCTTCATCGATTTGCTTCCCCGCGATGCGACCCAGCGGAGGCATGTGCTAAGGACTGTTGAGAAAGCGATCGGCGATCGACGCGACGAAGCGGTCTACATCCACCCCCGCTGGCTGACCGAACAGCTCGGTATGGACCGCGAGCAAATGAGTCGTCATTTAAGGGAACTGTGCAAACTCGAAGACTTTGAATACGTACCTCCATTCCGCGGTCGAGCTATCCACTTCCGCCGCAAAAATATCCACTTCGATGACCTCAAAATAGATCATGCAACGCTCGATGCCCGCAGAAAGGCAGACTTCGAGAAACTCGATCAAATGGTCTCCTATGCACGCACCAAAACCTGCCGCCAGAAAACCATCCTCCAATACTTCGGCGACACGACCGCCTCGGATTGCAAGATATGCGACCGATGCCAAGGCCGTTCGGGTTGGCCCAAACTACCCAAGCAAACCACCAAACCCGCAGCACCAAAACCGGTTGCGATCCGTCAAGTCGAACCCACCGATCCACAGTTCGCTCAACTGAACCCAACCGAATTAGCGAACAAGCCACAAACGCCCGCCCAACCACAGGCACCCGCCCAACCACAAGAACCTGCCCAGCCACAAGAACCTGCCCAGCCGGCCAAACAGCGGCCTGCGGCCTCGAAGAAACCCTCCCCTGCACCTTCGGCCCAGCTCGTTCGCAAAAGCATTCAAACCCTTCAGATGCTCTTGGCCGCCATCGAGCGGACACACGGTTATCTAAGCAAAACGGTCCTGGCACAGCACTTCGCCGGGACGGCCAGCAAGGCTGTCGTTGGACTCAGACTCGAACGGCTGGCCGAGTTCGGTATGCTCAAGGCCTGGAAGAAATCCCACGCGTCGCAATTGCTCGATACACTCATCGAACACAAGTTGCTTGCACAAATCGAGCTCAAACTCGGTAAGCAGACGATCATCATCACCGAGCTGGGCAAGACCTGCATCCAAGATGCCGATGCGGTCCCCGCACCTGTCATCGAGTTTACTGCATCGGCGTGGAATGCCAGCGCCGAGCCCGAAGCTCAACTCGACACCAACCCGCCCACCGGCAAGCAGCGCGATACGGTTTGGGCAAGCCCCGCTGCTGAATCGGCAACTACAACTACAACTACAACGACAGCAGCAAGCACAACCACGCATAGCATCGATTCGGTTCGACCCGAAGAAGCCTTGCCCCAAACCCTGGCCTCCGATGCTAGTCGACACTCGACCAACCAATCGATCCTCTCGGATTGGCAGTGGACACTCCGACTGGTGCGGCACGGTTACCGACTCGGCGAGTGCGCTTTGATACGAGGAAAAACCCCAGATGGAGTCCTTGCAGACCTCACCATCGCGCTGCATATGGACGAGAATGTTCCCCTGGAACACTTGTTCGACTCCCGAACTCTGCTTACGATCCAAGAGCTCGCGGCTCTGTCCTCGCTGCCCGACCGATCCCCAACGATGTTGCTAGTCTTTTCCGGCCTTTGGGATTTCGTCCAGGAATGGCTGAAGACTCAACGAAAGTCCAACTGAAGTTCCATGTCCGATCAACCACTCGAATCCGAATTGCCCGCGATCGAATTGCCCGCGATTGGTTCTGCCAAAGAGCCCGAGCGAGTCCATTTGCTCGATTGGACGACCGAGGAGCTTGCAAGCTGGCTGGGGGCTCGGAGCATCCCGAAGTTCCGTGCGGCCCAGATCCAGCGGTGGATATATCAGCGGCGGGCCAAGCAGTTCGAGCAGATGACTGATCTTCCAAAAGATCTACGAACCGTGCTCAATGAGCACTTTGACCTGTTTCGTACAACGACGGCCGCTCACCAACATGCTGCCGATGGGACTGAGAAACTCCTGCTGCAACTGGTCGATGGCGGTCGGATTGAATGCGTGCTGCTCAGAGATGGTCCCCGTCGATCGATCTGCGTCAGCAGCCAAGTTGGCTGCGCCATGGGATGCGTATTTTGTGCCAGCGGACTCGATGGGGTTGAGCGAAATTTGACCCGTGGCGAGATCCTCGAACAGATGCTCAAACTGCAGCATTTACTAGAAGCTGACGAGAGACTCAGTCACATCGTCATGATGGGGATGGGTGAACCGTTGGCCAATCTCCCTCGCGTGCTGGCGGCTCTGTCGGTAGCCAAAGACTCCGAATTTGGACTGGGGATCAGCCCTCGGCGCATCACCATTAGCACCGTGGGGCTACCTCCGGCGATCGATAAGTTGGCGGCTGCCGATGCTCCTTACCATCTAGCCATCAGTTTGCATGCTCCGAACGATACGCTGCGAAATCGGCTCGTGCCTGTGAATCAAACGATTGGAATCCAAGCCATCCTAGATGCCGCCGACCGTTACTTTGCCAAAACAAAAAGACGGCTGACCTTTGAGTACGTTCTGCTCGGTGGATTGAACGATTCGATTCAATGCGCAAGGGAATTAGTCCAGCTCCTCCGGCATCGTACCGCGATGCTCAACGTGATTCCTTACAACCCAGTCCCAGGGCTTCCTTACCAAACGCCGACACCCAGCGCCGTGCTCCAGTTCAGGCGAACCTTGCTAGACGGCGGGGTCAATGCCATGTTTCGCCAGCGCAAAGGGGACGAAATCCAGGCGGCTTGTGGGCAG
>Ga0114972_10003027_pt1 | contig 12621 bp, 9 predicted proteins | sample M_140807_EF_Meta_FD_87354 | JGI IMG/M metagenome (GOLD analysis project Ga0114972, IMG submission 87354) | Freshwater microbial communities from Lake Montjoie, Canada to study carbon cycling - M_140807_EF_MetaG | ecosystem: Environmental > Aquatic > Freshwater > Lake | place: Lake Montjoie... | reverse complement strand
TTCGTCGCAGGTTCCCTTTGCGCTGGCAGCGCCCCTCCACCCTGCTGAGCGTGTTTCTCACCCTGCTCAACGACCGGCTCGGGGAAAGCATGGTGTTTCCCCTGCTGCCCTACCTGCTGGCCGGGCTCAGCAACGATGGACGCACCCTGGGGGCCCTGGCAGGCACCTATGCCCTGGCCCAGTTCACCGGCACCCCCCTGATCGGCGCCCTCAGCGACCGCTTTGGACGCAAACCGGTCATCACCGCCTGCGTGGCGGGTTCGGTCCTGGGGCTTTCCCTGTTTGCCGCCACCTTGATCCTGCCCTGGGCCCAATTCTGGCCGGGAGCCCTGGCGGCCGGTGTCCCCCTGGGCTTGTTATTTCTGGCGCGCTTCATTGATGGACTCAGCGGCGGTACCGCCGCCACTGCCACCGCCGTCCTCGCGGACATCACCCCACCGGAACAACGGGCCAAGGCCTTTGGCCTGCTAGGGGTGGCCTTCGGCCTGGCCTTCATCCTGGGGCCAGCGCTAGCCGGGCTTCTGGCCCGTTTCAGCCTCACCCTGCCCCTGCTGCTGGCGGCGGCTTTCGCGGTGCTCAACCTGGTGGTGGTGATCAACCTGTTGCCCGAAACGTTGCCCCCTTCCCAGCGTCTGCCCTTGCCCAGACGCCGGGCTCTGCAACCCTTCAGCCAGATCGGCCGCATCCTGGGCCAGGCCCAGGTGCGTTTGCTGGCCCTGGCCTTCTTTTTGTTCTTCTTTGCCTTCAATGGCTTCACGGCCATGCTGGTGCTGTACCTGCGCCAGGCCTTCGGGTGGGGCCCAGGGCTTGCCGCCCTTGCCTTTTTAGTGGTGGGTGTGGTGGCCACGGTGGTGCAAGGCGGCCTCATCGGGCCCCTGGTGGCCCGTTTTGGCGAGCGCAAGCTCTCCATGACAGGGGTCGGGTTCGTCAGTGGGGGCTTCTTGCTGATCGCCCTGGCCCAACGCACGACGGCGATGCCCCTGGTGTTCGGTGGTGTGGGCCTGTTGGCCCTGGGCACAGGCCTGGTTACCCCTTGCCTGCGCAGCCTGGTCTCCCGGCGCCTGGAGGCTGGGGGACAGGGGGCCGCCCTAGGCAGCATGCAAGCCCTTCAAAGTCTGGCTGGGGTTCTCGGGCCACCGCTGGCGGGCCTGGCCTTTGAGACCATCGGCCAACGCAGTCCTTTCTGGCTGGGACTGGCGCTGATGTTGGTGGTGGGGATACTGGTCGGCGGGCTACCCAGTCAAGCAAGCGCATCACATGAATCAGCGGCTTGAGATTGCTACGTTCAAGCCCATTAACCCATCTCAGAGCAAGAACCCCCGGCAATGACGAAATCCAGCGTACCCGCCGAGCTTTATATCAACCGGGAACTGAGCTGGATCGACTTTAATCAGCGCGTCCTGGCCCAAGCCCTCGATGAACGCACCCCCCTACTGGAGCAGGCCAAATTCAGCGCCATTTTCAGCAATAATCTTGACGAATTTTTTATGGTGCGAGTGGCCTCGCTCAAGTCCCAGCAGGAGGCGGGACTCACCACCCTCAGCGACGACGGATTGACGCCACTGCAGCAACTGGAGGCCATCCAGGCGAAATTGAGGCCGCTGCTCGACCAACAACAGCAGCACTATCGCCTGCATCTCAAACGCTCGCTGTCCGAATACGGCGTCCACCTATTCGATTACAACCGCCTCAACAACCAACAAAAAGAGTGGGCTGATAGCTATTTCCGCCGCGCCATCTTTCCCGTCTTGACGCCCCTGGCCGTCGATCCGGCGCACCCCTTCCCGTTCATGAGCAACCTCAGTATCAACGTGGCGGCCCTGGTGAGTGACCCCGAGACCGGCCAACAACAGTTCGCACGGGTCAAGGTGCCACAGAAGATCCTGCCCCGCTTCGTGCCGATCCCGACGGAACTCTGCACGCGCAGCCCCGGGGCCCTGTTCACGGTGGTGCCCCTAGAGCAACTGGTGGCCTTCAACCTGCAGCACCTCTTCCCCGGGATGACGATCGAAGGCCATTACTTCTTTCGCGTCACCCGCGACGCCGACCTCGAACTGCGGGATCTGGAGGCCGATGACCTCATGGAGGCCCTGCAGGAGGGGCTGCGCAAGCGCCGCATGGGGGGCGAGGTGGTTCGCCTGGAAGTGGCCAATGAGATGCCCGACGAAATGGTGCGGCTGCTGATGGAAGGCCTGGATGTGGAGACCGAAGACGTCTACCGCATTAACGGTCCCCTGGGCCTGGATGATCTGATGAGCCTGCTGTCGATTCCGCTGCCCCAGTTGAAGGATGAGCCCTACCAGGGACGCACGGTGCCGGCCTTGCTGAGGGCCCAACGCAGCCAATTGGAGGACGGTTCGATCAAGCTGGAGGAATTCCAAAGCATTTTTTCCGTGATCCGCCGGGGCGATGTGTTGCTGCATCACCCCTACGACCTATTCACCACCTCGGTGGAGGAATTTCTCAACCAGGCCGCCGACGACGCCTCGGTGCTGGCGATCAAGATGACCCTCTATCGCACCTCCAAGGGTTCGCCCGTGGTGGCGGCCCTGATTCGCGCCGCCGAAAACGGCAAGCAGGTGATGGCCCTGGTTGAACTGAAAGCCCGTTTTGACGAAGACAACAACATCCAATGGGCCCGCGAACTGGAGCGATCGGGGGTCCATGTGGTCTATGGGGTACTTGGACTCAAAACCCACACCAAAGTGATGCTGGTGGTGCGCCGTGAGAAGGAACTATTGCGCAGTTATGTGCACCTGGGAACCGGAAACTACAATTCAAAAACCTCGACTCTTTACACCGATATCGGCCTGCTCACGGTCAATGAAGATTTTGGTCAGGATCTGGTTGAGCTGTTCAACTATCTCACCGGCTTCTCCAAACAGCAGAATTTTCGCAAATTGCTCGTGGCCCCTGTCACCCTGCGTCGTGGCATGGAAGACCGGATCCGCCGTGAAATTGACCATGCCAAAGCCGGGCGCGGCGGCCACCTGCGGGCCAAAATGAATTCCCTGGTGGATCCGGCGATCATCGCCCTGCTTTACGAGGCCTCCCAGGCAGGGGTCAAGATCGAATTAATCGTTCGCGGCATGTGCTGCCTGCGTCCTGGCTTGGCGGGCGTCAGCGAAACCATCAGTGTCTCCAGCGTGATCGGTCGTTTTCTGGAACATTCACGCCTTTTTTGGTTTGCCAACGCCGGGGAGTCCGAACTTCTGATCGGCAGTGCCGACTGGATGCCGCGCAATCTCGATCGTCGTGTGGAAGCCGTGGCCCCGGTGGAGGATCCGCGATTGAAGGGCCATCTTGAGCGCCTGCTGGAGCTTTACCTCCAAGACGCCGGAGCCTGGCACATGCACAGCGACGGCAGTTTTCATCAACACCCACTGGAAGGAACGTCCCAACTGGTGCAAAGAACCCTGATGGATCGCTGGCGGGGTGGCTTGGCGGGTTAACCCGCAGCCAAAAAACAGACAAACGAATCGTTTGAGGCCGAAAATCTTCAGATTCTGAACAAAAGCACTTTCAAAAGGGTGCTATATTCGGCCCAAATTCAATCGGAGGCCTGGGGTGATGGGGACACCTCTGCATTCCGCTTTCGCTCTACTGCGCGCCAATGGCGATGCACGGGGCGAAGCGAGCGCTGGTGACAGCGGCAGCCCAAAGCAACCAATTGAGACCAAGCCGGCCCGTACCAGGGCGGCTGCCCGACCTGGCGCCCAGCGCTCGGCTAGCCGTAGTAGCCCGGATGCCATCGGCTGGTATCTCAGCACCATCGGCCGGGTTCCGCTGCTAACGCCCGCGGAGGAAATCGAGCTGGCCCACCATGTTCAGTCCGCCAAACCCCTCCAACTTCTCGCCAACGATCAGCGCACCCCCCTGCAGAAACGCCAGATTCGCATGGGTCAGCGGGCCCGTGATCGCATGATGGCCGCCAACCTGCGCCTGGTGGTGAGCGTGGCCAAGAAATATCAAAATCAAGGTCTTGAATTGCTCGATCTCATCCAGGAGGGGGCCATCGGCCTCGAGCGGGCCGTCGACAAGTTTGACCCGGGCATGGGCTACAAGTTCTCCACCTATGCCTACTGGTGGATCCGCCAAGGCATGACCCGTGCCATTGATAACAGCGCCCGCACCATTCGCCTGCCGATCCACGTCAGCGAAAAGCTCTCCCGCATGCGGCGAGTGACCCGCGAGCTTTCGCACCGCCTCGGTCGCCAGCCCAACCGCCTCGAAGTAGCCCACGCCCTGGGCATGACTCCCGAGGAATTGGAGGAATTGATCGCCCAGAGCACCCCCTGCGCCTCCCTCGATGCCCACGCCCGCGGCGAGGAGGACCGCAGCACCCTCGGCGAACTGATCGCCGATCCCTGCAGCAACCAGCATCTCGACTCGATGGATCGCCTGCTGCAGAAGGAACACCTGGGGGCCTGGCTTTCCCAACTCAACGAACGGGAGCAAAAAATCCTGCGGCTGCGCTTTGGCCTTGAGGGCAGCGAACCGCTGACCCTGGCCGAAATTGGCCGGCTCATCAACGTCTCCCGGGAGCGCGTACGCCAGCTAGAAGCCAAGGCGATCATGAAGCTGCGATTACTCAGCAACATCCAACAAGCGGCCTGATCCTTCGGTGGAAATGGCCGTGGCACTGGAGCCGGAATGGATTCGGCGCCAGCTGTTTGCCATCGGCGCTGTTGTTGCGTGGCTGACTCTGGTGGCTTCGCTGGCCCTGCTGGTGCGACAGCGGTGGCCCGACGAACCCGAATGGAGCCGCAAGGTGGTCCACATCGGCACCGGCCCGGTGCTGTTGATCGCCTGGGGACTAGGAATCGATCGCCGCATCGCCCTTCCTGCCTCGGGATTGATCACCTTGATGGCGGCCCTCAACCACCGCATCCGGGTGCTTCCGGCCATCGAAGATGTCGATCGACGCAGCTACGGCACCATCGCCTATGGGGCCACCATCGTGCTGTTGCTACTGCTCTGGTGGCCGGCCCAGCCCGCTGCGGTGGCGGCGGGGGTGCTGGTGATGGCTTACGGGGATGGGCTCGCCGGCCTGGTCGGGCCCCTGTGGCCGTCACCCCGCTGGCAGGTGTTGGGGCAGAAACGGTCCCTGCTGGGCACCACCACCATGGCCCTGGCCAGCCTGGGGGCCCTGGTCCTGGTGCGGCACCTGGCCTTGGCATCAGGAGCAACAGCACCGGATCTCGGGGCCCTGGCCACAATGGCGTTGCTGGCCACCGCCCTGGAGCAGGTGGGCTGGCTGGGGTTGGATAACCTCAGCGTGCCCCTGGCGGTGGCCGCCCTGTGGCGCTGGTGGTCCGGGGGTTGAACGGCAGGGGCTAATGGCTGGGCATCAAGCGTGCAGGGATTGCTCACAACGATGCATCCAGTCCTGCTGGGTGCCAAGACCGGCCACCAGCAGACGATCGGCGGGTTCGTCCCGCAGGCGCAATTGCCACTGGCGAATCACTTCGGCCCGCTCCATCCAAACCTCCACAACGGTATGGCGAATCAGCTCCCCATCCCAACGACGACAACGGGCTGAGTCCAGGGCCCAATCCAACAGGGCATCAAGCTGGAAGGGCCGGAAAGCTGCGTAGACAGGCCCAAGCCCGTCAGGCGTGGCACTCCTCTGTTCGAGATAAAAGAACTGCAGCGGATCAGAAAGTCCGCAGAACTGAAGCAGATAGGCCATGTCCCAGACCCATGGATTGGAAGGTGACACACCTTAGGCAGAGTCAACCTCAGAGATGTTCACCAAGAACATCTCGTCGTCTTCGCCCCTACCTAGCACTTGCGATCTATGAGTGCCAAAAAATAATTGGACCAGCAGGGCTGCTGGCTTTGGGCCATCAGGCGGTCACCAGGTGCTGTTGGCGAGCCATACGCACCGCCCCCGCCAGCTCATCCAGCAAGGCCAGGGTGGTGTCGAGGGCGATACAGGCATCGGTGATGCTCTGGCCATAGGTGAGCTGGCTGAGGTCGGCGGGGATCTTCTGACTGCCCTCCACCAGGTGGCTCTCCAGCATCACGCCCATCACATGCAGGGAGCCACCGGCCACCTGCTCTGCCACCTGACGCAACACCTCCCCCTGGCGGCGGTAATCCTTGTTGGAGTTGCCATGGCTGCAATCCACCATCAAGCGGGCCGGCAGTCCCTCGGCGGCCAGCTGGGCGGCGGCAGCCCCCACGGCCTCGGGGTTGTAATTAGGTCCACCCTTGCCGCCGCGCAAGACCAGGTGACCATCGGGATTGCCGGTGGTACTGACGATCGCGGCATGCCCCTGCTGGCTGATGCCCAGGAAATGGTGGGGTTTGGCGGCCGCCTCCATGGCGTTGATGGCGGTGCTGGCACTGCCGTCGGTGCCGTTCTTGAAACCGATCGGCATCGACAGCCCCGAGGCCATTTCACGGTGGGTCTGGCTTTCGGTGGTGCGGGCACCAATGGCGGTCCAACTGATCAGGTCGGCGATGTACTGGGGCACCACCGGATCCAGCAGCTCGGTGGCGGCGGGCAGGCCCAGCTCGGCCAGGTGCAGCAACAGGGTCCGGGCCCGGCGCAGCCCGGTGTTGATGTCGTAACTGCCATCCAGATGGGGGTCATTAATCAGGCCCTTCCAGCCCACGGTGGTCCGGGGCTTTTCGAAATACACCCGCATCACCACCTCCAAGTCATCCTTGAACTGGTGGTGCGCCTGGGCGATGGCGGCGGCGTACTCCTGGGCGGCCGCCACGTCATGGACGGAGCAGGGGCCGACAATCACCAGCAGCCGGTGATCTCCAGCGTGCAAGATCGCCTTGATCCGCTCGCGGGCACATTGCACGGTGCGGGCCGCTGTCTCAGTAATGGGCAGCTCCCGGTGCAGGGCCAGGGGCGGCACCAGTGGACGCGTATCAACGATATGGAGATCGGATGTGGGGATCATGAATTTCAGGCGCCAGGGCTGGCCAGAAAACAGATTAGGGGCCGTGCCACCGAGGGTCCCGGGTGCCGATTCCTAAGAGGAAGGGCAGCTCGGTGTCGGCGAGGGCGGGAACGCCGGCGGCCAGTACCCGCAGGCCCCCTGAATCTGCAGCACCCTGGGCAACGTCAGCATCCCCACGCAGTCATCCACCCGCAGAGCCAGGGGCTGCCGCCATAAGATAATTTATTCAATCTAACCAAGCAGTGATCGCCTGTGACGGAACTCGAAGCTGTCGCGCGATCCGATGAAGATTCCCAGGGAAAACAGGAATCGATTGCAGTCAATTTTTCCGGCCGTACGGGTGAGTATTTCCAAATTTGGCTGGTGAACACAGCCCTCACCTTGGCCAGCGTCGGGCTTTACATGCCGTGGGCCAGGGTACGCACCCGTCGCTATTTCCTCGGCAATATCCGCCTGCAGGAAAGCGGATTGGACTACCAGGCCAATCCGCGGGCCATGTTTTTCGGCTGGGTGGTGATCGGCCTGGGCTTCACCCTGTTGAGCAGCTGCGGCGATCTGCTGACAATGGGCCTCACCTCGGCAGTTCAACTCTTGGTCAAGGGCAGCTGGATTGTGCCCCTGCTGTCCGCCGGGGTGGTTGGGGTAATTCTATTGATCCAGCTGGGGGCCCTGACCTGGCTGCAGGTGCAATCACTTCGGTATAACTCCAGCAAGATCAGTTTTCGCAACCTGCGCTTCGGGTTCGGCAGTGTCGAAGCTCGATTCAGGCTCTGGAAGGAGATGTTGATTCTCCTTGTGCTGTGGTTTCTTGTGCCCATCAGCCTAGGCCTGCTGCAGCCCTATGCAGCCTGGCGATGGCGTCGTTTTCTAATTCGCCATCGCCGGTTTGGTACCACCCCATTCGCCTTCACGGCCAAGCCGTCAGACTTTAGGCGCCTCCATCTCCGGGCCCTGCCGCTCCTGTTACCCGCCATGGCCTCAATCGCCACCCTGCTCCTCAGCGTGGCGTTAGCGATTAACAAAGTGATCAGCACACCCGGGGTGACCGCGCCCTCTCTGATCTCCTCCGTGATCTTGACCGTGATAGCCATAGCGATGGCCATAGCGAGCATCCCCCTCTTGCTGATCTGGTCGTGCTGGCTGGAGGCCCGGGCCGCAATCCTGACCTGGCGTTGCACTCACCTGGGTGAGCTGCGCTTTGCCTGCGCCTGGCGTGCCCGTGACCTAATCAAGCTAAGGCTGCAGCATGGACTGGCACTTGTATTTAGCCTCGGTCTGGCCTGGCCATGGGTGCGCATCCGGGAAACCCGCTACCGGCTGCAGCGGATCAGCGTCAGCCCGGCCAGGGCGCTCGACGGCTTCTTGGCGGGCGAGCAAGAACGGATATCGGCCCTGGCTGAAGGGAGCTTTGCCATGGACGACGCCATGGACGGCCTGATCGACATCAGTTTCTAGGGGAGGAAGGGGATGGACCGCTTCGAAGGGCTCTATTACGACGGCCAATCCTCCCGCGCCATTCCCGTTGTCGTCATCCCGCTGCAGAACGACGAGGTGCTGCTGCGGGGCGATCAGCTTGAGCTGTGCCAGCCCCTCGGCCAGCTGCGTTGGGAGCAGCCTCCGGGCCGTTCCAGGCCCCGGTTGCACTGGCCTGGCGGCGGGTTGGTGGAAGTCAACGACGATGGCCAGCTGGCCGCCCTGTTCGCGGGCCGACCGGGGGCCCGGCTCCAGGGCCTGCTGCGCTGGGCCGAGTCCCATCGGGCCGGCGCTGTGGGGGCCTCACTGCTCGCCATCGGCACCATCACCGCGGTGCTGGTGGCAGGCTTGCCCCTGCTGGCCGCCGGGGTGAGTGCCGCCATCCCAGCGGCGGTGGAACGGCAGCTGGGCGAGGCGGTGCTGGCGAGCCTGGACAAGCAGCCATTCGCCCCGAGCCGGCTGCCCAGGGCGAAACAGCAGCAGGTGCGCAATCTGGTTCAGAGGATTGAGGCCACCGCGCCGGAGGGCCGACGGCTGCGGCTGGAACTGCGCGACAGCCAAGCGATCGGCGCCAACGCCCTATGCCTACCTGGAGGCATCCTCGTGGTCACCGATGCCTTAGTGCGGCTGGCTTCCGAGGAGGAACTGCTGGCCGTGCTGGCCCACGAGGCCGGCCATGCCCGCCACCGCCATCCCCTGCAGATGATGGTGCGCGGCCACGCCCTCGCCGTGGCGACCAGACTGATCGGCGGCCACGACAATCCGCTCCAGAGCGTCACCGAGGGCCTCGTCGGCAACGCCTACTCCCGCGCCTTCGAACATCAGGCCGACCGGGAGGCCCTGGCGGTGCTGCGCCGCCTGAACCGCACCCCAGCCCCCTTCTTCTCGATTCTCGACAAGCTGGAGCGGCAGCAGGGCAAGACGGACGTGCCCTCCTTTCTGCTCACCCATCCGAGCAACCCAGAAAGGCAGGCGCGGGCGGCTGGATCCTGAACCTGCCCGGCGTGCTCGATCCGGTGGAAGCCGGGGAGGAGGCGGTGATCACCCGGAGGGGGCGATCCGTGGCGCGGCTGATCTGGGAAAGCGGCGAGGCTGAATCCGGCGATTGGGTTGCCCGCCTGTGCCGCTTCCCCCTGGTGAGTGCAGACCAGAGCCTGCTGGCCGCGGCTCACCAGCTCGGGTGTGACGCGGTGGTGGAGCCGTCAGCGCCAGGGGCCTAACCCCCCCGTTCTGCAGCACTCGCCACCAAGAACGGGCCTGCCAGGTACAAAAATAGAAGTTATGTCCCCGCAGCGGCCGGATCCGCGCCCCCAGCCCCCATGCCTGACGCCTCCGCCGCCGCCATCCCCTCCGCCGAGCTGCTGCCCGCCTACCGCGCCACCGCCGCCGAACGCCAGGCCCTAGGGGTGCCACCTCTGCCCCTGAGCGCACCCCAGGCCCAGGCCCTCACCGCGCTGCTGGCCGCGCCGCCGGCGGGCGAGGAGGCGTTCCTGCTGGAGCTGCTGAGCGAACGCATCCCGCCAGGGGTAGATGAGGCCGCCTACGTAAAGGCCAGCTGGCTCAAGGCCATCGCCCGCGGCGACGCCACCAGCCCCCTGGTGAGCCCCCTGGAAGCCACCCGCCTGCTGGCCACCATGATCGGCGGCTACAACGTCGGCGCCCTGATCGAGCTGCTGGCCAGCACCGATGCCGGGGTGGCCGCCGCCGCCGCCGAGGGCCTCAGCCGCACGGTGCTCGTCTACGACGCCTTCCACGACGTGATTGAACTGGCGGCCAGCAATGCCTATGCCAAGCAGGTGGTGGATCGCTGGGCCAATGCCGATTGGTTCACGGCGAAGGCGGGACTGCCCGCGGAGATCACCGTCACAGTGTTCAAAGTGGAGGGCGAAACGAATACCGACGACCTATCCCCCGCCACCCACGCCACCACCCGCCCCGACATCCCCCTGCACGCCAACGCGATGCTGGAAACGCGAATGCCCGGCGGCCTGGAGCTGATCACCGAGCTCAAACAGAAAGGCCATCCCGTGGCCTACGTGGGCGATGTGGTGGGCACCGGCAGCTCGCGCAAATCGGCAATCAATTCAGTGCTATGGCACACCGGCACCGACATCCCCCACGTCCCCAATAAGCGCAGCGGCGGCGTGATCCTGGGGGGCAAAATCGCGCCGATCTTCTTCAACACCGCCGAGGATTCGGGCGCGTTGCCGATCGAGTGCGACGTCACGGCCCTGAACTCCGGGGATGTGATCACGATCCGGCCCTACGCCGGCACGATCGAGCGGGCCGCCGGGGAACCGGGGGCCGGCGAGGTGGTAGCCCGCTTTGAGCTCAAGCCCAGCACGATCACCGATGAGGTGCGTGCTGGCGGCCGCATCCCCCTGCTGATCGGCCGCTCGTTGACGGACAAGGTGCGCACCCAACTGGGTCTACCACCCAGCGATCTGTTCATCCGCCCCAGTGCTCCTGCCGACACGGGCAAGGGCTTCACCCTGGCCCAGAAGATGGTGGGCAAGGCCTGCGGCTTGCCGGGCGTGCGCCCCGGCACCAGCTGCGAACCGCTGATGACCACCGTGGGCAGCCAGGACACCACCGGGCCGATGACCCGCGATGAAATGAAGGAATTGGCCTGCCTCGGTTTCTCCGCCGACCTGGTGATGCAGAGCTTCTGCCACACCGCCGCCTATCCCAAACCCGTGGACCTCAAAACCCACGCCGAACTGCCCGATTTCATGGCGTCGCGCGGCGGTGTCGCCCTGCGCCCCGGCGACGGCATCATCCACAGCTGGCTCAACCGCCTGCTGTTGCCCGACACCGTGGGCACCGGCGGCGACAGCCACACCCGGTTCCCCCTGGGCATCTCGTTCCCGGCCGGCTCTGGCCTGGTGGCCTTCGCCGCCGCCATCGGCGCCATGCCCCTGGACATGCCCGAATCGGTGCTGGTGAAGTTCTCCGGTGCGCTGCAGCCGGGGGTGACCCTGCGCGATGTGGTGAATGCGATCCCCTATGTGGCGATCCAGCAGGGCCTGCTCACGGTGGAGAAGGCCGGCAAGAAGAACATTTTTTCGGGTCGCATCATGGAGATCGAAGGGCTACCCGACTTGAAGCTGGAGCAGGCCTTCGAGCTGACCGATGCCACGGCAGAGCGCTCCTGTGCCGGCAGCACCATCAAGCTCTCGGTGGCCACCGTCAGCGAATACCTGCGCAGCAACGTGGCGTTGATGAAAAACATGATTGCCCGCGGCTATAGCGATGCCCGCACCCTGGCCCGCCGCATCAAGGCGATGGAAACCTGGCTTGCCGATCCGGTCCTGTTGGAGGCCGACAGCAACGCCGAATACGCCGCCGTCATTGACATCAACCTCGACGAACTCAAAGAACCCATCCTGGCCTGCCCCAACGACCCCGACAACGTCAAGAAGCTCAGCGAGGTGGCCGGTGAGCGTATCGACGAGGTCTTCATCGGCTCCTGCATGACCAACATCGGCCACTACCGTGCCGCCGCCACCGTGCTCGAAGGGCAAGGCGCCAACAAGGCCCGCCTCTGGGTCTGCCCACCGACCCGTATGGACGAAGAAAAACTCAAGGAAGAGGGGTATTACGCCACTTTCGAAGCCGCCGGTAGCCGCATGGAGATGCCCGGCTGCTCCCTCTGCATGGGCAATCAAGCCCGGGTGGAGGACAACACCAGCGTGTTCTCCACCAGCACCCGCAACTTCAACAACCGTCTCGGCAATGGCGCCCAGGTGTATTTAGGCAGCGCCGAGCTGGCGGCGGTCTGCGCCCAGCTGGGCTACATCCCCAGTCCGGCCGAATACCTGGCGATTGCGGCCGCCAAAATCGACCCGCTTGCCGATCAGCTCTACCGCTACCTCAACTTCGACCTGATCGACGGGTTCGCCGATCAGGGTCGGGTGGTCAGTGGCGCCGACGAGGCCAGGGTGTTGGCGGAAGCTTGAACCCTGGGGGAGCCGGCCAAGCCCCATAACACGCACAAAAGTTTCAGTAAACTTTTAAAAAACTTGCCAAAACCCAGTCGGGGAGCGCAAGAACTGTGAAGGTCTGCGCACAATGCAACATCGCGCAACCTGGACAGAAGCTCTCCCTTGACTACGGTTGATAATGACCATGTTTTGGATCTCCGCCCCCATGATTTCCTCCTGGAGCACTGCCCTCGGCCGCTGGATGCAACCCCTGCGCCGCGTGGTCGTCCTTGGCCTCGCCA
>Ga0114972_10003026_pt1 | contig 12624 bp, 14 predicted proteins | sample M_140807_EF_Meta_FD_87354 | JGI IMG/M metagenome (GOLD analysis project Ga0114972, IMG submission 87354) | Freshwater microbial communities from Lake Montjoie, Canada to study carbon cycling - M_140807_EF_MetaG | ecosystem: Environmental > Aquatic > Freshwater > Lake | place: Lake Montjoie... | reverse complement strand
CGATTGGGTCACAGCGGGTTCCGCCAGGGATCTGCCCGCGGGTCTCGATCCCCTGCTATCGATTGAGAACGGCCAGGTTCAGGGGCGCTCAGGCCCCCTGTTTGGCGCCGATTGCCTGGCCATGCCAGGGGCCCACAATCGCCAGAACATGCTGCTGGCCACGGCGGTGGGCCTACACGCCGGCCTGACTGCGGCGCAGATGGAAGGGGCCTTGCGGTGCTTTCCCGGTGTGCCCCATCGCCTCGAACGCCTGCAGCAGCTTGGTGAAGTCACCTGGTACAACGACAGCAAGGCCACCAATTACGACGCGGCCGAAGTCGCCCTCAAGGCTTTGACAGCCCCCCTGGTGGTTCTGGCCGGAGGCCAGGCGAAACAAGGGGACCCCAGCGGCTGGTTGGCCCAATTGCGTCAGCAGGCGGCAGCGGTTGTGGTCTACGGGGCGGCGGCCGAAGCCTTTGAGACCCTCTTGCGCCAAGACGGCTACCCCGGCCGATTGCATCGGGTCACTGGACTGGAGCAGGCGGTACCCCTGGCGGCTGGCCTGGCGGCCGACCTGGCAACAGCCAGCGGCAAGGTCAGCGTGCTGCTGTCACCGGCCTGTGCCAGCTTTGATCAATACAGTGATTTCGAAGCCCGCGGCGACCATTTTCGGTCCCTTGTGGCCGCCCTCTGATCCTTCCGCCTCTCTGGAGCGCCATGGCCCACTGGTTGATGAAAAGCGAACCAGAGGTCTACGGCATTGATCACCTCAAGGCCGAAGGCACGACCCTCTGGGATGGCATCCGCAACTACCAAGCCCGCAATTTCATGCGCACGATGGCCATCGGTGATCGGGCCTTTTTCTATCACTCCAATATCTCCCCTCCCGGTATTGTCGGATTGATGGAAGTGGTGGAGGTTGGACTCCCAGACCCCAGTCAATTTGATCCGCAATCAAACTACTTTGATCCCGCCTCAAAGCCGGAAGCTCCGCGCTGGGATTGTGTGCGGCTGAGATATCTCGCGACATTCTCTTCCCTGTTGGCATTGGACCGTCTGCGCGAAGAGTTCACCCCCGACGAATTGGCGGTGGTGCGTCGTGGCAACAGGCTTTCCATTCTGCCGGTGCCCGAGGCCTGTGCGACCCGCCTGTATGGATTGCTGGGGGCCCAGAGCTAGGCCGCCCTCAGATAGAACAATGGGAGGCTCCCAGCTCGTCTGGCTCAGCCGGGGCAAGGCGCAGGGCCGCCAAGGCCGCCGCAAAGGCCGCTGTTGCCCCAGCTTCCCAATGCCCTTCCAAGCCCCGCACCCCGGCTTCAGGGGTTAAGACGAAACCCAGGGACCATCGGCTCCGATCTCCCTCCAGGACCAACCAAAGCTGGCCCCCGTCCAGGGGCGTTTCCAATTCGAGGCTTAGGGCCTCTTCCGCCATTAATTGGTCCACCAGCCCAGCATGTTGTTGAACCAACCTGGCGACAGCACCTTGCAGGACATGGGCCTCGGCCCTGCTCAATTCCGCCGCCCAGTGGCGACCCCCCACCAAGACGGGAAAGGGCTGCCTCAGGGGATCGAACGCCAGGCGCCAACCTTCCCCTTGCCCAACCTGCACGGCGCGATCAGCCCGGCAGCAGGTCAGGTTGGTCCTGCTCATCGCTGAGCTCGATGATGGCCCGTTGCACAGGTTTGATCATCGAATCGTCGAGCAATCCGTCGAAATCATCGAAACGTCGTTGCTTGGCCCGGAAGGCGATGCGCACAGTGGTGAGGTAACGATTGCTGGAATGACGAATCAGGCTTTCGGCCCGCTTGGCCAGTTCCTTGGGGTTCAGATCACTGCTCGTCAGCATTTTAAAAGCCCTCTTTAGTGCCAACTTAGGGCAGCGCCCCACGGCGGCCCGGTCGGGCCGCCCATGGACGAGCCGACCCACCACCACCCCTGCCGTTGACCCCCTTCCTATGCCGGGCACCCTCGCCATTGATCTCGGCAGCAGCACCACGGTGGTGGCCTGGCAGGCGGCCGGAGCACCGCCCCGGCTCCTGGACCTGCCCCCCTACAGCGGCTCCAATCCCACGACCATTCCGAGCCTGCTCTGGCTCAGCCATCCCCAGCAGGACCGCCCCCTGATCGGCCGCCAGGTGCTCGACGCCGGTCTGGCCGACCAGCCAGGCCCGGGGCTCCTGCGGGATTTCAAACGGCGAATCGGCCAGAGTGCCGCCAGCACTAGGCCCATGCCGGAGTGGGACGAGACCCAGCCCATTCAGAATTCCCCCTGGTTGGATCCCGAAGCGGCGGGAGCCCTCCTGTTGCGCCGTGTCTGGGAGGCCCTACCGGCCGAACTGAACCCCGATCGACTGGTGTTGACCGCCCCCATCGAGACCTACCGGGGCTACCGCCAGTGGCTTGAGCGGGTCAGCCGGGAGCTGCCGGTGGCCGAAGTGGCCTTGGTGGACGAACCAACCGCTGCGGCGATCGGTGCCGGTCTACCCCCGGGCAGCCGGGTGCTGGTGGTCGACGGGGGGGGCGGCACCATCGATCTTTCGCTGGTGGCGCTGGAGGGGGGTGAGGGTCGGGCGGCCCCCTTCGCCCAGCTGTTGCGCTTCGCAGGGCGCGACCTGGGGTCCAGCGGCCAGGTCCTGCGGACCGCCCGGGTCATCGGCAAGGCGGGGGTAGCCCTGGGGGGACGGGATCTGGACCGCTGGATCGCCTGCCATCTCTGCCCCGATGTCCCACCGGACCCGGCCCTGCTCACGGTGGCCGAAAAGCTCAAATGTCGCCTCAGTGACAGCCAAGAAGCCCTGGGACTTTGGGTGGATCCCACCTGCACAACCCGGGAACTGCGCCTCGATCGCCCCCGCCTGGAAAAGCTCCTGGTGGAACGGGGCCTGCTGGACCAGCTGGACGCCCTACTCGATTCCGTGCTGGCGGCCGCCCGCAGCGAGACCCTGGCCGGCCCCGCCATCGCTGCGGTGTTACCGGTGGGGGGCTGCAGCCAACTGCCCCTGCTGCGGCGCTGGCTGCAGGAGAGGCTCCCCGGGGTTCCCCTGCACGGGGCCAGACCCATCGAAGCCGTCGCCATGGGGGCGCTGGCCCTCACCCCTGGGGTGACCCTGCGGGATGTGTTGGCGCGGGGAGTCTCCCTGCGTTGCTGGGACCAACGCTCCGGTCAACATCGCTGGCATCCCCTGTTCGTGGCCGGCCAGGCGTGGCCCACCGAACAGCCCTTGGAAGTGGTGCTGGCCTGCAGCAAGGACGACCAGGCGGAATTGGAGGTCGTGCTGGGGGAACCGCTGCCCAAGGAGCGCCCGGAGGTGATGTTCGTCGATGGTTTGCCGGTGCTGAACCGACGGCAAACCGGCCAGCCGCGGGTGGAAACCTGGCCCACACCGGCCCTCACCCTGCCCCTGGCCAGCCCAGGGCGCCGGGGAGAAGACCGCCTGCGCCTGTGCTTCCACATCGATGCCACCGGCCAATTGCTGCTGGAGGCGGAAGATTTGTGCAGCGCCGAGCGGCATGGGCCCCACGGCCTGGGTCCGGTGCGCTGACGCCCCAGCAACCGCTGCAAAGCGACCATGGAAACTTCCTGATCGTTCGCCGCCGTCCATGGACAGGAAGGGTCCCCACGATGAGCCAACGGCCTGCCCTAATCCCCAACGCCGCTGGAGGGTCGTGGGGATTGGCCTGGGCCTGGGCCTGGCGGCGGCGGGGCTGGTATCGGCGCTGCATCCCCAGTCCCCGAGCCGCCGCCCGGCCCCCCCGCCAAGCCAACGGCCATGTTTGCCCGGGGGGGCCTGCCCCGAAACCAGCACCACAACCACCGGCAGCACGGCCACCATGGCGACGGCCACCCTGCGGCAGGAGGCCCTGCGCCACTTCAACCAGGGAGATCCGCAGAGAGCCGTGGCGGCCCTCGCCCGCCTCGGTCAAACCCAACCAAGCGAAGCCGCCGCGCTGCAGGAAGCGCTGCTCAGCAACTGGAATCGCAACCGACTGGAGGCCGCCCGGGCCGAACGACTGGCCGCCATGGGCCATTGGTGGGAGGCGCTCGATGCCCTTAACCGCCTGGACCACCCCTGGTGGCAACGGCACAGCCAGGCGCTGCGCCGTCGGGTGGAGCAGGGGGCTGGGGCCCTCGACCAGGAGCATGACCAACACGGCCACGGCCCTGACCCCGCTGGAGTGCCCACCGAGCGGCTCGATGCCGAAATCCGGAAGCGCCTGCAGCTTGGCCTGCCCCAGTGGCAAGCTTTTAAAGAGGGCTGTAATGCCGCGGGGGGCGAGGTGCTGGATGAGGGTCCGGAAGTGAACTGCAAGCCCCGCAGGGGTCAGCAGCGGCCATGACAGGATTGACCGATCGCGAATACCATCGATTCATGCAGGCAGGCGACCAGGTCAAGGTGAGCAGCAATGTGGTGGTTTACACCCATCCAGAACATCGGGGCGCTGCCTTTGACCTTCAGGGTCAGCAGGGAGAAGTGGTCCAGGTGCTGGAAGACTGGAAGGGGCGGCCCATCAGCCCAACCCTGCCGGTGATCGTGGCCTTCGGCCGTTTCCGCGCCCATTTCCGAGCCGACGAGCTCTCGCCCCTCTGATACCCCACAGGATCGGACCCAGGTGGACCTCAGATGGGGGGACTGGGACGGATCAGGTAGACCCCTTCCTCGCCATCGACGGATTGCAGGCAGAGCTGGATCGTCTCACGGCGCGTGGTCGGTACCACACGACCGCAGAAATCGGGCTGGATGGGGAGTTCGCGATGGCCCCGATCCACCATCGCCACCAGTTGAACCCGATGGGGACGTCCCCAGCTCTGCAGGGCCTCAAGGGCCGCCCGAACGGTACGCCCCGTGAAGATCACGTCATCCACCAGCACCACGTGCCGCCCATCCAGGCTCACCGGGAGCTGGGTGGCCTCCACCAGTCTTGTGCCGACGCGTTCGAGATCATCGCGATAGAAAGTGGGGTCCAGACTGCCGTGGGCCACGGCATGGCCACCAATCAGCGCCAAGCGATCCGCCAGTACCTGGGCCAATGCCACACCTCGGGTCGGGATTCCCAACAGCACAAGGGCTTCGGGATCGACAACACTCTCAAGAATCTGGGATGCCAGGCGATCCAGGGTGCGGGATAATTCAATGCTGGAGAGAATCTGAACGCGGTTCCCAGGCTCTTGCTCCAAATCAGCCGGCGCAGTCATAGGGAGCAGAGTTTTTAGCTAAACAAACCCCATGCTATGGGGCCCATGTGACCAAAACCTGACGGCGGGCGCCCCGAAAGGAGGATTGCGAAGAGCGGGCTGTAAATTGGCACCGAATGCAAATTCTTAAAGGAGCAGGCCTTCGGGTGATTTCAGTTCCTTCCCTCAAACAAGCGTCCATCGGCCAGGCAGGGGTTGATGGGTCTGGATCGATGGTGGTAATCCCGGAACCGAAGGCCAGTCTTGACCCTCAACGCCCTATAGCTCCCGTCGTTCTGGCCATCCTGGATGGCTGGGGATTCCGAGAAGAAAGCGAACACAATGCCGTGCGCAGTGCCGATACCCCGGTGATGGATGCCCTTTGGCACGCCTATCCCCATACCCTGATCTCGGCCAGTGGGGCCGCCGTGGGGCTGCCTGACAACCAGATGGGCAATTCCGAGGTGGGCCATCTCACCATCGGCTGTGGTCGCATCATTCGCCAAGAACTTGTGCGGATCAGCCAGGCGGTCCAGGACGGCAGCCTGGCGGCCAATCCGGTCCTCAATGCTGCCGGAGACAACCTGCTGGCCAACGGTGGCCGGCTGCATCTGATCGGTCTGTGTTCCGATGGAGGGGTCCACAGCCACGTCGAACATTTGGGCGGATTGCTGCGCTGGGCCGCGGCCAGAGGCCTCAAGGAGATCTGCATCCACGCCATCACCGATGGTCGGGATACACCAACCAACAGTGCACCGAATTTTCTGGCGCGCATTCAGCAACTCATCGATGCATCTGGTGTCGGCCATCTCACCACCCTCTGCGGTCGCTACTGGGCGATGGATCGGGACAACCGTTGGGATCGGACCGAAAAAGCCTATCGACTGCTCACGGAACCTTCACAGCCTTCCCCTCTATCACCAGCCGAAATTCTGGAAGCGTCCTACAGCAATGGGGTCAGTGATGAGTTCCTTGAACCGGTGCGCTTATCCCCTGAGCTGATCGAGGCGGGCGACACAATCATCTGTTTCAATTTCCGCCCCGATCGTGTGCGCCAGTTGGTCAGATCCTTGGTTCTGCCCGATTTCGAAGCCTTTCCCCGCGAACGGCTCCATCCGCTCCATATCGTCACGTTCACCCAATACGAACTAGGCCTGCCCGTCGCCATCGCCTTCCCCCCCGAATCCCTTGATGGCCTGCTGGGCCAAGTCGTATCAGAGCAAGGACTCAGGCAGTTCCGTACGGCCGAAACAGAAAAATATCCCCATGTTACCTATTTCATGAATGGCGGTATCGAACAGGCCTTCCCGGGTGAAGATCGCCACCTCGTGCCCTCCCCACGGGTCGCCACCTACGACCAATCCCCGGCCATGTCGGCCGAGAAACTGACCGATCACTGCATCGCTGCCGTCCGGAAAGGCATTTATTCCCTGGTGGTGATCAACTACGCCAACCCAGACATGGTGGGTCATACCGGCCAGATGCAGGCGACCACCGAAGCCATCACCACAGTCGATGGCTGTATCGGCCGACTTCTGGAGGCCACGAACCGCATGGGAGGCACGATGGTGATCACCGCCGACCATGGCAATGCCGAAGTCATGCAGGGCCCCGATGGTCGCCCCTGGACCGCCCACACCACCAACCCGGTTCCGGTGATTCTGGTGGAGGGCGAACAACGCAAACTTCCTGGCCATGGAACCGATGTGCGTCTACGTGATCACGGAGGTCTGTCCGACATCGCCCCTACCTTGCTGGAAATTCTCGGTCTGCCCAAGCCCGCTAGGATGACTGGAAATTCCCTGATTGAGCCCCTGGATCGCTCCCAGAGCACTCACAGCCTGACTTCTGCGGCCAGAAGTTGAGATCCAAGTCAGCTCCCCACCACCTTGGGGGTTTCACCTCCACCACCGAGACCAACCATGCTGCGCACGATTGTTTCTTCCGTGTGGATGCTTTCAGCCGCCCTCCTCATCACCAGCGTGCTGTTGCACAGTCCAAAAGGCGATGGCATGGGCGGCCTCTTCTCCACTGGAGGCTCGATGTTCACGAGTGCCCGTAGTGCCGAAGCCACCCTCAACCGCGTCACCTGGACCCTGCTTGGCCTGTTCCTGGGGCTGGCGGTGGTCCTGAGTGCTGGCTGGGTGGGCTGAATCCATGGCAGGGAGCAGTCGTCGTTTTGCCTTAAAAGCCCTTTGGGAAAGAGGTCTGGCGCCCTTGGTTGCGCTTCCTTTTCTCGGGCGACAAGCCGAGAGTGCGGAAGCCGCAACGCCATCAAGCACCGCCGCCGAGTGGCAACTCAGTGAAGCGGATTGGAAGAAGAGGCTCAGCCCTGCCGCTTTCCACGTCCTGCGGCAGCATGGCACCGAGAGACCCTTCAGCAGTGCCCTGTACCAGGAGCAACGGACCGGTCAGTATCTCTGTGCCGGCTGCCAGCTGCCGCTGTTTGCCTCGGGGACCAAATTCGACAGCCACACCGGTTGGCCCAGTTTCTGGCAACCCCTGGCGAACGCAGTGGTGACCAGCCAGGACTTCCGGCTGATCATTCCGCGCACGGAATACCATTGCCGGCGCTGCGGCGGCCATCAGGGACATGTCTTCAACGACGGGCCCCGGCCCACTGGCAAGCGCTACTGCAACAACGGTGTCGCCCTGAGCTTCCAAGCTTCCAAGTCGGGTTAAAAATGGTGCCCAGACGCCATTTGAACACCCCTTGGACATAAAACAGGGTTGCGGCGGCCAAGCCAGGGCTGCCATCGGGGCAATTGGGCAAACTTGGTAAAGTGTTGGAGCACTGACCAAAGGCATGGGCAGCCCGATCAACTTAGAAACGTTTCTAGCCAGAGCCATGGCCCGTTTCGATCAACATTACGACTACCACGGCATTGTCTACAGGAGCTATAAAAGTCCCATTTTGATCCGGTGCAAAACCCACCCCGTCAAGCCAATCAGTATTACCCCTGAGAAGCACCTTCAGACCTCAGGAGGCTGCAAATTTTGTCTTCGAGAAAGCCGGATTCGCATGTTGGATCGTGAACTGCGTCGTGAACCTCCCATTCGTCCCGACACCCTCAGTGATGCCCTGCCCATGAAGGAGGCAAAGGCAGGGGTGGAAGCTTAGTTTTTCTAGGTCATCCAATAAAAAAGTATTTTTTTCACATAAAAACCACCTAGCAAGGCCCATGCTTTGTCCAGGGTCAGGTTTTTGGTTGGCACGGTTGAGATCGGTCCCCGTACGGCGTGCTTGAGATGGCCCATCCCGGCTCGGTGGTGTCGGTGCCGATGGGGAACGGGGCCAAGGCGTTCCAGCCGCTCTCAAGCCCTAGACCGCCATGATGGGAAGTGCACCTCCACGGCTATTTGATGGAGCCCCAGCAGAACCGCCGGCCCAGCTGGCTCAACTGGCTGATCCTGGCTGCTTTTCTCTGGTCGTCCTGGCAGTTGGCCGGCCTCTGGATGGCCCGGCTCCATGGCTGAGCCCCCGGCGGCAGCCCCCCGTGCCACGCCATCGCCGATAATTAGCCCTTACTGCGTTGCCCTGCCCATGAACCCTGTGCGTGTCGGGGTCATCGGCATCGGCAACATGGGCTGGCACCATGCCCGGGTGCTCAGCCTGTTGCGGGATGCGGAGCTTGTCGGGGTGGCCGATCCCGATCGGGAACGGGGCCAACTCGCTGTTCAGAAATTCGACTGTCAGTGGTATCCGGATTACCGCGACCTGTTGGGACAGGTGGAGGCCGTCTGCATTGCGGTGCCTACCTTGCTGCACCACCAGGTGGGCCTCAGTGCCCTCCAGGCTGGTTTGCACGTCCTGATTGAAAAACCGATCGCCGCCACCCAGGAGGAGGCCGCCGACCTGATCCGGGCGGCGGAGCTGGCCGGCAAGCTGTTGCAGGTCGGCCACATTGAACGCTTTAACCCCGCCTTCCGTGAGCTGCTCAAGATGGTGAGCGGCGAAGAGATCGTCGTGCTTGAGGCCCGTCGCCACAGCCCCCACCCGGACCGGGCCAATGACGTGTCGGTGGTGCTCGACCTGATGATTCACGACATCGATCTGGTGTTGGAGTTGGCGGCCTCGCCCGTGGTGCGGCTGGCGGCGGCTGGGGGCCGCAGTGGCGATGGTCCGATTGATTACGTCAACGCCACCCTGGCCTTTGCCAATGGTGTAGTGGCCAGCCTGACGGCCAGCAAGATGGCCCATCGCAAGATCCGCAGGCTCTACACCCACTGCCGCAGCAGCCTGATGGAAACCGATTTCCTTAACCACAACCTGCGCATCCATCGTCGCTCCCATGGTTCCGTCAGCGCTGACCATGGCGAACTCGTCTATCGCAATGACGGCTTCATCGAGGAGGTCAGCACCACCTCCATCGAGCCCCTTTATGCCGAACTAGAGCATTTTCTCCAGTGCGTGCGCGGCGTTGAAAAGCCCGCCGTCGATGGCCTCCAGGCCTCCCGGGCCCTGCAGCTGGCCGACCTCATCGAACAGTGCGTCGAACAGCCCAACCTCTGCATGGCCCTCAGCGAACCGATCTGATGAGCCGGAACACCCCAGCGAAGCCCTTGCCCCTCAGATCGCTACCGGCTCGGTGAGCTGCTGCAGGGCCAGAAGCTGCCAACGCCGACAAGCCGCCGGGGAGGAGCGATAGAACTGATCCCAGGCCTGGGCCTTGTGCAGGCCGTATTCCGTCGTCGGGGTCGCCGGATGGCATTCCTGCCAGCCGACACGCACGGCGTGGCCGATCACCACGTCCATGGCCAAGTCATCGTCAAACTGCACTTGGGGGTTGGCGGCCACGAAGGCCATCAGGGTGAGCAGGGCTTCGGTGCAGAGCTGGCGGTACTCAGAAGCTTCGATTTTGCTGAGTAAGTGGTCGACCAGGTTGGCGAAGTTGCGTTCGCCCGGGGTTTTCTCGCTGAGCAGCGGCGCGCTCTCGAGTCGGTTGCGGCGCTCCAGCTTGTCGCCGATGACGATGCCCCGGCAATGGTGCAGCAGGTCCCAGATGCCGGCGTAGAAGTCGCGCGGCACCCTTTGCAGGGCTCCCATTCGCATGCGGTGCTGCAGCCAGCAGCCCCCCTTGGGAAGCTCGGCCAGCGGGTCGGGCACCTCCCAGCGCACACGCCCCCGCAGGTGCAGTTGTTCCTTGCGCTGCAAGGAGGCCCGGGCGTGTTCGACATCGGCCAGGACGGCCCGCAGCCGTCGCCGGATCCCATGGGGCGCTTCGCTGCAGAGCCTGTCGTAGGCCTCGATCGGGCTGAGGTTGGCTTCGGCCGCCAGTTCGCCGGTGAGCAACAGCAGGAGCTGGCCCAGTTGCAGGGTGAGGCTGCCACTCAGCAGGTTGGGTTCGAGCCGGGCCAGGCCGTCCAGGGCCAGCAGCAACTCCTGTTGCAGCATCCATTCCCGGCCGTCCTCCCCCCCGAAACGGCGAATCATGGCGGCGATGGTGCGGCTGCCCTGGGGTTGGGTGATCAGGGACTCGTTGGTGTAATTACGGCCGACGACCACCTGCTTCTGCCGCACCAGCAGGTCGGTGAGGGCGTCTTCCAGCTGGGGATGCACCAGGCCCATGGCCCCGGCGACCCGCCGCACCACACTCCAATTCGCTTCGGCCAGGCCGCGGCGGTAAAGCTCTTCCAGCAGGGTCATCAGGCTCACCGGTGCTCCGCCGAAGGGGCCCTGCAGGCGGGCATTGGGCCCGAGGCGACGCCCCAGCAACTCGAGCACCTCGGCCTGCTCAGGCAAGGAAGTGCTTTTCCAGAGACGCGCCACGAGGGCGGCCACGGGAATGTCCTCCAATTCCTGTTCCTGGCGCGCCGTCAGGGGCTGCTGGTTGGTGCTGGCTGGCAGCAGGGTGTGGCCTTGGGGCCATAGGCTGCAGGCGGCGACCGCATGGGGAGGGAGATCGATCCAGCTGGCCTGGGCCCAGAGGTCTTCGGGGCTGGCGAGTCGCACCGGCACCCCCTCCAGCAGCCCCTCGCGCAGCTGGCGGCCCAGTTCAAAAAAGGCTTCCGGGTTGCGCTCAAACGGTGCCTGGGCCACTGGAATCAGCAGGATGGGCGAGCCGCTGCCGCGCCAGTGGCGCTGCAACAGTCTCAATTCGCTCTGCACCGTGTCGACCAGTTGCTGGGCATCGTCCACCAGGTAGAAGGTGTCGTCATCGAGCACGCTGGGTAGGAAGGCGATCGCCTCCCCCTCGTGGTGGTAAATCCGCGCCGTCGCCATGGTCTCCATGCGGACCGCCGGATGGCCACTCAGACCCAGCCGCGGGTTGGCGCCAACGCTGGCCATCCGTTGGGCCAGTTCCCGCGCCGAAGTGATCCGCACCGATGGCATCAGTTCACCGGCCCCAGCCCGTTCCCGCAACACCGGCAGGTCCGCTGCCCTCAGCAGGGTGGCGATGGTGTCATCCGCCGGCACCAGCGCCACCAACACCCGATCAGCCCCGGGGCCAGCCCCGAAACGGCGGCCAATCGGATCGAGATCCTCCGGCAGGATCAGGCCCGCCAGCAGCAGATCAGCCAGCCAGGTGAGGCTCTGGGTCCACAGCAGGGGGACGTTTTCGTTCGGCACCCGGCCCTGACTACCGGGGTTGCGCCGCTCGGCGGGGATGGCGGCTAGCGGCACCAGGTACAACTCGGGCAGCAGGGCCACACCGTTCACCTCCACGCTCAGATCGCTGAGCCGTTGCCGCCATTGGCGCGCTTCGTCCCAACGCTCCTCGCAGCAGGCGGTGATCAGCTCGTAGGCCAGAAACAGCGGCCATTCACATTCGATGTCCTCGAACTGGGCCAGCTCCTCCCGCTCGTAGTGCAAGCGACTCACGTCCTCGATCAGGGTCTGGTGCCCGTCACGGCGGAAGCGTTTGTAGCCGTAGGCCCCGCCCAGCTCCCGGCGGATCTTCTCGCGGGTCCGCTTGGCCAGATCCGGATCTTCCACGGCCCAGGCCGGGTACCCAATGATCGAAAGGCAGGCGCTGTCGACCTCCTTGCTGGCGGATTCCCTGGGCAGCAGACCGCTGAGGGCCCGCCGCAGCCGCACGATGGCGTCCTGGGGAATGATCAAACAACAGCTGCCATCGCCATGGGGGCCATAAAGATCGAGGTTTTCCAGGGCCTCCAGGGCCGCCTTCACCATGCCGATCGAGCTGGCGTTGCGCTCCGGCAAACCATGGTTACCCTTGTCGCCCCGTTCCCAGATGCCGTAGTCGGCGACCCGATAGGCCCGAGCCACGTAATAAACCAGGTTTTGGATGAAATCCCGCTCGTGATGGTTGCGCACCACCACCAGACCGGAACGGGTCAGTTGGGCCAGCTGCAGCAGGAAGACCGCCGTGGCATCCAGCTGCAGATGGCCCCAGCCGTCATCGGCCACGACGGGTTCGCCGCTGCTGGAATCGAATTTGGCGTGGAGGGCATCGAGGGGATCCAGGCTGGTTTTGAACCGTTCGACCTTGCTGCCCTGGCGCATCAT
>Ga0114972_10003025_pt1 | contig 12625 bp, 10 predicted proteins | sample M_140807_EF_Meta_FD_87354 | JGI IMG/M metagenome (GOLD analysis project Ga0114972, IMG submission 87354) | Freshwater microbial communities from Lake Montjoie, Canada to study carbon cycling - M_140807_EF_MetaG | ecosystem: Environmental > Aquatic > Freshwater > Lake | place: Lake Montjoie... | reverse complement strand
CTCACTTCCCGTCAACAATTGCTCAAATTCTATGGCGAAATTGGCTTACCAAAAAGCTTGAATGATCTGGGTTTAAGTCAAATCACCCTCACTGAATTACAACAGGCCGCCGAGATAACCTGTCAGCCCAATTCGGATATTCACCGTTTGCCCTTTAGCGTTTCTCCCGAACAATTAATGGCCGCAATGGTTTCAACGGTTCAGGAAACTCAAACGATTAAGGCGAGTTGACAATTTTTAACGGCTACGAACTTTGATTTTCTCTCTCCCCAATGGCGATCGCTGAGTCTTTACAATCCTGTCGCGCTGAAACCCTAGCCCTATTCACCACCGTTGAAGAGGCTATTTTTTGTCGGCAATTACATCCTGAATTTAGTCCAGTGGGTTGGCACTTGGGGCATATTGCTTTTACGGAAGCTTACTGGATTTTAGAGCAATTGCAGGGATTTAATCCCATTTTCTCGGAATATAGACAACTATTTGCCGCAGATGGTTTACCCAAAACCGAAAGGCAGAAGTTACCCAGTTTTCAGATTATTGAAGACTATCTTCAAGTTGTGCGGGATCAGGTTTTAGGTTATCTGGCGATCGCTCCTTTAGAAAAACAAGAAAGACTCTGGTGGTGGTTAATTCAACACGAAACCCAACATCAAGAAACGATCGCCTTTTTATTAGAATTATCTCGGTTTCAATCGGGGAATTTTTCCCAGGTTGCTTGTAATCCGATGGGAGCAACTGTTTCTCAATTTTCAGAAATGATCACCATTCCCCCAGGAGAATTTTTAATGGGATGCGATCGCCTGCAAGCCCAGGACAATGAACGCGCTACGCAAAAAATTTATCTCGACTCCTATCAAATAGATACTTTCCCCGTCACCTGTGGACAATATCAACGATTTATTGAAAAAGGCGGTTACGACGATCCTAACTATTGGTCAAAAGAAGGCTGGCAATGGAAACAAAAAAATTTAATTACCCAGCCCCTCTATTGGATTGCCCCAGAAGAAAGAGTAGATCATCCCGTCTATGGCGTGAGTTGGTATGAAGCGTCTGCCTACGCCAAATTTATCGGGAAACGTTTACCCACCGAAGCAGAATGGGAAAAAGCGGCGAGTTGGGACACAGCCCATCAGCAACAAAGACCCTATCCCTGGGGAGAAGACTTACCTGATATCACTCGTTGTAACTATGGCAATCACATAGGTCAAACTACCCCTGTGAACTCCTATCGAGAAAGAAAGAGTGCCTACGGTTGTTGGGATATGTTGGGCAATGTCTGGGAATGGACAGACTCCTGGTTTGCTCCCTATCCTGATTTTCAGACCTATCCCTATCCAGGTTATTCCCAGGTTTATTTTGACCAGCAACACCGAGTTCTGCGGGGAGGTAGTTGGGCGACGGGAACCTGGGGATTACGCAATAGTTTTCGCAATTGGTATCATCCCTGGACACGCCAGATTTTAGCGGGATTTCGTTGTGCGATTTAAGGCTTTTTGCTGTGGGTTTCTGCTTGGACGGCTTCAATCAGCGATCGCACCTCTTGGGTTCCCTGGGATGGATCAAAAGAAGTCGGAAACTTGCCTAAACTGATCATCCGTAAGCCTAAAGGCAAAATACTCGCAATTCCCGCTAAATCTCGGAAATAATTCCCCATGACGTACAAGCCAAATTTCCGTTCATCCACCCATCCCCCTTCTTTTACCAGATCAACCAGGACTTTGCGGTGGCGAACGGAACGACTGGATTGGGCATCCTTGCGGTCTAAAATTTGTTGCTTGATTTTACTAATCTGATCCATCGGAGCCACTTCCATCGGACAGACCGTATTGCAGAGATAGCAACGGGTACAACCCCAAACGCCTTCAACGCCTTCGTTATAGTGTTCCAATCGTTCTTCCGTCTGGGTATCTCGTGAATCTCCGACTAATCGTTGCGCCTTAGCCAAAGCGTGAGGCCCCACAAAACTGGGATTGACGGATTTGGCATTACATTCCGAGTAGCAAGCTCCACATAAAATGCAATTCCCCATTTCATTTAATTGCTGCCGTTCTTCGGGAGTTTGTAAAAATTCTCGTTCGGGAATTTCTCGACTATTGGTACTCACGTAGGGATCGACTTTTTCCAAGTTGTCCCAAAAGGGCTGCATATCAACAATTAAATCCTTCGTGACCGTAAAATTTCCCATCGGGGCGATCGCAATTTCAGGAATATCATCTCCCACAGAATGAGAAAATCGTCTTAATTCACTGCCCACATTTTCCTTACACGCCAAGGCTGAACGTCCATTAATCTTAATACTGCAACTTCCACAAATCGTATTACGACAATTTTTTCTAAAGGCGAGACTCCCATCTTGCTCCCATTTGATCTGATTTAGACAATCCAGGATCGTCATACCCGCTTCAACCTCTAATAAAAAAGTCTGGACATAGGGAGTGCCGTTCGGCTTCTGGCGAGAAACTTTAAATTGAACCTGCATAAATAGCCATATTGAGAGTGAAAAAGACCAGGGGGATTTCCCCCATTCCCTAGTCTAAAGCACCCTTATCTCCCTGGGAACGAACCTCAACACAAATTTATCTTCCCAGGCAATCAGTCCCTATCTATAGATAAATATAAATCAATGTCTCTCAGAATTTTGGCTCAACCCTTTCTCCTTGTTTTGCTGATCCACCTTCAGTTCTTCCTATTTATAGATCCCAGAACTGAAAATAAGATGGGCCTTTGGCTGCCTGAAAGTTGAGCAAGCTTATTTTAGAGAGAATCGATATGAATTGTCGTCAATTATAACCTATCAATTTTCTCCCCAACAAAAAAATCGGTCTCATTTCTCTCCCAGGAAAATCTCTGCTTGTCACACTTAAAAATTTTAAAAAAAATTTTTCTATTAAGAATTTAATGTTATATTTTGAATATGATCAATTTTCAAGTTAAATTGAAAATCCACTACAAACAATTAAGGAAGATTTACCTCTTATGTCTGAAACCTCTGTACCCCTAACGGGTAAAGCTCTACTACAAAGAGTCAAGGATTTATCTAGTAAACCCCGTCGTGAAACTGCTAAACTTTGCGGCTATTACACCACCTCAAAAGACGGTCAAACCCGTGTCAACTTGACTGACTTTTATGATGCTGTCCTTGCAGCAAAAGGCGTTCCCCTCGAACCAGGTGGCCTTAAAGATGGACGGGGTCGCGAGCCGACATTCCGAGTTAGCGTCCACAAAAATGGACAAATTGTCATCGGTTCTACCTACACCGAACAAATGGGATTAAAGTCTGGTGATGAATTTGAAATCAAACTGGGTTACAAACATATTCACCTCAAGCAAGTTGACGCTGGCTCAGAAGGCGAAGAATAATACAGAAGATCCTGAGTCAGTGAATTACCTGAATCTTGGACTGAAGAAATGCCCAGCCAGGTATAACTAAAAGTTTAAGCAATCCTCTTTTGTTCTATTCCCAAAGGATGAAATATCGTGCTAAGTCCCTCCTAGTGCTGTGGATTAGTAGGACTGTTTTATAATCGGAGAATTTAAAAATACTTTAAGGGCTAATTCCACTGAGGAAATTGCCCTTATTTTATCGTTCGTGTATAAAATCCTGGTCGGTAAGTACCTTATTCTCGAAATCATTGTGCAATATTTTTCAACTGATCTAACTCCCCTGCTCACTTCCCTAAAATTCTATCCTGCTCTGATCAAAATAGGCTTATTTCTCCTGGTTTGGGTCTTATTTTGGCTACCGATCGCGGTTCCATTAGGCAAATTTTTACAGTGGAATCCCCTAAATTCCCCGACTCCCCAACAAAAATTGCCCCTTTTGGCTTCTTTATACCTCTTAGTTCCCCTGATGATTTGGCTGACCCTGCAAGCCGAAGAAGTTTCCCTCCTGGATTATGGTCTGGTTTGGAATAGAGAATTACTGCGATCGCTACTGGTCGGACTGACTTTAGGGGTAGGCGGCTTGGGATTTATCTTTGGAATGGAAAGCTTATTAGGCTGGGTAAAGTGGCAAAATCAACATTTTACTCGGCTAATTTCTCTTTCTATTCCCCTTTTACTTTTAGGTTTATGGGTCGGTCTCACGGAAGAAGCCCTGTTTCGAGGCGTTTTTTTCACCCAACTCCAACAGGATTATCCCTTTTGGGGAGCGGCCATTATTTCTAGTCTTATCTTCGCCCTATTGCATCTACTGTGGGAACGGAGCGCAACCATTCCCCAACTGCCAGGCCTATTTTTGATGGGAATTATTTTGGTGATTGCTCGTTGGGCCGATGGTGGAAACCTGGGAATTGCCTGGGGACTTCACGCCGCCTGGGTCTGGGGATTAGCCTCCCTAGATGCGGCAGAATTATTGACCTATCCCGAAACCAGCCCTGATTGGGGAGTGGGTATTGGCAAACAACCTCTAGCGGGTATGGCAGGAATTGGCTGTTTGTTGGTGACGGGTTTGGTTTTGTGGAAACTGTTTGCAGAGAGGGTCATTTAGGAAACGCCAGGGATTAAACAGCAGTGTGCATTTCATTCCTGGTATTTTTTTGAGAAAACTCTTTTCAATAGTTCCTTAGATATGCTATGGTTACTAAGGTGTAAAAAATACTCCACTTGTGCGGGCGTAGTTTAGTGGTAAAACCTTAGCCTTCCAAGCTAATGATGCGAGTTCGATTCTCGCCGCCCGCTTTTTTTTCTGAACATTCACAATCTGTCAGTCCACCAATTATTTGTCATCATTAAAGTAAGCAGGAAATAGTTTTTACTGGTTCTGTCGCGATTAACCAGTTGACTTATTCTGAAACTCTAGTATGCTACTAGATTAACATTGTGATTGAACCTAGAGAGAATTAGTTCCCATTTTTAGTTAATCTATAATCTTTAGTTGTATTCGTCCATCATCATCGGAGAGAGGAAGTAAAGACATCGTGTTTTCTAGCACTATAGGACAATCCAAAAAGAATCAACCAACGGCTTCCGAGCCGACCTTCGGAAAAGGTGTTATCAAAATAGCAGCAGGAACCGTTTTGGGGGTAGGGTTGCTCGCTAGTGCCGCGATCGCGGGGGGCTTAGTGGGTCTGGCCATCAGTTTCCGCAATCTGCCCGATGTCCGTAGCCTCAAAACCTATGTTCCCGCTCAGACCAGTTATGTTTATGATGTCAAGGGACGAGAGTTATTAAGTCTCCATGATGAAGCTAACCGTAAAATTGTCAGTCTTGATCAGATTTCCCCTGACCTTAAGCGGGCTGTGATGGCGATCGAAGATAGTAATTTTTATACTCACCAAGGCATTAACCCCAACAGTATCGGTCGAGCAATCTTAGCGAACTTCAAAAGCGGTGGCGTATCCGAAGGGGCATCAACCCTGACGATGCAACTTGTCAAAAATATTTTTCTTTCCAAAAAACGAGTCGTCACCCGCAAAATCGCCGAAGCCGTTCTAGCCATTCGAGTGGAACAGATTTTTGATAAAGACCAAATTTTATCCATGTATCTCAATAACATTTATTGGGGTAACAACAACTACGGGATTCAAACCGCGTCAGAAACCTATTTTAAAAAACCTGCATCCAAACTTAATCTGGCTGAATCCGCCATGTTAGCAGGGATGATCCAAGCCCCCGAAGACTATAATCCTTTTCGTAACTTTAAAGCGGCCAAAGAGCGGCAAGAAGTTGTCCTAGACCGAATGCAGTATTTAGGATGGATTACCCCCGCCGAAGCAGAGGCCGCCAAGAAAACGAAGATTACCCTGGGAGAACCCACTGCCTGGAAAGGGAGCAAACTTCCCTATGTGACAGATACAGTTATTAAAGAAATCAAAGATCGTTTTGGTGACGAAACCCTCAGAAAAGGTGGTTTACGAATTCAAACGACGGTGGACTATGATCTCCAGAGAAAAGGAGAAGCCGTTGTTCAAAATGCCTATAAGCGACTCAGAGGGGGATTAAAGGGCAAGAATTTACAACTTGCCTTGGTATCGGTCGATCCCCGTACCCATTTTATTAAAACCATTGTGGGGGGAGTTGACTATGAAAAAAGCCAGTTAAATCGCGCCCTCCAATCCCGTCGTCAACCTGGATCATCCTTTAAGCCCTTTGTCTATTACACCGCTTTTGCTTCGGGTAAATATACTCCTGATTCCGTTGTCCCTGGCGGTGGAGTAAGAATCCGCGATGGAAGTAATTTTTATACGCCCAAGAACTATGGCGGCGGTTATTCGGGCCCGATGTCCATTCGCAGTGCCGTTGCTTCTTCTCAAAATGTTCCTGCTGTTGTAGTTGGTAACAAAGTCGGCATTAGCAAAGTGATTGAAGCCTGTCGTCGTATGGGAATCAGGAGTCCGTTACAAGCCGTTGCTTCCTTACCTCTGGGTTCTGTCGATGTGACCCCGATCGATATGGCTACGGCCTATGCCACCCTTGCCAGCAATGGTTGGTATTCAGAACCAACGATTATTTTGCGAATTACGGACAGTCAGGGAAATGTGTTGTTAGATAACGCGCCTAAACCCCAATTAGTGTTAGATCCCTGGGCCGCCGCTAGTACTAGTTCTGTTTTAACCTCAGTAGTTAATGCAGGAACGGGAAAAGCCGCCTATTTAGGAAGACCGACGGCGGGTAAAACGGGAACAACGGACAATGAGCGCAATGTTTGGTTCGTGGGCTATGTTCCCCAGCTTGCCACCGCAGTTTGGCTCGGCAATGATAATAATGCTCCTCTCGGAAAAGGAATCACAGGGGGACATTATGCGGCTCCCGTTTGGCGTTCCTTTATGAGTCAAGCGGTGAAGGATCTACCCGTAGAGTTTTTCCCTGCCGCCTCTAAGTTTCCCCGACCTAAACCAGCAAAATAAAGCTAGACTCTTTCGTTCACTCGCTTAATAAACTTTTCCACTAAAGTGAGGACGATTTGAGGAACTTCGTGGCCCATATTAAATTCGTGGTATTCGACGGGGGCATTGATTCCCTGTAGCTTATCACGAGCTTGTCGGGCCGCCTTGATGGGGACGACAAAATCTTGTTTTCCATGAACGATTAAAATAGGGGAAATTGGGGTTTTCAGTGGACTAGGTTGAAAATGAAGATAGCCACTCAAACTAAAAAGTCCTGCCAGGGGTAACTCAATGCCGACATCTAAGGTCATGGCTCCTCCCTGGGAAAATCCCCCCAAAACTGTGCGAGAAAGGGGAACTCCTGTTTCGTTTTCTAGGGACAATAGCCAATTCCTGAGTTTTTGACGACTTTCTGGCAAGCCATAATAATCTGGTGTTTCTAGGGCATACCAGGCTAGTGCTGATGGGACTTCGGGATGGGGAAAGGGGGCATTAGGGAATAAATATTGATAATTGGGTAAATCCAGGACTTGAGCTAGGGGAGCTAAATTATTAGCATCGGCTCCCCAACCGTGCAGTAAAACTAATACATGGTCTGGGGGTTTACCATTGGCAGGTGGAATGGCGATCGCGTTAAGAGTCATAATCAAAATCTTTTTAACAGGCTAAACATAACATGAAATAATAAGAACAAAGTTATTTCATTGGTAATAAACTTTATTGTCAGGTATTTTCAACTATTTTTAAATATAAACTATGAATTCTCAAACAAAGATTGTTGTCCTAGACGATGACCCGACTGGCTCCCAGACTGTTCATAGTTGTCTTTTATTAATGCAGTGGGATGTGGAAACCCTACGCCTGGGACTGCGGGATGAGGTGCCGATTTTCTTTGTTTTGACGAATACCAGGGCTTTAACGCCAGAAAAGGCAACTGAAATAACTCGTGAAGTTTGTCGGAATCTCAAACTGGCCTTGGCGGCAGAAAATATTCGGGAATTTTTGATCGTTAGTCGCTCTGACTCTACCCTACGCGGCCATTATCCTATAGAAACCGACGCGATCGCCGAAGAACTCGGAAGTTTTGATGCCCATTTTTTAATTCCCGCCTTTTTTGAAGGGGGCAGAATTACCCGTGATAGCATTCATTATTTAATGATTGAAGGTGTTGCAACCCCCGTTCATGAAACTGAATTTGCGAAAGATTCAGTCTTTGGTTATCACCATAGTTATTTACCCGATTATGTAGAAGAAAAAACCAAGGGCAGAATTAAATCCCAACAAGTTAAACGGTTTCTATTAAACGATATTCGTAAAGGTTGCTTACCCGAACTCTTGGACTTAAAAGATAATCAATGTGTCGTCGTTGACGGTGAAAAGCAGACAGATTTAGATCAATTTGCCCAAGATATTTTAGCCGCCGCAGATCAGGGAAAACATTTCTTATTTCGCAGTGCAGCCAGTATTTTAACGTCGCTTGCCCAATTAGGAAAACAACCCCTAGCCCCTGAATTAATGGGAGAATATAAACCGACTGATAAAACGGGCATTATTTTAGTCGGTTCCCATGTCAAAAAGACCACTGAGCAATTAAATAATTTACTAAAAGAATCGGGAGTTGTCGGCATTGAAATCGATGTCACTCGTCTCCGAGATTTGCCTGAGCAACGTAATCAATTATTAACAGAAACTCTAGATAAAATTAATCTTATTCGACAGAAAAATAAAACCCCCGTTATCTATACCAGTCGTCAGGAATTGGCTTTTAATACGATTCAAGAGCGTTTAGATTTTGGTGTTTCTGTTTCAGCTTTATTAATGAATATTGTTCAACAATTACCCAGGGATATTAGCTTTTTAATCAGTAAAGGTGGCATTACCTCCAACGATGTTTTAAGTACGGGTTTAAGCCTACGTTCAGCCCGCTTATTAGGACAAATTTTACCTGGTTGCTCTATGATTACCACTGCCGAAGATCATCCTCTATTTCCTAATTTGCCCGTTGTTTTGTTTCCAGGGAATGTGGGAGATGCCCAGGGTTTAACGACTGCTTATCATCGCTTGAGCCAAGGTTAATGTTAGAGAATTTTATTGGGTGTAAGCCTTACGCCCCTACGGGAAAATCCAAATATTCGTAATTAACGCGCCGATAATAAATGATCGATCCTTTCCTGGACACCTTCAAAACTTGGATCAAGTTCTAGGGTTTTCTGATAACTGCCGATCGCCTCTTCCATATTTCCCATTGCTTCTAAAACGAGTCCCCGACTAAACCAGGCTTGCTGATTTTCTGGATTTAACAATAAAACTTTCTCAAAAGAGGTGATCGCTTCTTCTAAACGTCCTAAATTCCCTAACGCACCACCTCGATGTTGCCAGGCTTCTGCTAGGCCTGGTTCCAGGATCAAAGCTTCATCCCAACTGGCGATCGCGCCTTCCAAATCCCCAATATTCGCTTGTTGGAGTCCTCTATCTAACCAACCATCCGCCGTTTCAGGTAGAGGTTGATTACTGAGATCCTCTTGAACCTCACTAAACTGTTTCATCAAGGCAGTGATAATCGCCGTCGCATCAGGGGAATCCAAACCTAATTGCTCAGCCAAACTTACGGCTAAGGCGCGATCGGTCTGTAATTGGGCGGTCAACTCTTCGACGGTATAGGTGTTTACCTGTTGACCATGAGCTTCTTCAGAAGGAAATTCCAGAGAATCAATATCCGTCAGTTCTACATCGGGGCCAGAATATTCCCAAACCTCATTTTCCGCCGTTTCCCGTGCATAGAGTTGTCGTCCAATGAGATAAGCTTGATGACCAATCGGCTCAATTTTGGGAAAAGACTGGGCCAATTCCCCGAAACGCATCATCCGAGTCGCCAGGGGTAAATTCGGGGCAGGCGAAGCCAAGACTTTTTCGCCAAACCGCTCTAACCAATCCACCCAAAGTCTGGCTTTCCCCCGTTCTTGGAGTTGATCAAAAAACTTGAGGACTCTCCCTTCGTGCCAACCATGAGAAATTCCTTCTAGCAACTGATTAAACAAAAATTCATAATCCGTATCCGTGAGCGCAACAACTTCCCGATTTTGCTCAAGTTTTCTTCTTTGGGCAGGGGACAAACTCCCGCTTCCTCCGATAAATTGCCCGAAAAACCGTTTAATCCACTGCCAAATCTCTTTAAATAATCCTTGCATGAGTTATCTTGATTGAAACCAAAAAGCGTTTAGTTGCCCGTCGCTCCATTTTAAAGCATTCTCAGACCGATACTCTATTCAAAAGCGGCATTATCGTAGAGTTGAATGTCAGGAGATTCTCTCAAACCTTTGGTAATCAGGGAGTTACGACATTAGCGGAATATTCTCTATCTCAATGATGGAGAGCCAACCAGAAGTTTTAAATGGGGAAACTGGGTGACAATAAGCGATCGCCAACCCAGTATCGCTACGACCGATCGCCTCAGAAAAAATAAAAAAACTTTGTTCATCCCCCATTAGGAAGGAATAAGTGTATTATGGGTGATTAATTTATGTTAACTTGTGTCCCATTTCTTCCAGAGAGGATTTAAGAAAGTTGTCTAAACGCTATTTGTTTACCTCAGAGTCAGTCACAGAGGGCCATCCCGATAAAGTCTGTGACCAGATCTCTGACACTATTATTGATGCCCTTCTAGCTCAAGATCCCGCTAGTCGAGTCGCGGCTGAAGTCGTCGTCAATACGGGATTAGTGCTAATTACGGGAGAAATTACGTCCAAAGCAACGGTTAATTTTGTGGATCTTGCCCGCAAAAAAATCGCAGAAATTGGTTACACCGATGCAGATAATGGCTTTTCGGCCAATAGTTGCGCGGTTCTCGTCGCCCTGGATGAACAATCTCCCGATATTTCCCAAGGGGTCACGGCGGCTCAGGAACAACGCCATGCTCTGAGTGATGATGAACTGGACAAGATCGGAGCAGGAGATCAGGGTTTAATGTTCGGGTTTGCTTGTAATGAAACCCCTGAATTGATGCCCCTACCCATCAGCTTAGCCCATCGCATTTCCCGTCGTTTGGCCGCAGTCCGCAAAACAGGCGATGTTCCCTACCTCCGTCCCGATGGCAAAACCCAGGTTTCTGTCGCCTATGAAGATGGTAAACCCGTTGGCATTGATACCATCTTGATTTCCACTCAGCACGATGAATTTATCGGTGATATCAAGGACAATACGGAAGTTCAAGCTAAAATCAAGGCGGATCTTTGGGATGCGGTTGTTCTCCCTGTTTTTGCTGATATTGCCCTTAAACCCGATGCGGAAACCCGTTTTCTAGTCAATCCGACTGGAAAATTTGTAATCGGTGGCCCTCAAGGGGATGCAGGATTAACGGGACGCAAAATTATTGTGGATACCTACGGCGGTTATTCTCGTCATGGCGGCGGTGCTTTCTCTGGTAAAGATCCCACGAAAGTTGACCGCTCGGCGGCCTATGCGGCTCGCTATGTGGCTAAAAATATTGTTGCGGCAGGATTAGCCGATAAATGCGAAGTCCAGGTCAGCTATGCGATCGGGGTTGCTCGTCCCGTCAGTGTGATGCTGGAAACTTTCGGTACAGGCAAAGTTAACGAAGACGAATTACTCGAAATCGTTAATAAGTTGTTTGAATTGCGCCCTGCTGGGATTATTCAAACCTTTAATCTTCGAGGTTTACCCGCAGAACGGGGTGGTCGTTTCTACCAGGATTTTGCGGCCTATGGTCACTTTGGACGAAGCGATTTAGACCTTCCCTGGGAACAAACGGATAAGGCTGCTTTATTAAAAGAAGCGTTTGCCCGTCCCTTGTCTGGCGTTGCTTCCTAAGTTCTTCAATAATCTGGGAACAAGTTAAGACGTTGGTGCTTTGAAGTATGTTTTGCCCCCCTAGCCCCCCAACTTTGGGGGGAATAATTAATTGAAAGTCCCCCAGAATTGGGGGATTTAGGGGGCAATAGAAAATCATAGTTAGGACGCGATCGCGTTTAATCAGAGTTAAGAGCAAAGGCGATCGCTGAAAACATTCTTAAAGTGTTGTAGGGGTTTGGTTTCTAAATTCAGATAGGACTTAGAGATCAAGCCCCTTACTTTCTCAAAAAGAAATATTACTTCCCATCAAGATCGCAAAAAAAAGAGGCAGGAAATCCAACCTCTTGAGCATTTTGGAAAATTAAATTCCTGACTCAAAACCATTCAGGCTTCAAAAGTCTGCAGAAACCTTTAACTGGCGGCAATATACTCTTCCACATTAGAACGTCGTCTGCGTAGGTGGGCTAGGGCTTGGTGTTCTAGTTGGCGCACTCGTTCTCGACTGATATTGAGTCTTTGTCCGATTTTTGCTAGGGAAAGTTCTTTGCCATCGTCTAAACCAAAACGTAGGGTGAGAACGGTTTGTTGTTGGGGAGTGAGTTCTGACAATAGACTGTGTAAATCTTGACGCATTAACTCCTGGGTAATATAAAGATCAGGGGAAATGCCGTCATCTTCTAATAGTTCGGATAACTCCGTATCCTGATTATCTCCCACTCGGACATCGAGGGAAATGGGTTGACGAGCCATGCTCAGATATTCCCGAATTTGGGAAGGTTCAATTTCTAGGATTTGGGCAATTTCGGCAGGGGTTGCATTTCGTCCTAGTTTTTGGGCGAGTTCTCGTTGAGTTTTTTTGATTTTATTCAGTTTTTCGGTGATGTGAATGGGTAAGCGAATAGTACGCGATTGTTGGGCGATCGCTCTGGTAATGGCTTGACGAATCCACCAGTAGGCATAGGTTGAAAATTTATACCCCTTGGTCGGAT
>Ga0114972_10003024_pt1 | contig 12625 bp, 11 predicted proteins | sample M_140807_EF_Meta_FD_87354 | JGI IMG/M metagenome (GOLD analysis project Ga0114972, IMG submission 87354) | Freshwater microbial communities from Lake Montjoie, Canada to study carbon cycling - M_140807_EF_MetaG | ecosystem: Environmental > Aquatic > Freshwater > Lake | place: Lake Montjoie... | reverse complement strand
CCTCGAGTCGACGGATATGCTGTTAGAAGAGCTGCAAGAACGTGCGGCCGATGATTCCAGCGCGTTGAACGGTTTCGATGTTGCAATTCTTGCCGGAAAAATGCGGGAGCAAGTTGCGGGTCGGGGCAAAGCAGTTCAAGCCATTCGCCAAGCCAACTGACGCGTCAACTGCGGGGAAAGCCATGCAAGCAGAGCTGGCGGAATTTCTGAGATATCTTGCTCTAGAAAAACAGGCTTCAAGCCACACGATCAAGTCGTATCGGGAAGATATATGTCAGGCCATTGAGCACCTAACAAGCCAAGTGGGGCAGCAGGCGACCATCGACCGCATTTCTCCAAGACATTTACGTGCATGGATGGCTTGGCTTCAGGAACAAGGGTACGCGCGTTCCACCATGGCTCGCCATTTATCTTCTGTGCGGGCATGGTTTCGATTTCTCCGTCGCAGGGGGGGGCTGGAGCATAATCCTGCAGATGGCCTACGAGGGCCTCGCAAGGAGCGGAAGCTGCCGCGTTTTCTGCCCCGCGACGAAATGAATGGCCTCTTGACGGGGATTCCCGATCTATCAGGATTTGATGCCCGCGACAAAGCGTTGTTTGAGACCGCCTACTCCGCAGGTGTTCGTGTCAGTGAATTAGTGGGATTGAACCTTGCGGATCTCGATCTGAATGACGGTATTGCTGTGGTTCGTGGCAAAGGCAAGCGTGAACGTCTGGTACTCTTGGGGCCACCTTCCGTCACCGCCATTCGCAATTGGATCGAGGAGCGAAATCGCCGAGCCACGCCACGCTCAGGAGAGGCCCTGTTTCTCAACAAAAACGGAACGCGCTTAACGGATCGTTCTGTCAGACGATTGCTTCACAGTCGATTGGCTGGGGCAGGTATGCGGCAAGACATGTCTCCCCATAGCCTTCGCCACAGTTTTGCAACGCACATGCTTGATTCAGGCGCCGATATCAGATCGGTGCAGGAGTTGCTCGGACATAGAAGCTTGGCAACCACCCAGATTTACACGCACCTGACAACCCGGAAATTGACGGAAGAATACCGAAAGGCTCATCCCCGAGCCTGAAGTATGAGTTCACGTAAGGAGGGCATCATGCGAATGATTAGCATGTTGGCACTGGCTACAACGCTTGCCAGCGAAATCGTAGCGCAATCCCCCACACCCGGGCGTGTAGCATGGGTGGATGGTTATCGTGAGGCTCGCCGTGAAGCTAAGGTTAAAAATTTGCCGATCCTGATCGATGTCGGTGGTCCCAATTGCACGTACTGCCGGCAAATGGATGCGACTACCCTCTCGCATCCTGCCGTTGTTGAAATGATCAATTCCCGGTTTGTACCGTTGAAACTGGATGGTTCACGAGAGCGTGAACTAGTTAACGGGTTAGGTGTTCGAGTCTATCCAACTATCATTATTGCAGACCCGCAGGGCCAGGTTTTGGCCAGTGCTGAAGGCTATGTTTCGCGCGATAAATTCCAAAATTTGATGGCGGGTGCCTTAGCCAAACTTGTTTCCCCCGAGAAACTTGAGGCGATGTTTGCCGAAGCCAGTAATGCCACTGGTGAAGGTGAAATCGCCAAAGCCAAACAGATCCTTAAACGCATAGTTGCGGAGGGGGATGCCAGCCCCGTATCAAAACGTGCTGCTAATTTACTGGCTGAATTGGAAGGCAGAAATGAACCTGCAGTTGCCAAAGAGGAGCCTTCTCCAGCAGAACGACCAATGGGCGGAGCGCCCGGTGCCTTGGCATCGAGACCAATAACACGAGAAGGGGTCGATGGGTGGAGTGCAGAGTTACTGGGCCGTGTTTTATCTGATCGAAAAGCTGGGCGTGCTGTCAGGGCTCATGACCTTGCTGAGCAGATCAAAGTGCTGGCCCCCGGTTCAGCCATTGAGGCAGATGCACAGCGGGTTATCGATGACATAGTCCGGGATCCTGAACTGCTTAAGCAGGTGGTGGAAGCACAGTCTGATCGTTTAGCGACGTTGTTGCTTCAGGCAGCAGAGTCCTGTCTGATGCAAGGCCAACCCCAGCAGGCTGTGTATTTCTTAGAACGAGTCATGCAGGCATTTCCAACGACTCGCCATGCCATGACAGCGCAAACTCGTTTGGCTCAGATTCAAGGGCCACCTGGACTGGGCATAACCCCTAATGCTCAGCCGAAATGACCTTTAAGACGAGCGAGTCCTTCGGAATGAATGAGGCCATTACTGGCCATGAACCCAGTATCGGAAGGGCCTGAACGTGTGCCATATACCAAAGGTCGGTCTTGCAAATCGGTTACTTTGCCTCCGGCTTCGGTAACAAGTATGTGCCCGGCGCAAATGTCCCAGTCATGGTACGTCGGATAGTCATTGACATAGACGTCGGCTTCACCACGTGCAATCCTGGCCAATTTGAGGCCAGCAGAGTAGGTTTCGTACAAGCTTTTAGCACCCAAGTGACTGGATAGGCCTTCAGTTTTTCCCTTAGCTTTGGAATGTGTCTTTGTGACAACGGCATCGGAGAGGCGGTTGGTTTGGCTTACCTTGCAAGCGTATTTAGCTTTGCCGGTATCAATCGCAAAGCAACCTGCCCCCTTTGCGGCATAGGTTGTTCGGCCGTTGGCCGGATCATGAACCACCCCTACTAACGGTTCACCATTCTCGACGAGAGCGATCATAATGCAAAATTGGTCCACCTTGAGGGCAAAGCCTTTGGTCCCGTCAATGGGATCAACAATCCAAATGCGGCGACCAGTATGCGGAAGTGTGAGGTACAACGGGGTGTTTTCTTCACCAGTTAAACCGTCGTCTGGAAAAGCAGCGTGCAACCGAGCCAAGATAATATCTTGGGAATCTTTGTCTGCCTGGGTGGTGATGCTGGAAGTTGCACCCAGGATCGGTTCCAGTTTCTCGTAAAATGCCATGATATGACGGCCAGCATCCGCAGCAGCCGCAAGTGCTGTTTCGATTTCGCGTTCGTACACGTTCATTTTCAGCGTCCACCAAGGTTGGAATTGATAGGGTCGACAAATGCCGCAGCGCGGCGAGCAGCTTCTGTTACCGTTGTTTCGCCAGATTGCACAAACAAACCATATCGAACATTCAATGGTTTCTCCGGTGTGGCAACCGATACAAAATAACTGCCAAACCGCCCATAGTCGCGTTCTGAATACCGTGATTCTTTGGGATTGGTTGGTGAATCAATATATTCCGCGGTGTATCGGGATCCACTAGTAACAAAAGACATGCAATTCCAAGGGAGATTAACGTGGTTCTTTTGGGTTGGCCAATTGCGGGTTGCTTTTGGATTGTCCTTTCCGTCTGGACGCAAGTAGTAGGTTTCAGCAGCATTTTTGTCGGCTACGTCACCTGCGGCACGAAAATGGAAGCCCGCATGCTGCGGGTCGCCATCGACCTTCATAGTCCCTTCAGCGGGACGAACTGAACTGGAAAATTCAATCCATGTGCCAGCGGGGGTTGGAATAAAAACCAATTCACGGGTTTCTGTCGCAAAAAGGCGTCCCTTTTCGCCGTGCCAGCCAATTGTCACGCGTTGCAAGCCGGCAACCGGCCCGGCTTCCTGCAAAAGAACGTTCATTGCCGATTGATGAGTTTCGTTTTTGCAGTGCCAAATATCAACAACCTGATTGGTGCCGTATGTGACCTTCATAAATCCATAAAATATTCCGCGATGGTGCGTGAATTGGCCACCTGAACCCTTGGTTAGTCGCGTGCCTGTCTGGGGATCAAACAAATGATGGAAAACCTTGTAGGTGGCTTCCAATGTTTTAGCATTCGAAGCATCGTATTTGGGTGCAAAGTAAACCGCTAATGGTTTCTTGTTATGTGTCAATCGCGCCATGCCATCCGGATCGGTATCCCAAACCAATCCAGTTGCTGGCGTTTTTCCTAAATCTAGTGTTAATTTTTGTGGTTTACCGGCAGGAAATGCGGGTGGAACAAAAACAATTTCCAATGATCGGTTGTTGCCTGAAGATGACAACCGGCTTGGAATGGCTTGCCATGAGGCCCAAATATTGCCTGAAGCATCAATCATTGTGCCAGTATTGCCAGACTTCAAATTCCAAGAAGATTCTACAGGCAGAAAACAAGGTAAGCCCGAGCGATCTGTTGACCCCGGGGCAAGTTGAAGCTCGATGGCGCCTAGACACATGGCGCCAAAGAACGCAAAAGTTGTGACAAACATAATCGAATCCCTTATTCAGCAGGGTTATTCCCGTTCGGTAATTCCCTTGAAGCTATCAGTACGGAATGGCACGGCAGGGAGGCCATTCTTGTTCCACAGGTTTACCACTGGAAAATTAGACCATCCAAAACGAACCGCAACGGGCTCCTGACCAGTTGGCAATTCAACAACAACGGTGTTTCCTTCGATGGTGGCGATGGCGTTCTGGAATTTCCGGTCAGCGCTTGCGATGGTGAACCCCGTAAGGGAGTCTCCTCTGGCTTCGAGCCCAGATCCGATGTTTTCGAACGAAATAACGGCTTTGTTTCCAACAACTTTCATGGATTTGAAGGTTGGTCCATTGGCGACTTCTACTTTGGCATACGGATCTTTCAATGCTAGAAGGGCAAGGCGCGTACCGACAGGTTCTTTTTTGCGTGGATGAATGTCTTTTTCGTCACCAACATCAGTGATAACGGCCATACCCACATGCGGTATGGCTCGGGTGGCCATGAATTGGGCCTCTCTAAGTTCTGCCCAAGCGCTGTCCTGCGGTGACTTGGATATTGCCATGAAAGGAGCGAGCTGAACACCATGAAAAGGAAAGTTACCCTGTGCGAAAGCTTCACGCCACGAAGTGATCATGGCAGGGTAAAGAGTTCGATACTCAAACGCACTGCCGGCATTGCTTTCACCTTGGTACCAAATCGCTCCTGAAATACCGTAGTGGCGAAGAGGGTGAATCATGCCATTATATAATGTCGACGCGCTTCCCGGACTCAAACGTGGATCTGTTGGCATCGCGGGGGCGCGGGGTGGAGTTTTTTTCTCAGCCTTGGCTTTTTCGACAGCAATTTTATGCATTTCAAGCGCTTTTTTGTGTTTGTCGAAAAGTGCGGTTTTATTGTTGTCGAACTGCTCTGACGCTTTTTCCAGATTGCTTACGTAGTGACTCAATTTGTTGTTGCTTTGGAGTTTCTCCCGTGTTGTCCATGCTTGGGCAGGAGTGCCTCCCCAACTTGAATTGATGATACCAACAGGAACATCCAGAGCTTTTTGAAGGTCGCGTCCAAAAAAGTAACCCACTGCGGAAAAATTCGTTACTGTTTCTGGTTTGCATTCAAGCCATTTCGAAGCTACGTCTGATTCTGGTTTGGGGCTGGTTCGCTTGGGAACCGTGAATAGACGCAATCGCTTATTCGCCGCCTTTTTTGCTACATCACTACCATTTTCTGATGCTGCCAACGGCCATTCCATGTTGGATTGTCCACTGGCAATCCATACTTCCCCTATAAGCACATCATTGATTTCAATGGTGTTGTTACCTTTGATTATCAAGGTAAGTGGGCCACCCGCCATCAGCGGATTCAGCGTTGCGATCCACTCCGTGCCTTTGGTTTCAGCTTTGGCTATTTGTCCTTGAATTGCGACAGTAACCTGTTCACCTTCGGCACACGTTCCCCAAACTTTCAGGGGTTTGCCTCGCTGCAAGACCATATGGTCACTGAACAGTGCATGTGGTTTGACATCTGCACGCGCAGAACCCAATATCAGAACTAAAACTGACAGTGCAATGAACTTTTTCATGTGAATCATCCTGTAATTCAGTTAGTTTGGTGGGGATCAAAGTTTCAAGCGGTAGTGGCTAACAGCATTGTCATGGAACAATTTGCGCTGATCGGTTTCTGGGCGGGTGGATACAACCTGCCGAACTGCCGTCAGCCATTCTGCGTAACTAGCAGCCAGCAAAACAACGGGCCAGTCACCAGCGAACATGACACGAGTAGGGCCAAATGTGTCTAATGTGTGGTTGATGATTGGCGTGATCTGCTCCATAGTCCATTTTCCGCGGCCTGGGGCTGAAGCCAGAAAACCCGATACTTTGCATACCACGTTTTTTCGCTTGGCTACTGCTTCAAGGCCTCGCATCCATGAGGAATGATCCGTTTCCTTCAGGTCAGGATTGCCGCAATGATCCAAGACAAACTGTGTGTCCGGGCAGGCATCAAGAAGGACAGCAATGTTTCCGAGTTCGCTGTGTTTCACACATAGATCGTAGGAAAGGTTTTTTGAACCCAGTAGCCGAATCCCCCTGACAAAATCGTCGGAAAGGCAGAATCCAGATGGAGTCGAGGGTACGTGCAGGACTTGTCGTACACCCCGAACACCGGGCAATTTTACAATCTTTTCGACATATGAGCCAAAATCGCCCGATGCAGGGCGGCCAGATACAACAGCCCCTTTCATGCCACTCGTGGCATCTGAGCATAGGCCGTTGACAAATTCAGCTTCTTCAAGTTGCTGCCCGGGATCGACATCCACTTCCATGTACACGGTGTTGGCAATACCAAGGCCGGCCGTATGCATTTTGTAATCGTTAATGGAGTATGAGCGCGCTAGAACACCATCTGCTGGCAACCATGGTAGTTTGAACTTTTTGATGTCCCAAAGGTGCTGGTGTGTATCGATAACAGGTATCATGGATCTGGATTCCTTGGATGCGTGGACTGCTGTACTTGCAACCGCAGTGACAGTTGCTGCCATAAAGGTGCGTCGATCGATCGGGTTGGATAGCGTCATTAGGAAGACTCCAGGCAGGCAATTAGTGTCTGAAATGCCGCACACCCGTTAGGATTAAAGCGGCTCCATGTTCATCGCATGCCGCCACGGTGTCAGCATCACGTACCGAACCGCCGGGTTGCACAATTGCTGTTATACCCGCATTCAGCGCCGTATCCACTCCGTCGCGGAATGGGAAAAACGCATCGGAGCCTAAAACAGCGCCTTTGGCGGCTTCTCCGGCTTTGGCTACTGCCAGCCTAACCGATTCAACTCGGCTTGTTTGTCCCTGCCCAACCCCGATCAACTGCCCATTTTTTACAAGGACAATTGCATTACTTTTCACGCGTGCCACCAAATGCCATGCCAATTCCAGATCTTGGCGTTCTACTGCTGTCGCTTCTCGTTTGCTGGCTGTTTTCCAAGTTGAGGTATCCTCAGCTATACGATCGATGTCCTGAACTAAGACGCCACCGTCAATGCTCCTGAATTCCATACCACTTTGTGGTGTAACCATGGAACTTGGCCGAACCAAGCGTATGCTTTTTTTCCATGTCGGTTTGGTGGTCAAGATTTCGATGGCTTCGGGGGAAAATTCAGGAGCCACGATGCATTCGAGAAAGCGGCCCGGTTTGGCCATACTCTCCGCAGTCTCCGCATCCACCACCCGATTGAGCCCTACAATTCCACCGAATGCACTGATTGGGTCGGCATCGTAGGCACTTGTAAAAGCATCGAGGGATGTGGTGCCAACCGCAGCTCCGCAGGGATTGGTGTGCTTGATCACACAGGCTGCTGGTTGGGAAAGTCCGCGCACCACAGACCATGCGGCATCAAGGTCGAGCCAGTTGTTGTAACTTAGTTCTTTGCCGTGCAGGATTTCCGCTCGTGCGAGACTTCCTGCTGCACCATGACCATGTGTGAGATAAAGAGCGGCACGCTGATGCGGATTTTCGCCATAACGCAATGAAGTGCGCAGTTCCAGATTGGCTGGCAAGTCGGCGGGGAAAGATTCTCCGCCCCGCTCGCAAAAATAGTTGGCAATTGAAGCATCGTACCGCGCAATGGACAGAAATGCCTCACGTGCAAGCCGCTCTAAGGTGGATGGTGTCAGGCCGCCAGCACGGAGTTCCGCAAGCACTTGTGTGTATTGCCGTGAATCTGTTACGACTCCAACATTGTGATAGTTTTTGCAAGCAGAGCGCACCATGGCTGGTCCGCCAATATCAATGTTTTCAATGATCTCTTCGTGGGTCACACCGGGCCGGGCTACCGTGCTTTCGAACGGATAAAGGTTGCATATCAGTAGATCGATGGGCGCCAACTGGTGCTTTGCCAGAAACGAATCATGGCTGGGGACATCCCGCAATGCCAACAGACCAGCATGTATTGCAGGATGCAGTGTTTTCACCCGACCATCGAGGCCTTCCGGAAAACCCGTCACCTGCGCAACTTCAAGTGCGGGGAGTCCCGCCTCAAGGAGTAGTTTGTGAGTGCCGCCTGTGGATACCAACTCCACGCCAAGTGCGGAAAGTTGTCTGGCAAAATCAACAATTCCAGCCTTGTCGCTGACAGAAATCAAGGCTCGGCGAGGGATGAGTTGTTTCATGATGCGTGACCGTTTTGGGAAGTTTCCATGAAACTTTGTTGTACGGATTTAGCTGCCGCTTGGCGTGTTTGGACTTTTAGGAAACATTGGGCCCAAGGAAACCACATGACTATCGCGCCGTAGTTCAATTCCACTCGGCAGGCCTGGGAGTAAACTGTCGCTAACCACATGATTGGCCAATCCGATCAAATGACGGCGCGTCAAATCGCTAACAGGCCACTGCTCGCGAAACCAGATGTGGTGCATCAGTGATGCGATCAAGGAAGGTTTGAAGGACAACAATACATCTAGTTTCAGAACAATTTTGGGACCTGCACGGGGCAATTCGCACAATGCCAGCATTCTCTTGACCAGATGCCGTTCCGTTCTGCCCTGCTCCGCCAACCAGTTCGCGTGGCGTGCCATATTTTGAACGACAATGGGCCCAAAGCGCTCGGTTAGTGGTTTGAGAACCTGATGGCGGATGAGGTTCCGTGTGTAGGCTGTGGAAAAATTGCTGGAATCTTCCCGCCATGGAACTCCTTCCCGAAGAAGAATGGCGCGAAGTTCACTGCGGAAAGTGGATAAAAGTGGTCTGGAAACTGGTGTTGCTGGTGATAGACGAGACTTTTTCCGAATGCAACCCAGCGCTGAAGTCCCAGCCCCACGAATAAGCCTCAAAAGCAAGGTTTCGGCTTGATCGTCAAGTGTATGCCCCATGAATACCGCAGCAGCGGAGTAGGATTGTGCCATGGTTGCCAGATGCGTGCGACGTAGCATGCGTGCCGATGCTTCTGTTCCGAGTCCTGTCGTGGCATGAAGTGGGGCTTCGACGACTTGTGCCGTGACTTTGCAATTGGTCCTGTTGGAAAGGAGATCCGCCAACGCTATCACGGATTCGGCATCGGTAATGCTTTCATCCCCACGAAGGTGGTGCTGAACACATCCAAGGATCACATTATTGTTATGATTTTGGGCAATTAAAAGAGCCAAGGCAACACTGTCGCCGCCGCCACTGCATGCAACCAATACCGGACGATTGGAGCAATTGAACTGTGTCAGTGAGGTGCGTACAGACTTGGTCGCCTTGCATTGCAGCATTGTGCAGAACCTTAGGCGGATTGACCCAACAGCCAAGATAGGCGCGCACCAGGATCTGGCGCACGCATGAATGTTTCGCCTACCAAGACTGCTTTGATTCCACCGGCCATCAATTTTGTGATGTCAGATGGTTCACGTATGCCGCTTTCACTCACGACAAGCGCGTCTGCAGGCAGATGAGGCCGCATTTCAAGCGAGTGATCCAGACGAGTTACAAACGTATTAAGATCGCGGTTGTTAATTCCGGCTAGTGGTGGATTGAGGGTTTTGATTTTGTCGAGACTGGCCACGTCGTGCATTTCTACAAGCACATCCATTCCAAACGACTGGGCCAATTCGTGCATTTGTTTCAGGCTCTCTGAATCGAGTATTTCGGCAATTAAAAGAATTGCGTCGGCGCCTGCAGCCCTCGATTCAATTACCTGAAGCGGATCGATCAGGAAATCTTTGCGCAAAACCGGAATGTTAACGGCATTCCGGGCAGTACGAAGATTTGCCAGCGAACCCTGAAAATAGTCGATATCCGTCAAGACACTCAGGCAGGCAGCGCCCGCGGAAGCATAGGAGAGCGCTATGGCAGCCGGATCGAACGGATCACGAAGAACGCCCGCAGATGGCGAGGCTTTTTTGATCTCAGCGATAACCTGCATGCCGGGGCGCTTGAGTTGTGCCAGAAAGCCACGCGTTGGCGGTGCAAGCCGAGCCGCTCGCTCCAGCGCCTGAATGTCACTGGCGGCAAGCGCCGCTACCTCACGACGCTTGGTTTCAACGATTTGGTCCAAAATGCTCATAACCAGATTCCCCACACTCGTAGCCACGGATGGTATCGTATGGAACGATCGATTCTGGGGACGAACCATGACAGATGAAACAGGTATATGCGCGAAAAAGCCCGAGCATCCATTAGGTAACTCTTTTCTATTCCTTATGTTTCTTGCGGCCAATGCGATTTGGATTGTTGCGTGCTCTGTGGTTTTACCCTTGGCCACTATTCTCATCACGCCGGAAAATGGCGACCTGGCGAAAATGCGTTTGGCTGCATTGGCCAGAATACTGGCGCTGCCATTATTCCTGCCCATGGCAACGCTCGCACGCCAATTGGGGCCGGGGTTGGAGTCTCGGACCACTGAATGGCAATCCCTGAAGTTAGCGGGTCTGGTACTACCCATCGTGACAATTGGATCGTATGCCCTGATGGCGATTTTTCAGTTGATGGCGTCAAATTCTGGGGTGGAGCATCCACTGACTCAATTATTTCGCAGTGGCAGGACAATGGATGTTTGGATTGTTATTGCTTTGGTTGTTGTGATTGCGCCTGTTACGGAAGAAGTATTGTTTAGAGGCTTTTTTCAGGCTTGGATCATATCATCTCGTCTTGGGCCGCTTGTAGGGTGGTGTATGGCTTTGGCATTGGTTGCTTGTTTCATTCCTAATCAAATTTATTCGCCTCAAGATGATACACAAGGAACGTCAAAACTGTTTGTTTACGCTCAAATTGCAGCCTACTTGTTGATAGGAGCAGCTTTAATTTTGTTGGCGGGCAGATTTTCACATCTTGCAGCTTCTGCCGTGGCTGGCGCGATGGTTTTTAGTGCTGTTCATGCATTTGCTTGGCCTAGTCCTGCAGGACTGTTGCCCTTGGCTTGTGGTCTGGTTTGGTTGCGCGAAAAGACCGGTAGATTGTGGCCATGCATGCTAGTCCATGCGGTTTTCAATGGACTAGGTACGTTGCTCATGATTGTTACTCACTGAATCCTGATTTTGTTTTTGACGGCACCGATAATCCATGCCGAAGCTGTATCGATTTCACTTTCGGTGGTGCTATGCCCCAAGCTCAGCCTGAGTGTGCCGGCATGCCATTCCATAGGTACTTTTAAAGCATTAAGCACAGCCGACGCATGGGATTTGCCGTCATGACAAGCAGAACCTGTTGAAGCTGCCAACGCGGGCAGAGATTGAAGCAGGTTTGTGGTGTTGATACCTCTGAGGGCCACAAACAGGGTGTTTGGCAGGTTGGAGGTGGCATGGGTGAAGCGTTGAATATCTTGCCCCAAGGCAGAAGATAATTGTTCCCATAGCCTGTCGCGAAGTCGAACCAGATTTTGGCCTGGGAGTTTGGAGGCACGTTCCGCAGCAGCACCCAATCCCACTATGTAAGGAACGTTTTCAGTTCCGCCCCGATAACCACGTTCTTGGCCGCCGCCAGAGATCTGTCGAAAGAGTTTGGTTCCAGTCCTGATGTATAAGGCTCCAATTCCTTTAGGGGCGTACAGTTTATGTCCGGCAATGGTAAGTAAATCGACACCCATCTCGTCAACATTCACGCGGATTTTTCCCGGTGATTGTGAGGCGTCAGCATGTAGCAATGCCCCGGCCCGATGGGCAATTCTGCCAACTTCTTGAACGGGTTGAACTGTTCCAGTTTCGTTGTGTGCGTGAATGACCGATACCAGCCGTGGCCGCCAAAACATAAGGCGTTCCATATGCGTAAGGTCAATTTGCCCCTCAGGGGTGACTCGGCACAATCTGAAACCATGGCCCGTTGATCGAAGCCGTTTAAGGGTTTCCAGCGTGGCAGGATGTTCGATGACAGAGCTGACGGTACCACGCCAGCCACTGCGACCAACCAATGGCCAAGAAGTGCCTGCTGTTCCAGCCAATGCCAGATTGGTGGCCTCGGTCCCACCAGATGTGAAAATAATTTCTTCGTGTTTCGCTCCAATAAGTGACGCCACTTGTTCTCTTGCTCGTTCAACTGCGGCACGGGCATTTCTCCCCAGTGCATGCTGGCTGGATGGATTTCCCCATTCCTCTTTGAGGTAGGGCATCATGGCGTCGAGGATTTCCGGCAAAACCGGTGTCGTTGCATTGTGGTCAAGAATAATCATGAATCAAACCTAACAAAAAGGAAGCGGGCGGTAAACTTAAAGAAAAAAGAACGAGGTGGACGCGAATATTGGGAAGAAAGGGGCATTTATTCCGATAATTCACGCGGACGGCTTTGACACTCAGACTTCCTATCCTTACTATTCTTCTTGGTTGGTTCCATTTCCAGCCATTTAGAGTTTCTCCTAGGAGGTCCACCATGTTTTCCGCTATCCTGATGGCGGCGATGGCTACTTCAACCACCGCCCCTGATTTCTTCTGCAAGCCACGTTGCGCTCCTGTCTGCGCTCCAGTTGTTTGCTGCAAGCCCGTTGT
>Ga0114972_10003023_pt1 | contig 12631 bp, 8 predicted proteins | sample M_140807_EF_Meta_FD_87354 | JGI IMG/M metagenome (GOLD analysis project Ga0114972, IMG submission 87354) | Freshwater microbial communities from Lake Montjoie, Canada to study carbon cycling - M_140807_EF_MetaG | ecosystem: Environmental > Aquatic > Freshwater > Lake | place: Lake Montjoie... | reverse complement strand
CACCCGTTTCCGCATTCCCGGCTATCGTCCGGGCGATTTTGGCGAGGAATTTCTCGAGCGTCTTTCGGCCATGGGCATGGCAAGCCAACGGGTCGCCACCAAGGACGGCGTGACCGTCGGCTGGATCGCGGGCGAACACATTCTCGACCGCAATTTTCAGCTGGAAAAGAATGTCATCAACGAAACGCTCGGTTTCGCCCTGCGGGTGGATGTCAACAAGCTCCCTTCCGACCTGCTCAAGGCCTATGCCGCCGAAGAGCTTCTTGGCCTGGCCAAGGACAATCCAAGCGGTCGCCCCTCCAAGCGCCAACGCAAGGAGGCCAAGGAGGCGGCCCAGGACCGTCTCGAAGCCGAGGCCAAGGACGGGCGCTTTCTCAAGCGGAAGATGGTCCCTGTGTTGTGGGATGGCACCTCGGGCGAGGTCTTCTTCGGCACCGCCTCGGTCGCCATGATCGACCGGTTCGTCGACCAGTTCGAAGCGACCTTTGGCAAAAAGCCGGTCCAGGTCACAGCCGGAAGTCACGCCTATCAGCTTGCCGAAACGGCCGGAATGCCACGCGGCGTCGAGGATGCCGAGCCTTCGGCGTTTCTGCCCGGTCGTTCCCCCGGCGAAGTCGCCTGGATGCCTGATGGAGATTGCCGCGACTTTTTGGGCAACGAATTTCTCATCTGGCTCTGGTATCAGCTTGATGGATCGACCGATGAGGTCAAGCTCTCCGATGGAACGAGCGTCGCGGTCATGCTGACCAAGTCGATGAATCTCGAATGCCCCCGGGGGCAAACCGGTCGCCAAAGCGTCCACAGCGAAGGCCCGACCCGCATGCCCGAGGCCTATCGCGCCCTTCTGGAGGGGAAATGGCCCCGTAAGGTCGGCGTGATCATGGTCCGCCACCAGCAACAATACGAATTCAATTTCTCCGCCGAGAACATGGCGATCGGCAGCCTCAAGCTCCCCGCCACGGAAGAGACCGAGGAACAGGCCCGCCTTGACGAACGCGTCACCCAGCTTCGCGGATTCCTGGAGACGATGGACCTCCTCTATGAGGCGTTCGTTTCCCGCCGCGCCTCCTCCACCCACTGGAAAGGCGACCTCCCCCGAATCCAGAAATGGCTCGCCCACCAAGGCGAAGAGCAAGAGAGTGGCGGTTCGGTCGCCGAGTCGGCCTGATTCCTTTTTCGGGGAAAAGGCCCACACAAGGGGATTTTGGAAAAATCCGGATGTCCGAAATCCGCTATGCAACCGACCCCGGACTCTCCCCGGAGGAGTTTGCCGAACTGCTACACCGCTCGACCTTGGCCGAGCGGCGCCCGGTCGACAAACCCGAAGTCCTTACGGGTATGGTGCGAAACGCCTCGCTGATCCTCACCGCCCGGACGCCTGATGGTTTGCTTGTTGGTGTCTCGCGGGCCATGACCGATTTCGTCTACTGCACCTACCTATCCGATCTGGCGGTGGATGTTGCTTTTCAGCATCAGGGGATCGGCAAGGAACTCGTCCGGCGCACGCACGAGGCGGCTGGTCTTTCCACCATGCTGATCCTTCTCGCCGCGCCCAAAGCCCGCGAATACTATCCCAAAATCGGCATGGAACACCACGATTCGTGCTGGATCGTGAGAGGGAAATAAACAGGGGAATGGGAATGGATGCCCCCAAAAACCGAATAGCACCATCTTGTTTTCAAGGTCTCGGTGGCAGTTTCCTGTTTTGGTTTTGAAGGCCTTTACGGCCACCCTGATTGTCTTTGCATTTATTGGGAGCTCCTTTGCCCTTTTTTTCGGCCTTATTTCCCATCAAAATTTCAATGTTCGACGAGGTAATATCAAAAAATATAAAATACTATATAAAAGTAGCAGGGACTTGGATGCAAAATGCTAAGTCCGCCGAGGGGTGTGTGTTTTCTGATTCAACAGGGAAATTTTCCCCAGGTTCCCTTGTACCAAATATTCCTTTTTGGAATAATTGTTTGGATTGGGGCCAAATAAATTGGTAATAAATTCCAAAAACTGGGGAAAGCATGTGGGTCTTGGCTTACCATGAAGGCTTCCAAGCTACGGCCAAGGTTTTTTTCAAAAAAAATCGGAAGCAATTTGACCAGGCTATTACCAATGTCGAGGAACTTGTGGACTTGTTAAGGCTGGAGCCTTCATTGACGATTCAGCAAGCCACAATGCCAAAGTGTTATCACAACGAAGGCAAAGGTTTGTTTGCCGCCGACCAGTCTCCTCCCCGTCGAGGGGTGGTGGAAATCAGGCTCTATTTTTATCCAGATGAGACGACCAAAACGGTTCATTTGATCCGAATGGGAAAAAAGGATTCCCAACCAAGAGACATTGAATCGTGTCGTCCAATCGTAGAGGAAATCAGGAAAAGTTCACGCCGGGAATAGAGGGGCCGTGTGATCCGGTCCCATCAGAGAATACAGGACCTATAAGGAGTAAAAATAATGACAACCAAACGATTTGCGACCATGGGGGAATTGCTTCGGTCCATGGACCTTGGAGATGAACAATATATCGTTGAACACGAAGGCCGGATGGCAGGTCGCAGGCTTATTCAACGACTTTTGGCCCAGCGTCTCAAAAGGGATTTATCCCAAAAGGACATGGCGTCGAAGTTTGGGTGCACTCAAAGTCGTATTTCCAAATTGGAAACAGGAACAGACGATGACTTGCGGTGGGGGGATATCAAGCAATACCTTGGATCCCTTGACCTTGCCCCAAGGGTTTCCATCGTTCCAAAAGAATTCAAGTTGGTGGACCAAATCAAGCACCATGCCTTTGCCATTCAGGACCTGTTGAATCGTGTCGTTGAGTTCACGAATGGACCGGATCAAAATATCGCGAAGGAAGCGGCAAAGTTTGCGGCCATAGAAGTGCCAATTAATTTGGCCAAAACCATGATAATGGCCATCAAGGCAATTCCTGAAGAGATCCTACGCTCATTAAGTAGCCAAGATGAAGATTGCGCCTTGAATCCCGAGGACCCCAATCTTCCAGAAAAGGATAACTCCATCACCCAAAAGATCCAGTTGGCATAATCGCCTGGTCATTCCATTTCCGGTTTGCTTGCAGGGTCCTGCCGCTCCGGAGGTTATTGCCCGCTTCCAAGGCGTTGTTTCTGGTCCAAAAGAGACATGGAAACAGGTCCAATATTTCTGATGGGACTGGGATTGGCCATTTGTCTAACCGCCAATGGATTCAGGATTTTGTCAACCCAATTGCCATGGGACTTTTCGGTTCCGGCCTTGTTCCCTTGGATTCCCCCGTCAGAACCCCCATAATTTCCGCATGAACACCATCGTCGTTTCCCTTGCGTTGCTGTTGGGTCCCGCCGAGACCGCCCGGCCAAACCTGATCATCGTTCATGTCGATGACCTGCGCTACGATACGCTCGGGTATCTGGGCAATCCGGTGGTCCAGACTCCCAACCTCGACAAGCTCGCCCGCAAGGGGACCTCGTTCACCAACTCCTTCGTGACGACTTCGATCTGCGGGGTCAGTCGCGCCACACTCCTGACAGGCCAATGGCAACGCCGCCACAAATGCGCAGGCTTCAACCAGAACCTGATCGACGACCAGTGGAAGCGGACCTATCCCGAAGTCCTGCGCCAAACCGGATACCGCACCGGGTTCATCGGCAAGATCGGCATCGCCGACAAAGCGGACCAAAAACCGATGTGGGAAAAGCGCTGGGATTTCTATCGGGGTCTGCCCGGCCAGGGAGGCGACGAATTTATCGACTCGAAGGATCCGCAAAAGCGCCACAAGACCCAAATCTTCGGCGATCAGGCGCTAGAATTTGTCTCGGCCAAGGATCCCAAACCTTTCGTCCTCCAGATCAGTTTCAACGCCGTCCACGCTCGCGATGGCAAGCCGCGCGAATTCACGCCCGACCCGCGTGATGAGGAACTTTACAAGGATACCGCCATGCCGGTTCCGCCTCTCGCCAACGAGGAAGCGTATGGTCTTTTGCCCAAATTCGTCCAGGACTCCGAAGCCCGCAAACGCTGGAAACCGCGCTATTCCACTCCCGAAATGGCCCAGGCGACCCTTCGCGATTACTATCGGCTCATGACCGGAGTCGACCGCGAAGTGGGGCGCATCGTCGAAGAGCTGCAAAAGCGCGACCTGGCCAAAAACACGGTTCTGGTGTTCACCTCCGATAACGGTTTTGCCTTGGGCGACCGGGGCCTGGCCGACAAATGGTTCATGTACGAGGAGTCGATCCGGGTCCCTCTTTTGATTGCCGACCTGAGGGAAAAAGACGCCAGCCGCTGCCGCGTCGAATCGATCGTGCTTAATGCCGACATCGCCCCAACCCTTCTCGACCTTGCAGGGGCGAAAATCCCCAAGGAGATGCAGGGGCAAAGCCTCGTCCCCTTCCTCAAACGCTATATCCCGATGGATTGGCGCCAGGGGTTCTTTTACGAACACCATGCCGGGATGAAGAACATCCCGCCCAGCGAAGGCGTTCGCTCCGAGCGTTTCAAATATATCCGCTGGCTGGACCCAACCCCCGAGGGGATCAAGGACGGGCACGCAAGACTGGAGCAGCTATTCGAGCTCGACTCCGACCCACTGGAGAAAAAGGATCTTGCGGCCGACCCGAAATATGCCCAAATTCTCGATCAAAGCCGCGAGGTCTGGCAATACCAGCGCAAGGAGCTGGAGTAGGATTGTAGAGTTGGTTTCGGGGGCTGGGGGATTGGATTAGGGAATAAGTTCCCCATCCCTTTTTGCCTGCGGGGATCGTTTTTTATTTCCCGGTTTATTCGGATTGATTGTATACCGTATCCGGTATAAATTTGGGAGGGTCTTGCGGGCAATGCCAATTTCAAGGGCTCCGGGCAATGCCTGGACTCCGCTGTCTGCTTCAAAGGAAAAGGGGACAGTCATGGAAGCATCCAAACGAAAAGCTCTTGAGGCGGCGGGATGGAAAATGGGTGATTCCGCCGATTTTCTGGATCTGAGCGCCGGGGAGTGCCAACTGCTCGATGCACGGGTCAAACTTGCCCTGGCAATTCGTCATCAGCGCGAGTCTCAAAACCTGTCGCAAAAAGAATTGGGAGAACGCCTCAAAACCAGTCAGCCCCGAATCGCCAAGATCGAAAGGGCGGCTTCCGATGTGTCACTCGATCAACTGGTCAGGGCCTTCACGGCGGCCGGGGGAAAGATGGTCGTCAAATCGGTGAAAAGCAAATCCCGTAAAAAGGGACCAAACAAACCCTCCGGTCAGGAGCCTCAAATGCTCGAACTGACCGTTTCGCAAGAGTAATTTCCATTTGGGGAGCAAAGGGTTTTGACTGGCGCCGCCTTTACTGGGCTCGGGAATTTCCGGATCGCTGGCGCTGCTGAATTCCACTACCCCCATTAAGGAGTAAAAACCGGGTTTTCGCCCCAACGGGGCAGCACCAGACAACGCACCGGAAATAAATCAACCCGGGCTGAGATCATGCCCAGTCCGGGGCTTTTCTGGCTTCATGAAAATGATAACGATTGTTGGGTATCCTCCTTGGGTTTGGGGGATCGGTAACGAAAAAACATTATTGCAAAGAGCGTGCCACTTTCTCCTTGGCCCGCTTCAAACCTTGGTTTCCCCTGTATTTTCAAGGGTTTTTGTGGAACACCTTTTTCCCTCAGGGGCGCAAACACCCTCGCCCGGGCGCAACATTTTTGTGCAATCCGCCTGGGCAACCTGCCTCAAAACCAAGCGCGCCCCATCCGGAAAAACCAACCCGTCTCCCCGGCCCTACAATACACGATTATGGAACTGGGGCAGGAACAGATTGACGGGATGGTGGACCGGGTCACCTTTCACAACGCGGCCAACGGCTATGCCGTGCTGCGCGTAATCCTCCCCAAAGAGAAGGAACCCGTTGTGGTCGTGGGCGTTGCCGGAACGGTCTGTCCGGGGGAAAAACTGCGCGCCCGCGGAACCTGGATCGTCGATTCCCGCCACGGCAAACAGTTCAAGGCCGAACATATCACCTGTCTTCCTCCCACCTCCGCCAAAGCGATCGAGCGGTTTCTGGGAAGCGGCATGATCAAGGGGCTTGGGCCAGGCTATGCCAAGCGAATCGTCGATGCCTTTGGCGACAAGACCCTCGAAATCCTCGATCAGAGTCCCTCCCATCTGCGCCAGATCAAGGGGCTGACCAAGGAACGGATCGGCCAGATCCGCAATAGCTGGATCCAGATGAAGACGGTCCGAGAGCTGATCGTTTTCCTCCAGGAGCATGGACTGGGGCCCGCCCGTGCCATGCGCATCCACAAGACCTATGGCGAGGATGCCCTGCGCCTTATCCGGGACAATCCCTACCGACTTGCCACCGACATCCAGGGGATCGGCTTTCTCACGGCCGATAGTGTCGCCCGGAGTCTGGGCATTCCCGAGGATTCGCCTCTGCGGGCACGGGCCGCGCTTCGGCACACTCTGCTAGAGCTCACAGGCGAAGGGCACACCGGGTTTCCCGAAGAGCAGCTTATCGGCCAAACCTCGGGCGCGACCCAGGTCCCCGAGACGACGCTTTTGCCCGCGCTGCAGGAGTGTCTGGCCGATGGTTCGCTGATCAAGGACACAAGCGGCCACGAACCCTGGATCTATCTCAAGGAGCTTCACACCGCCGAAGAGGATCTCGCCAAGCGCCTCGTACGGCTTCAGGCCCAGCCCGTAAAGCGGGTCGAACTGAGCGATGTCGCCATGGCAGAGATCGAGGGGCGCACCGGGCTTAGCCTGGCCGAGGGGCAGATGGCAGCGCTCCGCTTGGTTGCGGAAAATCCGGTGGTGGTAATCACAGGCGGACCAGGCGTGGGCAAAACGACCCTGGTCCGGGCGATTGTCGAACTGGCCAGGCGAATGGGTTGGCGCGTGATTTTGGGCGCCCCCACGGGTCGCGCTTCGCGCCGCCTCTCCGAGGCGACCGGACTCCCGGCCAAAACCCTCCACCGCATTCTGGAGTTTGATCCCGGCATCGGCGGCTTCCGCAAAAGCAATATCGAGACCCTCGATGGGGACCTGTTCCTGATCGATGAAGTCTCCATGGTCGATCTCCCCCTGATGGACGCCATGATCAAGGCGATCCCGCTCGGCTCGCGCGTGGTCTTTGTCGGCGATGTCGACCAACTCCCTTCGGTCGGCCCGGGCGCGATCCTTTCGGACCTGATCGAATCGCGCACACTCCCCGTGGGGCGTCTTACCGAGGTGTTCCGGCAGGCGCGCGAAAGCCGGATCGTCCAGGCGGCGCATGCCCTGCTGGAAGGTCAGCTGCCCGAAACCAGCCCCGATTCCTCGGGCGATTTTTTCCTGGTGGAGGCCCAAACCCCTGAAGAGATCCAGGCCCGGATCATCGCCTTGGCCACCGACCGGATCCCCAAAAAGTTTGGACTCAATCCGGTTCGGGACATCCAGGTCCTGACCCCCATGAACAAAAACGAGCTCGGCTCCAAAGCGCTCAACGCCGTGTTGCGGGATGTGTTCAACCCCCCCAAGGGACAGGACGAACTGGAACGCTTTGGCTGGGTCTGGCGCGTGGGGGACAAGGTCATCCAGACCGAAAACAACTACCAAAAGAGCGTCTTCAACGGCGATCTGGGGATCATTGTCTCCATCGACACGACCGAGGCGCAGGTCTCCGTCGAGTTCGAAGGCAAAGTGGTCGACTACGAGGCGGGTGAACTGGACGAATTGGCCCCGGCATGGGCCATGACCGTTCACAAATCGCAAGGTTCCGAATATCCCGCCGTTTTGATCGTCCTCCACACACAACATTTTCCGATGCTCCAACGCAATCTGGTCTACACCGCCATTACCCGGGGAAAGAAACTGGTGGTTGTGGTGGGGAACAGACGAGCATTGCAACTGGCTTCGGAACGGATGCAATCGCGGCAGCGGTATACCGCTTTGGCCCGCCGGATCAAATCCTATTCCACCGACCGGGAGGTCCTGACCGGGGTGAAAGATCCCTACGGGGATGGATAATCTTTATAGCGCTGGATACAGTTTGGTTTTCAGAAGAGTTTGGCCGAAATCCGTTCCTTAATCATCCCCTATAACCCCTACATTCCGTACACGGTTTGTTCCGCTACCTGGTTAGCTTGTGGCGAAGATCGTGAAGGATCTGTATTATAAAAACAAGGTGTGTCACCCTCTCAGACACCCTTGCGAGGATACGGTTTTGACCCCCAAGGAAATCCTGGCTTTTATCCGCCACGAGGCTATTCGGGCCGTGGATTTCCGTTTCATGGATTTCCCCGGGCAATGGAAGCATTTCACCATCCCTTCCGAGCGGCTTTCCGAAGCCACTTTCGAGGAAGGTTTGGGCTTTGACGCTTCCAGCGTGCGGGGTTGGCAGGCGATCAACGAATCGGACATGCTCGTGGTTCCCGCGCCCGAGACCGCCTTCATCGATCCTTTCTGCGCCGAAAAAACGCTCACCCTCATCTGCAACATCCAGGACCCGCTCACCCGCGAGGATTACACTCGCGACCCGCGCAATGTCGCCCGAAAAGCGGTCAACTACATGCGCTCGACCGGTGCCGCCGACACCGCCTGTTTTGGTCCCGAGATTGAGTTTTTCGTTTTTGATGATGTCCGCTTCGACCAGACCACCCAGTCCGGGTTCTACTTCCTGGACAGCGTCGAGGGTGCCTGGAACATGGGGCGCGACGAGAAGCCCAACCTGGCTTCAAAGATCCCTTATCGTCAAGGGTATTTCCCCTGTCCTCCGGCCGATTCGCACCACGATCTCCGCTCGGAAATGATGCGGGTGATGATCGATGCGGGGCTCCCCGTCGAGGGGCACCACCACGAGGTCGCCTCGGGCGGCCAAGGCGAGATCGACATGCGCTATGGGCCGCTGGTCGAGACGGCCGACAGCGTGCTCAAATACAAATACATTGTTCGCAATGTAGCCCGCAAACATGGCAAATCGGCCACCTTCATGCCCAAGCCGCTTTTCAGCGACAACGGCACCGGAATGCACATCCATATGTCGCTCTGGAAAGAGGGGAACAACCTCTTTGCCGGATCGGGATATGCCGGGCTTTCCGAGCTGGGGCGACACGCGATGGGCGGTCTTCTCCGTCATGCCGGGGCGCTCGCGGCTTTCACCAATCCGACCACAAACTCCTACAAGCGCCTGGTACCCGGGTTCGATGCCCCGGTGACCCTGAGCTATTCGAGTCGCAACCGCTCCGCGGCGGTGCGCATTCCGGTCTATTCGGCCAATCCCCGCAGCAGGCGCCTTGAGTTCCGCATGCCGGATGGGTCGTGCAATCCGTATTTGGCATTTGCGGCATCGCTGATGGCGATGCTTGATGGCGTGCGCAACCGGATCGATCCGGGTGAACCGCTGGACAGAAACATTTATGACCTCGAGCCCGAGGAGCTGGTGGATGTCCCCCGCGTCCCCGGCAGCCTTGAGGAATCTCTCGCGCTTCTGGAGCGCGACCACGAATTTTTGCTCCAAGGTGATGTTTTCACCGAGGATGTCATCCGTACCTGGATTCGTTTCAAGCGCGAGGAAGAGGTCGACGCGATTCGCGTTCGGCCCCATCCCTACGAATTCGTGCTTTACTACGACTCCTAGTAATCTCTCCCCGGGAAGGTGTTGAGTCGGGCATGGGGCCCGGCGCTCCCGACCGGTTCTCTGGTGGTTTGTTCGAAGAAGGCTTAAGGAGAATTCATCCCGTGAGTACCGCGCGTCAAGAAGCGTTGAAAATCATTGCAAATCAAAAGCACAATCTGGAGAGGATTGACTTCAAAAAAACCCACCTTAAGGACCTTTTTGGAGTCAATGTATTCAACGAGGCAGCCCAACGGGAGCGCCTCCCCAAGCCCATTTTCAAGGCCCTCCAAAAAACCATCAAGCAGGGTGACACCCTTCCCGCCGATATCGCCGATGTCGTCGCCACCGCCATGAAAGATTGGGCCATCGAGCGTGGTGCGACCCACTTTACCCACCTTTTCCAGCCGATGACCGGCCTCACCGCCGAAAAGCACGACAGCTTCATCTCCCCAACGGGTGATGGCAAAGCGATCGTAGAATTCTCGGGCAAGGAACTGGTCCAAGGCGAACCCGACGCAAGCTCGTTCCCCTCGGGCGGCCTCCGCGCCACCTTCGAGGCCCGTGGCTACACCGCGTGGGACCCGACCAGCCCTGCCTTCATCCTTGAGAGCCCCAACGGCGCCACCCTCGTCATTCCCACCGCGTTCCTTAGCTGGACCGGCGAGGCCCTCGACAAGAAGGTTCCATTGCTTCGCTCCATGGAGGCGCTTTCCAAGCAGGCCCTCCGCGTTCTGCGCCTTTTCGGCAACAAGAGCGCCAAGCGCGTCATCACCACTTGCGGCGTCGAGCAGGAATACTTCCTTATCGATCGCAATTATCATCTTCTCCGTCCCGATCTGCTCAATGCGGGCCGCAGCGTGTTCGGCGCCTCCCCACCGAAGGGTCAGGAACTCGAAGACCAATACTTCGGCACCATCCCCGAGCGCGTCATCGCCTATATGGCCGACTGCGAAGCCCAACTCTACAAGCTTGGCGTTCCCGTCAAGACCCGCCACAACGAAGTGGCCCCGAGCCAATATGAGATCGCGCCGATCTTCGAAGACTCGAACCTCGCCACCGACCACAACATGTTGGTCATGGAAGTCCTTCGCAACACCGCGGCCAGCTATGGCCTCGCCTGCTATTTCCACGAGAAGCCCTTCGCCGGCATCAACGGCTCGGGCAAGCACAACAACTTCTCGATGGGCACCGACACGGGCGAGAACCTTCTCAACCCCGGCGACAACCCCCACGACAACGCCCAGTTCCTGGTGTTCTGCGTCGCGGTCATTCGCGCCGTCGCCAAATACCCCGAGTTGCTCCGCGTGACCGTCGCCAGCGCTCACAACGACCATCGTCTGGGTGCCAACGAAGCTCCCCCCGCGATCATGTCCATCTTCCTGGGCGATATGCTCCAGGACATCATGGAACAGGTCGAAAAGGGACCCGCAACCTCCACCATTCAGGGTGGAACCATGGAGATCGGCGTGTCCGTTCTCCCCAAGTTCCCCAAGGACGCGGGCGATCGCAACCGCACAAGTCCCTTTGCCTTCACCGGCAACAAGTTCGAGTTCCGCGCGGTAGGCGGTTCACAATCGGTCGCCGGACCCAACACGGTCCTCAACACCATTGTCGCCGAGTCGCTCGACTTCGTCGCCACCACCCTTGAAGCCGCCGTCGCCGCCGGCAAGGACCTCAACAAAGCCATCCAGGACCTCCTCTCCTCGATCCTCAAGGAATCGAAGAAGGTGCTCTTCAACGGCGATGGCTACTCCGAAGAGTGGCACAAGGAAGCCGCCAATCGCGGTCTCCCCAACCACCGCAACACCGTCGACTCCCTCCCCGTCATTGTCCGCAAGGACACCGCCGAACTCTTCGGCAAGTACAAGGTGTACACGGAGAAGGAACTCGAAAGCCGCTTCAACATTCTCTGCGAAGGGTATGTCAAGACGATCTCTGTCGAAGCGAAGCTTACCGCGTTCATGGGGCGCAACCAGATCCTTCCCGCCGCCATCCGCTATCAGGGACAGGTAGCCGAAGCGGTCAACGCGACCAAGGCGGCCGGAGTCGAACCCGCCGGTTCCCTGGAACTGCTCAAGAACCTTGCCGCCACCGTTGGTGAATTCACCAAGGCGATCCATCACCTCGAACACGAACTCGGCCACGAAGCCGCCGGCACTGTCCATGACCATGCCAAGTACTTTCGCGACAAGGTGCGTCTGGCGATGAACGCCGTCCGCGTCCTGGGCGACAAGCTCGAAACACTCGTCGCCGACGATGTGTGGCCTCTCCCGACCTATCGCGAGATGCTTTTCATCAAGTAATCGCGCAAGCGATTGACCCCAGTCAACAAAAGCGGGGTGCCTTGGCACCCCGTTTCTTTTGACTCTCCTGTTTGCCTTGCCGGTATGCCGGATCCGCTTTTTGTACATACTTTTTTCGGATCAAACTTTTATGGCTGACATCGACCATTTCGATCCACGAACGCGACTTTACAAACTGACCAACGCGCGCAACATCCTTCTTCTGGTCGGGCTGTTCCTTGTCAGCTTCAACACCTGGGTTTTGGTCACGCTTCCGATGATGGTGGGGCGCGAACCGGAAATGCCCCAGTTTGTCCTCCGCGAGGAAATCCTGAAGCTGGCCGGTCTCGAAAAGGAGACCAATCCGGACAAGGTGATCACCACCCTGAAGGAAAAAGACGCCAAAGCCTTTGAAGCCTACGAAGCCGAGGCCAAAGCCAAAATCTCGCAGGAGCGCAAGGTTCTGGAAGCGACCCTTCTGGAAAAGAGCCCGCCTGTCTCCTGGGCGGGGATAGGCGCCGGAGTGTTTACCCTTTTTGCCGCGCTCCTTCTCCCTTGGATGCCCGGGGCTTTGGCGGTGATTTCGGCATTTGTTTTTTTGGCGACCTGTGGAGTCGAGATTTATCAGTTTGGCGCCAGCGGCCTTTTGAACGGGATCATCATCAAGATCATTTGCATGGTGCTCTACTTCTACGCGGGGCGTTTGTCCCTGGAGGCGGAAACCGGCCACCGGGTGAAGTAGGCGGGAGCCTCGTCCCTTTCGTTTGATTGGGGTTTGGAATT
>Ga0114972_10003022_pt1 | contig 12631 bp, 9 predicted proteins | sample M_140807_EF_Meta_FD_87354 | JGI IMG/M metagenome (GOLD analysis project Ga0114972, IMG submission 87354) | Freshwater microbial communities from Lake Montjoie, Canada to study carbon cycling - M_140807_EF_MetaG | ecosystem: Environmental > Aquatic > Freshwater > Lake | place: Lake Montjoie... | reverse complement strand
CTGCGAGAAACGCGTCCACACGGCAAGTAGGATCCGATGCGATCATTTCGATCGCTGGGGGAACCAAGACATGCGAGACCAAGACGCTGAAGTTCTTAAGTTTCTCCGTTTTGGCAATTTTTATCGCCATCGCATTCGCTGGCGCGGTGGTCTCAAACCCTATCGCAAAAAGAACCACAGATCGATTCGGATTGTCTCGCGCAATCTGGCATGCTTGGAGCGGAGAATAAATAGTCCGAACGTCGCAACCCTGGGTCTTTAGACCGCTCAAGCTCCCTCGAGACCCGGGAACTCGCAGCATATCTCCGTAGGTACAAAGAATCACCTTGGGCTGCTGGGCAATCGCGTGCGCTCGATCGATGGTTTCGATCGGGGTGACGCAAACAGGACATCCCGGCCCATGGATCAGTTGAATCGATTTCGGGATCAATTGGTCAATCCCATACCTCATGATGGAATGTGTCTGCCCACCGCAGACCTCCATAATCGACCAGGACCGTGTTGTGCTTTCATGGATCGATCGAGCGATGGAATCGGCGATATCGCCATCACGGTATTCTTGAAGATGCTTCATTGGTATTAGCTCTGCGATTCGAAGGGCCAGACTTTTGTGGATCGACTAATGTCCGTCCACAGATGGGATCTGCTCGGCAACGTCCGCTTTCAAAATCCCCAGTTCGCGAAAATGAGCGAGTGTCCTTAATGCTACGTCTTCATCAATCCTGCTGATTGCGAATCCTACATGCACGATCGCATAGTCGCCAACATGGATATCGGGGAGATATTCCAGACACACTTCGGCGACGACACCGCCGAAATCGGCCAGTCCCATGAGGAACCCTCGCGAAGGATCGATACTGATTATTTTTCCGGGAACAGCGAGACACATTGCGGTGGTAGCCAGACGATCTCGGGAGAAGCAACGGGACATCATTTCGAAGGATTACGAGCAGCATGTGCACTTGGTATCATAAACCGCTACGGTTCTTCGCATAGACCAGCTTAGCATAGACCATTGGAGAGTACCGTTCTTTGCTTGGCGACACTTCCTGCTGCTTTTGCCCATAAGTAATGGATTCCCGCTATGCATGAACTCTCGATCGCACAGCAATTGATCGCAATCACCAACGCCCATCTTCCCAACGAGCCTGCACCACGCGTGCTCAGGATCAAGATCCGGTTGGGCGAGTTTTCGTGCGTTCATCAGGATTCGCTCAGCAAAGCGTTTTCGATGCTCACCCAAGGCACCCCGATGGAAAGCACCGAGTTAGTTATCGAAAGAATCCCCTTAGCGGTCTACTGTCCGGCATGCGAGCGAGTGAGCGATTCCATCCACGGCGTTCAGTCCCTTCGATGCCCTAAATGCGATGGAGCCACCGGCGATATCCGTCAAGGTCAGGAATTGGAGTTGGAATGGATTGAGCTGGCATCCGAGGCCCCCGATAAATCATCCAGGACATAGACTACAAACTATGGAACCACGAATCCTCGAAGTTCGAACAAAGATCCTGAAGAAGAATGACGAATTGGCCCGGTCCATGAGATCCCGGTTTCAGGATTTGGGGGTTTTCGTATCGAACTGGGTATCTAGCCCAGGTTCCGGAAAAACGGCTTTGTTGGAAGTTACCCTGCGGGAATTGCTTCATCGTGGCTTCTCTGTAGGCGCAATCGTTGGAGATTTGGAAACCGAACGAGACGCAATGAGGCTAGCCAGAAGCGGTGCTCCGGTCAGGCAAATCATGACGCATGGGTGCTGCCATTTGGAGGCGGACATGATCGAGCGAGAGCTTGTCCATCTACCACTTGCAACCATGGATTTTCTTTTCATTGAAAACGTCGGCAACTTGGTGTGCCCCACAAGTTGGGATCTTGGTGAATCCCTTCGAATCGCGCTCCTGTCCGTTACTGAGGGAGAAGACAAGCCGCTCAAATATCCCGGCTTATTCAACACCTCCGATGTTGTACTCATCACCAAATCCGACCTTGCCGCTGTTTGTGATTTCGATCGACAGGCGACTCTCAAAAACATCGAATCGATCCAACCCAAAGCGAAGATCTTTGAGGTGTCGACCAAAACCGGCACAGGTTTAGAAAACTGGTTTGACTACTTAGAGGAACGTCGACGGATCGATTCTGCCCTCACCCATGCTTGACCAACTCCCAAACTTCCATCGTTTGGCGTCAATCGTTGATGCGTCCAGGGAATGATGCCGCGACGGTTCAGCATTTGCCGTGTCAGATGAACGAGAAGCGAGTTCTGGAAAACGCCTCCCGTGATTCCAATTTCTCGGTTTTCCCCTTCCCGTTTCACCCACTCAGAAATGTCTGCGATCACGGTCGCTACGGCCACGTGGTACTCGAAGGCTATCTGCTCGAAATTTACCCCATCGAGCACGTCCCGCACGATGTTCTTGAGCACGGGTGTCGGATCGATCAGGAATGGATCGCGGTCCTTTTGAAAAGCAAAGCTGTACCGTTTCGGCCCGTCCCCCGCGTCCCAGCGGTTGGGGAACCCCCTCTCCATCCATCGCGTCCCCAAGCCTTCTAACGCAAGTGCTGCGTGCGACTCGAAATCATTAAGGTGGCGCAAATCGAGGATCGACGAGATCGCGTCAAATAACCGTCCCATGCTACTCGATAAAACGCAATTCAAACTTCGCTCCAATTGAGCAGCCAGAACAACTCTTTCCTCATGATCGACCGCTCGCACGCAGGCAAGGCGACTATCCCACGCCAAACCGCATGAAACAAGCATCGCTAGGGCGGTCTTTGCTGGATGCTTTGCACAAAGATCGCCCCCAGGAAGTAGCGTATGCTTGAGGTGTCCGATCCTACGGCACACCCCATCGCGCATGAATAGGACCTCGCCTCCCATGCTCGTCCCATCGCCTCCGTACCCTGTCCCATCAAACACGAAGCCGCATATTTCCCGGTCGGAGCAATACTCATGTTCAGCGACTAACGCCGCAAGATGGGTATGGTGATGCTGCACGGCATGAACATCGCAAGCGTTTGTCTTCGCATACTTCTGAGCCCAGTCGTGCGTCACATAGTCCGGATGCAAATCGCACAACACAACATCCCATTCCGCCTTGGTGAAGCTTTGAATGTGCTGCGAGAAATCCTCCAGTGTTCGAAGGGTCTCAAGATGAACCGCATCCCCGATTGGTTGGTACAAGGTCGCACAACCAGCCTGGGAAATGCACAATGCCGTTTTAAGATCCGAGCCCAATGCCAACCCGACCTCGGCGTTTGTTCGTTCCGTAAATCGTTCCGTGAATCGCTCCGGTTCCGCGAAATCCGTAGTAGGCGTCAGTGGCGCATGCAGTGGCGCGGGCAGTGGGAATGCTTTCGGCACCATTCCTCGCGCCATCCGTACGATAATCGACTCATCGTGCATCGCACGAATTATTGAGTCGTCGCACGGTTGGACAATATCCAAATCATGGAACAGGAAATCATCTGCGATCGAACGTAGGCGAGTCCACGCGTCATCGTTCTCGATGACCATGGGCTCTTCGGAGAGATTCCCCGAGGTGACGACCAGTGGTCGTCTGCACGCATCGATCAACAAGTGATACAGCGGGGAACTAGGTAGCATGACACCTAGGGTCGAGTCCACGAAGGAGACATTGCTACAAATTGAATGAGTCTGATCTGGCTCGGTGGCATCGCTGCGATTGCGGCCAATAACGATGGGAGCAACTGGCGAACACAACCATTCCTTCGCGATTTCGTTCAAATGAACCCGTGATTCTGCGGAGGCAACGTCTGGTACTAGGATCGCAAAAGGTTTGTGATGCCTTTTTTTGCGATTGCGGAGACGCACAACCGCATCCCTAGATGTAGCGTCGCAAACCAATTGAAAACCGCCGCTACCTTTGACAGCGACAATCTTGCCGTGCGCAATTGCGTCACCGAACCGACGCAGTACGGACAAAACGTGTTGTTGCCTCGCTCGGACAACAAACTCATCTTCAAGATCTGAATGCTCGGAACCAAGCGTATTCCAACTTAAATGCGGTCCGCAGAGGTGGCAACTGAGCGACTGCGCGTGGAATCGTCGATCTTCTGGTGCATGGTACTCATCGCAACAGGCCTCGCACATCGCGAACGGAGCCATGGTTGTGTTCGCCCGATCGTAAGGTAGTCTCGTGGCGATGGTAAACCGGGGGCCACAGGAAATGCAGCTAATAAAAGGATAGAGATAGCGACGATCTTCCGGATCAAGCAATTCCCGGAGACACGCATCGCACGGCGCGAGGTCGGATGAGATGCAGGGACCAGACAGATCCCCCGTGGTACTCCTTTCAATCTTAAAAAGCCGATCGTTTTGGGGAGGTATTTGAAGGGAACGGAAAATGCGAATTTCAGCTCCTGCCGGTGGCGTCGCACGGATCGACCTGACAAACTCGCCCAATCTCTCCGAGTCTCCTTCGGCTTCGATTTCAACAGCCCCACCCCTGTTTCTAACCCACCCACTCATCTCCCAACGCGTTGCCATTCTCCAAACAAACGGGCGAAAACCGACCCCTTGGACCGAGCCAACTATTTCCATCTTCAAACGCTCGATGGTCATATCAGTTGCGCTCGTCGGCTTCGGATTCGTTTTTCATGCCTTCAACTTCGTTTATACTATGAGTCAGAGCTTGGGTACATTTTCCTCTCTTGATTTTACTGCGCCATGCAAAGCCCATCGTTGATTCGTTCATTTTTCCGTTCGATTTCGTCCGTGTTGCTCGTCGCAATTACGGCAGTGGAAATCGAAACGATCGTTGCAGCCCAAGAGCCGGGATACAAGTCGCTGGTTGTCTTGCCGTCAACGATTTCTCTTTCGCAATTCCAACCGGAACAATCGGTGAGTGTACGGGGCATACGCGACGATGGGACCATGTCTCGCGACTTGATTCCAGGGGCGGACGAAGCGTCTCCGCTCGAATGGAGCGTAGCGGATTCGGAGATCGCGGAATTGGTAGAGGATCCGAAGTTAGGATGGAGAGTGCGCGGAAAACGCGATGGAAAAACCTTACTCCATGTTCGGTATCAAAAACCCGATGGAAGCCATCTTCAAGTCGCATCGACGATTGAATGTCTTGGGATCCAAGAGATCCCGCGATGGGAATTTGTGAATCACGTCGAGTCGGTCCTTGCCAGGAATGGTTGCAATATGGGTGCGTGCCATGGTGCCTTGGCTGGGAAGGGAGGATTCCGACTCTCCCTCCGTGGGTACGATCCACAAACGGACCACTTCAACTTGACCAAACAAGACCGAGGTCGGAGAGTCGAGTTGAGCGATCCGGAGTCTTCTTTGGTACTCGCAAAGCCCAGCGGTTTACTGGAACACAAAGGTGGGATTCGATTTTCTGCCGATTCACGCGACTATCGAATCCTTCAAGACTGGATCGCAGGAGGAGCCCCGGGTTCGCGCCCGTCGGATCCAATACTCGTTCGTGTTGAGATGCAGCCCACATCGGTGAAATTGCAAAAGGGTGATCGGGACCGCGTTACCGTGATAGCCCACTATTCCAACGGGCGCACCGAGGACGTGACTGCATGGTCTAAATTTAGTTCCAGCGACGAATCGGTGGCACTCATCGACGAATTTGGACGTATTCACTCCGTTGGGCCTGGCGAAGGGACCATGGTGGCGTGGTTTGCTAGTCGGATCGTCACATCCCGCGTCCAGATCCCTTTTACTCCGGCAACTTCCAGTTCCGATTCCCCTGTGCATGCCTCTGTGCATTCCGCTGTGCATTCCTTGGAAAGTATCCAACAGCGACTAGGGCGGGCGAATGAAATTGACGAGCATGTCGCCGATCAACTTTTCGCATTGGGAATCCCGCCTTCTCCGAAGTCTTCGGATGTCGAGTTTCTAAGGCGAAGCAGTTTGGACGCAACGGGCGTCTTGCCCACTGAAGAACAAGTCGAGCAATTCCTTACCGATACATCCCCGGACAAACGGGCTCAATGGATCGATGCGCTGCTGGAAAGCCCTCAATTCGTCGACTACTGGGCCTACCGTTGGTCAGATGTGCTGATGCTCAACAGCAACCTGTTGAGAACCGAGGGTGTCAAAGCGTACTACGAATGGATACGCGGCCAAGTGGAACAGAATCGTCCTTGGGATGAAATGGTTCGCGACATTGTGACAGCGCGTGGTGACGCCATGGAAAACGGTGCGACCAATTTCTTTGCGATCAACCAAGACCCCGAAAGCATGACCGAAAACGCATGCCTCGCCTTTCTAGGGCTCTCCATCGGTTGCGCAAAATGCCACAACCACCCACTTGAAAAGTGGACCAATGATCAATACTACGCGATGGCAAATATGTTTGCCCGCGTCCGGGCCAAAGGCTGGGGCGGCGAAGTTCGCGATGGAGATGCGGGACGCTCAGTGTACATCGTGGACCGAGGAGATCTGATCCAACCCTTGCGAGGTAAGCCACAGCCTCCGGCTGCACTCGATTCGCCGCCTATCGAAATGGACTCACCCGAGGACAGGCGATTGGTTCTTGCACAGTGGATGACATCCCCTGAGAACCCCTATTTTACACGGGCTGTGGTCAATCGCGTCTGGGCCGCCTATTTTGGGGTAGGAATCGTCAACCCTGTCGATGACCTTCGAGCGAGTAATCCACCGAGCAACCCAGCGTTGATGGATGCACTTTGCCAATCGCTGGTCACCGAAAAGTACAACCTCAAAGGTTTAATGCGACGCATCATGAACTCGGAGACTTACCAGCGATCCAGTTCTAGCGTCGAAGGAAACCAAGCGGATCGCAAGTACTTTTCCCATTACTACCCGCGTCGATTGATGGCCGAGGTTATCCACGATGCAATCGTGAGCGTGACCAACGTTCCAACCGAATTCAATAAGGTCTCATTTCTCGGAGGCGATAAAAGAGATACCAAGTTCTATCCAAAGGGTACCCGAGCCATCCAACTTTATGATTCCAGCGTGGATAGCAATTTCCTAAAAACATTCGGAAGGAATCAGCGACGTATTACTTGCGAGTGCGAACGAAGTGACGAACCGAGTATCATCCAAGTGTTGAACTTGAGCAATGGCGATACGCTCAACAACAAACTCACAGAATCAGGGAGTGTGATCAACGCTTGGATAACTCGTTTTGGTGATGATCTACCATCCTTGGTTCGAACCGCGTTTCTTCGAGCCTTGTCTCGCTACCCCACCGATGATGAACTGAAAAAGTTTGTCGACGAACTCCAGTCCAACGAGGTTGAGAGACGGATCGGACTCGAGGACATGCTCTGGAGCCTGATGGCCTCGAAGGAGTTTTTGTTCAACCATTGATTCGTTGCAACGGTGTCCGAAACCTAAGCAATGGCTAGCGAACCTAGCGACAAGACCCCCAATTGCCGCCTCATAGCTGGGACACGTTGATTTCCAAGTGTCCAGCGAAAACCCGATTTCTCTGCAATTAATGCAATTAATCAGAGGACGACTCAGGAAAAACGGGCGATTCTGTTTCCCAAAGCCCCCATGGAAGCAGGAAGCCATTGGAGGAGTATTCGGCGTAACGGATTGCGGGCGATGGGGGTGTGTTCGTGAAGATTTAAAGTCCCCCCTATTGTCCTTCGCCATCGCGCCCGGAAAATCGTTTAAACTGGTCACCTACTTGCGATGAATTTGGGATTAGCCAGTGCGTTGAAAATGCCCGGGTGATTTAATCGACCAATCAATTGGAGGGGAAGCGGGATGAGCGAAAGCTCCTCATTGGATTGCAGCGTCCTAGTACTAAATCGGTTCTTCATGGCAATTCGAGTGATCGACGTTCGTCGGGCGATGACGTTGTTGTATCGAGGTTGTGCCGAGGTTATCACCATCGAAGACGACCAGTACACCAATTATGACTTCGAGAATTGGTGTGAGCTTTCCGAGCTAAAAGCCCTCGAAAAGCAACCTGGTGAAGACTACATCAAAACGCCGACTCGCGAACTACAAGTCCCTCGTATTGTGCGGCTCGTGATGTACGACCGCATCCCTAAATCGACAGTGCGATTCAATCGCAAAACATTGTTTGCGAGAGATGGCTATCGATGCCAATACTGCGCTCAAACGCGCCCCATGAGCCAACTGAGCTTGGACCACGTCGTGCCTCGATCCCAAGGCGGACGGACAACATGGGAAAATGTTGTCTGCTCCTGCACGACATGCAACAGCCGAAAAGGTGGACGCACACCGGTTCAAGCCGGCATGAAACTATTGACCGAACCTGTTCGTCCCAATGCAAATCCTGGAATCACCGTAACCATGAAAGATCCTCGTTACCGATCTTGGAAAACATTCTTGCCTTCCGTCAATGCGGCAAGTTAGCCAATACGGACCGGACGCTTTGGAGTGGATTCGCAGTAAAACAGATTCGCAGCAAAACGGTTTCGCCGTAAAACGGAAATCGGGTGCAGAGGAGATCCTACGCACGAGAAACCCAATGCAGGAGTGTATCGCTAGCATTTTTCGGCTCCATCGCGTACGCGGTTAAAAATGCCCCAGATGGAGTGAATTGCTGTCTTTGAACGCGGCTAACCGTAAGTCGCTATGGCGTTTCCTGATAGGGTTTCCTAACCTACCTCGTTTACTAGGCAAAACTACGTAATTTTCGGGCTTACAGGCAAATGGATTTGCTCGGCACAAAGCACTCGACGACGACATCCAAGTTTGGATCGCGACCGTATGGATCGCGAGCTTATGGACCACCGACCGGCATCGCGAGCAGCCATCCAATCTCTCGTCCATGGCTTTTCGCCATAGTATGCCTGCTCTCGTGCTTGAACCTCGATGTCGATTTCGCTTCGGCACAAATGACATTGCGAGACAAGTCCATTCCCGAAGCTAGTTCGATCAAGACACGCATGCCCAATAGCTCGATTGCGGACGGGGTGTTCCATGGCTGTGCCATGGTGTCGATCGACCGGGGCTACGCGGTGGGCGACCGGGGATTAATCCTCGCTACAGAGGATGGGGGGACAACGTGGCGTATCGCATCGTCCACTCCGGAAACAGTCCTGCACGCAATCGGATTTGAACCTGAAGGACAGGTCCAAGGAATCTCGATAGGAGGTGTCCTCCCGGATTCATTGACCGATGGTCTTGCGGTTGGCGGTTCGATCGATCCTTATTCGGGGCACAGCGAAGGCGTCGTTCTTCGCACGAGCGATGAAGGAAAGACCTGGAACAAAGTTTTACTCGTTGGCATGCCTCGATTAACCGGACTACAGCGACTTGGCACCAAACACTGGTTGGCATGGGGCGATTGGTCAAGCCATTGGCAAACCGCGTTATTCGAGACGATCGATGGTGGGATCAGCTGGAGCCCTCGTCCGATTCCGTGTGGTCATCTCCAAAGTGCCGCCATCGATGATACTGGCAAAACAATGATCGTCGATCGATCGGGAAAAGTCCAATTCTCGAAGGAGGGAGTAGAGTTTTCGGACGTGCTGGTTCCGAGCGATCCGTTTCGTCCATGGCGATTTTGCCGTTGGTCGGGCGGCTCGTGGTGGCTAGGCGGAGATGCCGGCAAGCTATTTCGATCGGACGATGGCAACCGTTGGGAACCGATTCGATTGCCGGGGACACCGAGCGATCAAGAGCTGATTTCGCTCAATGACCTATCAACGGCCGGATCCCACGTGTGGGTTCTCGGAAGCCCAGGCACCGTTGTTTGGCACTCTGCGGACTACGGGGTTCACTGGGAGGTCCAAAATACCAAACAAACAAGCCCTCTTCAATGCATATCCGCGTTGAGCGAGCAAGTCGTGATGATCTGCGGCGAACTCGGCAAGATCCTGATCACCAGGAACAACGGTCAAGCTTGGTTGGCATCACACCGATCTGGAGTACGAGATGGTTGTTTTTCCATATCCTCTACGGAACGTACGATCCCTTGGGACTTGATGACCTACATCGCATTCGAGGGAAAGAGACATGTTTCCGGTGTTGTGGTCCACGACCAGCACTTCGAACAAAAGCTTACCCATCAGCCTGAACGATCCGCTCGGATCGAATCGATGTCGAACCCTCTTCACCTCAATCGAGTCCGCGTCTATCCGGATTTCCCTACTGGCGACTTGCGTTCAGGCTTGCGAGCCACGGACCTAGCTTATTACCAGAAACCTAACGACCCTCGTGCCGCGGCAATATCCAATTCCAACCCGCCCTACGCCACTTCCGAATTGGTTCGCAAACTGATACTCGAGATCCGTCAGCGTCAACCTGATGTCATTGTCACCGAAGACGTGCACTCAGCGAATCCCCTGGAATCCGCCAATGCCGCTGCGGCCGCAGAAGCCATTCAATTGGCCTCGCTTCCCAATTTCAAACTATTCAGCGATTCAAGTGGCATCCCTTTACCAGAGTGGAACACACAACGAATCCTCCTCAGGTCATTACATGGCGGCGGCATCCATCTTGCCCCAACCATGACCATGAACGGCTGTGGCTTACTTTTGGCGGAAGCGATGTTGCCTGTTCGCAGATTGACCAACAGCGATCCGTACATGGATAGCGCTCGTACCAGCAGTGCCAAACAAAAAATAACGTATCGATTGGCGACTCAGCGAAGCGTCAATATCGTGCATCCCCTCGATGGCTTGATACTCGACGATGAGACCCTACTGCGGGAACCGAAACGAATCTCCGTAAAGCTGCCCAATCTACTCGCATCAGCCAGCGCCAACGCCAAGATTCCTGAACTATTGAAATCTCGCGGAAACGGACTTCATGTTGAATTTGGTTGGGATGAATCGCTTCGCGAGTTTATAAGGCCGCTAACACCAGAGTTGACTGCGGATTCCCTTTGGACGATCGCTGTCGAGTCTCGTCGAAACGGAAACTGGAATCGATGGTCTACCGCTACAGAATTGTTATTGGAGCTGTTTCCGGAGAAGGCTATCGCCGAAGTTGCATACAACGAATGGTTGACCCATCACGGAAGTGCTGAAATTCACTTTCTTGTCCGCCAGCAACTTTCTGCGATAGAGTCAAAGGCATCGTCACCCACGACCAACCCTGGTGAATCCGCATCTACCCAACTCTCCCCATTTGCGACCCCGGAACCGTCCATTGCCAAGGTAGGCTTTGAAAAATCGAGCCGCCTGACGCAGATCGCTAAAGGCGAAAGTACCCTCGAGTTCAGTCAGAAACTCGCTCATTGGAATGACGCTTGGCAAGCGCGAAAAAGCGAACCGAAATGGGCTTGGCTCATCACCTCCCGCTATCGGACTTCTCGCTTGCTCAAAGGAGACATTCTCAACGGAAGGGAATCCACGGAGTCGAAAGAAGCCTTTTTCTGGCCTCCTGCATCCCCTCAATTGCGGGATTGGAATCATCTGCTTGAGCAGGAAAAGCGAATCGTTGAAAATGGTCGAGATTACTTGAATGCCGTCCGGATCCCATCGGCAAACGAACGTCCTTATCTCGATGGTAAAGCCGACGAAGCAATCTGGAAGTTAGCATCACCACGACGCTTAACCACAGCATGGGAGTCTAACGCTGCCAGTACGGAAGTACGATGGGTGAGAGATTCCGAATTTCTTTTCCTCCATTGCAACTGCCCTAGAAATGTCTCCAACGAGTTGTCCGTGTCACCATCCGGGACGGGTAAAACCGCAAAGAAAACTCGCACGCGCGATGGGCTCAACGAAGCGTTGGACCATGTTCGACTACGGATCGATTTGGATCGCGACTATGCAACCTGGTTTGAACTAGCGTGGGATCGCGAAGGCGGAACGCTCGACCAGTGCAACGACATGCGTTGGTGGAATCCCAATTGGTTTATAGCCTTGGATGTCCAAGACGATACATGGAGCGCCGAGATTGCGATTCCCCTCGACCAAATCATGGACCGTCCGTATCCATCAGACGGCACAGGCACTCCAAAAATTGCGCCTGAGGTCCAGACAGTGGGGAACACTGTTTCCAATAAACCTTCGCAGGCTATCGATTGGTCGGAACAGGCTTGGGCTATCTCCATGGCTCGAGAACGCCCCTCCGAGAGCACGGAGTTTCTCATTGCTGGGGACTCGGATGCATGGTCTCCAGATCAATGGTTGTTAGTCTACCCAGGCACACATCCACCAATCGCGATCGAGGACTCTCCACAGGAGCACCATGCGTCCCCCTTGGGCGAGATGATTCGTCGATGAATACAACGAGCCGTTTGCTCTACGGGACGTTGATGGTGCTCGCTGTTGCTGTGGCTTGGCTGTTGCTACGAAACAGACAGTCCAAGATACAATTGGACTTTTACCAACGCAGCGGGCTAGCGTACGCGGGTTTCGTCGGTGCAATGCTCGGGGCCAAAGCCCCTTTTCTGCTCGAGGCGGATTGGGATTCGATCCAAAATGGCACTCTTTGGCTATCCGACGGAAAAACGATTCTCGGCGGCATCTTCGGTGGTTACCTGTCGATCGAAGTCGCCAAATGGTGGATGGGGATCCAACAAAAAACAGGCGATTCCTATGCGATTCCTCTCGCAGCAGCCATCGCAATTGGTCGCCTGGCCTGCTTCGTCGCAGGATGTTGCTATGGCACCGCGACAACGTTCCCCTGGGGTTGCCAATTCCCTTTGGCGCAGGACCCCCCGGGCACGTTACGGCATCCAACACAACT
>Ga0114972_10003020_pt1 | contig 12638 bp, 10 predicted proteins | sample M_140807_EF_Meta_FD_87354 | JGI IMG/M metagenome (GOLD analysis project Ga0114972, IMG submission 87354) | Freshwater microbial communities from Lake Montjoie, Canada to study carbon cycling - M_140807_EF_MetaG | ecosystem: Environmental > Aquatic > Freshwater > Lake | place: Lake Montjoie... | reverse complement strand
GGCTCCATCTGCACCACCCGGATCGTCGCAGGGGTGGGCGTGCCGCAGATCACCGCGATCAGCGAAGTCGCCGAAGCGCTCGCCGGCAGCGGCGTTCCTCTGATTGCCGATGGCGGTGTGAGATTTTCGGGCGATGTCGCCAAGGCGCTGGCCGCGGGGGCCTACAGCGTCATGATGGGTTCGATGTTCGCCGGCACCGAAGAGGCCCCCGGTGAAGTCATCCTGTATCAGGGCCGCTCGTACAAGAGCTACCGTGGCATGGGCTCGTTGGGTGCGATGGCCGATGGCGCCGCAGACCGCTATTTCCAGGACTCATCAGCCAATGTCGACAAGCTGGTGCCCGAGGGCATCGAAGGTCGTGTGCCCTACAAGGGCTCGGTGCTGTCGATCCTGTACCAACTGTGCGGCGGCGTTCGCGCCAGCATGGGCTATTGCGGCTGTCGCAACATCGACGAGATGCGCACCCGCACCAGCTTCGTGGAGATCACTTCGGCGGGCATGCGTGAATCGCATGTCCACGATGTCCAGATCACCAAGGAAGCCCCGAACTACCACATCGACTGAGGGCTGAGTCATGCAACGCGGTCTGGGTTCCCTGGTTTCGATTCTCGCTGCAGCGCTGATCGCTGCAGGCCTGGTGGGTCTGGGCATGGCGCTTTCGGGCGGATTGTTGAAGTTTCGCGCTCAGGAGCGAACGGTCGAGGTCAAGGGTCTGGCCGAGCGCGAGGTACCGGCCAACCTGGCGATCTGGGGCATCTCGCACACCGATGCCGACAACGATCTGACCGAGCTGTATGCCCGCTTCGAGGCGAAGAACGCCACCATCGTGGCGTTTCTGGCCGACAAGGGGTTCGCTGCCTCCGAGATCACCGTTGGCGCGCCTTCGGTTGTCGATCGGCAGGCCCGCGAATACGGCGAAAACGCAGGCAAATTCCGCTACACCGGGCGAGCCACGGTGACTGTCTATACGCCCAAGGTCAATGAAGTGCGCACCTCGCTTGCGCGCCTGGGCGAGTTGGGTCGCAAGGGCGTGGTGGTGACCGGAGAAGGGCCTGGGGTGATGTATGTCTTTGATGGCCTCAATGCCATCAAGCCTGAAATGATCGAGCAGGCCGTCAAGAATGCCCGCGAGTCGGCGGGCAAATTTGCCACTGACACCGCGAGCGCATTGGGCAAGCTCAAACGGGCGGTGCAGGGCCAGTTCTCGATCGAGGACCGTGATGCGAGCACACCGCACATCAAGAAAGTGCGGGTCGTCTCGACCCTCGAGTACTACCTCGACTGACTCGAGGCACCTCCTTTTTTTCGCCACCACGACGACCGGCTGCCCAGGCAGCCGCAGAGAGCCTTTTATGCACGACCGGATCCTCATCCTTGACTTCGGCTCGCAAGTCACGCAGCTGATCGCCCGCCGTGTGCGCGAAGCGCATGTGTACTGCGAAATTCACCCCAACGATGTGAGCGACGCGTTCATTCGCGAGTTCGCACCCAAGGGCATTATTTTGTCGGGCAGCCACGGCAGCACCTATGAAGACCATGCCCTGCGGGCGCCGCAAGCGGTCTGGGACTCAGGCGTGCCGGTGCTGGGCATCTGCTATGGCATGCAGACCATGGCCCAGCAGTTGGGCGGCGAGGTGAGCTTCAGCGATCAGCGCGAGTTCGGCTATGCAGAGGTGCGGGCCCGCGGTCATACCCGGCTGCTGCAGGACATTGAAGATTTCTCCACGCCCGAAGGCCACGGCATGCTCAAGGTCTGGATGAGCCATGGCGACAAGGTCACTGCATTGCCGCCGGGCTTCAAGCTGATGGCCAGCACCCCCAGTTGCCCGATTGCCGGCATGGCCGACGAGGCGCGTGGTTACTACGGCGTGCAGTTCCATCCCGAGGTCACGCACACCGTGCAGGGCAGGGCGCTCATTGAGCGCTTTGTGCTGCAGATTGCGGGTGCGCACCCTGATTGGGTCATGCGCGACCATATCGACGAGGCGGTGGCGCTGATCCGCAAGCAGGTGGGCTCGGAAGAAGTCATTCTCGGTCTGTCCGGCGGGGTGGATTCGAGTGTGGCGGCTGCGCTGATTCATCGAGCCATTGGCGACCAACTCACCTGCGTGTTCGTTGACCATGGCCTGTTGCGGCTCAATGAAGGGCAGATGGTCATGGACATGTTCGTGGGCCGGCTGCATGCGCGCGTAGTGCATGTCGATGCCAGCGCCGAATTCATGGGTGCACTCAAAGGCGTGAGCGATCCTGAAGCCAAGCGCAAGATCATCGGGCGCGAGTTCGTTGAGGTCTTTCAGCGCGAAGCCGCCAAGCTCAAGAACGCCAAGTGGCTGGCCCAGGGAACCATCTACCCCGACGTGATCGAGTCGGGTGGCGCCAAGACCAAGAAGGCGACCACCATCAAGAGCCATCACAACGTGGGTGGCCTGCCCGAAACACTGGGCCTGAAGCTGCTCGAGCCGCTGCGCGATCTGTTCAAGGACGAAGTGCGCGAGCTCGGCATTGCGCTTGGGCTGCCGCCCGAGATGGTCTATCGCCATCCATTCCCTGGGCCAGGTTTGGGCGTGCGCATTCTGGGTGAAATTCACCCCGAGTACGTGCGTCTGCTGCAGCGGGCTGATGCGATCTTCATCGAGGAATTGCGCGCGGCCATTGATCCCTCAGACGGACGCAGTTGGTACGACAAGACCAGCCAGGCCTTTGCGGTGTTCTTGCCGGTCAAGAGCGTTGGGGTCATGGGCGACGGCCGAACCTACGACTATGTCGTGGCGCTGCGCGCGGTGCAGACCAGCGACTTCATGACCGCCGACTGGGCCGAGTTGCCTTATTCGCTGCTGAAAAAGGTGTCAGGGCGGATCATCAATGAGGTCCGGGGCATCAACCGGGTGGCGTACGACGTAAGCAGTAAGCCGCCTGCGACGATCGAGTGGGAGTAGGGGGTCTTTCGAGGGCTATCGGGATCTATCGACACGTCGACATCAGCTGACCACGTAGCTTGCCTGTGGTTGATCTTTGGATCTACATCATCAACGGCATCTTCTGAGCGGCCCACGGCAGCAGCCAGAACGGTCCTGTACCGCTCGGAGGCTGCCTCCTTGCTTCCGAACCGGCTCGGGGCCCTGGCAGGGATTCGGGTAACGGCTCATTGCACGATAACATTTGTCGTGTTATCGTGCTTTCTCCATGTTAGAAAAAGCCGCCCCACAACGCGCCGTGGACGCCGCCGTCCACGCGTACCTGCATGAGACCTTGGGAATCGCCCCCAAGGTTCGGGCGTGGCCGGGTGCCGGCAAGCTGCCTTACTTTCTGCAGGATACCTTCGAGGTCCGGGAACTGAAGCTCCTGGATCGGCAGATGCTCCTGGCGATCGACAAGCGGCCCGAGAGGCAGGGCCTGGCGAACGTTCGGGGCCAGCTGGACAAGCTGCGCCAACTGGCCGAGATCCCCGTGGTCTACGTAACCGGCGCCCTCGCATCCTACGAGCGCAAGCGCCTCATCGAACAGAAGGTACCGTTCCTGGTGCCGGGCAACCAGCTCTATCTGCCGGATCTCGGGATCGACTTGCGCGAGTACTTTCGCAAGCCGCCCGCCGCTCCGGACAATGCACTCAGCCCGGCGACGCAGGCGATGCTGATTGCCGTCCTGCTGCGTAAGCCTTCGCCGGCCGAGTGGCAGCCCGCCGAGGTGGTCAGCGAGCTGGGCTACACCGCAATGACCCTGTCCCGGGCCGTCAAGGAGCTCACGGCCGCCGGCATCGCGACATTGCGCACCGAGGGGAGGGTGCGATGGCTGCACAAGGAGCGCACTGCCGCGGAGACGTGGGAGCGAGCGAAGCCATTGTTGCGCAGCCCGGTCAAGCGTCGATTCTGGGCTCGTCCCGTTCCCAAGTGGAAGCCGCCCCACGTGAGGCTGGCCGGCTTGAGCGCTCTGGCCCGATATTCGATGCTTTCCGAGCCGCAGTGGCCGATCTATGCCATCAGCCCGGCGCAGTGGAAGACAGCGACGAACGCCGGCATCGAGACCCTGCCTGAGCCGCTGCCGGGAGCCTGCGAATGGGAGCTCTGGCACTACAACCCCGCACTCATCCAAGAGAGCGAAACCGTCGATCCGCTTTCCTTGGCGCTCAGCCTGCAGGGCAACACCGACGAGCGTGTTCAACTCGCGCTCGATGAGCTGAAGGGGCGCTTTCCCTGGTGAGGGGACTCGATGTCTTCCGCGAGTACTTCGCCGGCCACGCCGATCAGTTCGTGCTGATCGGCGGCACGGCTGCGACGCTTGCGATGGAAGAGGCGGGGCTCGAGTTTCGTGCCACGAAGGACCTGGACATCGTCCTGCATATCGAAGCGCTCAGCCCGTCATTCGGCGAAGTGTTCTGGAGCTTCGTCGAAGCGGGCGGCTACGAGATCCGACAAGCCAGCGACACCGGGAAGCCCGTTTTCTACCGATTCCAGAAGCCAGCTGACGAGCGCTTCCCTGTCATGCTGGAGCTGTTCTGTAGGGCTCCCCAAGGAATCAACCTCGCCGAAGGCAGTCACCTCACGCCGGTCCCGATCGACGAGGCTGCTGCGAGTCTGTCCGCCATCCTGCTCGACGACGCGTACTACGAATTCATCCTTGCAGGGCGCAAGGAAGTTGATGGATTGCCCTGGGTCGGCGAAGACAGGCTGATTCCGCTCAAGGCCAGCGCGTGGTTGGACCTCGGCGAGCGCCAGGCCAAGGGTGAGCCGATCGACACCAAGAACATTCGCAAGCACGCAAACGACGTGCTGCGTCTGTCGCAATTGCTCGTGCCGGACGTTCGCATCGAGCTCGCCCCAAGGATCGCGCAGGATTTGAATCGCTTTCTCGATGGCATCCAAGCGGATCGCACGTTTGACCCGAAGTCCCTTGGGATCAACAGCAGCGTTGCCGAGATGGTCGAACGAATCGCGCGGGCCTACGGATTGAACCGAGGTCGCGCGACGTGATCCCGTTCTTCGAATGTCACGAGCTTACGTAAGGGTCATACTCGCTGCAGGCGGTAATCCATCGAACGCTATCGTCCAAGTTTCTCAGGAGAGAACAATGCAAATTAGCCGTGTTTGCCGCGGAACCGTGATCGGCCTGATCGCCACGGTCGCTTTGTCCACCATCCCTGCGCCGGTAGCGGCCTGCACGCGAGCCCTCTACGTTGCCAAGGATGGCACGGTCATCGTCGGCCGCTCCATGGACTGGGGCGAGGACATGCACTCCAACATGTGGGTGTTGCCGCGGGGCATGAAGCGCGACGGCCGGGGCGGCAAGAACACGATCTCGTGGGAGTCGAAGTACGGCAGCCTGATCGTCTCGGCCTACGACATTGGGACGGCCGAAGGGATGAACGAGAAGGGGCTGGTGGTCAACGAACTCGCCCTCGTCGAGTCGAACTACGGCAAGCCGGCTGAAGGCGACAAGGTGATCTCGCTGAGCACCTGGCCACAGTATGTCCTCGACAACTTCGCCACCGTGGCCGAGGCCGTCGCCGATCTGCGCAAGGAGAACTTCCGCGTGCAGACAGTGGTGCTGGGCACGGGCCGCGCCGCCAACATGCACCTCGTGATCTCGGATGCCACCGGCGACTCGGCGGTGTTCGAGTACGTCGACGGCAAGCTCGTGATCCATCACGGCAAGCAGTACCGGGTGGTAACCAACTCTCCCACCTTCGATAAACAGCTGGCTATCATGGAGTACTGGAAGGACGCGGGCGGCACGTCGAAGTCCCTGCCTGGCACCTCGCGCGCGGCCGACCGCTTCGTGCGCACCTCTTTCCTGCTGGACGTGCTGCCGGCAGTGGCGTCCCCGACGTACATCAGCGGCACGCCGCAGCAAAGCTTCAAGTTTCAAGCCCCGATGGCGGTACTTTCCTTGATGCGAAGTGTCGGCACCCCACTGGGTTTTGCCAACGAAGAGCAGCCGTGGGTCTCGTCAACCATCTGGCGCACCGTGAGCGACAGCACCAACCGCGTGGTGATCTTCGACTCGGCCCTGACGCCGGCGACGTTTTGGGTGAAGTTCGATGAGTTGGACCTGAGGTCGGGCGCCCCGGTGAAGAAGCTGGAACTGGCGGGCGGAAGGACCTACAGCGGAAATGCCGTGGATAAGTTCGTCGAGGCCAAGCTGTTCACCTTTCAAGATCTCACCGATGTGGCTCCGACAAGGTGACTCATGTGCCACGGAGGTTTCTACGTGCCTGTTGCTGAACGCGGCGCTTCCGCCAATCTGTGTCCAGCCGGTGGTGGACAACAGTCCTGACTCGCTGAACGACGGCACCATGACGGTAAAAATTTTGGAGGAAAAGTGAATCGCGACAGCAACTTAAGGCGTGCGATGCCAGCCCTTCCTGGGCGTTTGCCCTGACCGACGCCGATGCGTCGCCGGCGGGTATCCGTGATGGTCGCTGGAGTCGATAGATGTCGATAGATCTCGAAAGGTCGCTTCCGGCCGGATCGCCCGCAAACCCGCGCCAATGCTGGTGCTCCGCACTCTGACGGTAAAAATGACGGTAAATTTCCGCGGGGCAGCCTCAGGTGCATTACAAATCAACAGCTTAGAAGGCTCGTTGATGATTGAGTGGGAATGAGGGGCGGAAAAGCCCATTGAGGCTGGCGTCGGTCGAGTTTCGTCGTCCGCTTGGTAATCCCCCCAATTTCCATCGGGGCGAGACGTAGAACGTTTATGCGCCCATGGCCAGCCGCTGCTTAGGTGTCATTCCGACCAGTGATGTTGGCTGAGCCACTCGTAGCGTACCGTCCAGTTGAAACTTTAAACATACGCGTTCTGCTGCGGGTTTACAGGCTGGATGGGCTCGATGTGAATGCCGCGGTCCTTGGCCCACTCCCTGGTTGTCTGGCTGATGTAATCGGGGCCATTGTCGCAACGAATCACTGAAGGCCAGCCTCGCCACAGACTGGGATTCAAGGTCGCTACCCACCGTCTCGCCCAGGGTCCCGAAGAAGCACTATTTGCCCAACTGGCGCCATAGCGCAGGTTCGACGGTTGCCGCGGCCATAAGGCCACCCATGAAAGCCGCCTGCACCCCCGGGCCGATCACGTCCTGGCCCGCAAGCAGGAGCCCTGGCACGGGAGTGCGAAGTTTCAGCGCATCGCTGCCTTGGCGTTCAAGCGACATCTCTACGCCGTACATGGACCCTTCGACCGCGTGAACAAAGCGCCGCTGCGTCAGCGGCGTGGCAGCCTCGTGGAAGCGCACCATGGAGGCCAGCGCGGGGAAGTGGCGGTTGAATTGCCCCAACAGCCTCTTGGCGACCCAGTCCTTGAACGCGGCATAGTCGTCGCCCGAATGCGCTTCATTGAGCCAGGGCGAGAAGGCCGCGCTATCGACGAGGGCGATCACCTCGGCCGTCGGCGGACCACGCCATGCCGGATCCTTCAAGGACGGGAAACTGACGAAGAGTCCCGGCGCGTCCTCGTCTGCCGGGTGCAGCCAGAGGCGATCGATGTCCACGCTGGCGTAGATCCAATGGTTGGCTGAGGTCGCGCCGGCAGAGGAGATGTCGCCTTCGAGACCGATATAGAGCGCGACGTAGCCCGGCCCGGGTTCGAGCGGGCGCGCCTTCTCGCGCCAGGCGCCTGCGACCGATGCGTCCAGACAGGCCAGCGTGTTGGCCAGGCCGATGTCGGAAATCACGTTCTTGGCGCGCTCCAAAGTCGACAAGCCACCTTCCAGCACCTCGACCCCAACCGCCCGCCCATCCTCCACGAGGATCCGTCGAACCTCGGCACCGAGACGGCATTCGCCGCCTGCGGCACGAACCGTGGGCAACAAGCTCTCGGCAAAGCGTGCCGGTCCGCCCACCGGGTAGTAGGCGCCACCATCGTAGGCTCCGGTCACCCACGCGTGTTCGATGAACGGCGCGGTCGCGGGCGGAGCGCCGTAGTCGCCCCAGCGGGCACCGAGCACCGCGCGCAGTTGCGGGTGAGCGATTTCTGCCAGTTGGTCCGCCAACGTGTGGCTGGACCACTCGTCGGCCTGCCGGCCGCGCAGCAGGCGAATGCCCCAGCCGATCCATGCGGGAAAGTTGTGCATCGCCATCAAAGTCGTGCCAGCTTTGCGCGCCTCGTGGCAGGCATGAAACCAGCGGTCGATGGCTACCGACTCGCCTTGGAAGCGCGCATGCAGCGCCGCACGATAGGCCGATTCGGGATATGGGATGCCGAATTCGAAGCCGGGCAGGCGCACGATGTCGTACGGGTTGGCGCACGGTGCGAATTGCAGCGAACCGTCTCCCAGCCATTCCAGCAATCTCCGAAACTGTCCTTCGGGACCCGGTTGCGGACCGACGCCGCTGACGTAATGCACACCTGCGGCGAACACCCAGTCCTGCCGCCGAAACGTCTGCGTCTGCCCGCCTGGTACGGTATGTTGTTCGAGCAGCAGCACCCTGTGTTTGCGTTTGGAAAGTGCCGCAGCGGCGGCTAAACCACCAATGCCGGATCCGATCACGATTGCGTCCCACATACGTCCTCCGTCAGCCGCAGCGCTCAGTTTTCGGGCTCGGGCACAGGCTGCGTGTGATTTGGATCAATCCGCTCGCAGCACCAGAACTCGAAGACTCTGAGCCGTTGAACCAGACAAGCACCAAGTTGCCGCGCAGCGTCGCCCGCCGCATGACGATCGACCCGTCTTCGTGGTGGTGGCGCGTGCCGCCCTATGCCATCGGCGGAATCGCGAGCTTCTGGGTGGTGCAGCGCGTGGCAGCGTTCTGAGCGGCCTGCAGGTGTCGAGCGAAGCGCCCGCGATGACCAACAGGAACGAAGCGCCCGCCTCAACCGGCGGCGACGGGCCGTCGTATGCACTGGCACTGCAGCACGGTGCTCGGACAAATTGCTCGACGGCGGCAAGACCTCGTGACGGTAAAAAACTCAGCGAAAAAGTGCGTCTGGACAACAGCTTAAGGTGTTTGATACCGGCCCTTCTTGGACACTTCATCGACCGACACGGACGCGCGTCGATGGTGTCGGCGATGGTCACGGGAGTCGATAGATCTCGAAAGGTCGCTTCCGGCCGAATCGCCCGGAAACCCGCGCCAATGCTGGTGCTCTGCGCTTTGACGGTAAAAATGACGGTAAAAATCTGCGGGGCAGCGTCGAGCCACTTACGAATCAACAGCTTAGAAGGCTCGTTGATGATCGAGTGGGAGTAGTCGGTTCCGCAATCGACTCCAGTTTGATCATCGGCGTAGCGAATCGAGGTATTCGCCTGACCTTCCGCTCTGTATCGCACTACGCGAAGGCTTGGCTAGACGATCGGCCGGTGCTGAGCAAGTAGGGCTGCTGTCAATCATGGTTGACGTTAATCACGTGTCGCAATACTATTTTGCCGATGGCAATTAGGACGTTTAAGTGTGTCGACACCGAAGCGCTCTTCCACCTGCGCCGGGTGCCGCGTTTCGCCAACATCGAGCGCACTGCGCTGCGTAAGTTAAAGCAACTTGATCTCGCTCGACAGATCGAGGACGTGCGCGCGCAGCCTGCCAACCGGTTGGAGCAGTTAAAGGGCGATCGCGCGGGCCAGTGGAGCCTGCGGGTGAACGATCAGTACCGAATTTGCTTTCGCTGGACTGGCAGCGATGCCGAAAACCTTGAGATCGTGGACTATCACTGAGGCAAGACAAGATGATCAGGAAACTCAAGCCAGTGTCGCCCGGCGAGATGCTCGCCGAGGAGTTTCTCCTGCCCTTGGGCATGAGTAATTACCGCCTTGCCAAGGAGATCGGCGTACCCGCGCAGCGTATCGGCGAGATCCGCGCCGGCAAGCGCGCCATCACCGCTGACACCGATCTCCGGCTATGCCGTTTCTTCGGGCTTTCCGATGGCTGGTGGCTGCGTCTTCAGGCCGACTACGATACAGAGGTCGCAAAGGCGGGCCTCGCGAAGACGCTCGCGAAGATCAGACCCTGGAAGGAAGCAGCAGAGCCGACGTCGGACGCGCACTAACCGACTGCCGCCAAGCCGCCGTCATGACCGCAGCCGCCCGTGGACTCAGTTTGAATCAGTAGGCGACCGCAGCGATTCAACAAGCAGCATTGGCGGGTTGATGGGTCGACACGTGGCCGAAACCGTACAGGCAATGAGCACTTAATCCAACAAACCACCTTAAACCGGGGCGGCTCGCTTCCTCAAAGCCCCGCGCGTGAGCGTGACTTGTCGAAAACCACCTGATCCCACCAACCCAGCCGCTCGAAGAAGTCCTGAGCCATCCTGGGGGGCGTGTCCTGCACAATCTCGCCCAGTGTTCGGACGCCGTCCACCCGATCGAACAGGCGCTTCTCGGTGGCATCGATCGGCATCACCAGGTCGCGATAGGTGTGGGTACGGTTGATCAGCACGGCGGTTGCGCCGGGCGGCAAGCGTTCCTGCACGCAGATCGTGTCCGGCATGCGGATTGGAACCCAGGCGCGCCAGGCGGTGTCGGAATCTGCGGTCAGCTCGTACGGCAGCGCACCGTGCAGATGGTCGTCTCGGCAGGCGACCACACTGTGCGTCACCATCGTGCCGCGGAACAGTTCGATCGCAGCAAACTGGTCCGGGGCCGCCAACCGGGCGATCCGGCCTGCCTGGGGAAGCGTGGCGATCGCGCCGCAGCGCGGGCTGTAGGGCGCCTGACTCAGCCAGCGGCCGAATCGCAGCCCACCCTGGGCCAGGAACTCAAACAACTGTGGAACCGAGTAGGCGCGGTCCTGCGGATTGAGCAGCGCGTCGGCAACCGCAGCGACATGCTTGAAGTCGGGTGCCTGTCGCAGCAGGTGCTCCAGCGGATGACCCGGCGGCAATGACTTCATCGCGATCATCAGGTCGGCGATGCCCGCTTCGGTGGCCGGCACCCCGATGCGCCGGCAGAAGTCCTGCAGCAGGTAGATGCCGGTGCGGCCGTAGGGGGCATACACCATCAGGTGCATCACGCCGTCTGGCTTGAGCACGCTGCGCAGCGCTTGCAGGCCTGCGACAGGGTCGACCAGGTGGTGCAGCACGCCAGTGCAGACGATCTGGTCGAACTGCATGCCAAGTTCACCCACACGCTCGACTGAAAGCTGGTGCAACTGCAGGTTGTGGAGCCCGTACCTGTGCTTGAGTTCTTCGGTACAGCGCACGCTGGTGGCGCTGAAGTCGATGCCAGTCACTCGCGCTGCGGGCCAGCGGACCGCATGCTTGGCCGCCTGCGAGGTGCCACAGCCTGCGATCAGGATCGAAGGGTCCTCGCGGTAGGGCAAGGCAGGCTGGAACAGATGATGGTCGGCGCGGCGCCGCTGCGGGTCGGCCCACAGCTGGCGGTAATCGTCGAGGCTGTCGACCGGCCCAGGATAGGGGTAGCGCTCGTAAAAAGCCTGGACGTCAGCCATCGTCCCGAACGACGACAGAGGGGGTTCTGCGAGGGGGCTCATCGGATCGGCATCATGAATGAAAAAATCCCCGGCAAACCCATGGTCTGCCGGGGATCGGACCATTGCTATTGCGCGCCAGACTGGCCTCTCGCAATCAGCACAAACGGATCAGCCGCCCTTTTGCCCCGTAGCCAGGCTCTCCAGCACCGCGTCCAGCGAGAAGGTACCCACCTTCTGGCTGGGCGGGAACTCCTTGAACGTGGCGATGTACTTGCCGATGAACTCCTGCGCAGGCACGAACATGAACACGCGATCCAGGCGCCAGTGGTCGTAGTCCATCGCGACGTGATCGGCGATCTCGAACGGATCGGTGCGCAGATTGAACAGCTTGGGCACACGCAACGGCACGAAGGGCTCTGCCCAAACCGCGAAGCCGTGCGCGCGCTGCTCCTGGAAGACGATCTTCCACTGGTTGTAGCGCAGTGCCACCAGCGAACCGTCGTCGTTCCAGTAGAAGAACTCCTTGCGCGGGCTTGGCGCCTTGCCGCCGATGGCGGGCGTGAGGTCGTAGCCATCGAGGTGGACCTTGTAGGTCTTCTTGCCGACCTCCATACCCTTGAGCAACTTCTCTTTCACACCAGGCACACCGGCAATCGTCATGATCGTCGGCAGCATGTCTTCGTGGGAGAAGATGTCGTTGTTGACCGTACCGGGCTCGATGTGACCGGGCCAGCGGATCGCGCAGGGCACGCGGTAGCCGCCTTCCCAGTTCTCGTTTTTCTCGCCACGAAACGGCGTCGTGCCGCCATCGGGCCAGGTGAAGCATTCGGCGCCGTTGTCGGTCGAATACATCACGATGGTGTTATCCGTGAGGCCCAGCTCATCGAGCTTGTCAAGAATCTGCCCGACGTGTCCATCGTGCTCGACCATGCCGTCGGGGTAGGTGCCCAAGCCTGTCTTGCCCTTCGATTCATCCTTCAGGTGCGTGAAGATGTGCATGCGGGTGGAGTTCCACCACAGGAAGAAAGGCTTGTCGGCCTTCTTCGCCCTCTCCAGATAGTCCAGCGCGAGGGCGGTGACCTCCTCGTCGATGGTCTTCATGCGCTCGGTGTTGAGCGGGCCGGTGCTTTCGATCTTCTGCGTGCCGTCCGGATTGGCCCAGCAATGGAGGACTCCACGCGTCGCGTACTTCTTGATCATTTCAGGATCTTTGAAGTAGTCGGGGTTCTCTGGCTCTTGCTCGGCGTTCAGGTGGTACAGCGAGCCGAAGAACTCGTC
>Ga0114972_10003018_pt1 | contig 12641 bp, 19 predicted proteins | sample M_140807_EF_Meta_FD_87354 | JGI IMG/M metagenome (GOLD analysis project Ga0114972, IMG submission 87354) | Freshwater microbial communities from Lake Montjoie, Canada to study carbon cycling - M_140807_EF_MetaG | ecosystem: Environmental > Aquatic > Freshwater > Lake | place: Lake Montjoie... | reverse complement strand
ATGTATTTGAACCATTTAGTACAGTGTAACCAGATACAGATAATGTATTTCCTGGTTGTGTTATTCCATTTATTGTATAACTAGAAGAAGCTCCTGCTCTGAAATTTTGAAATAATGCAGGATTCCAAACACCTGAAGATAAAGCTCCATTTATAGCACCTCTATTAAACGTAAATGTTAAAAGAGGAGAAACAGTTGATCCTGTTTCTACAGTTCCAGTGCTAACACCTAAACTAAATGATGGAGCTATGAGTGTAGGAAAAAATGTGGTTAACAATAACAATTCTGCAAATTGTTGCAATGTTGTTCCTGCAGGTACTAATTCTTGTGCATCTATACCACCCACTTGTAAATCTGATATTATATTTGCAGTAGTAACTGCAGATCCACCTCCTCCAGCTGCCACCCATTGAACACCATCCCAAGTATAAGGTTTTAAAAGATCTGTATCATATACTTGATATCCTTTACTAGCAATAGTAAGAGTAAGACCTAATGCTGTTTTACCAGCAGTGGTAATATTATGCAATCTACTGTTAAACAGCTGATTTGCTTTTAGATCTATATCACTATAAAAATCTCTTATTGCCATTATGATAAGTATGCTTTACCAGCTACAGCTGTGCTAAATGTTATTGTAATAGTATTATTATTTATAACTGTGGTAGTTCCTTGTATATTATTATTATTACAATCTACTGTCCATACATTAGGTACAATATTTAAATTGTGATTAATATTCCATACAAGTTGAGGTTGAGCACAATCTTGTGTAAATACAAACGAAGAATTATTATTGTTATTAATAGTAATTGCTGGGTTAATATTAATACGTGTTATACATCCACCTGAATTTACTTCTACAAGATTTACAGAATTATTCTGTCCTACATAAGATGTACCTATACCTTGTGGACCTCTATTACATCTTTGTATTTGGTATCTACTAACATCACACCATGGTGGTCTATATTCACAAGACTCATCATTAGTAGGATAGTATACAGGAAGCCATCCCATATGTTGAATAGATACTTCACAAAGAGCTCCTCCATCATCATTAGATTGGTATTCTACTATATCTTTACGAACTTCATTTAATAAAGTATCACCAGTCTTTCTACAAGACTGAATACCAAATCTCATTCTACGAAAATCAGCATACACTGAATTAGCAAAATTAATAAGATATTTTTCTTTTTGAGGAAGGAGATTTCTCATGTTAAGGCTTTTTATCTTTACTGTTGTTTACTAAAGTTCTTTCATAAGCATTTAAACAACTTGAACACACTTGTTTACCATCTGATGCTACACGTTTTTGGCAGCCACAACTTAATTGCGAATTACAATTTGGACAATTCATATTGGTTTATTTTTTGGTTATTAATGACATGTTGAACAACCACCAGTTGCATACTTTTGTAATCTTTCTTGTGCATATACAAGAAGCTCCATACCTTCTTGTAAGTCATCACATTGTTCTACTTTTGCTTTAGCTGCATCTATAAAAGACTTAATAAGTCTAAGTTCATTTATAGAATTTTTTACATCTGGGGCAGGTTCACAAGCAGCTAATTCTAATTTACAAAGTTCGTTGAAGTATTTATTATTAGTCATACAAGTTCTAAGATAATGATATTCTACAAACACTTTATCATTAGGACTTACAGAATATCTAATAGTGTATATACCATCAGGTAATCTTTCGCTCACACTTCCACAACCAGTTGTTTGTATACCAAGAGTACACCCATTTAAAATGTAACTAAAATTAATAGGAGCATTTGTTATTGGATCTTGTGAAAGAACCACATCAATTATAACAGGTTCGTTATAACCTGGAGAAGTGATCTCTAATTTAGCACATGTAACAGGTACATGCTCATCATAAATACTGGTATCTACAATACGAAAGACACTGCAATTATTAGTGTCTGGAACTTCTAAACTTAATTGGTGTCTGTAAGCCATTATGGTAAACTTTATAAAGTTAAAGGAATTTAAGAAGTGTACACTCCTCACTATTAATATACAATTTTATGAGCATTTTTCCAAAATAAAAAAGGGAAGATACAATATGTACCTTCCCTTTAAGTTATCATAGGAAATATTAGTAAGTTTCCAAAGTAACAGCACCAGAACCTTGAGCTAAGTTTGCTGAACTTATAATGTAGTTCGTCAAAGCTGTAGTAGTGGTACCAGCTGGTACATGTACTACAAGCAAATATTGATCATTGTCAAATGTTCCAGTTGGGTTGTTAAAACGAGGAACGCTATGTAAAATTTGAACTTGATCATACAAACCATTACGATTGATAGTAGCCAAAGCTGGATCAGCTTCAATTTCACGCATCCTTAAGCTATCTACACGAGTGCTATCAGGATAAGCGTTTTGTAAGTAACGACCATCTAAGATCATTTCACGAAGAATAGTTTCACCAGAACCAGAAGCTTGACGAGGAGCTTGAGTTTGTGTTACACTAAAGCATTGTACATTACAAGGATCACCACTCTCATCAGTTAAAGATGCAAATACAAATAAAGGCATCAATTCATAGAAATCTGTAGGGGTGAAAGTACAAGATCCAAACTTAGTGTCAATGTAAGCAACCTCTACAGTTAAACAAGATTGATCTGTAGCAGCTGTAGCACTATTTGGATCCCAAGCTGTAGCAGGAGCATAAGCATCAAGAGCTGTAATAAATGCAGCAATTTGAGAAAGAGAAGTACCAGCTTGAGTAGCAACAGTAGTTCCTAAATAATCACTAACTTCAAGTTTAATGTATTGACTTAAAATTGGATCGTTAACAATTGCTTTAGCCCATGCAATAGTAGCAATAGTAGGATCTACTAAAGCACCAGTACAAGTAGCTGAACAATCATCAGTGCAACATCCTGTAAAAGCAGACAATGTTCTGTAGATGTTATGGCTTAACAAACGTAATGCTGGAGATCCTTTAAGATCTAAACGCAAAAAGTAAGTGTTACCACATTCTAAATTACATACACAAATGTCTTGAATTTGATTAGCAGCAGTATCAGAATTAATTTTCATTACACGACTGATGTAACGAGGATTAATTGATTTAGACTTAATAGATTCTTGATAACCACCAAGGAATCTGTTGCCACCAATAACATCACTTGTAAAGTAAGAACCTTGAGCAATGATGAAAGGCTTAATGCTTGGAGCACCAGCTGCGTTAGCAAAAGTTGCTGAGTCAAATACACTGATTTCGCCAGCAGCCAATAAAGACGTGTTAGCAGCAGTGTCAAGTGCAATAGCACCTTGAACTGGAATAGGAAGGAAACTCTTCCTAAAGGCATGATTAAAATACATGATTTAAAAATTTAAGGGGTTTATAAATAAAAAAATTTTATCGTTTTATAATATAATATACAAAATTATTTCAAGAATAACAATTTATATTTTACAGAGTTAATTGTACTTTTAGTTTCATCTAATAAGTTTACAATTTCACTATGTGGCATACTGTTTTGTAAAGAACTAATTTTATCTTTCATTTTACAAAGAAAATCTAATCCTTCTTCTACAGTGTTAAGTTCAGATGGAGCTGTATTAGGAAGTTCTAAAAGTTTTTCTTCAGCTCCTTGGAATTGTTCTGCTAAATCATCAGCATGACCACCAAAAGCATCATACCCTTGATTAAGAGCTTTATGAGCTGCATAAGATCCAAGTCCTGTTACTTTTAAATGTAATCTGTGAAGACTAGTCACAGCATTTAACATGTCTTGTGCTAATGCTGCTGTTTGCATACATAGTGCACAACTTTCAGATCCACCACCCATATCCATCATAATGGCAATTGGTTTAGATGAAAATATACTAGGTTTTTGTAAAGATCTCATAATTAACTATTTGATTGTACGTTTTGTTGTTCTCTTTGATATTGTGTTAGAGATTCAATGTCTCCAGCTAATATAGTTGCAGCAGCATCTACAATTATTTCAGCAACATCATCGTTATATTCACATTCTTGATCTGCTGTAAAAGCTAAACCAGTTGTTATATTAATACAACCATTAAACTGTATTTCTAAAGGTTTTCTAAAATAAACAATATGACATTCTGTAATATCAAATTCATTATTCGTATACACTCTTAGTTTATTGCTCATTCTAGTAGCAACAGTTTCAGCCCATTCAAAATTTGGTTGCTTATTCTTATCATTAAGAATGATTGATATGTTAGCTTCTTCTACTTCATACACTGTCATTCTACGTTGTGGACAACATTCTTGTTTAGCAAATACATCTGATCTTACATAATGAAGATAATCACTTGGTAATTCTGCTTGGTAATAAATAGTTTTATCAACTACAGAAACATTCTCATGTTTTAATAATCTTTGAAGATCATCAATTAATCCACTAGATTGTTCAGCTCCTTCTTTACGTTGATTAATACCATACAATTGTCTTCTTGTCCATTCTATCTGAGCTTTGTTAACTGCTTCTTGAATTTGCCAACACTCAAAATTATCATAGTCTAAAGAAGCTAATTTATTTAGCCTTTCTTTTATTTTAATTTGTAAGAGATTGTTGTTCATATTAGCATTTCCATTTTCTCAGTGACTTATTAATTCTACTATTAGGATCATTTGCTGTTTTAGCACTTGTAAGTTTCTTCTTCATTCCACTCATCCTAGCACAGAATGATTTCTTTCTAGGACCACCTTCAGGTTGAGGAGCTTTTAAATTACCACCAGTAGCTTTATTATAAGAAGCTCTACCTTTAGCGTTTAAACCACCAGCTTTGTTCTTACCTTCTGATCTTTGCCAAGCAGGACTCTTTGCCATTATTTTTTCTTTTTAGGATAAGGATTTTCTTTATGCCACTTTTTAGTAGCTGCTACACCTTGTGCCACTGTTTTTGCTTTAGCTTTTTTAGTAAGATCTATAGTATCCCATTCTCCTTTATCTTTAGTAGGATGAGTTACCATAATACTTCCTTTCTTTCCTTTACCTAAACCTGTTGCACTTTCTTTTTTATATACAACATGCTTTTCACCACCAGCTAAAACTTTGACTTTCTTAGCCATTTTACTTCTTTTTAGACTTTACCATTCCACCTTTTTTCATTTTAGAACCTGCTATTCTATCAGCTGCTGTAGGTTTAGGATTTTTATCTACACCTGCTTTTACAGAAAGCATACCAAATGGAACAGATCCACCTTTAGCCATTTTAGGTTTTTTACCTACGCTACCACCTTTTTTCATCGTAGTAGAATGAGTTAATTCGTGATTAGAAACAGGTGGTTTAACAGTTTTAGTTCTAATTTCAGCAGGGGTTTTGTATGGTCTATCTGCTTTTCTTCTCATTCTTTCTAATTGTTCTGGAGAAAGTTTAGGACCTGAAGGAATACTATCAGTTGGACCAGGTCCACCCATTTGCATCTTTTTTATAGATTTAGAAGCACCAATTTTCTTTTTCATATTTACTTAGATTTAGCTTTTATTTTACGTTCTTGTTTAAGCATTTCAGGAGTGGGTTTTTTGCCAGAACCTTTAGCAGCACGAATGTTGTCCCACAACCCTCGTTGTGAGACAGAACCATCCTTGCGTTTAATCATTTGCTTAGCCATAATTACTTTTTTAAAGAATCTATAACTTTAACGCTATCAATTTTTACTGAATCTACTTTTATAACTGTTGAATCAGAACTCACTTCTTTTGTAGAAGCTGAATTACAAGATGCTAACACTACCAATCCTACGAATAATAATTTCTTCATTTTATATTTATTTATTTTTAGCCATTTTTTTAAGTGTGATGGCAAGAGCTTTTCTCTTAGGTGTACAAGTAGCTTTGGTCATAGGAGTGCAATATCCCTTATGTTTAGGATTGATTGCTTTCTGTATCCACTTCTTGTCTTTAGCCATAACTATTTCTTTTTAGACTTACCTACCATTCCACCTTTCTTAAAAACTTTTTTAATAACACCTTTAGCTTTTGGTGCACCTGTTAATAAACCTTTTACTGTTCTTCTTTCTACTTCTTTAAGAACGTTTCCTTGATTATCATATGTTTTTTTATTAACATATGCACCACCTGGAGATGTAGTTTTAATCATACGTCCACCAGAAGGAACAGGACCTTTAGGACCAGGACCACCAGGACCTGATGTTCCACCCATATCCATTTTTTTCATTGACTTTGAAGTACCCATTTTCTTTTTCATAGTTTTTATATTTTTTTGTTTTAGATTACATGTTCCAATATTTCTCAACTTTCTTAGTAAGATCTATAAGAATTTCTTCATTCAAAGGATTCTTTAGATACTCAACTACATCAGTTTGATTTTTACCTAGCAATGCTGTTGTAGACATATGATAAATAAAACCATCAGCTTTTGTAGCAATAAACTTATAATATGCACTATCTTTTACAATAGCTCTAATCTTTAATGATTCCATATCAAGATTAGCCATATCTAAAAATCTAGTAGCTGTTTTGGTTTTATCTTTTTCTAACAAATCACCATTAATGTATTTATCCATATTATCATAGATGATATCATTAGGTGTTGATTTTTTATACTGAGCTCCATTAGGATCTAACATACGAGCAATAAGCGTAAGCTTATTAGTATTCTTATCAAATAACTTCTGAAGTTCTGCAAGAGCTTTATTACGTAGTTTTTTAACTTCTGTTTTAGTAGATGCTGTATCTTCTAATCTATCTAAGTAAAACTTAGGAGGACTTGGCATTCTACGAGCTTCTTCTAAAGACCTAGAAATTAAAGAAAAACCACCAGCTTCAATTGCGTATAACTTAATTAAATCATATGGATCTTTTTCTGGATCTAAATGCACTGGTTCATTACCACATCTAATTTTTATTCTATCCCAGAACTCACCATTGTCTTGTCTAAGTAATTTTACTTTGTTCCAAAACATTTCATCTTCAGGATCTATTACATTTGCTGCTAACACTTTTTCTAAATAAGAAACAATCTTACGTATTTCTTTTATTTTAGATTCTTGCTCATCTAATGGAAGATCTTTAATTTCAGGAGCAAACTCATTTAGTCCTGTAAGATATCTTCTGATACCATTGACTTCTAAACATGCAATTGATTCTTCATGGAATGCTCCTTCAAAAAGACTCAGGCCATATTTTTGCAATCCCATATTATCAACCATTGGGTCAAAATAAGGTTTAACTGCAACGTTTGATTTTTTGTTTTGTGGATACATTTCCACCATTACTAAATTACTCATGTTTGGTTTTTTGGTTTTTTATGTAAAATTATAAGCAATTTATCGAATATTTTTCGATAAACTATAATTAATCTAACAACTTAGAGATCCAACTTTGTGTAAGTTGATCTTCAGAATTTTTTTCTCCACGAGCCTCAGCTTTAATAAGTTCAGCATCTGTGAACATAAAACATTTTATTTTGCCACATTCTGTCTTTACAAGAACAGCTTTATAATTATCATTTTCGTTAGAAAAAGATTTTTGTTTTGTGTTTTTAATTGTAAGTAACTTACCTAAACGTGTTAACATATTAATCAATTTTTACGATTTCATAATAAAAATAAAGATCATCCCAATCTGAAGTGGCATCTATATCTTTAATTTTAAGATTAAAAACATCAGATGCAGTTCCTATACCTACAATAACAGGAATTGCAGTACCTGTAGTATATGCTGTAAGTTGTATATAAAACGTCTCTTTCTCTGCAGTGATTTCTGGATTTTGCAAAGATATAAAAAATGTATCAGCTGTTCCATCATAGTTAACTACATTTACAATACCTCTTTTAGAAAGAATTCTAATAGTAGCAGATGTACCTGCTTGTAAATCAGCTTCGTAATATTTAATATCCATTATATCTCTAGACAATCTATTAACATGGGCTATACGAGCCAAACCAGATTCAGCTTGTGTAAACCCTTGTTCTATAGCTCTATCTGGAGAGCCAGGTTTCATTATAAGACGTTTAAGTGATATCATTATATAATTTTATGAACCTAATAAGGGTTGCAAATCCTTCACTTGATCAAAGTGGTATGCGTACAATAGGTGGTCTAAGGATCCTAACCTTAGAGGGAGATTATTTTCCTCTTTTTAAAGAAGGAACATTTAATTTAACGTTAGAGTTATTCACTCCAACTCTCACTCCTTTAGTAGAAGGTTTTACTCTTTCATACCCAGGAGCTTTTGATTTTGGTGTTTTTGGATTACCAGCCATAATTTTTATTTTTAATAATGATTAAACAATATAAAAAGACCCAGGTGCAGTTCTTATGGTATGCACCTGAGTACTGTTTTAAATATTAGAATGATCCACCAGTGATTGGGTTTCTCATAACGATCTTCAACACTTTAGTTGGATCTTTAACCCAGATAGCTGGCATAGTTTGAGTCATAAACACTCTGTAACCATTGAAGTTTCCAGAAGATTGGAATCCTTGAGTACGACCCATATAATCCATAGTACCATTTTGATAGAACCACTTTAATTGATTATCCCAAGATAACTTCAATAAGAAGATGTTATCGTTAGTGTTATCAGTGATATCAAAGATAATGAAGTTGTATGAACTTAATGGGAAACCATCAATGATTGGATTCTCAATATCATTTGTATGAACGTTGTCAAATGCAGGGTTCAATACAAATTTAATGTTAGCCAAGAAAGGAATGATGTACTGAGTGTAAGCAAATCCAAAGTTAAGGTCCATACCTTTTCCTGTGATAGCTCCAATCTCATGAGCATTAATAACCAAACCTGAATTAACAGCTTCTTTCTTAATAGCTTCGTTTACAAGCTTCATACCACCCAAACCAGTTTGAACAATCAACTGACGTTGAGGATCTGGTCCTTTAAATTCAACTTTACCATTGAAGAAGTTGAATAATTCAGATTTAAACAAATCTAAATTGAAAGTACCACGATTGTAAATACGCTTGTAAGAATTGTCTAATTGCTTCCAAAGACCCACTGATAAACGAATATCATCTGGACCATCTTGCTTAATACGTCCACCTTGTCCCCACATTAAGTAAGTTTCAATATCATTTGCTATCTTAGTCAAATGAGCAGCTTCTAATGTAGTCAAGAAAGAACGAGTTAATTGACCTGATTGATATGCTTTCTTTACATAATCTTTACCCATTTTAGAAGCCATATCTTCTAAGTTAGTAATAGAAGGATCAGGATTTTTTTCAAAGTTTCTCCACAATTCTACTACAGGAACTGTACCATCAGCTTTCATACCACCTTTCATCATCAAATCAGCACGACTAGAAATTGAATAATGTACGTGAGCTTCAGCACCACCTACGTAGTTGTAGAACTCTCTAAATCCTGCAGACACATTACCAATGTCAGAGAATCTTTCGCCATACTCACCACGAGCAGAACCTTTTCTAAATACTCTTGTACCAACCTTAATGTATTTACGTTGTAAGTATTTAGTGTTGTCATTGTTCACCAATTGTACAGTGTAGATGAAACCATCTCCTGCTGGAATAACATCATCAGCAGTGATGTACAATTCCACACCATTGTACTTATCATAAGTGATGATATCACCATGGCCAAATGAACGCTTGTTTAATTTAATTTTGAAATTTTGACCATCGATACCAAGAGGACGACTTGTGTCATCACCTGATTCAAGATCTTCTACGATGTAAGGTAAATCCTGTGCTACAGGAATTTGCCATTTGTATTCACCACGATTGTTATCAACCATGATAACGTTCTTACCACCAAATGAAGACATTTGATACAAAGGCATTTCTACTTTTTGTACCATTGCCCACAAATCCACTGGACCTAAATCTGTAGGTTCAGCTGACTTAAGGAGGTTAGAAAGGTGATACGAATCCACGTGTGAACTAGTCTGATAGTTAGTATCACGTAGGAATATACCATTGTTTAAAACTGGAGTTGCCATAGGGCTTTAAAATTTAAGGGGTTAATAATTAATTTATCGTTTAAAAATATTTTGAGGTTTAGCTATTTTTCTAGGTTTTTGTTCTTCTTCTTCATAATAATTACTAGCATTCTTACGAGATTGTTCAGTTTTTAATTGTCTCACTGTTTGTTCTACAGCTGCATTCTTTCCTTGCTTTTGTAAGTTATTACGATACTCATCAGGATTAGAAAGTAACCAAAGAGCTTCAGCTATAAGAGAGTAATTAGGTTCTACATATTGATACTTCTCTAATAAGTGACCCAACAAATTAGTAGGTCTACCACTAACTGAAGGATACTGTGGTTGTGTAAGACCTGAATATAAAAATGCTTGAGTTTTTTTATCCAACTTAACACCATTGATTTCACCAGGTCTAAGAGCTTCAAATACATTTTGAACATAAGCATTAGCTGCAGTTTCTTGTTGTTGTCTGCGTTGTTCTTGTTCTGCTAATTGAGCATGAACAATTTCTTCCTGCATTGCATCCAACTTTGGTTTAAATTGTTTAGCTTTTCTTTCTAATGTACCAAGATCTCTTAGTGTTTCAATTTCTTCATCAATCTCATCAGGATCTTCTCCACGAGCTTGCAAATAATTTCTTACAATAAGTTCTTGATCATATTGATCGTTAGGATTTAATTCTCTCACTTGCTCTGTTTGAGCTAAAGCTTGAAACAATCCTTTTAAATCTTGGCCACCATCTGCTACATATTTAGCAGCATATTGTAATTCTTCTGGAAGAGATTTAAAAAACTCTTGTGGAGTTTTAGAAGCTACTTCATCTTTAAGATTATTTATATTAGCTTGCCAAAGTTCTTCAACATCTTTTTCTCCTAATCCACCTAAGTATTCATCAAGAGATTGTTTCTTTTCATCGTAGTCATCAAAAGCAAACATTTCTTTTGACTCTATTCTTTTCTTAAGAAATTCAATCAGTCCAGACTTTTCTGTTCTAGGTCTTCCTGCTTTAGATTTACTATCATCATCATAGTCTTCATCTGTAATATCCTTATCTAAAATGTCTGTAAGAAGTTCTTTAACTTCTTCTTTAGATGGTCTTACTACACCATCCTTTTCTTCTTCTTTAGCAGGTTTATCAAGAAAGCTAAGATCTTGTGTAGTTTTACTAAATAGGTTTGGTTTAATTTCTGTAGGCTCATCATTTGGAGTGATTATACTATCTGCTCCAGGAGCTCCTAACCAGCTATCAATATCTACATCTACTTGTTGTACACTTGTTTGTACATTTGTTTGATTATCAGCCATAATATATATTGGTTTTTTATGTGTATCTCTACACTATTAATATACAACTTAAACTCTAAATATTTACAAAATCTTTTTAAGGACTATCTAAGCTATGGATAATAGAGCTATAACTATTTTATTTCTTTTTAGAAGATCCTGGTTTGTCGTATTTATTTTTATTCTCTTTAGCTATTTGAAGCTGTTTATCAGCAATTTGTTTTTGAGTTTGAATCTTCTCACGCTCTACATTTATTTTTTCATCACTTTGTTGTTTTTCAACCATGTGAGTTTCTCTTTTAAGATTCATTTCATCCTGATATCTTTGCTGGTCTTGTATTTTAGCCATTGCATCAAGATAATCAGATTGTTGATTTTGATTAATATCCACACCTGCTCCATAACCAGCTGATCTAATTTCAGCAACAGTGATATTAGTTTCTCTATCTTTTTGAGATTCTTCAGCTTTAAATTGTTGAGCCATTTGAAGTTGTTTCTCTTGAGAAGCCAATTGTTCTTGTTGCATTTGTTGTTGATGTTGTTGCTCTTCTTGTTTTTGCTTCATCATTTTTTCTTCAGAAGCTTTAAGAACACTTGTCAACTCACCCATTGAATCTGCTTTCATGATATTTCCAAGATCATATATAGAAGCACCAGTGGTATTATTTTGAACAGCCATTTGTTTAAGCTGTTCCATTATAGAACGAGTGTTTGTTTTTGTAGAACAGAATACATTTAGATCTCTCATCAAAAGATCAGTGCCATTCATTTCAAAATTTACCTTCTCATCTGTAGTTGTAATGTATTGAAGACGTACACTAGGTTTCTTAGAATGATAATACTGAGCTAAGTCAGTTCTCATCTCGTGCACGCGAGGCATCAAGTTATCACTATGCTGTATAAAGTATTGTTCTGTCTGTGCATAGGAAGCACTCATTGCTTGTTCTATACCAGTGGCAGTTTGTTGTTGTGCAATAGGTTGTCCCATACGTTGTGGATTCAACCCTATCACTTCAAATGCTTGTTGTTTAAAATAGTTACCAAGTTGTATTCTAGAAAGCAAACGCTGTGTTTGTTCTAAATTCAACACTTGATAATGCTGGAATGATAAAGGATTCTCAGTGTTAGTAATTGTAGTATCCAATGGTAACATTTGAAAGTTCTTCATGGCTACATAAGCTTTAGCCAAATTGTTCTTACCCCAGTCTTCTCCTAATGAGTGACGTGGTAGGGCATTCTGGTCAAGCATAATCACTGTACCAAGTTCATCTACTAATATATCAGCTATTTGATTATTAACTATATTAAAACCAATTTGATATGGCTTCATTAAATCTACAAGACTAATTGAACGAGTGTTTCTGTCACCAAATACAGATCCTTCTACAGGAAGTTTACATCCATACAACGTAGCATCACCTTTAAACTGAAATGGTATT
>Ga0114972_10003017_pt1 | contig 12642 bp, 6 predicted proteins | sample M_140807_EF_Meta_FD_87354 | JGI IMG/M metagenome (GOLD analysis project Ga0114972, IMG submission 87354) | Freshwater microbial communities from Lake Montjoie, Canada to study carbon cycling - M_140807_EF_MetaG | ecosystem: Environmental > Aquatic > Freshwater > Lake | place: Lake Montjoie... | reverse complement strand
TTGTTGAATTGTCTTTTTTGAATTTTTAATTTTTAATTTGTTTACAACTATTTCAACAACTGAAAAACGATAAAACTGCATAAATACGCCAACCCTGTCATGTATGCCAATTGAATCATTGGCCATTTCCAACTTTTGGTTTCTCTTTTTACTACCGCAATTGTACTCATACATTGCATCGCCAACACATAAAAAATGAGCAGCGATAAACCGGTTGCCAATGTATACACTTTGCTGCCATCTGGTCTTTTGGCTGCCATCATTTTATCACGAAGGGTAGCACTGTTTTCATCTGCATCTTCACCAACACTATATAACGTAGCCATTGTACCTACAAACACTTCTCTTGCTGCAAATGATGTTATTAATGCAATCCCAATTTTCCAATCGTAGCCTAAAGGAGCTATTACCGGTTCGATACTTTGGCCAAGTATACCCGCAAAAGAATGTTGAAGAACCGCAGTTTTTTCTTCACGCAAAATTTGAATGGAATCAGATGGATGTTCCTTCAATTGCAAAGCATAAGATTGATGGACAGATTCCATTTTTTTAGACGGCCCAAAATTGCTTAAACACCAAAGCAATAAACTGATGATCATGATTACTTTACCAGCATCAAAAACAAAAATGCGGGCTTTTTCATACATCGTATAAAACATGTTTTTCCACCTCGGACTTCTATATGTAGGAAGTTCTAAAATAAAAAAACTGCGCTCAGTAGATTTGATAAACCATTTCATCACCCAGGCTACAAGCATCGCCATTACTGTACCAAACACATACAATGCCATCATCACCAATCCTTGTAAACTAATAAAACCCAAATATATTTTTGATGGAACAACCAACGCGATTAAGATTGTATACACTGGAAGTCTGGCGCTACAGCTCATCAACGGCGTAATCATTATGGTGAGCAAACGTTCTTTTTTATTTTCAATATTTCTAGCACTCATGATAGCAGGAACGGCACAAGCAAACCCACTAATCATCGGCATTACACTTTTACCATTTAATCCAGATTTGCGCATAATCCTATCCGTTAAAAAACTAATGCGCGCCATATAGCCACTATCTTCCAGCAAAGTAATCAACCCAAATAAAATCATAATCTGTGGTACAAAAATCATGATGCCACTCAATCCGGCTAGAAATCCATTGATAAACAAATCGCTAAACCATCCAATTGGTAATATGTTGGAAAATTGTTGACTTAACACACTAAATATCCATTCGATAAAGTTCATCGGATATTTTGCCATCCAAAAAACAGATTGAAACAGAAAAAATAAAACTGTGAGTAAGATAACGTAACCCCATAGACGATGCAATAAAATGGCGTCAAGCTTTTCGGTAAGCAATGATTTTTTTAAAGGATCAGATTCTACCACGGTTTGATGCATCACATGTTTGATGCGCGCATATCGCTGCATGATTTCTTCTGCCTGTGTTTTTGTGGCATTAAATTTATTCTGAGTTACAATTTGAGCGATGTTCTCTTTTTCTTGATTAGATAATAAAAAATGTTCGTAATTAATGAGATAGTGAATCGCTTTGTAATTATTGAATTCAGGGAAAATTTGCTTTGTTTCGCTGATGGCTTTAGGTGCCAACATAGAACTATAAATAAATTCAGCGCTAGGCAAATGATCTTTGTTTGTTATGCTATTTTCTAAAGCCTTTTTAAGTCCTTCGATGCCTTTTTGCTTTCTTGGATTTACCGCTACAATGGGCACACCCAATTCGATTTCTAAACCAGGAATATCAATTTTTATTCCTTTTTCTTTTGCCAAATCCGTCATAGTAAGCGCTACCACAACTGGATATTTTAAATCTATAATTTGCGTACAAAACAACAGATTTCTTCTCAAATTACTGGCATCTACAACCAGTAAAATCATTTCAGGTTTTATGGTTTCATCTTGCTGAAGCAATACTTTATATGCCACCCATTCATCCGCTCTTTTGGGGTATACGCTATAGGTGCCTGGCAAATCAATAAAATTGGCTTGAATGTTATCAGAAATTGTACAAACACCCATTTTTTTATCAACCGTTACGCCAGGGAAATTTCCCACTTTTTGATGCAAACCGGTAAGTTCATTGAACAACGATGTTTTTCCCGCATTGGGATTACCAACTAAAGCTATGTTAATCGTTTTTTTCAATCAGTGAAACTAATTATAATTTTTCACAGCAAAAGTAACACGTTATAGTTTTAAATGATTTACGAATTAAAGAAAGAAGAGTTGATTAACTTTACAACTCAAGATTTATATGATGAAGCATCTATTAAACGATGTAGCTTTTTTTGATTTAAGTAAATTAAATCAAGGATGAAGTGAGTTTGAGCTTGACATTTTGATGCTCTACGAGAATTATTTCTTGACACGAAGGGGTTGAAACACAAAGGCACGAAGGCACAAAGTTTTTTAAAAAACGAGGAAGCAAATACGTGGAATTGGCTTCCAACCTTTTGAACCCATTGAACGTATTGAACCTCTTGAACATCATAAACCTCTCAAACCTCATAAACCTCATAAACATTTTTGATTTTTTGATTTAACTTCACCATCATGAAACTAAAAATATCCAACGACGACTTAGCTGATTCTTTTTTTGAAGATTCACATGTATTGGGTGTTGTGTCATCTTTAAAAAATTATCAGTTTATTTGGCATATCAACCAGCAACTTGGATTTACATTTAGATTAAACAGCGAACTTGAAATTGAACTTCGAAAAAAAACTAGGAATTATTTCTTTTCTATTTACGAATATCAAATTCCACAAACCAGCTTGGTGCACTATATTTATCACAATCAAAACAGTGGAGAATATTTACTCCCCGAGTTTAAGCACCTAGATTTTATTTGGATGATTAAAGGCGAAGACTTTTCATTAAATGAATTAGATTCTCTACAAAAAACCATTAAAATGATGCCTTCTGTTCAATTTGTTATTGAAATGGAACAGGATAAAATAAAAAACAAACAACACTTAATCTTTTAATCATGTGGACAAACGACAACAATGTTTTGTATAAAAAATTTGAATTTAAAAACTTCTCTTCTGCTTTTGCATTTATGACAAGGGTAGCCATAGAAGCAGAAAAAATGGACCATCATCCCAAATGGACCAACGTGTACAACAAGGTTGAAATATGGCTTACCACGCACGATGCCGGAAATGTAATCACCGAAAAAGATACAAAGCTCGCTGCTATAATTGATGGTTTACTTTAAAAAATGATTTTCATTTCCTTAAACCCGCGAAGCAACTTAAACCATTAAACTTTTAAACCGTTGTCCTCTACCCCTTCACCTCTATTGATTTTTCTTTTCTAGCTACAAAAACACCAATAGGTTCAATAAAGTTTTCTAAGCCATTTTGTTTGAGCATTTCAACAACAGCATCTACCGCTTTTATATCCACACTAAACAATAAACCGCCATTGGTTTGTGGATCGGGCAATAAATTAAAAGCTTCCATCACATTTACCCCTTTTTCAAAACTGGTTTTTGTAGAATAACTGTTCCAGTTTCTATACGTTGCATCAGGTACAATTCTTTGTGAAAGATATTCCTTTGCACCAGCAATTACTGGAATTTTTGAGTAAAATAATTCTGCTGATAAATTAGCACCATCTGCCATTTCTATACAATGTCCCAACAAACCAAATCCTGTAACATCTGTTACTGCAGTAACGCCTTCTATTTGTGCTAATTTTTCGCCAAACGAATTTAATGTGGTCATTTGCGCTATCATTAAAGAAAGATGTGTTTCTTCAATTAAACCTCTTTTTTGTGCCGTGGCTAAAATGCCAACACCTATTGGCTTTGTAATAAATAATAAATCGCCTTCTTTGCTGGTATTGTTTTTTTTGATGTTTGCCGTGTCCACCATACCCGTTACGGCTAAACCAAACATGGGTTCTTGCGTATCGATGGTATGTCCACCAGCCAAAGGAATTCCAGCTTTTGTACAAATATCTCGCGCTCCATCCAACACTTCACGTGCCAATTCAGTGGATAGTTTTTCTATTGGCCAACCTAAAATAGCAACCGCCATCATTGGTTTTCCGCCCATTGCATACACATCACTGATTGCATTTGCTGAGGCTATTTGTCCAAAATTAAATGCATCATCTACAATAGGCATAAAAAAATCTGTTGTAGAAATAATTGATTTCCCTCCACCAATGTCATAAACCGCTGCATCATCATTGGAACTATTGCCCACCAATAAATTGGGGAAATGGATAGGTGCTACATTCGATGAAAGCATCTCCTGCAATACATTTGGTGCAATCTTACATCCACATCCAGCCCCTTTTGAAAACTGCGTTAATTTTACTTTTTCTTCCAATGTTTTTATTTTTTTTGTGATGTTAAAACCTTTTCTGCATTAGATTTCGGATTTATATCTGAGAGCACTATTTTTTGTAAAAGATGTTCTACATTTTCTCGTTTATACAATGCCGTTATATAATGTTTATCGTAGTAGTTGAGTAAATTTTCAAACGCTGCTTTTATATTATTTTCATCCAATAACGCAAGTGTTATCTTAGTTTCATTTGGACCAAAACGTTTTTGTATTCTTATGGTGGCTTCTTTTAACGCTTCAATATCAAGACTGCCGTACGATTGAACTATAAAATTTAGTCGATGTTCAAAAGGAATGTCTAAGAAGTATAAATTCGACTTTCTTATGCAACTCCAAAATGCATTGGGAATATTTATTCTTCCAATCCGCTGACTTTCATCTTCTACCCAAAATGCTTGCGTTTTTTGTTGTGAAACTTTTTCTGAAATTTTAAGTGCCAAAATATTTTCAAACATTTCCTGCGTAGGTTGTGGCATTTGTCCAATTCCACCAAATGCAGATCCCTTATGGTTTGCAATGCCTTCCAAATCAATTATATTTTCACCCAAGCTTTCCAACTCATGTAGCGTTTCCGTTTTTGCGCTTCCTGTATATCCACCCAATACCTTTATTTGATACGGATATTCAAATTGCAACAACACCCAATTTCTAAATGCTTTATACCCTCCTTCTAATACATAAACATCATACCCATATAAATTAAGTAACCAGGCTACAGCTGCACTTCGCATACCTCCACGCCAACAATGTACCAATATTTTTTTATCATTGGGTTGTATCCTTTCGCACAATTGCTCAACCTCCTCAACCATGTTGCGCATTTTTATGCCAAAGAAATCCAAACCCAATTTAATGGCGATTTCTTTGCTTTGCTTTTTATATGCAGTGCCAACAACTTTACGCTCCTCATCTGAAAATAACGGTAACGACACCGCGCCAGGATAATGCGCATGGTTATACTCTTCGGGACTTCTTACATCAAATACCAAATGATGTGCTGAAAGTGTAATAAAATCAGAAACACTAATTTTTTTCATAATAACCAGTAATAGTTAACTAAGATAATTATGAAAAGGGAAAGAAGGTTAAATAAATTAATTGAGCCTGTTGATGAAGTATAATGTTATTAGAAAAACTCCCAAGGATAACGCACGTTGCAATCACCAGAGTTTCCTGTTGGACAAAGTACGTCTCCACCTTTTACATTAAAATCTTTTTGAACACCAAATTCCATACTACCAAAAGTGGTTTTTATTCCTGGTCGGTACATGTCCACATCATAATTTAAACCCATCTTAGATGTGTATGCACCTTTATCTAATAGCGCCATTTTCTTGCCCAATTTCCAAGTAACGCCTATGCAAAAGCTGCTGTTGTTGGCTAAGCCAATTGCATTTCGATACCACAATCCAAACTCAATGGGAAAGTCTGCGTAATCTATGATTCCACCTGCGCTAATAACACTTGATTTTCCTTGAAACTGTGTAATAATTGTAGGCTTTAAACCTATAACATTAAATTCACTTTCATTACTATAGCTTAAATGGGTAGTTATTTTTTTGGGTAGTTTCGAATCTTCAGGCGTTCCTACAAAACTTGTAGCCGGCTCGTTCATGTGATGTACAGCAGCTCCAATCATAAAATTTCTATACGTAAAAACAAATCCTGAAGAAAAATCAAAATAGTTTTTAGAATTTATGGTTTTAAACAACTCTACATCTGATGGTAAACCAGTTATGCCATTTTGATTGAGCTGATCTATAAATACAAATTGAGATGGATTTACTCTTGCAAAATTATATCCAGCTTGTATAGCAATATTTAAAAACCATTCTTTACAACTCACGTTTGTACCAAAACTTCTTCCTACAATACCACTGATATTTGTATTTGAAATGTACCCTTTTGATTGATGATTTACGTTAAGTCCAAGGTTTAAAATATTTCTTCTACTGTCGTCATAAATGGCATAATCCATTCCACCAGAAAAATATTTAAAGGGCTTATACAAATTGAACCATTGCAATTTTGATACTGCTGATAACCGCAGATAGTCTTTTCCTGTGCCCGTTAATCCGGGATTAAAATACATAGGCGTATAACTAAACTGACTGTACAATGCATCTTGTGTAAAACCAAAATGAAAGGATAGTACAACAAATATGGTTAAAGTAATTTTTTTCATAACTATCTAAATAAGGTTAACGTACCAAAACTATGTGCAGGTTGTCCTTGCTGTGATTTATCGTAATTCATCCCTTCCCAAACTTTGCCGTTTCTAAATCGAGCTTTGATTTTCCATGCATACGCATCTTGTGGCATTGGGGCTCCTTTAAATGTTCCATCCCATCCATCAACAGGACTGCCAGCATAATCTAATCTGGTTGATCTAAATAATAATTTTCCCCAACTATCGAAAATCATTAACTCATATTCTGCTAATCCTTTTCCCAATGGTTTAAAATATTTAAAATCGATTTGGGTACTGTTGGCATAAAATGCATTTGGGACATATAAATATCCTGGATAACCTACTATTCGTGCATATTTTATAACAGTATCCACACAACTTGTGGTAGTATCTAATACCGTTAAACGTACTTCATAATTTCCAGTATCATTATACAGATGAGAAACAACATCTCTTGTAATCGCAAACGTTCCATCACCTAGCGACCAGTTGTATTTGTATATTGGATAGTCAGGTGTTAAGTTTAAAAATCCAAAAGTGTAATTAGGTATGTAAATGGTTGACGATGGTGTGATGGTGAAATCTCCTTGTGGCAGTGCATATACTTTAATGTAATTCGCTCTGGTTATTGAATCCCTACATCCTTCTGCGTTTATGGCTAAAAGCGTTACAGAATAAGCAGTTGCGCTTGGATTTAAGGTTATTGTTGGTGAGGTTTCTGTTGTGGTGAATCCATTACTAACAGTCCATAAAAACGAAGTTGCGTTTGCCGTTAAGTTTATAAATCGAACACCAGCCGTATCACAATTTTTTACATTATTAGCAATGAAGTTTGCCGTAGGTTTTTGTGACACAACAACAGCGTGACTTACCGTATCCGTACAAACCCCATCCGAAGCCGTTAGTGTGGTATTAAAACTACCAACTGAAGTAAATAAATGGCTAGGATTAAACAAAGTACTATTGGGAGAAGCATCACCCCACTGCCAGATGTATGAATTTGCAAACTGACTATTGTTTGTTGTAACCACAGCGAGTTGGCCATTACAACCTAACGTGTCGTTGAAACTAAATGCTGCAATAGGCATCACGCGCGAACGGAAAGTATAGCTGCTGGTATCTGGGCGACAAGCATAAATATTAGATACAATTAAAGTTACCGTGTAGCTTGTATTGGCTGTAGTGATGTTGATGATTGGATTTTCATTTGTACTCACCAACACACCATTTAAATACCATTGATAACTTGACGCATACGTTGAGCTATTGTTAATTGCTGCCACAAAAGGAATACAAGCTTGTGGATTACTTAATGTGAATATCGATTTTGCAGTAGGATTAATTTGTAATCTACCGGTTACAGAATCCGCACAACCAACCGAGTTCGTGGCAACCAATTTTGTATCAAATATCCTTGGTAAAATATCAGTAGGTAGTGCCGTATATCGATACGTGAAATTGCCTGATGTTGCGCGTTGTATGCCATCTACAAACCAACGATAGGTTAATGGTGTATAAATATTTGCTGTGGTATTATTTGTATACGATACCAAGGTATCCAAACTACAGGTTACTAAATTTAATGGTGTGAATGCCGCTACCGGTTTAGCATAGACGCTTAAAAATCTAAACGAACTGTCCTTACAACCTGAAGCATTTTCAATCACCATGACCACTTTAAATCTGCCCGAATTATTAAAGGTGTAATTTAATACAGGGTTTGAAATTACAACAGGATAAACTGGAAGTGTTGTATCATACACATACCATGTAATTGATTCCGTAGTATAGCCTGGCACTGATCCAGTGATTATAAAAGGAGAGCAATTTACGGGGTTTATATTGGTAATGATTGCCGTATCTGGTTTACTTAAAACGGTAATTGATCTTGTAATGGTATCGTAACACACTAATCCCGTTGCATTGCTTTGTTGTGCTTCCAATTGTACATTATAAACTCCAGGATTTAAGTACATATAATTGGGTTGAGTAATAGTACTAAATACCCCATTCCCAAAGCTCCAAATATAATTGGTAGCATTGATGGAATTGTTGATAAATCGAGTAGTATCGCCCAAGCAGTAAACAGATTGACTGGTGGTAAAGGCAGGAATTGGACGAGGATAAACAGTAATTGATAAGTCTTTAGTTGTATCACTACAGCCATTTGTCAAATTGATGTGTATATTAAAAGTTCCTGCCGTATTGTACGTATGATTTACAATTGCTTGAAAGATATTGGTGGTTTGTAATGGTGTGCCATCTCCAAAATCCCAGGTAAAATTTGATGCGCCTGAACTGTTGTTTATAAAATTCACAGAATGTGAAACACATCCATATAATTCTGTTGCATTCACAGAAATACCCGGAACAATTACATTTGGCGCTACACGAATATTTATAATTTGTGTGTCTCTGCCACAATTACTTTCTGCAATAAGCATCAAATCAAACGTATCTATTACACCAGTATAATAGGTATGTGATAATATACCAAGTGATGTTGTGGTTTGAATTGGTGTACCATCTCCAAAATCCCAATAATAGGTATGCGGATTACCCAATGAGCTGTTTGTTACTTGTATGGTAAATGGCGAACAACCTGATGAAGATGAAACTGCAAATCTTGCTTTTGGATCAGCCCTTACAATTACACTGTCTTTAAAAGTTGACGTATCACATTCGTTAAACGCTTTTAAAGTAACATAATAAGTTGTATCAAAAAATCTTGGGTTGCTTACATAAGTTACTGGTGCTGGATTTGTAGCCGTTGATGTTTGTCCATTTCCAAAATTCCATAGATATCTAAATGTATCTATGATATTGGTTTGATTTACAAATGAAATGGTTAACGGACCGCAACTGTCTCGGTTAGACATCGTAAATGCTGCGGTTGGTTTTGGTTTGGTAAAGAAGGTATGGGTTAAACTATCATTTTTACAACCAAATGCACTTATAGCAACCATCTTTATTTTGATGGAATCGCTTGGTCCTGGAATAGTGTATCCTGGAAATAATGAACCCGCTCCAATAAAGGTTTCCGTTCCAATATTATCAATCGTATACCAATTGTAACTGCCATTTGGAATGTTTATATTTCCTGGTGATAGCAACGAATTATTGGTAATTACAAGTGAATAAGGCCAACAAGCAGTATCATAAGGCCAATCAAAATCCGCATTTGCATCTGGATTCACATAAATGGTGTAATTGGTTGCTGGACCAGCGCATGCACTGGCTGTAGATGATACAGCATATACTACAGAATCTTGTGCTATTCCAGTATTGGATAAAGTCATTGCACTAAGTGTTGGGCCATTGCCTGCTGTTTGATATCCTGTAACATTACCAAAAGAAACTAACGTCCATGAATAAGTTGAGCCCGCTGTAAAAGAAGTCCAGTTTACCGGTAGAGTGGTATTACCATTACAAACAGGTTGACTCAAGGGATTGTTGCTGATAGAAGCAAGTGGATTTACAGTGATGTCAACATTGAATGGTAATCCAGGGCAATTTCCTGCTGCACCTGATGTTGGTGTTACCACATATGTTATCGTTATTGGCGCAAATGTGGTGTTAAATAAAGTACCACTAATTGTGGATTGATTCGTTCCGGATGCAGCGCCACTCATTCCTACAGGAAGCGTTGGAGCGGACCAATTATACACGGTAGCATTAGGTACAATTGTATTGGCATTTGGTTGCCCATCTATTGGTGATAATAAAAATCCTGTTCCACTACAAACAGTTTGTGTTAATGTTGGGATTACAGGTTTGGGATTTACGGTTACCGTAATTGTAAACTGCTGACCGAAACAAGAATCTGCAATACCAGACCTTGGTTCTGCTGTATACACAATGGTTTGAGGTACATTGGTAATATTGGTTAACGTATCTGCTATTGATGTTTGTGGTAATGGCTGATCAGTTTGACCTGTTATATTTGAATTGCTTGATACCGTCCAAGTATATGTTGTACCAGATGGTACTATTGTGTTTGAATTATTTACTGGCTGAACATTAAAGAAACCTCCACTACAAATTGTTTCTGTTGTATTTGGTATAACAGGTGTTGGCGTAACAACAATTTGATATAAAGATGGTGTACCCGGACAAGCCGAAGCGCCTGTAGTAGAAGCTATTGCTGTATAGGTAACTGTTATAGGATTAGGTGTAGTATTTATTAATGTTTGTGCAGGAATTGTACCTGAGCCAGAAAGTGTTACGCCATTTATTCCAACAGGTTGTATTGAGGTCCATGGAATGACAGCACCTGGAGTAGGCGATGTTAATGTTACTGCTTGCGAAATATCACCCGAACATATAGATTGATTTGGTAGAGAAAATACAATTCGAGGTGCTGGATTTACAGAAATAACCACTATAAATGTATCACCTGGACAGTTACCTGAAATTGGCGTAACTATATATGTTGCGGTTTGTACAGAATCGGTAGGGTTAGATAAAGTACCAGTAATATTAGATTGGTTTGCTCCAATTGCACCGCCTGTTAGACCCCCAGTTACCACTGGAAGCCCCCATGAATAAAGGGTATTAGAAGGAACACTTGAAGTTCCACTTGGAGAAATTAAAAAGCTTGCACCACTACAGATTGTTTGTGATTGACCAGAAACTACTGGTGTTGGATTTACAATTACATCTATTTGTGTTCTTAACCCTTCGCAAATTTCAGGAGTTGTTTGACTCACATAGTATGAAACAGTTCCTACAGTGCCTGTAGATGGAATTGGTGCAATTAAAGATCCCGTTCCTCCGGTAGAAGATGTATACCAATTCAACGTATGTCCTGGCAATGCTGTTGCAGTAAGGGCAACAGGTACATCAAATTGGCAATAAACAGGACTTGGAGCAACAGGAGATAATGGTCTTGGATTAACAATTACAGTTGTTGTACCTGCTAAAGATCTACAATTACTGATGGTAACAGTTACACTGTACGTACCTGAATTTGTCAACGTTGCAGGATTAATTTGTGGGTTCTGTGTAGAACTTGTAAATAAATTTGGACCTGTCCAAGTCCATGTTGGCGTACCTTGTTCATTAGTGGAAGCATTTAATTGTAAAGATTCACCATCACAAATAGCACTATTATTTGTTGCAGATGGGGCTGGTGGCGGTGTTGGGTCTACTAAATTAAACGGACCAACTCTATTTGATGGACAACCACTTATTGATAAAACATACACATTAGTATATAATCCAGCACCCAAATTGGTAATCACGATAGAATCTCCAACCGCTGTCACATTATTCAATGTTGTATCTACTCCATTGGTCATGTAATGTACCGTATAAACCGCTCCCGCAACCAAACCATACAACGTTATACTTCCTGTTCTCGTGCTACAAAGCGTTGGATTTGTATAAGTTGATGACGTGATTTTTGGTGTCTTTGTTATGATTACTCGTACACTGTCTCTTTTCGATGGACACGATAAATTCGGATTCGTATAACTCGCCGTCGCTGTTACATAGTAATAACCAGAATCACTCAACACCACATTCGCTTTTGTTGTGTCCTGTTGGTAACTGATAAAACCTGATGGACCTGTCCACAACCAACTTACTGATATTCCTGTTGTTATTGTTGCTTGTAAAACCAATGTTGAATCCGTACACAATGGACTATTCGATATTGCTCTTGGTCTTGGTGGTGTGGAATCAATCACTACCAATATCGACGTATCTCGCGATCTACAATTGTTGATGGTAACGGATACATTATATGTGCCAGCTTGCCATGTTGCAGCATTCGTAATGGTTATTGGTGTACCTGTTGTGCCTGATGTAATCCCAGGGCCTGACCATAAAAATGTTGGCGTACCTGACGCTGCTGTTGTTGCACTTAATGTTAATGTACTTCCACTACAAATAGGTGAGTTTGATGATGGACTTGGTGGCCCCGGTGGATTAGGATCCGATAATGTAAACGGACCAACTCTATTTGATGGACAACCACTTATTGATAAAACATACACATTAGTATATAATCCAGCACCCAAATTGGTAATCACGATAGAATCTCCAACCGCTGTCACATTATTC
>Ga0114972_10003016_pt1 | contig 12646 bp, 5 predicted proteins | sample M_140807_EF_Meta_FD_87354 | JGI IMG/M metagenome (GOLD analysis project Ga0114972, IMG submission 87354) | Freshwater microbial communities from Lake Montjoie, Canada to study carbon cycling - M_140807_EF_MetaG | ecosystem: Environmental > Aquatic > Freshwater > Lake | place: Lake Montjoie... | reverse complement strand
GCGCCTCGATCAGTGCATTGGCAAACGCCATCGCATCTTCAAGACGCGATGGTGAGGCAAACACCTTGGGATGCGTCACGACTCTCAGGAATCTGCTCAGAACGACAGAGGACATCCCGAAGGCCTCTTCACCATTGACCAGCGACTCCATCCATCGCTTGAAATTCAAATGCTGATCCGCATCCCTTCGATGCGCATAAACCAGCACGTTCACATCGCACAGCAACACCTCAGGAATCCATTCGGTCCAGAAGCGAAGCGCCGTCATCCAGATCGACGCCGGCAAGCGTGCCACCACCGCCAGCGGTCTTAAGGCGAATAAGCTTTCGAGGAGCAGTTGAATGACGGTCAGCCAGCGTTGCACGCAGCGATTGCTCAATCACCGCGGTCAGCGTCGTCCCGTTGTCACTCGCGTGGCGCTTTGCCTTTGCGAGCAAGTCATCGTCGAGTCGGATCGTGGTTCTCATATGTCAATGCATCAGGCTGGTGCATCAGTATGTCTGAGATCGGAGAGCGTCTCAACACCATCAGAACGGCACTTCCACCCCCGGCGCCACCGCGGTGATCGCAGCCTTGAACGCCGCCTTGATGCGCGCAATCGCCGCCTCAGAATCAGCTTCGAATCGCGTGACCACCACCGGCGTGGTGTTCGAGGCACGCGCCAGACCGAAGCCATCGGGATACTCGACCCGCACGCCATCAATGGTGATCACCTCGTCGGCGCCCTCGAACTTGGCATTGCGCTGCAGGGCGTCTACCAGCTTGAAGTTATCGCCCTCGGCGGTGTGGATGTGCAGCTCGGGCGTGGCGATGGCGTCCGGCAGGGCTTCGAGCACCGCACTCGGATTAGCCGAGCGCGACAGGATCTCAAGCAGACGGGCGCCGGTATACAGGCCATCGTCAAAGCCATACCAGCGGTCGTTGAAGAACACATGGCCGCTCATCTCACCGGCCAGCGGCGCGCCGGTCTCTTTCAGCTTGGCCTTGATGAGCGAATGGCCGGTGCGCCACATCAGCGGCACACCGCCATGCTTGCGCACCCAGGGTGCCAGATTGCGGGTGCACTTCACGTCGTAAATGATCTGCCCGCCAGGGCGATGCGCGAGCACATCCTGTGCGTAGAGCATCAGCTGGCGATCAGGCCAGATGATCTGGCCTGACTTGGTCACCACGCCCAGCCGGTCGCCATCGCCATCGAAGGCCAGGCCAATTTCGCAGTCGGTCTCGGCCAGGCAGCGAATCAGGTCCTGAAGATTTTCGGGATGCGCCGGATCGGGATGATGGTTGGGGAAGGTGCCATCGACCTCGGTGAAGAGCTCGGTCACTTCGCAACCCAGCGACTTGAAGAGCTGCGGCGCAAGCGCGCCCGCCACACCGTTGCCGCAGTCGATCGCGATCTTCATCGGACGCGAGAGCTTCACATCACCCAGGATCTTCGCCAGGTATTCGCCGGTGACATCGCGTTTGGTGACGCGCACCGGTGCATTGGCATCGAGCTTGCCTGCAAATGCCGGGTCGACGATCGCCTTGTAGAGATCCTGAATGCCGTCGCCATAGAGCGTGCCGCCACCGAGCATCATCTTCAGCCCGTTATATTCCGGCGGATTGTGACTGCCGGTGACCGCAACACCCGAGCCGGTATTGGTGAGCACGGTCGCGAAATAGACCACCGGTGTGGGCACCATGCCAATGTCGATCGCCTCCACACCGGCGCTGTTGATGCCCTGCGTGAGAGCCGCAATCAGTCTAGGCCCAGACAGGCGCCCGTCGCGACCGACCACAATCGCGGGGATGCCTTTGGCCTTGGCCTGCAGACCGAGCGCTGCACCCACACCGCGCGCCACCGCATCGGTGAGGGTGACCTTGGCCGGGTCGCCATCGACGATGCCGCGGATGTCATAGGCTTTGAAGATCGAGGACGAGATCGAAGGGGCTGCCATGGGGGGCTCCGGTGGGTGGGGCGTTTGGGCCGCAAAACACGCGAATTGTACAGAGCGCCACATTTGGTCGGCCGTGAACAAAGGCGCGTCGATGACGGCGGCATCGGCTCTTGCGTTGCCGGTCTATGGCCGCCCTTGCCCGAGCGTGGCCAGTTTGCAGGCCCTGAAGTGTCTGTTGATGCGGGAGATACAATCTAGCCGCGCGGTCAGGGCGAGGCGCGGTCCAGGCCCCGATTCGGGCGCTGTCAACAGGTCTTTAATGAAAGAAAGCGAAAAACCGGGGGCGGCATCAGTCGAACGCTTGCCATCGTCATTGCCGGGTACCAACGCGACTTGCGACGCCGTCATCGTCAACTACAACGCGGGCCGCTTTCTGGCCGAATCGGTCAGGCAACTTCAGGCAAGCCCGGTCATCGGCCGCATTGTCGTTGTCGACAACGACTCGCAGGACAACAGTCTGTCCTTGTTGCCCGACGATTCAGGCGATAACCGACTGGTCGTGATCAGGAATCAGACCAACCTCGGCTTTGCCGCCGCTTCAAACATCGGCCTGCGTGCATCCAACTCGCCCTATTCCATGCTGGTCAACCCCGACTGTTTTGTCAGCCCAATGGCCATCGACGCCATGATCGCGACGCTGCGCGCGCATCCGAGGGCAGGCATGGTCGGCCCGCAGATTCTCAACCCCGATGGCAGCGAACAGGCGGGCGCCCGCCGGTCTGACCCGACACCCTGGCGATCCTTCGTTCGCGCATTTGGCCTGTCGCGATTTTTCAAAGACTTCGGGCTGGAAAAACAGCCTCTGCCGACGGTCGCCACCGACGTCGACGCCATCTCGGGCGCCTGCATGCTGGTCACCCGAGAAGCACTGACCGCCGTCGGTTTGCTCGACGAAGGCTACTTCATGCATTGCGAGGATCTCGACTGGTGCCGTCGATTCCGGCTCGCCGGCTTTGCAGTGCTCTTCGATCCGTCAGCCGTCGTCACCCATGAAAAAGGCGTGAGCAGCAAGCCGCGCCCGGTCTTCGTTGAATGGCACAAGCATCGCGGCATGGTGCGCTACTACCGCAAGTTCTTCCGCAACGACTATCCGATGCCACTGATGTGGGCAGTCATCCTGACGGTGTGGATGCGGTTTGGGGTGGTCTCGGTGGTCAAGACCGTGCGTCGATTGGCTGGGAGCTAGGTGCCCTGATCAGCAGCCCGTCAGCGCCATGGTTGTCGCTTTCGATTGAGAAAGCGGGGGCAGCGACGCTGATCGGTCGGATTGAGCGCAGCGCAGGGGCTTTTCATAACCCGGGTAGAATCGACTCATTTTGCCAAGACGCGCCAGCGAATGAGCTTGATGTCGATGTCTGTTGATCCGCACGCGACCCAGCCAGTCTCAGTTGGCGCGTTGTCAAGCAGTCTGTGGCGAAACCGGCAGCTCATCGCCCAGATGACGCGCCGCGAAATCGTCGGCCGCTATCGCGGTTCGTTCATGGGGCTGGCGTGGTCCTTCGTCAACCCTGTTTTTATGCTTGCGGTCTACACGCTGGTGTTCTCGGAGGTCTTCAAGTCGCGATGGCCCGGGGGCACAGACCCGGACAGCAAGACGCAGTTTGCGATTGTCCTGTTCGTCGGCTTGATCATTCTCTCGATTGTTTCCGAAGTGCTGAATCGAGCTCCCGGACTGATCGTTTCGAATGTCAACTTCGTCAAGAAGGTGGTGTTTCCTGTTGAAATTCTGCCAGTCGTCTCGATGGGCACCGCGCTGTTTCATGCTCTGGCCAGCATCGTCGTCCTGCTTGTGGCTTTGCTGCTTTTCAATGGAAGCTTGCCCTGGACGGTCATCTTCCTTCCGCTCGTGTTGTTGCCGCTCGTGATGCTGACACTGGGAATCTCCTGGATGCTGGCGTCGCTGGGTGTGTTCATCCGTGACGTCGGACAGACAATCGGAATTTTCACCAGCGTGCTGATGTTCGTTTCACCTGTCTTCTATCCGCTGTCAGCCGTGCCCGAGCAGTACAGACCTTTCATTCAACTGAATCCGCTGACGTTCATTATCGAACAGGCGAGAGAGGTCGTCGTCTGGGGCCAGCCTCCTGATTGGCGGGGACTGTCCCTGTATGGCCTGGCAGCAGCAGTCGTAGCGTGGGCCGGATTTGCCTGGTTCCAGAAGACTCGGAAAGGATTCGCCGATGTCCTCTGAAGCCGCGATCATCCGGGTCGATGACATCAGCAAAAATTATCAGATCTACGCACGACCCGGCGATCGACTCAAGCAGTTCGTCTACCCGCGGCTGGGCAGACTGGTCGGCCGTACGGGGTTGAAGTACTACAACGATTTCTGGGCGGTCAATGGCGTGTCGTTCGAAGTTGGACGTGGCGAAACCATTGGCATCATCGGTCGTAACGGCAGCGGCAAGTCGACGCTGCTGCAGATGATCTGCGGGACACTCAGTCCAACCGGGGGGTCGATCCGGGTCGAAGGCAAGGTCGCCGCCTTGCTTGAGCTTGGCTCTGGCTTCAACCCTGAGTTCTCGGGTCGCGAGAACGTCTTCCTCAATGCGTCCCTTCTTGGTCTGACAACCGAGCAGATCGAAGCGCGATTCGATTCGATCGCGGCCTTCGCGGATATCGGTGAACACATCGAACAGCCGGTCAAGACCTATTCAAGCGGGATGATGGTTCGGTTGGCATTCGCCGTCATCGCGCATGTTGACGCGGACATTCTGGTGATCGACGAGGCGCTGGCGGTGGGTGATGCGTTTTTCACTCAGAAGTGCATGCGCTTCATGCGCAACTTCATGAAATCAGGAACCGTGCTGTTCGTGAGCCACGATACGGCCAGTGTGCGTAGCCTGTGCAATCGGGCGATCTGGATCGAGAAGGGCCGAATCGTCGAGCAAGGCGATCCGAAAGACGTTTGCGAGCACTACCTTGAGGCCTATTACGAAGCGCAGCAGGGAAAGAACACGACAAACCGAGTGATCAAGAACAGGCCCGCCATTGGCAAAGCCACGTTTCGTGATCAGCGTGCTGCGCTGATCAATCATTCCAATCTTCGAAACGATTTGCGCATCTTCGAATTCGATCCCTCAGCGGCGTCTTTCGGCTCGGGTGATGCGCTGATTCGCGACGTCCGCCTCACCGACGATGACGGCCATCCTTTGAGCTGGGTCGTCGGTGGCGAAGCGGTCAGGCTGCAGATCACGATGGAGGCCGTTCGGCCGGTACATGCCCCGATCGTCGGCTTCTTTCTCAAAGACCATCTTGGCCAGACGCTGTTTGGCGACAACACCTATCTCGCCTACCAGGACAGCGACATGCATTTCGATGTCCACGATCTGTATCAGGCTGAGTTTTCATTCGAGATGCCAATCCTCCCGGCAGGCATGTACAGCGTCGTTGCATCGGCCGCAGCGGGAACTCAGGAACACCACGTCCAGCATCACTGGATTCACGACGCGCTCTTCATCAAGTCGGAATCAAGCAGTCACTCGACGGGTCTGGTCGGCATACCCATGTCAACGATCAGCCTGATGAAGCTGGACAACACCGAATCCTGAGCCGCGGGTCGCCTCCGCACACAGCCATCGCAAACACCATGGACAAACAGCCTAAACAAAGCACAGTCGATCTGGTTTTCGGAGACTTGGCACTGCTGACAAGCTCGCCCTGGCGACTGACAGACATTGCGAGCTGGCATGAGCACATCCCTTTTGCTTTCTGGCTCATGAGGCAACTGAAGCCTTCGTGCTTCGTTGAACTCGGGGTGCACAAGGGCGATTCGTACAGCGCGATCTGCCAGGCAGTGAAGGACGCCGGTCTTCAGACTCGATGCTTTGGCATCGACACCTGGCAGGGCGAAGAGCACGCAGGCCGCTACGACGACAGCATCTGGCAGGAATACTCCGCCTATCACCGGCAGCACTTTGCCGGATTTTCGAATCTGATCCGATCAACTTTCGACGAGGCCCTTCAATACTTCCCCGACGGCGATATCGAGCTGATTCACATCGACGGGCGACACTACTACGACGATGTCAAGCACGACTTCGAGTCATGGCTGCCAAAGCTCAGCCCGCGCGCTGCAGTGCTGTTTCACGACATCAATGTCCGCGAACGAGAGTTCGGCGTCTGGAAGTACTGGGAGGAGCTGCGAAAACAGTACCCCGGCCGAACGTTTTCCTTCCTCCACGGCCATGGCCTCGGGCTCCTGTTTCCTGGTGCGCAGCCGCCGGCGCTGGCCTCACGCCTTGGCGAACTGGATGAGCCCGACATTCAGTATGTGCGTGCGGCGTTTGCCGCACTGGGCAAGTCGGTCAGCAGACAGGCTGAAATCAACCGATTGAATCGCTTGACGCCAATGCTGGAGCAGCGGGCATTCGAAGCGCAGTCGCATTCGAGAGCGCTGGATGAAAGACTCGAGCGCGCAGCGTCGGGCATCGAAGCGCTCGAGAAGCGTTGCGAGGCATTCGAACAGCGGGCAATCGAAGCCGAATCGCGACCCAGAGCACTGGAAGAAAGACTCGAGCACGCCGCATCGGACATCGAAGTGCTCGCGAGACGTTGCGAGGCATCCGAAGCGAGGGCGGCGCACGCGACGAGCGAAGCAGCATCGAATGCCGCGAAAAGCCATGAATTGCTCAGCATGCAACGGCGGCTCCTTGATGAGAATGCCAAGGAGACCGCCAAGCTGCGAAGCGACTTGCTGCAGACGCAGGCGCTACTCGATTCAGCGCGCCAGTCGCGCTGGTGGCGAAGGACGGGGGTGGTGCGCGATCTGGCGACGAGCTTGAAAGCCGATCGGACGATGCTGGCAGACGCTGACAGCCATGCTCACAACCCCGAGCCCGACACCCGAGACCACGCTTTCGAAGCCAGTCTGCAGGATCTGCGAAACAGCCCTCTGTTTGACAGCGAGTATTACCTCTCAGCGAACGCTGATGTGAAATCAGCCGGGGTCGATCCAGCTGACCATTACCTGCGGTACGGCTGGCAGGAAAACCGCGACCCTTCGCCCGGTTTCAGCACCTCGCACTACCTGGAAGCAAACCCCGATGTTGCCGACGCCGGAGTCAATCCGCTCATTCACTACCTGCGTTACGGCCAGCACGAGAATCGTCCTCTGAAGCTCGAGGACGTCGAGGTCATCAAGCCTGCTTCGCAGGCTGCCGAGATGGTCCACCAGGAGGCCAGAATTGCGGCCGAGGTCGCCGATATCCGACACTCCGGACTCTTCGACGACGCTTTCTACCGGTCGATGTACCCGGATATCAATCTCGGCACCGACGACCCCATCCGGCACTACTGCGAGCGGGGCTGGCGAGAGGGGCGAAATCCTTCCGATGATTTCGACACAGCCTTCTACCTGAGGACCTATGACGATATCGCTCGCCATGGCATCAATCCCTTCTGGCACTACGTCACGGCTGGCGCCTTCGAGTTAAGGCACGTGTTACCCGACCAGAATGTCAGACTCGAAGAAGATGCCTGGTTCGGTTCCATCAACAGCAGCGTTGATCTGATCGCGCTCTACGGCTCAACCGACTGGCCTGCGCTGCGAAAAGGGCGAACGGTCGCAATCGGTCATCCGCAGCCGGCCCTGCCTCTTGAAACGATCGGTTTCTATGACCCGCTCGACCCGGAAACGCTTCGCGCTCAGGCAGACATGGCGAAGCGCCACGGCATTCACGGATTCTGTTTCGATCTTGAGCCAGGGCATTCGGCATCGCCACTTGCCACCCTGCTGGCGCATCACGAGATTGATCTTCGCTTCTGTCTCCGAATCAAGCTCGGACAGGGCAAGCTGAGCGACCCTCAGCTTGCCCAGCTGATGCAAGCCTGCGCGGATAACCGCTTCATCAGCCCTGCCAGCCGGCCACTGATCATCGTGACGCTTCGCTCATCAAGTCCTGACGCGACAAGCAACCTTCATGTCTTGCGACAGCATTTCGCCGCGCACGGCATGATGAATCCGTTTCTGATCGGCTGCCCAGAGTCCCTTGAATCAGCCGAGCCCCTGGCGCGTGTCGGCGAACTTTGCGATGCCTTTCTCGACCTGCCGGTCTCGCCAATCCCTGGCGAGACGGGTCCGTTTAGTCCCTTGGACAAGGCTGGCACCGCGATCGTTCCCTATCGCGTGATTGCCTCGCATGGCGTGAGCCGCGCTGCGACGACTCACATCGGCGGCGTCCCGCTTTATCAGGCGGTCACCCTTGGACGCGACGAAACGACAAGCGCCACCCGGCAACCGCTGATCTACACGCGATTCCACCTGCGGGACTACCGCCGCTGGCTCGACGCCGCAATTGGCGCCTCCCAGCATGCGCACCCCCTTGGTCGGCGACTCGTTTTCCTGAACAGCTGGAACGACTGGGAAAAAGGCTCGTATCTCGAACCCGACCGTCGCAGCGGATTTGGTCGCCTGAATGAAACCAGCCGGGCTTTGGTCGGGCTGCCTCAAGGCGAGATCCTGCCCAAGGTGTCAGTGGTTGTGCCGAACTACAACCATTCGGCATTTCTGAAGCGTCGGCTCGACAGTATCTACGGGCAAACCTACAAGAACATCGAGGTCATCCTGCTTGACGACTGCTCGACAGACGACAGTCGCTCGATACTCGACGACTATGCAAGGGCCCATCCCGAGATCACGCGAAAAATCTTCAATGATCGAAACTCCGGCGGCGCATTCCGGCAATGGGCTCGCGGAATCAAGGCAGCGAGCGGCGATCTCGTCTGGATCGCAGAGTCTGATGACTACTGTGACGACCGTTTTCTGGAGGTGCTCGTCAGGTGCTTCAAAGACGAAGCCGTGATGCTCGCCTACTCGCAGTGTGTGTTTGTTTCCAAAGACGGAACGACGCTTCCGAACGAATTCAAACACCACGTGTCCGACCTGGATTGCGCTTCGAAATGGGAACGCTCCTATGTTGAGACCGCCCATCAGGAAGTGCGTCAGGCCCTGGGCATCAAGAACACCATTCCAAATGCCAGTGGCGCGATTTTCCGGCGGCCCATCGACATGGCCTTGCTTGACGATGAGTCCTGGCTATCGATGGTGGTGGCAGGCGACTGGGTGTTCTATCTGCATGTCATCCGGGGCGGAAAGGTCGCTTACACGACCGACGCGACCAATTTTTTTCGACGCTATGAAGGCAGCGCCGCCGAGGTCACTTACACGAAAGCAACTTTCTATCGGGAAGTCGGGCTGGCAAGTCGCGCTGTGGCGAGTCTGTACGACGTTCCAATCGGCGTGCTTGAGAAGTGTCGCGCCAGCTTTCAAGCGCTCTACGAACATCGACTGGGGCGAAACGATGCCGAGTTTTCCGCCTGGTACAACTTTGAAGATGTCCTGAAAGCCCGAGCCAATCGGCTGCCGAATGTCATGGTGTGCACCATGGGATTCTTTCCAGGGGGTGCAGAGATCCTGCCCATACGCATGGCCAACGAGTTCAAGCGTCAGGGGCTCTGCGTTTTGCTGTTCAATGCCGGCCTGAATCCGCGAGAAGACGGCGTTCGCCGAATGCTTCGCAATGACGTACCGCTTGTGGAGACGTCTGACCCGGCAAGAATGAAGGCCATCATCGCCGAGTTCGGGATCGAAGCATTGAATACCCATCAGTGGCATATCCAGAAATTCCCCCTGCAACTGCCAGAGGTTTTTTCCGATCTGAAAGCGCATGTCGCGACACTTCACGGAATGATCGAACACGGCGATGCGTTTTCGGTGACACATGAACAGCTTGTTGCGGCTGACCGTGGAGTGACAACCTGGGTGTATACCGCCGACAAGAACATCGTTCCATTCAAGACCCTGGACCTGTATGACGCGTCGTCGCCGAGATTCGTCAAGCTGCCCAATGGAATGCAAGCCCCTGTTGTGATGCCTCGATCCAGGGCGGAATTGGAATTACCCGAGGACGCGTTTGTTCTGTGCTGTGTGAGCCGCGCGATCCCCGAAAAGGGATGGGCCGAATTGATCCAATCGGTCGATCGCGCTCGAGAACTGAGTTCGCGCGACATTCGCGTCATCCTCGTCGGCAACGGCCCTGTCTACGATGAATACAGCCGCGATGGTGTGCCTGACTTCGTGCACCTTGCAGGATTCAGCGAAGATTCTGTCGGTTTTTATGCGGCCGCCGACATGGGCGTCATGCTCACCCGGTTCAAATCCGAAAGTTTCCCGCTGACCATTCTGGACTGCCTGTTTGCAGGAAAGCCTTACATCGCGACAGATGTCGGTGAGATTCGCAACATGCTCACCACCGCTAATCAGATCGCCGGCGATCTCATTGAGCTTGCCGATTGGGAGGTGCCGATCGACGCTGCGGCAAAGGTCATCGCGCGGTTTGCGACTGACCCTCAGGCCTACGATCAGGCGCTGGCGCTTGTAACAGGCACTTCCGATCGATATCGGGTCGATGTTGTCGCATCTCGCTACATCGACTTGTTCAACAAGGACTGCCACAGCCCTCGCCAAGGGACTAGCTGATCGATGGGTCGACGCTTGGCTGACTGGCTGCGGTTGATATGGCACGTCGTTCCAGGGTCGACACAGGGAAAGCGACGCTTCAAGCACGCCTTGTTCACGCGGCTGCCCTGGGCCTTCGGCCACACCATCGCTTATCGCGACTGGGCAATGGCAAACGGCGTGACGTGGAAGCCTGCGCCCGGACTGGCTCAGGGCGTTTCGAATGCGATTCGGCCGGATGATTATGTTCCGCTTCTCGACGCCGATCCGCCCAAGACACTTCCTGTTCGCCTGATTGCCTTTTATCTGCCGCAGTTTCACGCCATTCCCGAAAACGACAGCTGGTGGGGTAAGGGCTTCACCGAATGGACAAAGGTCAAGTCAAGCCTGCCGCTTTTCGTCGGCCACCAGCAGCCTCATGTTCCAGGCGAACTCGGCTACTACACCCTGGGAGGCAGTGAGATCCCACGGCGGCAAATCAAGTTGGCAAGGCACTATGGCCTTAGTGGCTTCTGCTTCTACTACTACTGGTTTGGCGGAAAGCGACTGCTTGAGCGGCCGGTCGAGCGCTATCTGGAAGATCCGAGCCTTGATTTCCCGTATTGCCTTTGTTGGGCCAACGAGAACTGGAGTCGCCGCTGGGATGGTCGCGAGCAGGATCTGCTGATTTCGCAGCAGCATAGCGCCGCAGATGACATCGCTTTCATCGAAAACGTTTCCCGGTTTCTGCGAGATCCCCGCTACCTGCGAATCAACGGGCGGCCCCTGCTTTTGCTCTATCGGCCCTCACTTCTTGACTCGGCGAAAGCGACCGCCGAGCGGTGGCGAGAGTGGTGCCGTCATCACGGCATCGGCGAGATCTATCTTGCCTATCCTCAAGCCTTCGACTCGGCCGACCCTGCGAGTTTCGGATTCGATGCAGCGATCGAATTCCCACCCCACAAGGCGGGCATGCAGCATGTCAGCGCGCCGGTCGAACCGCTTGAAGACATCGATGTGCCGTTTGTTTTCGATTGGCGGGCAGTCGCCGACCGCTCCCGCCAGTACAGCGGAACAGCCTACACGCTGCTGCGCAGTGTCTGCCCTGACTGGGACAACAGCGCCCGAAAGGGCTCTCGTGGCGCGGTGTTTTTGGGAAGCAGCCCGACTCGCTACCACGACTGGTTGGTTGATGCCGTTACTGAAACTTGTCGGGCACAACAGAACACCGACGAGCGCCTGGTCTTCGTCAATGCATGGAATGAATGGGCAGAGGGTGCCCACCTCGAACCCGACCTTCAACACGGATACGCCTACCTTCAGGCCACGAGAAACGCGCTGACCGGCGAGACGTTTGTGCCCGACGGAAAGCAGCGGATTGTGCTGGTCTCGCATGATGCCCAGCCAAACGGCGCGCAGTTGCTGGCCCTGAACCTTGCTCGAACATTGACCCGCGCATTGTGCTGCGAAGTCCATCTCGTCTGTCTGGGTCCTGGCCCGCTCAAAGATGCGTTCGCGCAGACGACGCATTTTCATGACCTCACCGGACGAGATCCCCGTGGCGAGGAAGCGAAAACCCTGGCTTGCCATCTCTATTCGATCGGTGTTCGCATCGCCATCGCCAACACCACGGTCTCCGGTCTGTTTGTCGAGTCGCTCGGTCACGCTGGCATCCGATGCATCGCGCTGATCCACGAACTGTCAGGGGTGCTGCGGCAATACGCACTCCAGGAGCATGCCCGCGCCATTGCCGCGCATGCTGAGAAAATTGTCTGCGCAGCCTCAATCGTCGCTGAGTCATTCATCGATTTCACCGGGATCGTCGGTGACCAGATCGTGGTGCGACCTCAAGGTCTTTACATGCCAGCCGACCGGTCGACATCGCGAGTCGAGCGCCGCGAGGCGTTGCGGCAAACGCTGGGGATCCCAGCAGATCGCCCAGTGATCATCGGTATCGGCTACGCCGACGCACGCAAAGGCGTCGATCTGTTCGTTGAAGCTGCCCTGCTCAGTCTTTGCGACCATCCCGACCGGCATTGGGTCTGGGTCGGCAACTGGGAGCCCACGACGCGAGCGACGGTCGAGCGCCTGCTGAACTCGAGGCCCGAATCGAAGGACAGGATTCATTTCCCGGGACAGCAGTCGGATCTGTCAACGTTCTATCTTGGGGCTGATGTGTTCGCGCTGACATCGCGAGAAGACCCTTTCCCCTCAGTGATTCTCGAAGCACTCGATGCTGAACTGCCGGTTGTTGGATTCGCAAACGCCG
>Ga0114972_10003015_pt1 | contig 12647 bp, 16 predicted proteins | sample M_140807_EF_Meta_FD_87354 | JGI IMG/M metagenome (GOLD analysis project Ga0114972, IMG submission 87354) | Freshwater microbial communities from Lake Montjoie, Canada to study carbon cycling - M_140807_EF_MetaG | ecosystem: Environmental > Aquatic > Freshwater > Lake | place: Lake Montjoie... | reverse complement strand
GCTAACACGATAGGTTTTAACTACACATTCAATAACGTAGGATTCTTACAAAATTCTCAGGTTTTGTTTAATCTCTATGAGATTGATAGTTCTGAAACTCTAAATGGCAATCTAGAACTGATAACCGGAAATTCTTTTAAGGCTGCCGTAAATCCTGCCGACAATTATTCTCAACTAGGCCTAGTAATACAAGAAAATGCAGAAAACGATTACATTGAATACTATCCAACCTGGAATGGAAGCTTTTTGGAAACGTACATCAATGATCTAAATTCAGTAGGTGGAGACTGGGTGGTAATTAACCAATTAGATGTTTATGAACAAGTTGGAACAAGCTCACTCAGAACAGCCAATATGACGATGTTGCAGGACACCAACTTCGACCAACCGTCGATATACCGACCCGTGATATTGAATTCATCTCTGGCCTTCTCGTACACCATAGATTACACCATGCGGTTCTTTAATCGTGTAGATAACAGTGAAATCATTCGCAAATCTTCCTACACATCAACCGATGTTAAAAAATACGGAAGACAACTTGATAAAATTAATGTGTTACAGGGTTTTGCTCCGGTTAAGGTATATAACAAAATAGTGCAGATGCAACAATCCGACACTGAAAAACTTTCAGGTCTTACTATTCCAAAGCAGGTAATAACACAAAAAATAGTAACTCCAGTTTTTTACGAGTTTAATAACGTAAGTGTTGACAGCACAACAGAACTAAGCGCAGTTTTAGGGGAAACTGTTTATCCACAAGGAACCAACACAATATATTTAAGCAAGTTTGACAACCTGGTTAAATTTAAGATATTTACGCTTTCTGCGGATAAAAAGCAAAACGTTTCACTGGATATGACATCCTTTATTGGTAACGTGGTTTTAAGTTTTAATACTATTGATAACAATCGTTTGAGTGTACCTGCATACATTGACATAAATTTGGCAGACCCTTCGATGGGTGAAGTGTCATTTAGAATCGATTCGTCAACCTCAATTAAAATACTCTCAAGTCCACAAAAGGAATACTTTATTGTAAACCAAACCAATCCAGAAACAGTGATTTATAGTGGTAAGTTTGATTCTATCGAAAACCGCATCAGTGGTCAAGAAAAAAATGCGCTTAATTTAGTTCAATCATTGGAATCACAAATCGCTTCACAGCAAAAGAGATTAGATGACATTAATGCAAAATTAGCTGCCGCAAATACGGCCAGGCCAAATACAACAGCGGTGGTTAGCCCGACTCCCGCTAACACATCTTCTGCTGCCACCAGTGCGTTGGAAGGCGAAAATCAAAAGGCGGCAATCATTAGTCAACAAAATCAAGAATTACTAAATTCTGCATATTCAGCACAGCAAGAAGCAATTAGAATAGCAGCAGAGACTGGCACTAGACCAAACCTTATAGAAATACCTGGAACGGGTGCTGGATCCTCTTTTAGTTTGATAAATAACATTACGCCTGCTGTACAAAACCCGGCAAAACCAAAAACCGGTTTTAACCCAGCAAATAACCCAACAACGCAAGGTAACACACGCATATGATATTAAATAGCCGGAACAACAATTTTTTGGTAAGGTTCCCAAAGAACTTTTTTTATCCATCAGTTGTTGATAAGTACACAACCTATCTAAAGAGACTACCTCTTCCTTATGATAACATTCCTGATTACATGAGTGCAAGTATACAATCAGTTTCATTTCCAGCCTTAACGGCAGAAACTGTTGAGCAGGTTCTTTATGAAGAGCCCGTTACAGCAAAAGGCGGAAAACGAATTGAACGGTATCTTGATAGGTCAATTAATATGACTCTAAAGTCATACGAAGGCTGGATCAATTATTGGATCTTTTTTGATCAAATGTTTGCCTACTATGATCTTGACAACAAGGAAAAATATCTGCCAGATTTAACGCTTTCTTTTCTTGACCACACTGGTTTTGAGTTTGTTGCAGTAAATTTCCAACAAATTACAATGACTGGCATCTCCGAGCTGGAACTTAACTATGCTTCAAATACTGCAGAGTTCCGTAACTTTACCGTTAATTTCAAGTACAATTACATCAATATCATGAAGAGACTGCAGAATTACTAATAATATATAGAAAAAGACACGCTATGAAAACATTTGACGAGGCACGAAATCTGCCGTTTTTACAAGAAAGCGTAGATTTAGAGTATTTGACTGAATCTGAAAAGTTAGAAGCAGAACGAATCTACAAAGAAATACAGGAAGCCGTAGAAATTCATGGAATTAACGGTATCAATGAAGGCATCATCAGCTCCATTATTGGAGGCGCAGCCGGATTTATTATAGGACCTACTATTGGAAAAATTATAGCAAATGCATTAGGCGTTGAAAAGGGGATTCTTTTTGATATGCTTACATCCCGATTGGTGTCTACCGCGTTAGGTGCAGCAATTGGAAAAAACATTGGAAAATGATTATAGGTATTGACTTTTCAATCAAAAGTCCAGCCATTACTGTTAAAAGTAATTTAGGTACAATTAGGTATCATTCATTTCCCAGAAGGTCGGTTATCAAAGAAGATTTTGCAATAACACTTCAAAAGTATGGCGTAATGCTTCATGTTCTTGAAGACGAAAAACCTCTTTCAAAAAGTGCAAATTTAACAGACCGCGAGAGATCTTCTATGCACGACTCACTAATGGAAATTGACGCTATTGTTGAGGTCCTTCGACAATATCCTATTGATGATGAAACCTACATAGCAATTGAAGGTTTTTCTTTTGCCTCTACCGGAAATAGGCTTGCACAGATTAGTGGATACCAATGGGCATTACGTACAAGACTTATTAGAGAGTTGGGTGTTAAGATAGAAAACATTTGGTTGTTTTCTCCAATGACTGTTAAGGCCACTGCTGGAAAGGGAAACTACAAAAAGGAGGAAATGATTGAGGAGTTTATTAAAGCCTCGCCGGCAGACAGTAAATTTGCTAGAATGCTAAGAGACGCCCCTGCTGAATTTCAAAATAAAAAAGGAGGCTGGTTAAAGCCGCTTGATGATATTGTGGATTCATATTGGGTTGCTTGTACTCTAGAAAAAACTATTTCAAAGGCGTGAATATAAAGTTATATGGAACAAATTACAGAAATACCATTTTCAGAGGAGCATCTCCAAGAGATAGCGGAGATGGTGGAAGCATACAATAATTTGTATAAAGACTTGCAAGAACTGGAAACCTGGGTACAACACTTTTTAGCCGAACAAAAAAAGGTGGTAGAATCCCTGACAGAAATAAGAAAATACGAAGAGATATTTTTTATCAATACTTCTAAAGAATTGGGAATCCCAGCGGAAACCCTAAAGAAGATGGCATCTAATATAGCAGCTTCTAAAGAAGACTAAAACCTTTTACCGTGAAAGTATATAAGCGATACATTAAAAATAAACAAAACGGAAAATTGCAACGGTACATGCAAGGACCCGTATAGCTGAAAAGGACCTAAGAATCTAAAAGTCAGTCAATAACTCAAGTACCTCAAAGAACACTAAAAACTAAAAGAAAGTAAAGACATGGAAAATCTAAATGACATTTTCAACCTATCGGTAGACGACTTCAAAACTGAAGAAAAAAGAGCTACCAGCAATTTCAAACCTGATGCAAATTCTGGGCGTGACGGAGTATACAAAGCTGTAGTTCGATTCTTGCCTTGGCATAAAGATCCTAAAAAATCTGTCATGAAAAAATGGTCTTGTTGGTTAACCAATCCAGCAAATGACGAAGCACGCATGGTAGACTGCCCATCAACTGTTGGCAAAAAATCTGTACTCCAGGATATGTTCTGGAAATTCAAAAAATCTGATTCAGTTGCTGAGCAAAAAATGGCTGAGAATTTTTCTCGCCGTCAGCGTTTTGCCTCTTTAGTACAGATCATTAAAGATGACAATGCTCCTGAAAACGTTGGAAAGATTATGGTATGGTCTTATGGCGTAAAAATCTTTAACAAATTACAGGCAGAAATGAAGCCTGAGTTTGGAAAGCCACATATTCCGTTTGACCTTTTTGAAGGCAAACCGTTTTTGGTTCATATTACCAAAGTGGCTGGATATAACAACTACGACAACTGTCGTTTCCTTGATGAGCGAGTTCCAATTTCTATTGAAGGCAATGAAATGCAAAAGTCTGCTGATGATATGGAAAAAATCAAAGCATTCTTGGAGCAATCACCAGATCTTGGTATATATGATTACCAGGAGTGGGATAACGCAACCGAGGACTTTGTAAATGACGTGATTCGCAACACTGTTCCAGGCGGACGAGTAGTTGCTAGCGTTGAAAAAGTTAATCGAGAATCTGTAGCCTCTTCTCAACCGGCTACAACAAAAATCACCGAAAAATCTGCTGAGCCACTACCAAAAGTTGGTGAAGTCTTCGATTCTTTGAATCTTGATGATTTTGATGGCGGCTCTTTTGACGACGAGCTTTACGGTTCAATTTAATTTTTAACAGATGGAGGAGAACGGGCAAAACTCGTTCTCCTTTTCTTTTGAACCGAAAGATGTAAACCCAACAGAGCTTCAAGCCAAAATTTATTCGGGCATACAACAAATCCTTGAAAAACGTTTTTCGGAGCAAGAGAAAAGGAGAATTTCTGAAAAATCAGGAAGATTAAACTTTGCATGTCCATATTGTGGAGATTCATACAGTGAACTTCATAAAAAACGTGGCAATGTATATCTAGAAAATTACGGCTATCATTGCTATAACTGTGGAAAACACACAAGCATTCGTGGAATGTTTAAGGATTTTTCTCAAAGACTAAATCCAGAAGAGCTTATTTATCTGCAAAGCCAGCAGGCAGATTATTCCCCTACAACAAAAACAATTGATCCATTCGTCTTCCTGGATAAAGGACTTATAGAGAAGGTTTCATTTAGCAGACAAAAGTTGGATGAATTTTATGGAGCAGAACCGATAGATGGAAAAAAGATCTTTTGGTATCTTAAAAAGAGGATACAACCAGAATTTACTAAATTTTCTTGGGATGAACGTAAAGAGAGACTTTTCATATATCATATAATACCTAATACCGATAAGGTGATTGGGTTTCAGGTAAGAAACTTTAAGTCTTCTCCAAAGTATATGACATGGAAGCTCACGCGAATTTATGAAGATTTAGGAGTTTTACCTTCCGAGGAGGCTATTGAAATTGATAAAATTTCAACAACCTTTGGAATTATGGCATTAGATTTCCAAAAGCCAATCACGGTTTTTGAAGGCCCTCTTGATAGTTTTCTTTTCAAAAATGCAGTGGCTACATGTTCTTCCAAAATTGATTTCCCTCTAGAAATGGGCAGCATTCGTTATATGTATGACTATGACATAGCTGGGAGAGAGGCCGCGATGGAAAAGCTATCAGCAGGCTATCCGGTATTTCTTTGGAAAAAATATCTACAAGATGCAGGCATACCACACAACAATAAAAAAATTGATCTTACAGATCTACTCATATATGCACAAAGAAAAGCCATCCGATTGCCACGACTCGGAGAATACTTCTCAGCCGACAGATACGACTCCTATTGGATCTGATGATATCTGGTTAGAAGAGAAGCATCCTCTTAAAGGCATTGCAGAATTCAACACAAATTTAACCGATATAAATATATTGTCCTCTTTTGAAACAGGCGAACCTCAAAAGCGGAAAGAAAAAATAAAAGCAGATGTCAGAAATAACAGAAAACAGAGAGGAAGTCTCTTCTAAAAATGACGTTTTATACACCAGGTTTTCTACGGAAAGAACTGGATGGACAGAGAAGGTGGCATCGCTTTCGGAGAGGCTAAAAAACATTTACGATCTTGCAGAGCTTCTTACCGACCTATACAGCCAACGTCAAATAGCTGGTGATTATGTACATGAACTGGTAAGCCATGCGTCTCGTCTCAATCGCGTTTACCGGGAAAGAAAGCGTGAACGATACCTTCACTATACGCAAAATTTTGATTTGCGTCTGGAAAAGGACTCAAAACTGCTATTTATTGATGTAGACTTGGCAGACCTGGTAGAACGCAGAGAGATCTTGCAAAATCACTTAGAATTTATGCGTGAAACACTTCGTAGCATTGATACAATTTGCTATGGCGTAAAGCATAGAATTTCTTTAGAAGAATACAGAAGAGGATGATGGATAAAATAAAAAGAATAGACACGCCACACGGAAGAGTGTACATGGTAAAAGACGGTGGAGAAATAAAACTCTATCCGTCGGTTACAACGGTTCTCTCTTCAGAGCCACAGCCTTGGCTAGAAAAACTTGCCTCTGATATCGGGGAAGAGGAGTTGGCAAAAATTTCAAAAAGAGCAGTAAACCGTGGGACTGTAATGCACACCTATTTAGAAAACTATCTTGTATGCATAGGCTATAGAGGTCCGGGCGAAGGCTGTTTACTCTATTCGCAAAAGAAGACGGCCAAAGACTTAGAAGGCATTTATGATGAGAAAACCATGGAACGTGGGAGAAATCTTTTTTATGAAATGCTAGGCTCTAAACTCTTTGAACGAATGAAAAAACCTCTTTTTTCTGAAAAGTTTTTGTGGTCAAACAAATGGGGGTTTGCTGGCACAGCAGACTTTGGATATGAAGATTATGAGGTGCTACAAGGAGGAAACGAAGTCATAATTGGAGACTTCAAAAGTGCAAGTTCCCCCAGAAATGAAGAGCAGGTTAAAAAATACAAAAAGCAACTTGGGGCGTACTCTATTGCATATGAGGAACGTACAGGCCGAAAGGTAAAGCGTGCGGAGGTGTGGATTGCTTATACAGAAGGCATCCAAGAAATTATTTTAGAAGGAAATGACCTTGAAGACGCAAAGAGTGAATTTATTGCACTTTGCAAAAACTATCATCAAAATTGGAATAAAAAACCTATACTTGAATACTTAAAGTCTCTTGAGGCATCTAAAATGACCGCGCATGGAAGTGAAGGCTGAAATAACACCAGACAATAGATTTCTACAAATAATTGAATGTAGTGAACTTGAAATAGATCAAATAAGGCATTCCTTTAAGAAAAGAATATCTAACTGGCGTTTCCATCCTTTTGCAAATAAATAGGTAGCATTGAATGATATATAAAGAAAAACAATCTTTATGTTCATCTATAAAGTTACTAATTTGCTAAATGGCAAAATCTACATAGGCCAAACTCATTTCAAAAGAGAAAATTATCTAGGTAGTGGAAATTTAATATTGCAAGCCGTAGAGAAATATGGGCCCGAAAACTTTGTAAAAGAATACATTGATGAGGCTTCAACTCAGGAAGAATTAGATGAGAAAGAAAAGTACTGGATTAAATGTCTAGACTCGCAAAATAAAGAGATTGGATATAACATAGCAGAAGGCGGATGGAATTGCTTTACCATGAATGACGAGATCAAAGAAAAGATATCGCATACGCTAAAAGGTAAATACATTGGAGAAAACGCTTTTAGATACGGAATGAAATTAACAGAAGAACACAAAGACGCTATTAGTAAAGGCAACACTGGCAAAAAACTATCCGATGAGACAAAGAAAAAATTGTCAGAAGCACACACTGGCAAAAAACTATCCGATGAGACAAAGAAAAAATTGTCAGAAGCACATAAAGGAAAAACTCTTACGGTAGAACATAGGCAAAAGATTAGCGAAAATGGCAAAGGCAGAACTTATACAGAAGAACAAAAAGAAAGATTACGAAGTGCTAATCTTAATAAGACACAACTTCATTCAAGAACTATTTCCGCTTTGTGTATAGAATCTAATATGGAATTAAATTTTAATAACATCTCTGCGGCTGCCAGGCATTTTAATGTGTCAAGGCACAGAGTAAAAAACAATCTCATAGAAGGGTGGTTATTAGAAGTAAATGACCCTCTTTGTGATATTAGGCATCTTAAAAAAAATAAAAATGGAAGTGAAAGCTGAAATAACACCTGACAATAGATTTTTACAAATTACAGAATGCAGTGAACTTGAAATTGAACAAATTAGACATTCTTTTAAGAAAAGAATATCTAACTGGAGATTTCATCCACTTGTAAAAAAAAAGTCTGGGATGGGTACATTTCATTTATTGACAAATACAATCGTATACCAGTAGGCCTTTGGAATGAGTTAAACCAGGTATGCGCAAAGTATCATTTTAAGTTGGAAGTGGATGGGTTTTCTCGTGTTATTGATGAAGACTTTGATGAGGCTGATTTTCGTAGTTGGGTGGAGGAGTTTTTTTCCGACCATCCAAAAATTAAACCTCGTGATTACCAAATTGAGGCATGCATTCCTATCTTAAAATATCGTAGAAGTATTAGTGAAATTGCAACTTCTGCTGGAAAGACCCTTATCATGTTTATGCTTTTCGGATACTTGGTTGACAGGGGAAAGGCTAATCGAATGCTTATTATTGTCCCAAATACAAATCTTATTATTCAAACAAATGAAGATTTTGAGCTTTACAATAATGATAAGTTAGAGTTTGTAACACAACTAATTCACGCAGGAACGGACAAGACAAAAAAGGATGTCCATCTGGTTATTGGAACATATCAATCGCTGGTAAAACGTGAACCTTTTTTCTTTGAAGGGATTGATGCAGTTTGCGTAGATGAGGCGCACCACACAAATGCAAATTCAATAAAGAAGATACTTGTAAATTGTATGGACTCTAAATATGCGCTAGGGCTATCTGGTACAATGTTGCAAAACGGAAGCACTGAAGCTCTTACAATTCAAGCCTATCTGGGCCCGCAGGTAAATAACATTAGTGCAGCCTTTCTAACAGAAAATAATTATGCAACACCTATACAGGTAAAGATAGTGCATATGGACTATGCATCCATAGAAATTCGTGAAAAACTTGAAAGTTTGCGAGATCAAAAAAATTCAGGAGAGTTTGATGGAGCTAAATTGCTGGAAATAGAAAAGCGACTTGTGGTGGAAAATAGGCCACGTTTTCTCTATGTGTGCAATTTTATTTGCAAAACCACCAAAAACTCTCTTGTTCTTTTTCAAAATGTAAAGGACCAATACGGCAAGCGCATTTATGATTACATTCGAGAAAACACCGCCGACAAAGAAGTTTTTTACGTAGATGGCGGTACATCGCCTGACCAGCGTGATGAGTATATTAATCGCATGGAGGAAGGCTGTAATAAAATACTTGTTGCCTCATTCGGCACTTTCTCAACCGGTATTTCTATTAATAACATTCATAATGTATTTTTTGTTGAATCCTACAAAAGTGAAAAGATTGTACGGCAGTCAATCGGAAGAGGTATGCGTCTAAAGGAAGGAAAGGAAAAGGTAAATATCATTGATTTTGTAGATGACTTTTCAATCAATCCACGAAATAAAAACTACCTGCTAAAGCACGGCGAGGAGCGTATGAAAATCTACAAACAACAAGGCTTTCCTTACAAAGTATACAAAGTCACGTTTTAGTCGGATATATAGAAAAAATACTCCGGATGCAATCATTTTTAGAGTTTATTAATGAAGGCTATGCAAAAGGCGCAGGAAACATAAAAAATTCCAAGTCGCATCAGCTTCCAATGACCAATAACCCAGTTGCTGCAGGAGTAAATCACGCAGACCCAACACTTGAAGGCTTGCGTACCGTGTTGCTGGATATATTTTGGCCAAAAGCAAAAGGTGATAAGTCTAAGGAAACAAAGATAAATCAGTGTGTAACTACATTTGTGATGGCTATGGATAAAAAGTTGCGCATTGATGAAGAAATAGTTGATATGTTAGCAGACCATGCCAATATGTCAAAAGATGAAGTCACTAAGATCTTATCAGATGAGGTGAATAAATACTATAGCAAATCCCTAAACATATACGGGATGAAATAAAAACAAAAGGAAAAATGAAAAAATTTAGCGAATGGGTTGGTACTCTACGTGAGGCAGAGAAAAAGGAGCAATCCGAATTGCAAAAGTCTTACCAAGACTATTTCAAGGCAAAACTTTCTAAATATGGAGTAGAGTCTCCAGCAGACCTTGATGAGGAAAAGAAAAAGGAGTTTTTTAGCGAAATCAGCAAAGATTGGGAAAAAGGACAGGGTGTTAAACCGGAAGCAAAAGAAAAAATTGAGGCTGAGGAAAAAAAGGCTGATGAGGAAGAAAAGAAGAAGCCTGCAAAGGAAGTTGGAGAGCTTGAAGGAGAACCGGAAGAAAAAATGAAGGAACTTACCAAGGTAAAGGAGTCTGAGGAAAGCGAGTCTGTAAACGAATCGTTTATAGTGATTGGTTCAGTTATTGCAGCTGTTCTTGGTTTCAAATTACTTCGCGACTTGGCAGGTAAAATTATAGGTAAAATTGGAAGAGGCCTTGAGCAAACCCCAGAAGACTTAAAGAAATATGTTAATGAGGTTTGTGATGAGGCTGCATCAGAAATGGGAGGGTCGGATAAATCTAAAGGAGAAGCTTGGAGAAAATACGTATTGAATAAAATTGATTCTGGTGAAATTACCACATTAGGTGGAATTGAAGATGCACTAGGTGTTCCGGAAAGAGTTTACAATGCATAAAAACAAAATAAAACAAAAATAGAGCATGAAAAACATTAAAACATTTGAGGATTTCAATAAAGCAGAATCTGTTGATGAAGCGATGGTTCAAGTTGCAGGAAAGTCTAAACCTTCAGGTGCGCAAGTTCTTGCAACGGTGATATTGGACTATCTTATAGAAAAAGCAAAGGTGATTCAACCTGGGGATATCAATAGAAAGAAACTTATTGGTGAGTTGCAAGATCTTATTATGGATAGCACATTCTAAAAAACATTACATTCAATGTCATTAAAAAACTATACACAATTCCTACAAGAATCAGCAAACTTTAATACCCAGGAGGTGCTAGAGGTTCCACTGTATGAAGGAGGTGCATACGGTCATATTAGCCATCCCTTCGAAGACGTAGGGCTAACTATGGAAGACCTACGACAAATGATTTCCTCAACCGTGGAAGGTGCATTTGGCCCGGAGAATTTCGTTCAGGAGAAATGCGTTTCCGGAGATACAATTGTTGAATTAGAAAATCGTGGAACGCTGACAATTAAAGAACTTGTAGATGGCCGATATGAAGACAACGTTCTTTCACAAAAATCTAATGGCGAGGTTGAATTTATGCCTGTCATAGACTGGGTTAACAACGGACCTACTGAAGAATGGCTTGAGATTGAAACCGAAGATGGCAAAGTAATTAGAGTTACGCCAAACCACAGGATTTTTGCTAACGGTGTAGATATCAAAGCAGAAGAATTGCAGGTTGGCGATGTATTGTCTGTTGCCAATTACGTACCTTCCGCTACTTAACGGTTTTTTCATCTACTTGTTTTTTCTTGGAGATATATACAATAAATTATATCTTTATGAAGCAATGCCCAAAATGCAAAAATAGTATAAAGCAACTCAATCCTCGACATATTAAGAATTGCTTTGGCCAAGATCCTAGCTACAAATATCAATACATCATACACAACTATCCAGATTTAACCAAGGATATGCTTACAACATTGTATGTTGCAGAAAAGTGGTCTACTAATATGATAAAAGACCGTTTTTTAATTGATCTTAAGTCGGTATGCTATATGTTAAATTACTACGGGATTGAAATAAGAACAATTAAAGAAACTCGTCAACTAAATGAGTATAAGCAAAGAATACAGTCCACCAACATTGAAAGGTTTGGTGCTATAAACCCTCTCTCAAAAGGCACTGTTCCACATGCTAATAGAAATAAAACTGTTTTGGATCGGTATGGCTGTGAAAATGTTTTTCAGCGATTAGATTTGTTTATTGACGATTGGTCAAATAAAGGCAAGGGTTCAAAGATATCATCTTTGAATCTAAAGCTTTATAGCATTTTAGATGAAATGCGTGTACCATATAAGCCAGAACATAGTATATCATATATGTGCGAAAATGGCAAAAAGCGGTGGAAGTCTTATGACGCTTTAGTTGGTAATTTACTAATTGAAGTAAATGGTGATTACTGGCACGCCAATCCAACCAAGTATAAAGAAGACGATGTTTTCCAATTTCCAAAGTCAACATTGTCTGCCAAAGATATTTGGTATTTAGATATATACAAAAAGGACATAGCTGAAAGCCATGGTTATAGAGTAATAACTATTTGGGAAAGCGAATTAAAAGAAAATGAAGATGACGTCAGACAACGAATCAAAGATAAGATCTATCAGAAAGATAAGATCTAATGAAGACCGCTACGATTTAACAGTTGCAAACACTGCACATTACTTTGCAAACGGCATATTAGTTCACAATACCGATGGCCAAAACATTATGATTTCCTGGAAAAATGGAAAACTAATTGCTGCTCGTAATAAGAGCCATCTTAAAAATGCGGGTGAAAATGCCTTGGATTCTGCAGGAATTGCGGGTATGTTTGCTGGGCGTGGAGATATTGAAACTGCCTATAATGCGGCAATGGAAGACCTATCAGCAGCTATTGGCTCACTTAGCGATGCTGATAAGACCAAGCTATTTGATGAAGGAAAGAAGTTTGCCAGCGTAGAAGTAATTACTCCCATTACGCAAAACACCGTTCCTTACGGTCAGAACATGTTGGTCTTTCACGGCGTAAAAGAAATGGACGCTGATGGCAATCCGATAGAT